>Ga0206914_1015_pt1 | contig 22638 bp, 22 predicted proteins | sample Alteio_BWOrgHeat_73_FD_152938 | JGI IMG/M metagenome (GOLD analysis project Ga0206914, IMG submission 152938) | Enriched cells from forest soil in Barre Woods Harvard Forest LTER site, Petersham, Massachusetts, United States -... | ecosystem: Environmental > Terrestrial > Soil > Temperate forest >... | reverse complement strand
AGAATAGTCTTTATTATCGTAAAAGACAATAAACGATAATAAGAGCTGTTCTTATCATCATTTATGAGAATATAGAGTACGTTATTACCTCATTTTACCTATTCTTAAATCAATAAAGAAACTTTTGAGCAATTCTTCAGATTCTGCGCTACACAGACCAGAGTAAATCTCAGGTCTGTGTAGACAAGCTCTGGAAGTGTAGAATCTAACGCCATTTTCAACAGCTCCTTGCTTTGCATCATACGCACCATAATATAGCCGTCCGATTCTGGCGTTTGAAATGGCGCTGGCGCACATAGTGCAGGGTTCTAGGGTAACATAGAGATCACAGTTTGATAAATTTTTACTATTTATTTTTTTGCAAGCGAGATTGATCGCTACCATTTCTGCATGCAAATTAGCGTTTTTGGCTTGCTGCATCATATTGTAAGATTTTGCAATGATCTTGCCACTATCACGATTGACAATCACGCATCCCACGGGTATCTCTCCAGCTATGTATGCTTTCTTGGCATATTGCATGGCCACTTGCATAAACTGATTATTAAATTCAGACGCCATCAAGGTAGTTTTCCTCTTTTTCTAACCCTTCTGGATCTTGGTGAATAATAATTTCTGCACTAGGAAAATTATGCATTAATTCCGCAGCAATTTTATCTGAAATAGCGTGTGCTTTCAATAGAGACATAGCGCCGTCAATTTCTAAATGAAACTGGATAAACGGCTTGCTGCCGGCTGACCTGGTTTTTAATTCATGTACCCCTTTTGCCTCGGGAAAGGCTCTAATGATTTTTAGAATCTTTTCTCTATCTTCATTGCAGAATTCTTCATCAACCAAATTATGCATGGCATCTTTAAATAGTAGGTATGAAACACGCATAATATAAAGAGAAATAGCGATACCTGCGATTGCATCTACGTACCAGAAACTGTTACTTAAATACAGCGAAACAACTACGGCAATATTAGTGAGAAAATCTGAAAAATAATGCAATTTATCAGCTGCAATTATTTTAGATTTTGTCTGTTTTACTACATAAGTTTGGTAAGTGACTAATGTAAATGTTAGAAAAATAGACAAATACATAACGTCTACACCAATAGCCGGATTATCCGGTTTTGCACCGATATATATTGCCCTTATAGAAGAAAATAGAATAAATAAACATGAAGCAAGAAAGAAAATTGATTGTGAAAATATCGCTAAATCCTGAAATTTATCGTGACCGAATCTATGATTATGGTCCGGCGGTGTTAGCGCCACCCTTATTGCTACAAGATTAATCAGTGAGGAGGTAATATCTAGTAGGGAATCTACCAAGGAAGCCAAAAGGGTATAGTGCTTTTATCCCAAGTCCATTACCACCATCAATAGAGTGGAATAATAAGCTAGTTAGTGCTTTATCACGAGCAGACTTTTTATTAGGCAAATTAGCACGAGAAGGTAGTAAATTACCCAACCCACACCTTCTGATACGCCCCTTTCTTACTCGTGAAGCAGTTTTATCAAGCAGAATTGAAGGAACACATGCAACTATTGGTGAGGTACTGGCACATAATGCAGGAATTAAAGTAAATCAAAATATAGATGATTTACAAGAAGTACAAAACTATATTATAGCTCTTGATTATAGTTTAGATCGTTTAAATAACTTTCCATTCTCTCTGAGATTAATTAAAGAGATACATAGCCATTTAATGCAAGGTGTCAGGGGTTCACATGCAACGCCCGGTGAATTTAGAAAAAGCCAAAATTGGATTGGTTCAGCCGGATGTACACTAAATTCTGCTAAATTCGTACCTCCTCCGGTAGACCATTTAATGAATTGTTTAGGCGATTTAGAAAAATTTATGCATGATAGGCAATTGCCTCCATTAATACATTCAGCTCTTTGTCACTATCAATTCGAAGCCATTCATCCTTTCTTAGATGGTAATGGACGCGTTGGTCGCTTAATTATTATGCTATTGCTTATTGAACAAAAAATTCTTCCAGCTCCTCTATTATATTTAAGTGCTTTTTTTGAAGCTACTCGTGACGAATATTATAGGCGCCTTTATGAAGTAAGTAGTAAAGGTAATTGGAATGACTGGATAATCTATTTTTTAAATGGTGTAGCCGTACAATCAGAAGATGTTTTGTCACGTGCAGAGAGAATTAATGACTTGTTGGATCAATGGAAAATACAGGCTTCTAGCGTAGGTTCAACTATTGCAATTAAAATTATCGGGCATTGTGCAGTAAATCCGTATTTAACTCTAAATAAGATCGCTAAAGAGCTTGATATTGCATATAGCACTGCTCAAAGAGCCATTCAAAAACTGGAAGAAATTGGAGTTATCCAACAGGTAGGTGATGATAAGCGTAACAGGGTTTATTGTGCAAACAAGATCTTAACTATACTAGAAGAACCAGCTAAAATAAGAGCTGATATATAATACCATTTTCCTCAAGTGAACGGGTGTAATTTCAACCAAACGATTTCCTACTTTCAATTGCGGCGGATAATGTGCCTTCATCCAGGTAATCAAGCTCCCCACCAATTGGGATGCCGCTGGCTAGTCTGGTAATTTGAATTGGCAGATCTTTAAAATATTCGGTGATAAAATAGGCGGTAGTTTGGCCATCAAGGGTAGAATTTGTAGCAATAATCAATTCCTTGGTATGGTTTTTTCTACAGCGCTCATATAATGCTGGCAAGCGTAGCTCTGATGGATTTCTGCTATTTGAACCTAGCACATGATATTTACCAAAGAAGATATCACTACGCTCAATTGCCCATAATTCTGCAACGGTTTCTACTATTGCTATTATATTGTCTTTTCGCATTTCATTTGCGCAAATACTGCATATATCATCATAATCAATATTACCGCAAGATTTACAATTATTGAGTTTACTAGCAGCATCCTCTAAACCTTCAATTAAACCTCTTAGGCGCAAATCTTTATCTTGCAGTAAGTGCAGAACTATTCTTCTGGCAGAACGAGCTCCAAGTCCAGGGAGTTTCGAAAAAAGATATATTAGTTGATCAGGACCAGTGGTTTTGCGCATAAATGCATAAATACTAAAATTTCATACCAGCTGGCAAGCTGCCTAGATTACCAAACGCTCCACTCATAGTATTTTTTGACTCCTCATCAGCTTTGGTTTTTGCATCATTATGAGCTGCAACAATTAAATCTTCCAGCATTTCTTTTTCCTCTACTTGTAATAATGACGGGTCAATTAATGTCTTTTTCATCTCACCGCTGCCGCTCATTATCACAGAAACTAACCCTCCTCCTGACTTACCGACAAACTCTTTTCTTGCAATCTCTTCTTGCATTTCTTGCATTTTTTTCTGCATTGATTGAGCTTGTTTCATCAATTTATTTATATCCATTTTTTTCCTTTTGTGACGTTACGATTTAAGGATTATATCCGAAATATTAGCTTCTGGAAAATTATTTTTTATCACAGAATAATCTTCAGCTTGTTTTACTTTCTCCAGCATTTTATCCTTTAAGGAAATAACGCTATTTTGCTTGGTTAGAGCAACTTTCCAATCCCTACCCGACCAAGCTTTCAACAAAGACTCAATCTTGCTACTATTATTAACATTGGCATTACCTGCAATAGATAGCTTTTCATTCGCAAATTCCTTGACTTCAACTTCGTTTAACAGCAAATAATAGGTTGCTAACTCCTTTTGATCGTGACAATATTTCAGAAAGTCAAAAATTTTTGCCTCAGGCAGTATTGTTGTTGCTTCTATTGATTCTTGCACAGTGGATACTACAGGTTCAGCATTCATAATTTCTTCAGCTTTAGGCAGATTACAAGCATAAATCGCTTTAATAATAAGCATCTGAGCACTAACCGATTCATTATGCGATAATTTAATTTCGGCCGCCCCATTACTAAATATTTGCCATAAAATACTAATTCGGGAAAGGCTAGTACCAACCAAAATATCCGATATTTCCTTGGAATAATTTTGATATAAATGATTATGATAATTAGGAATTACCTTTGACTTGCAAAGCTCAGCCATAAAATCTGCCATAGTCTGGACAAAATATTCCAAGTTATTAGCGTTTGCATAAATTTCCTCAAGCAGAGAAATGGCAGCAGCAGGATTATTAGCAATTATCAACTGGGCAAATCTTATAATTGTACTAGTTTGCAACAAACCAAGCATTTTACCGACAATTTCTGCAGTAATTATTTCTGATTCGCTGGCATTATGCACATAACTAGCTGCTTGATCAAGCATCACCGTTGCATCACGCGCTGATCCTTCTGATTTTATTGCAATGATTTTCAGTGCTTCATCTTCAAATTTTAACTTTTCTGCTTGAGCAATGTTTTTTGCCAGTATATGCAACTCCTCAAAAGTCAGCCTGCGTAAATCATATCTTTGACATCTTGATATCACTGTCAAAGGAATTTTTTGCACTTCAGTAGTTGCAAAAATGAAAATCACATGCGAAGGCGGCTCTTCAATAACCTTTAAAAGCGCATTAAATGCACTTTTTGACAGCATGTGCACCTCATCAATAATAAAAAACTTAAACGTTCCAAGTAGCGGCCTGTATTCGCTGCTTTCAATAATTTCTCTGATATCATCAACACTAGTTCTACTAGCTGCATCAATTTCAATAATATCCGGATGAGCTTGGTTATTAAAACTTATACAGTTTTTGCATTGATTACATGGAGTTATTTCTGCTTCATCTTCTCTAAGGTCTGTACAATTTACTGTCTTAGCGATTATCCGAGCTGAAGAAGTTTTGCCGACGCCTCTTATCCCTGTTAGCAAGTGAGCCTGCGCAAGGCGGTTGTTCTTTATGCAATAAGTAAGGGTTTTTGTTAGCACCTCTTGACCTAAGAGCTCAGAAAATTTAGCCGGTCTATATTTGCGGGCAAATGGAACGTAATTGGAATTATTTTTTGACATAAATCATGTATTTTGCTGCCGTTGAGCCTGCTAATAACCGCGATTAGCGAGGAGGCGTAGCCGACGCGGCAACCCAGTACCCTCTTAAGTATATTGAGCTTCGCTACCCTTCGGATTCTGGGTTGCCGCGCTCACGTTGTTCTCTCGCAATGACGAATTCGGCATTGCCTTTCTCCTTATCTCACTAGCTAGCGCCGACCCGCTTAAAACCCCGCTCTGGCTGCTTTCTTTCGAACCTGACCAACTAAACAAAGCAAGCGCCCAACACTAGCCACATGTAAAGATAGTAGATTCAGACCTAAGGAGCAAGTCCTAACTTGCTCTAACTTTAAATAATTTTTGCAAATCAGCCTTATCTAACCTATCCGGCTTCCCAAAAAGCTCCGGATCTTTTATATTAAATAAACTTTTAGCCACATCATAAATTTGTTTTGTCTGCTCAAAATTTAAAATAATTATGTTATTTTCCTCAAAAATCTTCATTGTTCTTATTTGCTTTGAAGCCTTATCAAAACTAATTTCACTAGTTTTATTTAAATCATTACGCCTTAACTTAATTACATAATTACTGCCCTGCTCTTCTGCAGATAAAATTTCAAATTGATTATCAAAATTAATCTTATCTACCAAAAGGAAGTTGAATATATTCTCTGCCGAACTAATACGGCTTAGGTTTTCCATTTCATAATCATAAACTGCAACATAGTTTTTATTACCGATAATTACTATTGGAAAAGGTTTATAGTAATTGCAGCGAAATTTGTAAGGCTTATCAATAATTAGCATACCTTTAGCGATATTGCCGCTATTATCTGATTGAGTAAACTCCACAGCAATTGACCTGATATTGGTGAGATAAGATTTTATTTCTTGTGAGATGTCATTTGCTAATGATACATTGATATTGAGCAAGAAGGTAATGACAGCAATATACTTGACAAAAACAGGTATATGGTAAGGAGTTTTCATAAAAAAATATAAATTATTAAAGTAATACTAGCCATCGGATAACTACCCGTCATTGCGAGCGAATGAAATGAGTGTGGCAACCCAGGAAAAACTTCTACAAAATCTAAAAATCTGGATTGCCACGTCGGCTGCGCCTCCTCGCAATGACGATAGTAGTTTTCTTTATTTATTTAAGTGGTGGCCAGAGGCGGGATCGAACCGCCGACACAAGGATTTTCAGTCCTTTGCTCTACCAACTGAGCTATCTGGCCAATATTTGATAAATCCATTGCTATTTAGCCTCTCCGACTACTCTTACAATGTATTAAGGTCAACTTATAATCAATAAAACAGTAATTGTCCATTCTAATTTTGCCCCATAGTTCAAAAAAGAAGAAATGAAAGTTTTTATTCCGCTGCTCTTCTCAAGCGGTCATTAATTGCAAGCCCCACTCCTGTATCAGGAATAGGAGCAACTGCAATAATTGCTATACCATGCTCCAATGAAAATTTATCAAGCTGGTGCAAATAATCAAAGAGATTTGCAGCTGCTTCAACCAAATCACCGTTTTTGCTTAAGTTCATCGAGCCATTTGTATTTAATTCACTACTAGCAAAATTTAAGCCAACTTCGCCTGTTTTTAGATTTACTGCATTTAACCTAAGTTTCGTTTTAGGTGCATAATGTTTATGCAGCATACCCGGGGCTTTGATCTCTGATAAATCGGAAGCAATTGCAATCTCCTTACCAAGAACGTTCTTTATTGCCTCCGGAGTTATAAAACCGTATCTAAGGATAGTAGGTGTGGAGGTGGAGAGATCAATAATTGTTGACTCAAGCCCATAGGCAATTTTGGTATCAGATTTTAGAATAAAAACCTCATCACCGAAGCTTTCTTTTACGTGCTGATATGTTGTAGCACTCAATCTACCGGATTTATTTGCACTTGGTGCAGCTATAGGGCGCCCACTTGCTTTTATTAATTCCATTGCTATTTTGTCGGCAGGAATACGAATAGCTACGGTTGCAAGACCAGCTGTAACACAATCAGCAATTTGTGCGCCCGCTTTTTTTGGTAATACCATTGTCAGCGGACCTGGCCAAAATTCTGTAAGCTTTATTGCATCATCATTAAATAGTACAAGATCCCTAGCTTTTTTTATAGAATCCACATGAACAATGAGCGGATTATTACTTGGCCTGCCCTTGGCTTTAAAAATATTAAGGCAAGCCTGCTGATTGCTAGCATCTGCTCCAAGACCATAAACAGTTTCTGTCGGAAATGCTACTAAGCCGCCTTGTTTGATGATTGCTGCGCCTTTGTTGATCATACCAATACTCTAGCCGTCATTGCAAGGAGGCGTAGCCGACGCGGCAATCTAGACCCCAAAGGGTAGCGAAGCTCAAAGTTTAAAAACACAAAATATAGTATTGAGCTACGCTGCCCTACGGGGTCTGGATCCCTACGTCGGCCTGCGGCCTCCTCTGGATGACGAAACTCTTTATCCACCCCCGTCATCCAGAGGAGGCCGCAGGCCGACGTAGGGATCCAGTTAAATAATATCATTTAGAGCCTATCAAAATTTGCAATCCTATTAAAAACCTGCTTAGTTTTTTCTAGTAACAACAAACGATTATTGGCAATTGCAGAATCCTGATCTTTCACCATCACATTATCAAAAAAATCAGCTATCGGCTGACGCATTTTTGCCAGCAACTGCAGGCTTGCTGAATAATGCTTTAAAGACAATTCTGTTTCAATTTTTTGTGCATAATCTGTAAGGCAATTAAATAGAGCCGTCTCCTGATCCAAAACAAACATTGATGCATCAAGCTTACCTTCTAATTTGTCATTACCGATTATATTACTTGCTCGCTTGTAGGCGATTAATAAATCATCGCCTTCCTTACTTTCTAAGAAAGCTTTCATGCTACTGAGCTTGTTGGCAATTTTAAGAAGGTCAGACTCCTGCTCAAGGTTTAGCACAGACAGGATTAACTCCAGGCTATATTGATCTTTGAAGAAATGCTTTACTCGCTCTTCCAGGAAAATCAGGATTTGCTTTTTTAAATCATCTTTAACTTCTAATTTATCTTTGTATTGATTAGCTGCAAATTCCACTAAAGCGGCTAAATCTATACTCCGTTTATTTTCCAGAATAATCCGAACAATGCCCAGTGCTTGCCGCCGCAAAGCAAAGGGATCTTTAGAGCCGCTAGGCTTTTCTCCAGCTAACATCAATCCACAAAGTGTATCAATCTTATCAGCCAGTGCCAGAATTGCCCCTGCGCCTTTCGGACATTGATCAGATGGGCCTTGCGGCTTATAATGGTCACAAATCGCTACTGCCAGCTCTTCGCTCAAATGCTCCGCCTTAGCATAATAATAGCCCATAATACCCTGTAATGTCGGAAACTCATCGACAACTTCCGAGACGATATCGCTTTTACATAAAAGTGCAGCAGAAGCTGCTGACTCATTACTAGAATCAATAAACTTGGTAATAGCAGCAAGGCGTATGGTTTTATCTTTTAAACTACCGAGTTTTGCATGAAATATAACTTTATTCAGACGCTCTGATTTTTCTTGCAAGCTGGTTTTTAAATCCTGCGTATAAAAATATAATGCATCTGAAAGTCTGGCAGATAGCACCTTCTCATTGCCTGATATTACTATTTCCGGTTCTGTAGATGCAATATTTGACACGAATAAGAAATATGGTGCAAATTTTCCGTCTTTATTAAACAGGCTAAAATATTTTTGATGCGCCTTCATGGCACTTACTAAAATTTCACTTGGAACTGATAGAAATTTCTGATCAATCTTGCCAATCAGAACTTGTGGATATTCAGCAAGTCCAACTACCTCCTCTAATAAAGCTACGTCATCTTTGACAATAAGATCAAGCTTTGCTGCCGCCTTAGATAGTTCCTGCTGGATATATTCCTGCCGATCCTTGGCATCCAGAACTACAAAATTATCTAATAATTTTTGTTTATAATCAGCAAAAGATACCACATTATGCCATAACGGACTCATGAATCTATGGCCGTAACATTTATCATTTGCCACTAAATGCCCATATTGAAGCGGAATAATTTCTTGATCAAAAATACAAAGAATATTCTGGAGCGGTCGTACCCATTTAATTTTATGATCACCCCAATACATTGATTTCGGCCAGACATATTCGGCAATTGGTTGGTGCAAACTATTTAATAAAATATCTTTAGTATTCTGGGCAAGGTTTTTTTGTTCATATAAATAAAATTCCACCCCATTTATTTCTCGGATTACTAAATCATTTACCGTAATATTATTTGAACGACAAAATCCTTCAATTGCTTGAGCTGGAGCTGAGATTTTCGGCCCTTTCAACTCCGTTGTATTTGCAGGTAAACTAGATGGCAAACCAATCGCATGAATAGCCAATCGCCTTGGTCCAACATAAACTTCTATGGCATCAAATTTTATCGTGTGGACAACAAAATATTTAGAGAAAATCTCTTTATATGCAGCAACAGCCTGTTGCTGCATCATTGCCGGAATTTCTTCAGAAAATAATTCTAATAATAACTCGCTCATGTTTTATGCCTCCCCTTCCATTTCTAACCATTTCTGACAGGAAAGCTTGGCTAAATTTCTAACCCTGGCGATATAAGCTGCTCTCTCAGTAACACTAACTACGCCCCGTGCACAAAGCAGATTAAACAAATGGCTGGCCTTTATACAATATTCATAAGCAGGCATGGGTAAATCTTCCTTGATTAATGCCATACATTGTTTTTCGGCATCTGCAAAATGGCGTGCTAGTATTTCAGTATCAGCCACTTCTAAATTGAACTTGGAAAACTGCTTTTCAGCGGTGAATTCCACCTGGCCATAAGTCAAGGCACGCTCGCCTTTTTGTCCGTTCCAGTCTAAATCTTTTACTGCATCAACCCCTTGAATATATAGCGCCAAACGCTCAAGCCCATAGGTAAGCTCACCTGCTACCGGTCTGCAATCAATGCCTCCAATCTGCTGCATATAGGTAAATTGCGACACTTCCATACCGTTGCACCATACCTCCCAGCCAAGACCAGCAGCTCCGAGCGTCGGCGATTCCCAATCATCTTCTACAAAGCGCACATCGTGTTTTTTCGTATCGATGCCTAGATGCTCCAAGCTTTTTAAATATAATTCCTGAATATTTTCCGGCGACGGCTTTAAAATAACCTGAAACTGATAATAATGCTGCATCCGATTCGGGTGTTGCCCATAACGACTATCTGTCGGCCTTCTGGATGGCTGAACATAAGCAACATTCCACGGCTTCGTCCCAAGAGACCTAAGCACTGTTGCCGGATGAAAAGTGCCAGCACCCATTTCAACATCATATGGCTGCAATATTGCGCAGCCATAATCCTGCCAATATCTCTGTAATTCCAATATTAATTCTTGAAATGATAATTTTTTCATGATTTTTTGTATTAGTTCTTGAGCGGTATATTATAACTTCGTGGCTGAGTATAAAGATATTTTATAAAATTGGCTATAAAAATAGAGCGCAGAAATTCAATCAATTCTGTGTTCCGAAGCAGGCAGGAAGAAATTCCCCTGCATTCCATCTATTTTTATATCGATCAAGAATCTAGCGATTTCACCATTTTCTACAAATTCTGCAACTGTTTTGATGCCCAAATCATCCGCCAAATTAATTAAGGATTCAACAACGAATCGGCTGTGATTATTACTCAAGATATCACGAATATAGCTACCATCTATTTTTATAATATCAATAGGCAAATTCATAAGTTGTTTGAACGAGGTAAAACCGGCACCAAAATCATCTAAGGCAAATTTACAGCCATATTCATGTAAGGTATCAATGAATTTCTTAGTAGTGATCAAATCCTGATTGAGTGATGTCTCAGTAATCTCAATAATCAACCTATTTGCAACCTTATGTTTCCGCAGTAAACTCTCTATCCTTTTTAGCAATCTCTTATTCAGTACACCTATATTTGAAATATTCACCGAAAGCTTAATCTTTGTATCGTCAACAAGCTCTTTTATGGCCATATCAATTACCGTAAAATCGACAATATTGATCAAGCCTTTCGCTTCAGCATCTTCAATCATTGGACCAACAGATATAAAATTATTATTTTCATCTGGCACGCGTAAGAGACACTCATAATATTCGACATTACCCGATTTACGATCAATAATTGGCTGATACATAAATTTTGCTTTTTTCTTAAGCAAAGAATTTCTGAGCAAGTTCAAGTTAACGTTGCGGCTTCGTAAATTGCTTAAGTCAATTGGATGATCATCATAGCAATAATAGTAACTTTGATCTTTTGCAGTAGACATACCATAGCCCAAAAGAGCAACTAATTTATCTGCTTTTAAATTTTGCTCAAGGGAGAATTGAATACTACCAACTGCACATCTTAAATAGCTTTCAGGAAATTCATTATCCACATATAACTGGACTTGAGAATAAATTGCATAAGCTAATTTCTCTGCTGCTCGCCCCTCATTGGAAACTAAAATAAATAATTTTGTTGGATTTGGAGTTTTTACAATTATATATTCGCCAACTTTTTCACAGGCATTAGTCACCATGGTATAAAATTTATCAATAATCGAACTTGTATCATCAATCAAAATATTTAACTCATCCATATTAAGCAGGGAAACAGACAACAAAATTCCTGTTTTTATCTTATCTAGCTCCTGTTGTAGACTTGTCATAATATTCTATGCTTTGCAAATTTTACTGATATACTAACAAAATACGAAATGTTTTAAAACACTATTATATTATGAGTAGAAAAAAAATTATTGAACAGAAGCTAGCGGTACTATCACCACATATCCTTGAAGTGACCGATGAAAGCTTAATTCATGCCGGACACTCGGGCAATCCAGATGGTAGTGGTGACACTCACTTTACAGTTGTAATTTCCTCCCACGCGCTTAATGATTTAAATAAATTACAACAGCATAGAATGATAAATAACCTACTAAAAGATGAATTCTCTAGCGGATTACATGCTCTTACTATTAAAATCCTTCCAACAGAATAAATAATTATTATGCAAAAGACTATTATAAAAATGCTAACTGGAGCAAATATGATTGCTAGTAAATCTAGCGAGACTATCAAAGCTTCGGGTGCAAATTATCTTGAACAAAAAATTATCAAAGGGCGATATGTATCAATTGAAGAATTTCAGCAACTTCAAAAACTTGTTCAAAAGTTACAGCAAGAAATTTCTGAGCTAAAAAACAAACCGTAGTAACTAAAAAGCCTCAACTGAGAATTATCTTTGAGAGGTATTTTTTAAATTAATTGCATTAATAATACAATTATCTTAAACTTGTACTTGTAAGTTAATGTTAAATTAAATATATGAGTATTACTATGTACAACAACCCGTTTGAATTTATGCAATCTTTTATGAATAATAGCTTCACTAAAAATATGCCTGATATAGATTTTTCCTCTATGACTAATACGATGAAAAATACAGCCGAATCAATTAATTCTATCAATCATAAAGCTTCAGAGAATTTACAATCTATTTTCAAAAAAGGTAGCGATTCATTGCAAAAAAATACTACTGAAATGTACAATACAATGAAAAAGGCTGTATCAACTGGCGATGTTACTCAAGCTTGTAATTGCCAGCAGCAATATTTTCAGTCGACAATTGATAGTAACATAAAGAATACCAAAGAAATCATTGATATAACTACAAAGTCAATGATGGACAGTCTTGAGACATTTCGCAACGCTGTATACGCGTGCACAACAGGCGAAAAATCAAAGAAATAAAATTAAATTAATAAGCACATTGTTACGTGCAAGGGCAACCTCATGAAAATTAAAAGCTCTTCACCTCTCCCCTTGTGGGAGAGGTCGCCGCTTAAGCGGCGGGTGAGGGGTATTTAAAATCTTCTATTTTCCATATCTTGTTAAATTTTATTTGCTTGTGTGGTGTAGTAACGAAATACAACTTTTAACATTAGAGTTATCCTACAAATACCCCTCACCCGCCCCTTCGGGTCGACCTCTCCCACAAGGGGAGAGGTGAAGAGCTTTTATTTTTTATGAGTATCAGTTTATTTAGTTATTCCCCAAATTTCTTACAGAATTTAAGGTGGTTTCAAGAATCATGCTAGCCGCCACCAGATCATCCTGTGCATTGCGATTTTTTCTCTTTAATCCAAGATCTTTTAGTAAATTATCAGCAGCTTTTGAAGTGAGTCTTTCATCTTGCATAAAAATCGGCAAATTAGTTCTTCTGCTGAGTTTTTCTGCGAAATTTTCAACCAAAAGCGTTTGAGGACTCTTAGTTCCATCCATATTTACCGGTAGTCCGACAACAATAGCACAGATCTTTTGTTCTTTTATTATTTCAATAATTTCTTTTAGCTTCTTTTTGTCAGACTCAATCTCTATCAACTTTAAGGGCATAGGTAAATGATGATCAGGGCTTGAAATGGCTAAGCCAAGCTTTTTTAAACCGTGATCAATCGATATAACCGCATGTCCTTTTTGAAAAAATTTGCAAAATTCTTGTACTGTGTCTATGATCATGCTAGCTAATTTTTTAAGAAATTTTATATGCTTAAATTCATTCAAAAGCAATTGGACTTTAATTTGATCAAGTCTTGTTTTGTTTTTGCCCTAATGTATTGTTTCTTATTTAACATGGCAGTGTTTATCCATAAATTCGGATACTATCAGGGAAATACCTTAACTGCAATCTTAGAGCTTGGAAAGGATTTTATTTATCTATTAATTACATTATTCGTCATCTTTTTCGGTCTATCTGTCCACCGCTTATTATTTATTACCGGTTCAGTTATTTTGTTTTTAACAGGTGCAGCTGCCAGCTATTATCTGTTCTTTTTCTCGATTGCTCCAACACCAGGCATGATGCCGACTATTTATGGCACAAATCCAACTGAAGCTTATGAATTAGTAAGCACTAGAATTTTACTTTGGGTAATTTTTAGTCTTTCAATTTGCTTATATAGCATTCAGCATTTCAACATCCAAACGACAAAAATATTTTTTACCAGGATATTATCGGCAATATGCCTTTTACTGGTATTGACTAATATCATCACACCTAAATTCAGCTTCTTAAAAACCTATTTCCCAATGCAATATCTGCATAATAGCTATGCATATTTTTTCGGTCATTCGGAAGAATACGCGCGCGCGGATTTAAGCAAAAAATATAGCTTTATAGATTCTTCCGATGATGATGTAATAGGTGTACTGATTATTGGTGAATCAGCCAGATATGGTAATTTCGGTATTAATGGATATGAGCGTGATACTACGCCTGAACTTACCAAAATAGAGAATTTAGCTTCGTTTAAAACACGATCCTGCTCTAGTACAACATACCTATCTATACCTTGTATACTGTCAAGACACGGTGAGGAGCACCTGGATTTAATAGACCAAGAAACTAGCATGTTATCTATACTAACTCACCTAGGGTTTGATACCGTGTGGCTCGGCACTCAATCTATTACTAAATCTTACAGAAATAAAAAAGGCGGCACTTTTTATGATGAGGTAAATTTTCAAGCAATTCCAGGCGGTTCCCTGGTGTTTATGCCTAACGATGACGATATGAAGCTATTGCCGTATTTAGAGCAAAATATAAAATCTACCGGTAAAAAGTTTTTAGTGCTACATACAACCGGTAGCCATTGGAATTATGCCGCCCGTTATCCCGCTGAATTTACAAAATTTAAACCTGATTTAAACGGCTCAGGTAAACATGACGCTGCAAGTTGTGACAAAGAAGAGCTTATAAACAGCTATGATAACTCTATACTATATACAGATTTTTTTTTATCTAGGGTGATAAATGCTTTGCAAGATAAAAATGCTTTCCTCATATACTCATCTGATCATGGAGAGTCCCTTGGAGAATATGGAAATATCGGACATGGGCAAGATGCTTATATAAAAGAACAACGTGAAGTACCTTTAATAATATGGACTTCTGATAAATACAAAGCCAGACATCAGGATAAATGGCAAGCAATAAGTGCCAATAAAGGAATTGATATTTCACACGATAATATATTTCACAGTATTTTAGATTGCCTGAATATAGACTCAAGTGTAGTTGATAAATCACTAAGCCTGTGTCGTAACCCAGCAATTCCTGCCCGTCATCCAGAGGAGCACGAAGTGCGACGTAGGGATCCAGACCCGAAGGGCAGCAAAGCTCAAAGCGGCCTAAGAACTAGATCCCTACGTCGGCCTACGGCCTCCTCTGGATGACGGACTTCTTATTAATGCTTAAGTCGCTTATCAAAAAATAATTATTCCAAAAATTTAAATTAGTTTTAATGAAATTCTATATTCTAGCCGGAGAAAAATCCGGAGACTTTATTGGTGGGAAGATAATGCAAGCTATCAATAAACTGATAGATAACACAGAGTGGAGCGGCGTTGGTGGCGATAATATGGCTAAATCCGACCTTGAATCGCTTTTTCCAATGGATCAAATCAGTTTAATGGGTTTTTTTGAAGTATTACCTCATATCTTTAAACTGAAGAAGCTTATTGACGATACAGTTTGCGATATTCTCCAAAAAAATCCCCAGATAGTTATTACCATTGACTCCCCTGGTTTTACCTTCCGAGTAGCTAAGAAAATCAAAAAAAAAGCGCCCCATATAAAGTTAGTCCATGTAGTTGCTCCTTCTGTCTGGGCGTATAAACCAGACCGAGCTAAGAAATATGCTCAAATATATGATCATATGCTTACACTACTACCATTTGAACCGCAATATTTTACCGTACATAATCTACCAAGCATCTGTATCGGTCATCCGGTTTTAGAGCAGGAATTTTATAAAAATTCTACTGCTTTAAAAGAACAGATGGGCATTACAGGCAATGCTAAAATTATTACTGTAACAGCTGGCAGCAGAAAAGGAGAGATAAATAGGCATATGCTCATTATTCGGGAAGCACTAGATAGATTATCTACCACTCACAAAATCAAAGCTTTATTTGTCCAAGCTGATGAGTCTAATTTTTATGCAATTGAGAAATTTCTTATTGGTGCTAATTTTGATTATAGTTTTTCTACCAACAGGCTGAAATCATTTGCTATAAGTGACTGTGCTCTTGCCAAATCCGGCACTAATACATTAGAGATTGCTGCATCCGGCACACCGATGATTATCGGATATAAACTAAACGCCATGACTTTCTTTTTTCTTAAAATGATGATCAAGATAAAATATGCCTGTTTGATCAACATCATATCAGATAAGGAAATTATTCCGGAATATATTCAATCTGCATTTAATGCAGATAATATTGTGCTAACACTGAGCGAGCTTCTTGACGATCCTATTCAAGCTCAAACTCAGGTCAGAGCAGCCCAAGAAGTTCTAAAGTCTATCGGACTTAATGCAAGCCAGAAACCATCAAAAATTGCAGCTAAAATAATAGTTGATATCGTTTCCTCTTGATGGTACTGACCGGTATTATCAGTAATCCCCGCCCGTCATCCAGAGGAGGCCGTAGGCCGACGTAGGGATCCAGAAAGCATCTACTTATCCTCCACTTGTTGGTAAGGATATGAATTCAAAATGGGAATTGTTATAACATTCCCACTATCAATTATTTTATTCTTGATATATAATCTTCTACCTTACAATCTTGGGAAGAGCGAAAAATTGATGAAACATACCCACGAAGCCCCCTTAGACAACTATCCTCTTATTAAGACGCTAAAAAGATGCTTATATCTACTGTTAAAACATACTAAGTGGCAAGTATTTGGTTTAGTGTCCTTAATTATTATATTAGGTATTATCCCTTCAATTAACAGCATATTTTTAGAACATATCACTGATGCTATAGAAAGCTACTCTGATCAGCAGCTTGAAGAGATTAACCTGGCTTACACTTTATTTAAATGGGTGATGATATATGCATTATGGTGGGAAGGGATTAACGTATTATCAAGAGTTTATGATTATGCTTACCTGAAGACTATGCCGATAATTAGAACGAAGGCTATTGACGAACTTTATAATTATATCCAATATCATGGTCATGATTTCTTTCAAAATAATCTAGCGGGTGATATTGCCAATAGAATTACTGAAGCATCACGCTCCCTGGAGATGATCTTTGCCTATGTTAATGAAAAAATCATTCGAAAATTATCAATTTTAGTCTTTACAGTTGCCACCCTATATAGCGTACACACAATAATTGCCTCGATTTTTTTAACCTGGATAATTTCATTTATAGGGATTAGCTTGTTTTTTGCCGGAAGAATTAACCACTATTCTATTATCTATGGCAGAGATAAAGCGCTGGTAGCCGGCAAAATTGTTGATGCGGTAGCTAATATTTCAGTAATTAGAATGTTTACTTCACACAAATATGAGCGCAGCTACTTAAGCACTTATTTAACGAAATCAGTAAATAGCGATCAATCACTACAATGGTTTATGTTCAAATTGCGTTATGTGCTTGGAACCTCCTGCACCTTGATGCTGGGGGTAATGATCTATTATATTATCACTCTTCGGGGTAATCTTGAAATTTCAATCGGCCAATGCGTACTGATTATTACTATTTGTACAACAGTAATAGATGATATTTGGGATTTAACGCAAGAATTGGGTGATTTATTTGAACAGATCGGCAGCTTTAATCAAAGCATGATCCTATTACAAAAATATCAAATTACTGATGCCCCGGATGCAAGGGCGCTAATTGTGAAAACCCCACATATTGAATTTAAAGATGTTACATTTGCTTATGGCAGCAACAATAACACATTTAATAATAAAACTATTAGGATAAAAGAATATGAAACAGTCGGCTTAACCGGTTTTTCAGGCTCGGGCAAAACCACTTTTGCTAATTTAATATCCAGATTATATGATATTGAAAAAGGAGAAATCCTAATTGACGGACAAGACATAAGTAAAGTTTCGCAGGATAGCCTGCATCAAAATATATCTGTGATACCGCAAGAGCCTATCTTATTCCATCGCTCAATTATGGATAATATTAGATATGGTAATCCACAAGCAAGCAACGAGGAAATATACCAAGCAGCAAAATCTGCTCATATTCATGATTTTATCTTAGATTTACCGAAAGGATACAATACACTCTGCGGTGAAAGAGGTAATAATCTATCAGGCGGCCAAAGACAACGAATCATCATAGCCAGAGCCTTTCTCAAGAATGCCCCTATACTAATTTTAGACGAAGCTACCAGCTCATTGGATACTTATACTGAAAATTTAATCCAACAATCACTAAAACAATTAATGATCGGTAAAACAGTATTAGTTATTGCCCACCGTCTTTCAACCCTTTTGCATATGGATCGCATCCTAGTTTTTGATAAAGGTCATATTGTTGAAGATGGAACGCACGAGATCTTGAAAAAAGATGGAATTATCTATAAAAAATTATGGGATGCATACTGATGGGTAAATAATGATGCAGACTGTAAGGTTGTAGTTGTAAGATTAACCTGTGTAGCAAAATAGCATAAGTGTTGAAAGTTAATGCAAGTGCCTGGTAGAAATCCGTCATCCAGAGGAGGCCGTAGGCCGACGTAGGGATCCAGAATTATTGAAGCTTTAGCTTCGCTGCCCTTTGGGTTCTGGATTGCCACGTCGGCTACGCCTCCTCGCAATGACGGCTGGGAGGCATTGTGTTATAAGGCGTGGAGCGATCCACGCTGGCAATGCCTGCGCGGGAATGACATCCAGACCGTTTTTAACAAAAATATGGTAGCTCTCTATTCTAAAATTCTGCTTGGTTTTCAACAACATCACCAATGCTTGCTACGTCTGCTGGCGGGTTTTCGGTGAGTGTACCACCAGAGTTGGTAACAGCTCCTTGATAATTCTTATAGTAAGTTACATGAATACCATACAAAACTGTATAAACAGCATCTGCATCGTCTAGCTTGACTGTTTCACCTAGTCTTAGAGTTATTGTCTGCACTTGAGCAAGGTCGACTTGAGCCATAAATGTTTCAATCTCCCCAATTGAATGGACCGAATACTTCTTTCCCATAGTGATTATGTATGTTATTTATATTAACCTGAGTTTGGCATAAGAAGGATCTGAAAGCACGTCATCCCTGCGAAAGCAGGGATCCATTTACACAATTTCAACAAGCGCACTGCCATGGATTCCTGCTTTCGCAGGAATGACGAGTAAGGCATGACGGTTTAGGTTCCTTATATCAAACTCAGGTTATATTAGTTTTCCTTACCAAAAACAACGCAAGTGGTAATATATTTTTACTAATATGTCAAATTGATTTCACACTAAATATTAATCTCCTAAAAATCCAACACTATACCATTCTTTTCCCAATCGCCATAACGTGTCGGTTCCAGACCTTTTTAGCTTCGCTGCCTCTCGGGTTGACCTCCAAATTCTTCCGGTTGGTTTTTGCTTGAGGTTTCTTGATCAATTAGTGTATTATCTGCGTTATTTTCTTTCAAAATTGAATCCTATTAAAAATGAAATTTTCACATTTAAGCAGAGTTTACACTACTGAGCCAATTAGGAAAAATCAACCACTAGTGGTAGCAGGTGAGAATTTTTATTATTTAAAATCAGTAATGAGATTAAGACACTCTGAAACCTTCAGATTGTTCAATGCAATTGATGGTGAATTCTTGGTAAGAATAACTGAAATAGCCAAATCTAATTTGGTAGTTATGCCGGAATCACTTTTACGCGTGCCAAACACAGAGCAAAATTTAACCTTAGCCATGTGTATTATTAAGCCAGATCGCATGCTAGAGGTTATTAAGCCTGCAGTGCAGCTAGGTGTTACAAAAATTATTCCCGTGATTTCCAGCAGATCTCAATATAAAAATATTGCTTTTGATAGAGCAATTAAATGCATTATTGGTTCAACAGAACAAAGTGAGAGGTTTAAACCTGCAGAATTGCTAGAGCCCATAAGTCTAATTGATTTTTGTAAAAAAGATGATTTTGAACAAATTATTTTTGCGTGCGAAACAGAAACTGAAGATAATAAAATTAAAAATATCAATAAGATAGAAGATAATCCTGTAATTATTATCGGCCCCGAAGGTGGGTTTACACCGGAAGAAATTACAATGATTAAGTCGCTTAAGAACGTACATTCCATTAGTTTAGGAAAGTCCGTCTTAAAAGCAGAAACGGCGGCAATTACAGCACTTGCCTGCACTATAATGATGAGGAATTAGTGGTAGATTTAGCGATTGAAGATGAATACGGTAACCTAATAATCGCCGGTGCTGACGAAGCCGGCAGAGGCCCTTGGGCCGGCCCGGTAGTAGCTGCTGCAGTTATTATTGACCGAAAAAATATCATCAAGGGAATTAATGATTCAAAAAAAATAGCTAAAAAGCAAAGAGAGTTGCTTTTTGCACAAATTACTACAAATTATCTTTGGTCTGTTGGCATAATAGAAGCAGATGAAATTGATCAAATAAACATTTTAGAAGCAACTAAAAAAGCTTGCCAGATAGCCGTTAATTCAATAACCACAAGAGCTGATATTGTTATCGTTGATGGCAATATGAAATTTGCTGATCCACGCTACAATAGCATTGTCAAAGGAGATGCTAAATCACTGTCAATTGCTGCTGCCTCTATTGTAGCAAAAGTTACCAGAGATAGAATAATGAACGAGTTATCAACAGAGTATCCTGAATATAAATGGGAAAAAAATTCAGGGTACGGCACAAAGGAACATTTAGCTGCCATTATCAAATATGGACTAACAAAACATCACCGCCAGAGCTTTAAAATAAAGGGAGCGCTCACTTGTGAGGAGCATGTTAGTAGTAAATGTTAGATCGATCCCACAATCAAGTCTGCCTTGTTACATGGCTCAAGAGGCCTTATAACATAAGACCTCCTAGCCGTCATTGCGAGGAGGCGTAGCCGACGCGGCAACCCAGACTCGTCAGTGCAGCGAAGCTCATAGCTTAAAAAAATACTATATCTTGTGTTTTTCGAGCTTTTATCTTCGCTGCGCTGACAGATCTGGGTTGCCGCGCTCACTCCGTTCGCTCACAATGACTGCTGGGAGGTCTTGTGTTATAGGGCATCAAGTGAGTCATGCAACAAGGCCGATCAAGTCGCGGTATCTATTATATAAAAATTTTTTCTGTTTTTGCTATTAGTGCCGGTTATTCTTTATGCTATAGCTACCCTTAAGCTATAATTATTTTTAGATGCATAAAAAATAATCATGGTTTATAAGGTGGTTTTATTGTTACCCGTATTTTGTACTTGTTTTAATGGACAAACATTAGAGTTTTACTTGTTTAGAGGCAAAACATTATAATTTTATTTGTTTAGAGGCAAAACATCATAATTTCCGTTGTTTTAGAGAAAAAACAACATAAAAGATTTGTCTCTCATGTTACCTAAGTGGACAATCTCTTTTGCGGATAGGTTTAATTCATTACTTAAACCTACCGGCAAAAGTTTACAACAAGGAAACTATAGTGGCGGCGTCGACTCTCCGCTTTGCCACTAACGTCGGTAGTCCTCAAGGGAAAGGACTTTGAGTTGTTGAGTTCTTAAGTTTAACCTGAGTTTGGCATAAGAAGGATCAAAAAGTGCGTCATCCCTGCGAAAGCAGGGATCCATGGCAATACGTCTACTGAGATTGTGTGAATGGATTCCTGCTTTCGCAGGAATGACGAGGAAGGAAGGACTGTTCTAGACTTCTTATGTCAAACTCAGGTTAAGTTTATGAATGATATTTTATATCTATTATAAACTTAAATTATTTAATGGCTTCTCAAAGAACGCAAGTGTAACTATTGAAGATAAAACCACCGCTAACTGATCAATAAAAACAGAAAAAACAAGAAAATTAAGGAGAAAAGAAATGAAAACAAACCTATTTAACCAGAATTTATATTTTTGCCCTAGTGAATTTCTTGCCAATTATTACCGATATGTACGTCAACATTGGTGCGGACCTCCATCTTCATAGCATTTTCCATAACTGATTTTATTAATTTTGCGGCTTCGTCTGTTTCATCTAGTGGCGATTCAAAAATCAATTCATCGTGAATTTGCAGTAGCATTTTTGTTTGCATAGATTTAGATGTTAGTTCCTTATCTATATTTATCATCGCCATTTTGACAATATCGGAGGCAAGGCTTTGCATAGGAGCGTTAATAGCAGCACGTTCCCCAAAAGCTCTAAGGGCATGATTTTTATTATGTATAGAGGGAATAAAACATTTTCTGCCGAGTAAATTTTCTACGTAACCACATTCTGTAGCAAATGCAATTGTTGAACTCATATAACGCTCGATACCCGGATATTCTATAAAGTAGCGTTTTATATAATCACTAGCCTCTTTTTGAGAAATATTTAGTTGACGAGCCAAACCAAAGGCGCTTATTCCATAAATAATCCCGAAATTAATTGCCTTTGCCCTGCGGCGAATCTCCGGGGTAACTTGATCAAGAGGTAGATCAAAAATTTGACTGGCAGTTTGTGCATGGATATCACGATTTTGGACAAATGCCTGCTTTAATGGCGCAATATCTGCAACATGGCTAAGTATCCGCAGCTCAATTTGCGAATAATCAGCAGAAATCAGCTTATATCCCTCTGATGCGATAAAGGCCCCCCTGATATTATTACCTTCTTCAGTACGTATAGGAATATTTTGCACATTAG
>Ga0206914_1013_pt1 | contig 24073 bp, 22 predicted proteins | sample Alteio_BWOrgHeat_73_FD_152938 | JGI IMG/M metagenome (GOLD analysis project Ga0206914, IMG submission 152938) | Enriched cells from forest soil in Barre Woods Harvard Forest LTER site, Petersham, Massachusetts, United States -... | ecosystem: Environmental > Terrestrial > Soil > Temperate forest >... | reverse complement strand
ATTGGCGATTTGTGGAGCAGGGCGCTTTGTGTCGCGCCGTATTTTGCCGGTATTGGATATTTGCGATAATATTAAATTAACATCTGTAATACGCAGGTCAGAAAAACCGGATAATCCGATAATTAGCGGGATAAAAGAGTATTCTTCTCTTGAAGCATTTCTTGAAACTTCACCAAGCGGAGTTATATATATTGCAACACCTAATTATTTGCATGCACAACAATCTTTGCAATGTTTATCAGCAGGGCTTCATGTGCTTTGCGAAAAGCCTATGGCTACCACAAGTGCTGACTGTAAAAAAATGATTCAAAAAGCTACGGAACGGAATTTACATTTACAAATTGGCCATCAGCTTAGGTATTCTGCTGCATTAAAATTGGCTAAATACTGGATTCTTAATAGCGAGATCGGAGAAATTTCAAAAATCCAAATCGTTTTCAATTATGACTTGCCGGTAAGTAGCAGGTACTGGGCTTATCAACCCGATTTTTCAGGAGGGTGTTGCCTTATGGATGCAGGTGTACATTGTATTGATACTATACGTTTTCTTATTGACGGACCGGTTGCTTTGCTTCAAGCAAAAACAGATCGCAGTTTATATGAAGATGATCTTGAGCGTATTGCCGAATGTAGTTTTGTAATTGATAATGTAAAAAGCTATATAAGTATAAATGCACAAACAGCATACGCCACTGTTTTAACAATAACTGGTACTAATGGAGAGATAGTTATAGATAATTTTGCAGCATCCTGGGGCACGGTAAATGTAAAGATGCGTGAAGCTGATCACGGACCGTTAATAAAGGAAGAGTGGGTTGATGTATCTGCTATTTATGCTGATCAAATACAATCTTTTTCTGAGCACACAGTCAAATCAGAAATTAATTATTCTCAAGCTATCGATGCCGCTGAAAATATAAAAATAATTGAAGATTTATATTCAATTAGCCAGAATTTATAAATATAAAATCACTTAAGAAATGTTTAAATGTAGTTTGGATTTAAAGTTAAAATGCGATATGTTTGCCGAAACAGAAATAGGTGATAGATTAATAGATTATTTGTCAGAATTGTAGTTATTACCCACACACACATATATAATATATGATCCTTAAAACTTGTCGTATTTGTCATGGAAGTAGTTTGCAGCCCTACCTCAACCTGGGTTTTACTCCGCCAGCCGATTCATTTATTCGTGAACAAGGTTTGCAGCAACCAGAAACTCATTATCCTTTAGAGGTATACTTATGTAATGACTGCGGAATGTCTCAACTTGGTTATACAGTTCCTCCGGACATTTTATATCAGCATGATTATCCTTATGAATCATCAACTACGCGTGCTGGGCGAACCCACTTTTTTAATTTCGCAGCATCAGTTGTAGAAAGATTTAATTTCGATTCAAAAAATCTGGCAATTGATATTGGCAGTAACGTAGGAGTGCTTTTAGACGGATTTAAAACTAAAGGATGCAGAATTTTAGGAATTGAGCCATCTGCTAATATATCTGCAACTGCCATTGGCCGCGGTATTGAAACCATTAATGATTTTATAAGCCCTAAATTGGCATCTCACGTTTTGCAAAGTCATGGAAAAGCATCAGTTGTTACTGCTACCAATGTATTTGCACACATTGATGATTTAGATGATTTTATGAAAGCAATGGATATTCTGTTAGATGACCAGGGTGTTCTTATTATTGAAGCTCCTCACTTTTTGAAGTTGGTTAAAAATTTGGAGTATGATACTATCTACCATGAGCATCTTTTGTATATCTCCGTTCGTCCGCTCAATAGATTGTTTAATCGTTTTGGTTTTGAAGTTTTTGATGTCGAAGAAATAGGCATCCATGGTGGTTCAATTCGTATTTATGTTACTCGTATCGGAGTTCATTCCATTACAAAAGCGCTGAGTGATCTTATTGCAACCGAAGAGGCCAATCATATTTTTGATTATGACCGATTAAGCCAGTTCAGTGAGGAAGTTGCATCGCATCGAACCAAACTTATTGCATTATTGAGTTCTTTAAAAGCCGAGGGTGCCTCATTAGTAGGAGTTAGCGCACCGGCTAAGGGGATGACTTTGCTTAACTATTGTAATATAGGCCCGGAATTATTGGATTTTGTAACTGAAAAATCACAGCTTAAAATTGGGCTTTATACTCCCGGAAAACATATTCCGATATTGGCAGATTCAGCATTAACTGATGAGCAGCCTGATTATGCTTTACTTTTAGCTTGGAATTTTGCAGATGAAATAATTGCAAATCTTAAAGAATATCGTGATAAGGGAGGTAAATTTATAATCCCTGTTCCCAAACCTCATATTGTTTAAATTAAATAACAAAACTTTTTATGATTATACACCATCTTAAGGCGGCTTTTTCGGATGAACGCGGTATTATAACAGACATCATTCAGCATACCCCCGTTGATAGCGTAACGCTTATTACTTGTAATAAAGGCGCTATTAGGGGTAATCATTATCATAAGGAATCTATCCAGTATACCTATGTTATATCTGGCCAAATAGTAGCTTATACTCAATTCCCGGGTGAGTTAGTGGAGTCAGAAAGTCTTTTTGAAGGCGACCTTTTAGAATCGCCTGTTTTAGAGCTTCATGCACTGCATGCAATAGAAGATTCAGTTTTAATGATTATTACACGTGGGCCGCGGGGGGGGAAAGAATATGAAAATGATACTTTTAGGGTACCCCCTTTGCATCTGGATTATGTTCCAAAATCATAACTTTCATGGACGATGTTTCCCGGCAGCTTGAACGCTCAGTTGGAATAGTTAAAATGTGGGAAGTGACTCAGCTTCCAAATGGTAAAACATTAGCAGAGCAGTTAACTTTTCAGGGTGTGTCGTTTTGGGAAATAATGGCACCGGTTTTGGCACTTTATTATGTGCCTGTGGCACTATCAGCTGGTACTCAACAATCATCCATCCTAAAACAACTAAGGCCGCACGTTACTTTAGCTAAACGTAACCTGCTAAGCCTTATCCAACGGAATAAAAGCACACAAAATCATGTAGAATGGAAAAAGGAATCAACGTTCCTTTTTCTTGGGTTTAGTACTTACATGTATCGGGATGTTCTTAATCCAGTTGCCGATCATTTGGCAACTAACCGGCAAAAAAGCAGCGTTGTTATTCATGATGGTGCCATGCGCAAGGCTATTATGCCGGAAGATTTGATCACATATCAATCTATATGGCAGCACTGGGATCGTAATATAAAGATGGAGACACAGCACTTGCGTAAGCAAATGCAGCAGGGTATTGATGAATTGCTAACCATGAATATATTGCCTCAAATTATTAATGCTGATGAAGTAATGTTATGGCCCCAAATGAAAAATGCGTTTAACTGGCTTTTTCGATTTCATTTACCCATATTGATACCCCAAGCAGTTTTAGCCAGACATATTTTAAATCGGTTTAAGCCATCATTGATTATTTCGGCCGATGTAGCAGATCCGCGTACACGTCTTTATAGTTTACTCGGACATCAGATGGGCATTCCTTCGTTGGAAATTCAGTTTGGCCCAAATGGTTCGGAAGGGGTTGAGTGGCAGTTTGTGATAGCAGATCAAGTTGCAACATGGGGAGATACTACCTATGAAGTATTATTAAATCACAATGTGCCAGCAGAAAAAATTACTATAACCGGCTCGCCCCGACATGATAATTTAATAAATGTATCAGCTGACGAAATAGCTCAAACCCGTAAGCGGTTAAACATTCCGCCGGCATCTGCTATGGTATTATGTGCCTCAACCTATCAGCAGAAAGAGTACAACTCCCTTTCGGATCCAGAGTTACTTGTATCAATGAAAAAAGCTGTGTTTCAGGCCGCTGGTGAGATTGATGGGTTATGTTTAGTAGTAAAGCCACATCCTTTAGAAAATGTGCAGGAAACAAAGCAATTGATTGGTAATGCAAAAAATGTATTGTTATTAAATGCTGGTGAGGATATTCGTGAATTAACGAAAGCTTGCGATGCATTTATTGGCTTTGGATCTACCGCAACTGTTGATGCATTAATAGCCAATAAACTAACCATTTGCCCTAGCTTTAAGGGTTGGATTTGGAGTGATCCGTTTGTGAAAAGCAATGCTGTGCTGGTTCCCAGATCTGAGGAAGAGATTGTGGATATTTTTAAAAAGATCACGGATTATTCTTATAAAGAAATAATAAAGGAGATGGATCCGGCCAGGCAAAACTATTTATATAAATTAGCATATAAAATTGACGGGCATTCATCAGAACGGATTACATCAATAGCAATTGAAATGGCGAAAAGCAAATAACTTATATCGATCAAATTAGTATTAAATTATATCCAGACTTTCCATATTAAATATTATGCGCATCGCTTTTTTTCATAATTTACCATCCGGAGGGGCTAAACGATGTGCATTCGAGTTAATCCAATTCCTTTCAAAAAATCATACGGTTGATTTGTATATATATGACCAACATGCCGAAGATTTTCTTGACATAAGGCAACTTGTTAATAAAACTATACTTATACCTCGGGGAAACACATACGGTGAAAAAGGAATAAAACGCTTAATTTCTTTAAACACAGTACGAATAGCATCTAAAAAAATTGCACAATTAATCAATGAAGGCAATTATGATATTGCTTTGATCATGCAGTGCAAAGTTTCTAACAGTCCATTTGTATTACGTTATTTAAATATTCCATCTCTTTATTTTTGCCACGAGCCCCTGGCAAAAATTTTAGAACCTCATTATCGCGGTAACAATGAAAATGGATTGTTATCGTTCTTAAAAAAACTCTTTCTTAATTGGACTATATCTATTGATAAGAAGAATGCTTTAAATGCTACTTTAATTTGTACCAGTTCATTATATTGTATTGAGAATATTTATAGGAATTATGGGGTTTATGCCAAGTTAAACTATTTAGGTGTAGATACAGAACAATTTCATCCTATTGATCTTGAACGAACATCTACACTTTTATTTGTAGGGGCACTTAATCCCGCTAAAGGGCAGGATTTTATTATTGAGAGCGTAGGTACCATGAAAGTTAAACCAAGTATAAGATTTATTTATAATTTTAGCTATGGTGCTACAAACTTTAAGGAACAACTTATTAATCGTGCACAGCAACTCGGCGTTTCAATTTCTTTTGAGAATATGGCAAATGATACTGAATTAGTTAACGCGTATAATCAAGCCATACTTACGGTATTTCCAAGTAGGTTAGAACCGCTTGGTTTAGTTCCTCTTGAATCGATGGCTTGCGGTACGCCAGTAGTAGGCATTGCCGAAGCCGGTATTCGTGAAACAATACAGCATAATAAAACCGGATTGCTTACTGAAAGAGATTCTGTTGAATTTGGAAAAGCATTGAATAATTTGATTAATGATAAGACAATGTGGAAAGCAATGAGTGCCCTTGGTATTAAAACAGTCTTGGAACAATGGACCTGGAAGCAATCCTACCAAAAGCTGGAAGAGCATATAAAAACGACTTTAAAGAAATATGAAAATCAAAATATTTCAAACCAATAAACGAGAAATTACTGCATAACTAAAAAGCAGGTTAGCGTCTTTAATAGCGATGCTTTATAAAATATGATAATAATTGGAATAATTATTTTAGTATTATTTGTTGCTTTTGCAATAGTGATTACAGCATATCGTCCTGTTATAACCCTTTATGCGTTAGCTTTTGTAGTTTCTGTTGTAGGGATAAATATTCATATTGGGGTTACTTTTTATTTATCCAGAATTGTACTTATTATATTTTTGATCTCGTTACTTCTGCGAACAATAAAAGCAAGTATTAAACTTATATGGGTCCAAATACCTCTCATAAGTTTATTGATTCAATTCGTTTCGGTATTGCTTTCAGACCATATTTCGGAAGGGCTTCGCGCAATTTTTATATATGCCTGTTTGGCCTTCATCTTTATTACGGTAATTATACTTGGCGCTAAAACTGAAGTTATTATTAAAGCAGTTAAAATATACTTGTTAATGGGTATAATTCAAGGGCTTTATGGCATTTATCAACTCATTGGCGGGGCGCGTCACTGGCCTACTTACCAAACCTTAATGGCAGGCATACCCATGGCCAATGATAGAACAATAGACGGATATTTTTATTCAGGGTCTTACAGTACTTTTCGTGCAATTGGTTTTTTCTCATCTGATGTAAGTCATTTTGCGGGATATATGGCTGGAATTTTGTTATTAGCTATCACATTCATTATATATAACCGGCGTTCACTTTTTCCATATTTAGTATTATTATTTGGAGGAGCCGGCCTTCTATTTTCACTTTCCCGAAGTGGTATTTTAGCGTTTTTAGCTTTTGGGTTACCGAGTTTATTTTACTTCCTAAAACGTACACACCTTCTTCCAAAATTCAAATTGAAGTCTCCAATAAAATTAATTGCTATAGCAGCTATTGTTAATGTGGCATTGATTTTTGTTCCTTTAAATATACCAAATCCTTTGATAATCCTCAGCTCAAGATTTGAAAACATAGTTGACCCAGGCAGTTCCAGTTCTGAATCAATGTCAGAGCATGTGATTACAAGAGAAACAGGATTGGATGCTTTATTATCTAGTCCTGTTTTGGGTGTAGGCCCTGGTGTTAATGCGGCCCCCTGGTATTCAGAACGCTATAGGAGGTATTGGGCGGGATCCCATTCTTATCATTTTGATATTTTGGGGCAAACAGGGCTATTAGGTGCAATAACAGAGTGGTTGCTTATGGTATTAATAGTTTTGTATATGATTCGAGGGTTAAAGGCCCCTTCAACCAATAAACAAGCTAAATTCGTATTAGTGGGATTATTATCAACATATATCACTATAATTTTCGGCAACTTTTTTTATTATTATTATTTGAATGATTTTGTATGGTTTATAATGGGATGCGGTATAGCGCTTAGCCGTGCAATCATTTTAGAGGGGCAAAGAACTATTTTACCGGTAAGCCAACCGGATCAATCGGCAACATAAAAGTTAGTATTAACATGGTTTTCAAAGAGTGGGTATTAACAATCAGAACGGGTTAATTATTTCAATAATTAATGTTCTAATTTTATCCTGGTAAATCTTAATAATCATTTATTAACAGTATAAAATATTATCTTTGGCACCCAAACAAATCCTCAATGTTAATATAATTAAGTTAATAAATGTTTCGATAATTTAATGCTGCACATATTAACGGTATGAAAATTTTATTAGTTGATGATGCTATATATCCACTTGCTGGGGGTAGCGCAGAACGGTCAATGCGTATTGGCAAATGTCTTATAGATCATGGACATGAAGTTGATTTATTAACCCTGGCAAGAGATTATGACCCTGAATTCGCGAAAAAGAACGGGATAAATAAAGTTTACCTTTTGCCGTCAATTAAATATAAATACCTTATCCCTTTAAAAGGCGCTGGTTACATAAAACATATAGTAAAAGATTATGATGTTGTTCATATCTCTAAAAATTGGAGCCTGCTGGGTTTTTTTGCGGCTTATTGCTTAAAGAAGTATAATATTCCATATATTTTTTCGCCCATGGGATTTATTACCGTTCATAATAATAAATCCCGTTTAGTTAAATTTTTTTATTTAAAGTATTTAACATCGTTCACAATTAAAAACTGTAGTTATTGTATAACAGTTTCTAATCAGGAATATCAGGATTGCCTTGAAATAATGTTAGATAAAACCAAAGTTAAATTAATTCCAAATGGTTTTGTAGCTGCTGACTTTACTGAATGCCCACACAATGTGTTTCGTGAAAAATATAAATTAAGCTCTAAAAAAATGCTTATGTTTTTAGGCAGGATGGATCCCATAAAAGGGGTTGATTTATTATTAGAAGCTTATGATAATTTGGGACAACACGCTGCAGATTGGCAACTGGTTATAATTGGCCCTGAAAATAAATATCGCAGAGAATTAATTAGTAAAGCTGTTAAAGCTATTAATAAAGATTTAATAACATTTATTGATCCCCTATACGCCGATGAAAAGCGATGTGCTTATTATGCCTGTGATCTGTTTGTAATTCCTTCCCTTTATGATGCAATGACTATTGTTGCGCTGGAAGCCGCTGCGTGCGGGAAACCAATTTTAATAACGGAAACTTCAGATTTTCCGGGTTTGGCCTTAAATGGAGCATCAATACAAGTACCCCCAACAGTTGAAGGGATTGAAACAGGATTAAAATATGCTTTTGATAATCCTCAATTATTAAAGTCCATGGGTTCAAATGCAAGAGACTATGTTTATGCAAATTTTGACTGGAATGTTCTTGGTAAACAATATGATGAAATTTTCAATTCGGTTAAAAAGAAAAATTAATTTATTTATCCTGAATTACGATTTGTAACTCTTTTAGGATAGTTAACAACAAAAAATGAATATATCAAATCCAGACCTTTATATAATTCTTGTAAACTGGAATAAACCTAATCTTACTCTTGACTGTATAAAATCAATTAATGAATCATCTTATAAAGAATATAAAACCGTTGTTGTTGATAATTATTCATCAGATAATTCGATTGAAATTTTCAAGCAAAGCAACCTTAACTTTCATTTAATTAAGGCTACAGAAAATTTAGGTTATACCGGGGGCAATAACTTAGGAATTGAATATGCAATGGCCATGAATTGTAAATATGTATTATTATTAAATAATGATACTTTAATTAACCCCAATACTTTATTCAACCTTGTGGCGCCTTTAAACAAGGACGTATCAATTGGGATAACTCAACCTAAAATTTTTTTTTATCCTGATAGTTCACTTATTTGGTCAGGCTCTACTAAACTCAATAAACTATTGCTTCGTACGAGGTTAGTAGGTTATAAAGAAAAAAATGACCCAACCTTAGATAAGGAACAATACTTAGATTATGCTGTTGGATGTGCAACACTTATTCGTTCATCTGTAATTGAAAAAATAGGGATGCTTGATGACGATTATTTCGCCGTTTGCGAGGATGTAGATTACGGTTTGCGCGCATCCGCAGCTGGGTTCAAAATTTGGTATGTACCAGATGCTTATGTTTATCATATCGAGTCTGCCAGTGCAGGAGGGGCCGATAACCCGCAATATGTATATTACCAAGCCAGGAGCTATCTTATTTTGTTCTCAAAATGGTCTGTTAATTATATGCACTTTGCCTTGGTTTTTTCTGTTTACTCTCTTTCCACTTTGATCCGGATAGCTAAATTGTTATTTGTTGGAAATAACCGAGGAGTTGCTGCGATATATTTAGGATTTCGCGACTTCTTTTTGAAAAAATTCGGTAGGCGTGAATATAGTATCCTTAAAAAAAGAGGCTAAGGTTGGCTTATAGTTTATTTACTAATAATTTATGAAAATTTCCATAGTAACCATTTGTTTTAATAGCGCCTCAACACTAGAAGAAACTATTAAAAGTGTTATTTCTCAAAGCTATAATGACATTGAATATATAATAATTGACGGGGCATCAAAAGATAACACCTTGTTAATTATTGAACAATACCGGGATAATATTACTCGAGTTATTTCCGAAACCGATAATGGTATATACGATGCCATGAATAAAGCAATTCAATTGGCAACGGGAGACGTTATTGGGATCCTGAATTCAGATGATATTTATTCGGATAATGAGGTTTTAAGTGATGTGATGAATCATTTTGTTAATGATCAGGATCTGGATATTTTATATGGGAATTTGGTATATGTTAAAAATCAGGATATGAATAAAATTGTTAGAAACTGGAAATCACTTTCTTATTATAACAATTTCTTTGAACATGCTAATGTTCCTCCTCATCCCGCTTTATTTCTTAGGTCCAAAGTTTACAGGAAAGCCGGCTTATTTAATGCACAATATAGATTTTCGGCCGATTATGAATTCATGCTTAGAATATTTAAAAAACACAATTTTAAATCTAAATATATTAACAGGCTGATGGTTAGAATGCGGCTTGGCGGCGCTACTAACAAAAGTTTTAAAAATGTATTAAATGGCAATAAGGAAATTCTTAGAGCCTGGAAAGAAAATAGTTTAAACCCGCCAATAACCCTTATGCCAAAAAGAATTATAAAAAAGGTTAATACAGTTCATTAATTAAAATAATGAAATTACTTCTCACAGGCGCATCGGGCTTTTTAGGCAAAATCATAAAAAACACTTTAAATAAAAATGAGGTGATTTCTCTGGCAAGGAGTAATGCGGATATTAATATAGATCTTACTATAAATGTCCCACAATTGCCTTATGTTGATATTGTAATACATTCGGCTGGCAAAGCCCATTCAGTTCCCAAAACAAAGAAAGAAAATTTAGAGTTTTATACCGTGAATGTTGATGGAACAGCTAACCTTCTCAGGGGCCTCGAAAATTCTTATCTTCCAAAATCTTTCGTTTTTATTAGCACAGTTGCTGTTTATGGCAAAGAAAGCGGAACTTTAATTGATGAAAATACCAGTTTACTAGCCAAAGACCCATACGGCCATAGTAAAATTCAGGCTGAAAAATTAATTAAAAAATGGTGTGAAAAAAACAATGTGATCTGCTCTGTATTAAGATTGCCCTTAATTGCCGGGCCCAATCCACCAGGTAATTTGAAATCGATGATTAATGGAATCAAAAAGGGGTATTATTTTAATATAGCAGGCGGGAATGCGAAAAAAAGTATAGTATTGGCCGAAGATGTGGCTCATATTATACTTAAAGCGGCTAAACTTGGGGGTACTTACAATCTTACCGATAATTATCATCCATCTTTTTATGAGTTAAGCCTACTAATATCAGCGCAGCTAAATAAAAAGCCACCATTAAACATTTCTTATAATACAGCTAAATTATTAGCATTGATGGGGGATTTAATCGGCCAGAGGTCGCCGGTAAATTCTAATAAATTAAAAAAAATTACATTGGATTTGACTTTTGATGATTCAAAGGCGCGAAACCTACTTGGTTGGGAACCCAATAATGTTTTAAAAAAATTTAATATATATAATAACTAAATATTGGTTCTTTACCTTCCTTACCCTAATAAGCATATTGTTAATGTAGCTGAAAAATTAAAACATGGGTTGTATTAATTATAGCATGGGGTAAAAAACATGATAGTTTGTGTCTGGTAATAACGATAAATTAGCATTAAAATATTTGTTTAACACAATTCTAAAAGTATTTACGGGGCTTATTTTTTGATATAGGCTTTTATAATTTTTGTCAGGAAAATAATAGGCGTTTAATATTGTCGATGTTTCTTCCAATGTGTTAAGGTGAGAGCCATGATCACTCTGAATAATAATTATTGGTTTTTTCCCTGGCTTAGATAATATCGAATTGACAAATAATGTAATACGTTTATTGACATATTTAACCTCTCTAATATAGCTTTCTCTGTCATGGGTTAAGCTTAAATTTTTTTGATAAGCTCCTGTAGAATCTATTACAAAAGGAGGGTGTGCAGTTAAAGTGTGAGCATAAACGAACCGTGGATAACTTGTTAAATTATCAGTATTTGCTAAACTATCCAAAAAATTGAAAGAATTAATATCATAGGTATAATAAACTTTATGTTTGGTTTGTTGATCTTCTACACCAAAAACTTGATTAACAGCTCTTAGTAACGAATTGATAAATGTTTTCGATTGCCCTGTTTTATCGTCTGCCCCGGTTAATTTTCCTGGTTTATTTCCAATTGTAAAAACCGAATAAATATTTTGTATATATCCGTAATCACGCAAAAAAGCACAAATTCTATTTTGTTGAATAAACTTGTATAGTTTATCTACATCGGCAGTACTGTATCGGCCATTATTTTTTATATTTAGATAAGAACTATTAAGCGAAGAAGATAATGAAGAACTTGTAAAGTTATAATTCGACTTACTTTTATAGGCAACATAAAACCCTTTTCCCTTTAAAAAATTGGTAAAATAAGAATTGTCATACTGCTCATAATTTTTAAGGCTGGCATCACTCGAATAATGATCCAAAATTATATAATATATATCAGGCCGATTTGACAAAACGGTTTTTGCAGGCATGAACGGATCTTTTAATTTAATGTTGTTAGGATGAAATGTAATTCCATTTGTTAATTCTAATACTAAAAGAAAAAAAATTAATAAAGTGAAATACCCAGACAGCTGCTTTAATTCAGATTTGTTTTTCCAGACTTGGACACCAAATAAAACATAAAAAAGGAATAAAAAGCCAAAAACTAATATCTTTCTATGAACATCAAACAATAGAATAAATTTGCTTAAGAGGAAAACATCTAAAAAAATATCAGTCCAGGTTGTAAAAAAAAAAATAATACTGAAAAGACCTGAGGTCAGGAGGCTTGCTTTAATTTTAGATCTCGTAATTCGTAGAAAAAGTATGTAAACAATGAAACAAAACAAGGAAGGTAGTATAATTAAAGATATTCTATTCCAAGCTGATACGTATAGTTTTAATTCCCAAATTTTTAAAAACTCATAAATTATGAAATAAAGAAGAAGCAAAAACGTATGTCCAGTATAGAACAATTTATTAAAATATGTTTTAATTTGATACATATATCACTTGGCTTGCATTAGGTATAAAATTCTTTCTGAACCTAAAATAGGTATTCGTTCAATAATAGAGAAATAACATTGAAAATCGCTTTCAAATTGTTCACACGAATAATCGAGATAAATATCTTTTTTTGATAATAATAGCCTTTGAAATTGAGAATCTGATTTAGGAATAAACTCTATAATAAGCCATTTGCCAAGTCTGTGAAAATAAGAAGCTATTTGTAATAAAGGGACGTTATTTGATATAGCGAGATGATGAATAAGGGCTAGAGCCATAATTAAATTAGCCGGACCGCGGCGTTCCAGGTTGTCTTTCTCATTATTTGCCCATCCAATATTAGCACTAGGGTTAGTAAGATCGAGTATTAAGGGTAAGATATTGGATTCCTTTTTTTCCTTTACAAGTTTATAATTAGTATTAACTGCAATCTCATCAATATCAAATGAAATAGTTTCAATTCCTTTTTCACTAGCAATGCGACTATATAAGCCGGTATTACTGCCAAAATCCCAAACAGTTTTTGGAGAAGCTTTTTCCAAAAGTGAAGACACTATTGTTTTCTTATGTAATTCAGACTCTGCAATATAATTGATATTATTATAATAAAAGCCCCATTCAGTTTTTTGTTTTTTGATAGTCAGGCTGTTAGTAACGTTAATTAAGTTTTGAACAAGAATTTGTAATCCTTTTAAAGATAGTTTTCCTTCAGATTTTACTGTTTTATTAGCGTAATATTTCTGACTGTAAGCATGTAAATGAATATGAGACAAAATAGAGAAAGATAATTTGCTTTTTGCAGGTAGCAATCTACTGGTAAGATCTAACGGGACACCGTCTATATAAGTTTTTAAAAGTTGAAATAGTCTAATATCTGTATAATGCATTAAACATAGTGGCGCTAAAAAATGCTCGCAGAATTGTTTATATGCTACCCAGGGGTGGTTTGTAATATATTTTTCGAATGAGAGCGTATCTATAAAAACAGGTTTTCCTTTTAGGAATTGAATATTATAAGGTGTGGCATCTTTTAAGACCATACCAAAATCTAAAGCTTTTTGTTGAATACGAAGAGTGGCAAGAGCCGCATCTTTTAATTGGTCAAAGCACCATTCGTAAGGATAAGAAATAAACGAAATTTGTTTGGGCTTTATAATTTTATATCCCTCAATGGTTTGAAAGTCAACGTCGTGAGTTTCCTCATGAGAAATTAAATACCCATCATTGGCAAGGTATTCATACAAGCCATTATTTATTAAAATATTATAATTTTCACAATAAGATTTATTTACTTGGCGGTAAATAGTATTATTCAATTTAAATACAAACCCACTTGGATCTTTAAAAGAACTTGGTAATCTATTGTTTATCTTGTTCACACTGATCTATAGATTTTACATCCTTTTTAAAAAAGAAAACCACTTTTCCCCAATAAAATTTAAAATAATATCCAGCACCTAAGGCCGTTGCAATAATTATCTGGATAATGTAACTTCCACCGCCTGAGTCAATATATAAAAGGTGATTCATGTATTAGTTAATTTTTAATTGTAAATAAAGTATAATGTTTAAAAATAAGAAATAATTAATAAAAACTTATTGTTATATTTTATAAATAAGAGTTTAAAAATAACCTCCGCAAACTGTATTGTAATTCATAGCGGACAAATCTTTAGATAGACGAAATTTTGAAAGACTAGTTTAATTAAAATAAAAATTTTCTATAAGTTTTATGCGGCTGGGGGGTACCGGTAAATAAATATACCATTTTGGAAATAATCATCGAAGACAAGGTAGAAAATGGAATCAATCCATATTTTTTATCCAAAAACGGAAGATAAACTTACTAAATAATCCTTTTATTTAAGAATTATATTTATCCATTAATAAACTTATTTTTGCATTAAACTGTTAAAATCTGCATGAGTCTATTTGAGTTTTTGATTACATTTTTTATCCTTTTCGCACTTGAACTTATTTACTTCAAAATAGCCGATAAATACAGTATTATTGATCATCCTAATCATCGCAGTTCTCATACAAAGGTGACTATAAGAGGCGGAGGAATCATCTTTTGCGTTTCATTATTATTGGGCTCACTATATTTCGGATGGCAATATGGCTATTTTCTTTCCGGGTTGTTTTTAATCAGTATGATTAGTTTTATTGATGATATTAAAACAATTAGTAACAGAATCAGAATTAGTTTTCATTTAGTTGCCGTCGCACTGTTGTTTTACCAGTTAAACATATATAATCTATCGTTTTATTGGATAGTGCTGGGATTTATTTTCGTTATAGGAACAATAAATGCCATAAATTTTATGGATGGCATTAACGGAATAACGGGGGGCTTTGGTCTCGTAACATTACTTACATTATATTTTATCAATCAGCATATCATTTTATTTACACGCGAAATTTATTTGATCCTGCCAATTCTTTCTTTGCTTGTTTTCAATTTCTTCAATTTTCGCATAAAAGCAAAGTGTTTTGCTGGAGATGTGGGTAGTGTGAGCCTGGCATTTATTATACTTTTTTTTCTTTTACAGTTAATAATTAAAACAAATAATGTTACTTATTTGCTATTACTTTTAATTTACGGTTTAGACACTGTGACAACTATTGGGTTTAGAGTTTTAAGAAAGGAAAATATTTTTGAGGCACATAGGGGGCACTTTTATCAATTTTTAGCTAATGAAAAAAAAATACCTCATTTGGCTATAGCCGCATTATACACATTCATTCAGGCGATAACAAATATTATACTACTGAACTTTTTAACCAGGTCAGTTGTTAGTCTGATAGTATTAATAATTATTACAACGCTGGCGTTTATTTTAATACGTTTATACTGTGAAGGTGCACACAAACTTTTCAATTTAAAATAGTGACGCGATTTTATTATACAGAAACATAGTGAATTAGTAAATTTGCATGCATCTAAAAACAATTAATAATATGGCATAGCATAAGATGAATTTTTATGATAAAATTATTGATTTGGATTTTTTATTGGTAATTCTATAATAGTTATTATATTTACTTAGATTTATAGCAACTCGCAATAATTATGTGCTTATGAATAATACCTCTACCACATTATTCAATCAAATAAATATAGTGCCCAGGTGGTTCATTTTTATTCTTGATTTGATTATCAGTTTCCTGTCATTAACTATCGCCTATTTGATCAAATCCAATTTTGATTTTACCAATGTGAACCACATTGAGCTTAGCCGAAATGTTTTAATATTAGGTATTATAAGTACCCTGGTTTTTGTAGCATTAAAAACTTTTTCAGGAATTATAAGATATACCAGTGCCCAGGATTCTTTTAGAATATTAAGCGCCATATTAATAACCAACGGAATATTTTTTTTGATAACTACTATTTCTGTAGCGTCTAATAAAAGCCCCTTAATTTCAAACAGCTTATTGATTATTAATTGTTTAGTATGCTTCCTGTTAATGGTTACTTATAGGATCATAGTAAAATATTTTTTTCTTTATATAAAAAATTTAAAATTAGATAAAAAAAGAATAATCATTTATGGCGCCGGCGAGGCAGGGGTAGCTGCTAAAAGAACCTTTGATCATGATTATAAAGTTAATAAAAGTATTATGGCCTTTGTTGATGATGATCAAAGAAAGGTAGGGAAAACCATTGACGGTATTTCTATTTTGAATGCTAAAGATTTGCCCCAATTAATAGAAGAGCATAAATTAGACGAAATTATTTTTGCTTCCTATACTATTCCGATTGAACTTAAAAACAAGATAGTTGATATATGTCTTGAAAATGATGTTAAAGTGTTAAGCATTCCTTCACCTGATGCATGGATAAGCGGAAAATTACAGTCAACCCAGATAAAAGAAGTTAATATTGAAGAGCTTTTAAATAGAAAATCTATTGAAATTGATATTACGAATATTCAAAAGGAACTCAAAGGAAAAAGAATATTAATAACCGGCGCTGCCGGATCTATAGGGAGTGAAATAGTAAGGCAGTTATTAAAATTCGATACAGATTTGATCATAATGTGTGACCAATCTGAAACCGCTTTGCACAATTTATATTTAGAAATTGAAGAAACATATATCGAGGCAAACTTTCATGCTTTTGTTGGCGATGTAAGGGATGAAACCCGAATGGATTATTTATTTGAAACTTACAAGCCTCATTATGTATACCATGCCGCAGCCTATAAACACGTCCCATTAATGGAGGATAATGCCTCTGAGGCGGTAAAAACCAATGTTTTTGGCACACGCATCATTGCTGATCTTTCTGTAAAATATGCGGTGAAAAAATTTGTCATGATATCAACTGATAAAGCAGTGAACCCTACTAATGTAATGGGCGCCTCAAAACGTATAGCCGAAATTTATGTACAATCATTAAACCGGTCAATAGATAAAAAAGAATTTAATTTTACTAATGGTTTAAGTCATTTAAATAATAACAGACTTAATACCAGGTTTATTACCACCCGTTTTGGTAATGTGTTAGGCTCAAACGGCTCTGTTATTCCCAGGTTCAAGCAGCAAATAGAAAAAGGCGGTCCCGTTACAGTAACCCATCCTGAAATAACACGATATTTTATGACTATACCTGAAGCTTGCCGTTTAGTATTAGAAGCTGGCTGTATGGGCGAAGGGGGCGAGATTTATATTTTTGATATGGGTAAATCCGTAAAAATTAGTGAACTGGCTAAACGCATGATACGCCTGGCGGGATTAGTACCGAATCAGGATGTAAAAATTGAATATACTGGATTAAGGCCAGGCGAAAAATTATTTGAAGAATTACTAAACGACCACGAAAATACCATGCCCACCCATCATGAGAAAATAATGATAGGAAAGGTAAGAGAATATTTATTTAATGAAATTGAAGGGCAGATTTATGATTTAATTAATCATGCCAAAAACAATGATGATATGCAAGTTGTTAAATCCATGAAACTAATAGTTCATGAATTTAAGAGTAAAAATTCAGTTTTTGAAGAATTGGATATGATAACTCAATCTCTTTTAAACGAATAAAACTATCATTAATTGAATAAAAAATTATCATTAATACTTTTTCTTATTCTTTTAAATTCCTGTAAGAATCAAGTGAAAAGTGAGGTTGAAGTTTATAATAACGACTTTGAAACCAATAATTTAACTAACATTACTAATGGCGTTATCAGCCAGTTTAATGGCACGGGAGTACTGGGTACATACAACAAAGGCGGTTTTATCCTTAGACTTGGCAATTTACCCAAACACAATTTAATTACCATATCCTTTGATTTGTATATACATGATACCTGGGACGGTAATAAACCACCGCCTGACGGGCCTGATATATGGCAAATGCTGGTTGATGATAGTACCTATATCAACGCTACATTTTCAAATGATCCATGTTTGGCCGGCAATCTTTGCGCTCCTCAGTCTTACCCTTTAAATTATCCCAATAACTTTAACAATCCCAAAGCAGGCGCTTATAGAAAAGATTTACCCGGTTTTTGCAGCATGAAAAGCAACCCTATCGGAACTACCCAATATAAAATTGTAAGAACTTTTACACATACAAACAGTACACTGGTATTACAGTGTTTAGATAAATTGGTTCAAACTAACACGACTGATCAAAAGTGCGATGAAAGTTGGTCGGTAGATAATATCAACATCAAGGCAATCACCTTATGAGAGTTATGAAGTTTATAATTATAGGTGTGTTGATTATTTTTACGCACCTTGGTATTCGCGCACAGACACTACCGGTTGGAACTGCGGTTACAGAGGATTATTACAGAAGGGCCCAGTTATTAGCCATAACAGATACAGATGTTTCTTTTACGGTTCGCCCCTTATTCCCGAATTATATTAATAAACAGACGAATACGGGTTACCCGGACAGTACGGAGAAATGGTATAGCCAGATGAATGCAACCAGTTCATGGCAAAGCAAGAATGGAAAATTTAAAACCTGTTTTTTACCTTTAGCTATTCAAACCCAGTTTAATTCTAATCATCCGTATGGATGGAATGATGGCGCAATGATACCTGCCAGGGGTCTGCAAACATTAATGAGTTTGGGTCTATTTGCACAATATGGCCCGTTAACTATTCAATTAAGGCCGGAGTTGGTTATCGCGCAAAATCCGAACTTTGAAAATTTCAATAAAAACCAGTATGATGTAATTTTCGCCCGGTATTATGATATTTATAACAATATTGATTTACCGGTACAATTCGGTACGGGCAGTTATAACCAGATATACTGGGGGCAAAGCAGTATAAGATTAAACTATAAATCATTGTCTGTTGGCTTATCAACTGAGAATTTATGGTGGGGGCCAGGGATCAGAAATTCGTTGTTGATGAGTAATACAGCGGTGGGTTTCCCCCATCTTACATTAAACACCTTACGGCCTTTACAAACACCTATCGGTTCATTTGAAGGCCAACTAATTGGAGGCAGATTGGAGAATTCGGGTTTTCCGCCATTAGACCCCGATCATTATTATTTTGGTTCAGATTTATATCTTCCAAAACCTGATGATTGGAGATACCTGGCCGGGATTATTGTAACATGGCAGCCAAAATGGGTTCCCGGGCTTTTTTTAGGATTTGATCAAAGCGCACAAACTTACGGGAAAAATTTGAGCGGTATCAGAGATTACCTGCCTCTTTTTTCGCCGGTTAAACAAACAACTGCCCCAGATAACCCGATTAGTAAACAAGATCAGTTAAGCTCTATGTTTGTGCGTTGGCTTTGGACGCAGGAACATGCTGAAATTTATTTTGAATTGGGCCATTATAACTATACAGGCGATTTACTGCAATCACTATTATCACCAAATGATTCAAGGGCGTATATTTTTGGCTTACGGAAACTTTTGCCATTCAACAAATCAAAAGAAGAAAGCATTTTGATAGGTATTGAAGTTACACAACTCCAGGAAACATCGATAGCCAAAATTGAAGCCGGGCAAGAATGGTATGTAAGCAATAATATCAGACAGGGGTATACCAATAGGGGGGAGGAATTGGGAGCGGGAATTGGCCCTGGGGGCAATTTACAATCTGTGGATGTTAGCTGGGTTAAAGGACTAAAAAAATTGGGGTTGCAAATAGAACGCTATGTTCATAATAATGACTTTTATTATTATGCCTTTTACGACAGCTATAATTATTCTCAACACTGGGTAGATTTGAGTGTAGCAGTTATTGGGGAATGGAATTATAAAAATTTGATTTTTAATGCCAAAGTTGTGGGCATTCAATCTTTGGATTATCAATGGGCTTTAAAACAAAATGGGGATGACCCATCTTTTATAAATCAGCTAAGTACTTTTAACTTACAACTTCAGGCGGGTGTTACGTATAGGTTTTAATCACCATAAATGAAAAAAATATTTTTTATATTAAGTATTGTACTTGGAGTTACTTATTTATCAGGTAAAGTAAGGGCTCAATCTATTCCTGTTGGCACACCTGTTTTGGATGATTATTACAGAAGGATGCAGCTATTGGGTAAAGTTGATTCAAATTTATCTTTTACAGTTCGTCCTATTTTCCCCGGTACTACCTCCGAGCTTCATGATATATACGATCCTGATAGTACTTTAAAACATGATTATTGGGGGGCAGCTGGTCCGGTTGCTTTTGCTAAGGGACTAGGAATTTTTCAAATATTGCCCTTAACCTGGCAGCAGCAATTTAATTCTGACCATCCGTATGGCTGGAATGATGAAGCTATGATTCCGGCTAAAGGATACCAAACCATGATAAGCGGCGGCCTCTATTTTAAGTTTGGGCCATTAAGTATACAGTTGCGCCCTGAATATGTTTATGCGGCCAATCCTGATTTTAATGGGTATGCTTCCGGGCATACAGGCCAGGATTTAATATATTATTATGAATATCATAATTTTATAGACAACCCTGAGCGTTTTGGAAATGGTTCCTACAACAAAGCATTTTGGGGTCAAAGCAGCATAAGGTTAACATTTGGCTCCATATCCATGGGTTTATCAAATGAAAGTTTGTGGTGGGGGCCGGGTATTCGTAACGCGTTAATACTAAGTGATAATGCTCCCGGATTTAAGCATTTTATATTAAACACTGTCCGGCCTGTAAAAACGTTTATCGGATATTTTGAGGGTCAGATAATAGCTGGGCGTTTGGATGCTACGGCGCTTCCTCCGCTTGCCGTTACTGCCTTATCTGACGGAACAAACCTATATGCAGCTAAAGAAAATGACTGGCGTTATTTTACAGGGTTTAACATTAATTATCACCCTAAATGGATTCCCGGTTTAACTTTTGGCTTAACAAGAACATTTGATGCATATTACAGCGATGTTAAGGCAAATGGCGGTTTTAAAGCTTATGTTCCTTTCTTTTTCCCATATTCAAAACAGGCCGATGTAGGCGGTATGGATAACGGTATCGGCGATCCTTTTCCACGAGATCAGTATACTTCATTCTATGCCAGGTTATTATTTACAAAGGCCCAGGCCGAAATTTATTTTGAATATGGTTTAAATGATAACGCTTACAATTTAACTGATTTTATACAGTCACCAGATCATTCCCGGGCTTATATACTCGGTTTGCGGAAAATGCTTTCAATAAATGGCTCTAAGGACCAGCATATCTTATTCAGCGGAGAAATTACCCAACTCTCACAGTCTACTGACCGTTTGGTACGGAATTCCGGCGGCTGGTACGTACATGGAGAGGTAACTGCTGGTCAAACCAATGAAGGCCAGGTTCTTGGTGCAGGAACAGGGTCGGGCGGCAACCTGCAATCAATGGATATTAGCTGGGTTTCAGGATTGAAAAAACTAGGTATCAGCATTGAACGCTAAAGCAATTATGCCCGAAGGTACACTTTGCGAGAAACCAAAATTAATGCCTAATACAATTAAAAGTGTGCCTAAAACCGTAGCTTCTGATAGGCTGACAGCCCCGCTTGGAATAGGGCGTTCGGGGCGCTCAACCTTATCAAGTTCCGCATCAAAAATATCATTGAAAACTATGCCCCCGGCATATAAGCACATGGTTGAAAGGCACAATAAAGCAACAGGGAACAAGCTGCCGGTTGTAATTGGTAGGTTTAAAAAATAGCCCGAAATAGCAACGCCCGCCAACACATCGGCAACCGAGGTTACTATATTGGCCGGGCGCATCAGCCTTAAATAAAGGGTTATTTTTTTAGCCACGTTAACTGATGATGATAGACGATTTATCTATGCGCGGTTGCTGGCCGCCCCGTAATATGGTATTGCCTTCAAATTTTTGGCTTTGATCTATGACGTTGTTGGTTGATGCAAAATCAGCCTCGTCTATCTGCCCGCTTTGCCCGAACGCGGTAATGGCATTGCCGTAGGTTACCAGTTCAATATCAGCGTTGCTGATGCCGCGAATTTTCATGAGTGCGGCTGTTTTTGGTACCGCTAAGGGATCGCTTATGCCCCAGTCCGCGGCAGAGTTTACCATGATACGTTCAGGACCATATTGTTTGGCTATCTCTACCATCCGCTCATTACCCATTTTGGTAAAAGGGTAAATAGTGAACGCCGCCCAAAAACCACGGTCTAAAACCTCTTTAACTGTTTCCTCATTGTTATGGTCTACAATAACTTTATAGGGGTCGAGGCCGTGTTCTATGGCAATATCCATACTGCGTTTGGTGCCGCCTTTTTTATCGCGATGCGGGGTATGAATTTGTACCGGCAAGCCCGACTCTTTTGCCAGTTCCAGCTGCAAACGGTAATATTTTTCTTCGGCAGGGGTTTGGTCGTCAAAACCAATTTCGCCAATGCCTACCACGCCCTCTTTATATACAAACAGCGGCAAAATTTCCATTACCTGTTCGGCTAAAGCTTCATTATTGGCTTCGCGCGAGTTAAGGCCGATGGTACAATAATGTTTAATGCCAAACTGCGAGGAACGAAACCGCTCCCAACCGATCAAACTGCTATAGTAATCGCGGAAACTATCAATGCCCGTGCGCGGCTGGCCCAGCCAAAAAGCGGGTTCTATGAGGGCAACAACGCCCGCATCGGCCATGGCCTGGTAATCGTCGGTAGTACGCGAGGTCATGTGCACATGCGGATCAAAAAATTTCATGCCTTTTATACCGTCGAGGCTAACGGGAGGAGATAAGGGTTCTGTTCTTATTTCTTCAAACGAATGGGTGCAACACATATCTTTTCTAATTAATTACCGGGATAAAGTATCCCAGGTTAAGCTCTTATTTTCAATGGCGGTTACCAGCTCCGGGTATTTGTTTAACAACGCTTTCGCGGGCTGGTAGTTTGACTGCGAAATTGCCAGCGCGCCGGCCTTCCGGTCGATCAAATTACCTTCATCAAATAGCCGCTTAATATCCTCAAATAATTTATCGTCAATAAATTTACCTACTAATCTCCACAAATTTGGATTTATTTCCCGTTTTGCCGCCCGGCGCTCGTGGATGTAATCGCTTATAATGTAGGCCAGATCCTTGTTCGCCCTGCTGTCTATCCCTGGTATTTTGCCAATTTCCTTGTCGGTGAAAAAAGCTTTCAGCACCAGTTGGTTCCACGCGTTTTGATCTAAGTTTTGGGCAGGATATGGGTTATGGTACATAATGGCTTCCAAAACACTGCCGATATTGCTGCGTACACCTTCCGAATATCTTTTAACCCATATTTCCGGGTACGCCAACAACGGCAATGCCGAATACAGGGCCACCAACTCGCTCATTTCGGCAGCCAAAAACAGGTTCTCAATTTTGCGGAAATACTCTGCCTGGTCAGTAGCATCCAAATTCAACAACAGGTAAGCCCGTGCCAGGCGGTCAATACCCCATCCATCTACAGAAAAACCCGGGATTATGGCATCCAACCGTTCTGTTTGTTCGGGGCTGATATTAACCACCGCTTTCCCCGTTTTGCGAGGGATCAACACAAAAGTGGTATTTAACAGGCGTTCCTCCTCCAGCCATTCAACAACATCAGGCGCGGCGTTTGCCCTGGTGATCTCTTTTATAACCTTTTTAATTGCTTCCACTTTGTTTGTTAAACATGCATCACCACAACATAATCTATTATCAACGCGGCTGATATGATCAACAAGCCAAAAAACTCACGCGTGTTTTCAATAAAAGGTTTTTCGGCCTGCATGGTTTCCACCAGGCTTGGCTTTTTGTACTTAAATATCCAGTCGCGCACACCATCTTTATCAAAGAAAAGTTTAACGGCATAGATGAGGTAAAAGGTAGTTAAACCTATATATAGGTTTGGATAATACAAGCCAAAAACAGCCAGCCCGCAGCAAGCCGCCACCGCCAGGTAAATAGGAACCCACAGGTACCAGTCGATATCGTTCAGGTTGAGATAGGCGAATACGAGGAACGCCAGGCAAAAAATAACATTGATGATAATGAAGAAGATCATGGTAATTTTTTTGTAAAGATAATATCAGGTTTGTTTAT
>Ga0206914_1012_pt2 | contig 24433 bp, 15 predicted proteins | sample Alteio_BWOrgHeat_73_FD_152938 | JGI IMG/M metagenome (GOLD analysis project Ga0206914, IMG submission 152938) | Enriched cells from forest soil in Barre Woods Harvard Forest LTER site, Petersham, Massachusetts, United States -... | ecosystem: Environmental > Terrestrial > Soil > Temperate forest >... | reverse complement strand
TGCGAAATACCCTTCGGACCCACGGTTTCGCGATTAACCTGGCCCGGCATGAAGGGATGCTCGGCCAGGCGATTTACCATGTCGCCATAGAGCCCGCTATGAATGGCGCTCGGATCGTAGCGCCAGACCAACTGCCGATGATTCTCTATCGCTCCGTCGTCGACGCTTAGTGCCACGTAAAACTTGATTTGCAAAGCCGCTCTTGCCATCGACTGATTTGGATTGTACTTTCGCTCCTCTGTCCAGCCATTTTGGATGGCGTCGTACTCGAACAGTGAGCCGACGTCGAAAATTGATCCACCCAACAAGTCACGCAGCCCACGATAACGCAAGGCGAAATACTGACCCGCCTCCACATTGAGCTTCTTCAGTTCGTTCTTGGTGCGCCTGTCAGCGACAATCCGCAATTCACGCTTTGCTCCCTCCGGAAGGTCTTGGTCAAAGAGAGATTCCAGGCACGTGACCAGACCACTCAGGAAATCACCTGTCTCGAGCGGTGATCCGAAAATGAACCGATCCCACTTCGACTTTAGGCTAGCGTCCTCCTTAAGCTCCCCCCGGTGAGTACGATAGAAGTTGAGGTCATCTTCGATCGGCTCAGTGGCCCTATGCCGACCGTCGGCCAGCGTGTTCAAGTACTCGAGGTCGTCGCGATTCAGGAGATCCCCGCCATGCTCGTCGTAGAACTTGAGCGTCGCACGTCCCAGATTAAAACGCTCACGCGTTAACCCGTCGAACAGTGGCTTGACCGTCTCCCATTCGATCTTTGCCAGAGTTTCAGCCTCGGCATTCCAATTGCTCGGCGCAGAAATAAATGCACGGATGGCCGCATGGTGCTCCTGCGGAATAACGACCGAGACGTTTGTAAAGGACGCCATTAGCTCGTCGGCCGACAACGACTGGTTGCTGGGCGTAGACTTCTTCAGATAGCACGACTGCTTCCTCTTGACGTGCTGGAATAGCGCCTTCCACTTGCTGACGTGCCGAGCAGTCTTTGCGTTCAACGAACGGAATATTGCTGGGTTTCGCGGCCAATGCAACGTGGGCAGCGCTTCTCCCAACGCCTCCACAAGAATCTTTCCGTCCTCTACTTCCTGCCGCGTTTGCAATACATAAGCGGCGAACCTATCCAACGATACCGATTCCACATCTTGCAGCGCACTTAGCGCCGCCCACCACCAGTGACGGTGCTCATCAGTCAGCAGCAAGCCGCTGGAGGCGATTTCGACCCACAGATTCATGTGGGACCTAAGTTGATTGGAATCAATCACCGTGAGATCGGCGAGACTCTGCCTTTCGTCGTCTCCCTCTGTAGCAATCAACAGAGCCGCCTTGTCGCACTGGGCGTTTCGATAATACGTGGCGCGCTCGGTCGTAAGGCAGTTCGCGGGCAAGCCGTGACCGCGCAACCACTGCTCTGGCAGTTTGATATCGATTAGTGGCGCGAGGGTCGTGCTAGACAGAATCGCCCTGGCAATCGCGGCGGTTTGACCAGCGGAAAGCGAGTCCAGCAAATAACGAGCGGTCGAGGTGGTATCGGCATCCTGGAAGCGCGCTAAAAAATACGCCGCCGCGACGCGGCCGATAAGTTCGTTGTTGTCCATGAGTTATATCGAATAAGGATTTTCAACGTAGGCACAGGCGTCAGATAGCCGCTTCAGCAGCCCGAGACTGCCAAGTCGGTGTTCGAGCCGCAAGGAGTTTGCTCGGAATGGCTTTTTATCCATGTTGTCGATGCTTAGCACTTTCTCAGCCTCCCGCTCGCCAAAAACCAGTCCGTAACGCTGGTAGAGCTGATCGAGAAAGTCGTTGAATTCGATCCGTCTTCGCACGTTGCTGAAAACCAAGCTTTTCAGGAAGGCATCTGTAGGTGCGTAACGAAGGCGGGTCGTGCCACGTTTCGAAACCAGGCCGATTCCACGGCCAAACGCACGATGAACTAGTCCGAAGTGGCGTCTGTGACGGTCTCGGGCCTCTTCCTTAAAGCGTTGGTACAGGCCATCGGGATTGTTGATGCCTCCATCGTCCTCCCAACTAAACTCCCGCCTCAAGATATCCTGTCGCCGAGCAAGCACTTCCTGCGGTTGCCCGGGCAGATTCCAATCCGGTATTTGTTCGACTTCTCCGATGACCGCGTCAATTGCCTCGATCGACAACGTAGAGTTCGCGTCAAAGGATTCTATCGATTGTTCGCGTACCAAGCCTTTCCGCGGGGCGACGACTTCGCAGATCATCGGCGTCAGGCCCTCTCGCTTTAGTAGGCGAGCGCTGGTGTGCAGGTGATAGAGCAATAATCCGAAGGTGCCAGTCGTGACTAGGTGGGGAACTACGTCAAAGCCTGGTAGCTCCAGTTCTAGCAGTGCTAGCCAATCTTCGGCGATCAGATCAAAAGTTGCATGCTGATCGTACGGCAGGAACGTATCCAGACCCCGCTTCTCAACCTGGGTATCAGCCGTAACGGGCTGCAATTGCTGCAGAAGAGCGTTCCACTTGTCTCCCGCAAGTACCCGCCCGGGGAAGATCGCCGCGAGCTGTTTCCGCGCCGAAGATCGCGCCAACATATGGTAAAGCAGTTCGCCGGAACGTCCGAAGTTGATGTACTCACGCGAAGTCGCATCTCGCTTGATACTCAGGTCCTCGAATATCGCGGCGGGTCCGAACGGAAAAATGAAGCGCGAACTCCACCGCTTATTTGTGTCGCTCTCTACCACGCATGAGCGCAAGGCGCGCACTAGCTGTGCAAAATCATGGAAACTGTCAAAGCGGTCCTTCAAATATGTGAAATCTCGCTCATCGGCTCCGAGACCATTAGCGTTGTCGCGAATCCACTCCAGCCATTTCCGCCAAGCTGTCACGCTGTCTGTGTTCTCGGCGTCTACGCGTAACAAGTTCTGTTCATTGTTAAAGAGGATGTTGCGCAGATGCAGTCGAGCGTGCGCGAAGTATGCCGACGGGTATTGCGATTTTTCAAAATCAAATAGCTGGCCATGACGGTTAGCCGACTCGGCGACGCACAAAAACTCAAGAAACACCATCCATGGTGACTGTTGGTCCCACAAACGGTGGCCCCAGTATTGCTCCTCCAACCACAAATCTTCGCGACGGCGGGTAAGGTCGGCTGGCGACTTCGTAGAAACTGGATTCATGTCCGAACCCCGATGCGCTCTTCCTTAGCCGAACCGCTGGCATCCACATCAAGCACCCGGAATACGATTTCGTTTGAACGCGGCGTTTCTCTGTCCCGCTTTGCCAACTCGCGCATCAGCCTACCCTTGAGTGCCAAAAGGTCTTCAAAGCATTCCTTTGAGAAACTACTAGGCATTGCGCCATCTGCAACACGGCTCAGGTATTCGTATCTTGTCAGGGTTAATTGGAATTTACAGCCAAGGCCCGCCCCTAGGGACACATGCAGATGCGGATGTTCGTTGTCGAGAATAATCTCCACCTTCTCTCCACCGTGGCGCGGAGTCACAGAAATGCGCTCATCAAGGATGCGTGATACGCGGGCTTGCGAGAGGCTCGCACTTGAAGCCAAGAACAGTTCGTGCTCGCTGTTGATTAGCATGCCGGTGAATATCCGGTTCGTACCACGCACTATCCGTCCCAAGATATTTCTCCGCACGCTACCTCCGCTACGAAGAACATTCAAGACCTGATCCAGGTACTCCCCGCCGTACTTGAACACAGTAAGTTCCCACAGACTGAGTTCGTCTCTTTCATCCTCCGGTACCCGGAAAAATAGCGCGCGGCGCTGACTCACCAATAAATCTAGGAATCTAGTTGCTGGATCAGAGTTTTCGTCGCTACCCTCAATGTAGTCCCGTCGCGCTCCCATATAGGCGTTATCAGCCCCGTAGAACGTATCAGCTGCGACCAGGCGATTAAACTGTTCCTGGAGGAGCTCGTGCGACTCACCGAAAATTAAAATGTTATCGAATCGGTTGGTCGTTTCGCGTCCAATCTGAAAGCGCTCCAAATATTCGAAGATAATTGAATTGCCGCGTCGCCCTTCGGGGAGATTGCCACCGAAAATATTGTTATAAAGACTCGCCTGAGACCGCTTGCCTGAACCGATCACCTTCGGGACGTCATCGGCCGTCATCAGGTGGTCCTTCGCCTCCGGGTGACCCAAGACGCTATTGGACAGAAGGATGAGTAATTGCCGAATTGGAACATGCAAACCGTTTTGATCGCATAGCTCCAATAGTGCTCGCAGGCGACCACGAACCAACGGTGTTTGCAGGAGTTGATAATTGCGTTGGATCGGGCACTCGGACCCGAAGAGTTGATCTGGTTCAGCGGCCTCCTCTCGGCAGCGCGTCCAGCCTTCGTGGGTGAGCAGCGCGTCCAGCGCTAAGTCGAATAGTTCTGCGGAGCTTCCCCGCGAGAGGTTGTGAAGCGAGAGCGAGCAGCCTTCAACTTGCGAGCGTCCTGAAACGAGGAGTTCCTCGATTACTTCCTTCGCTCGCTGCGCGACCGGGTCCGGAAGCAGCCGCCGGAACGTCTCTGCCAGTTGACCATCGTTCGCCGCAATAAGGAAAACCTCATCAAAGCTTGTCTCAAAGACCGAGTGGCAGAATCGAGCCATTAGCTCGCGCTTTTCTAGCGGCCATTCGGCGCCCTGTGACGGTACCCACGCGCTCAGGTCTCGCAGGACATGGACCGTAACGCGCCGGCCACCGCCGCCAGGAATCTCTATATCGAGCTGGCAGTGAGTGTCCTGACCTGCCCAGGTCTGAGCATCGCCACCTAGCTCCTCCCATACGCGACCACAAAGGAAAGTCTTTCCGTCGCCAGCGGTGCCAGTAAGAATTACTGATCCAGTGAATCCAGCCGTCGCGTCGAAACAATGCAGTACTTTCTTCTCGAAGGGGTGCACGAACAGCAGTTGCTTGATACCAAGCCGCTTCGAGTGCCGACGTAGGTTCTCATCGTACAGATTGTCTTTTGTCGGTATAGGACCGTACAGTCGAAAAAATTTGATCCATTCCTTGGCATTCACTCCACGCCCCCATTTATAACGAGCAGATCGCGCGAACACAGCCTAACCCGTGACCTGGCTCGAAGAGCGCACGATCTCCTCTCAAAATTCGTTCTTTCCACTCCTCCACTGGCGCCTGCGCTCACGGCCGAAATTCCACGCAAACCACAAGAGATTTTGCACCATCGGGAAGGGCCTCATCGACCTGGAGCGGTGCACCGATTCGAATTGCCACTGGATCTAGCTCGCCCTTTTTCTTCGGATGCATGAACGCAGTGAGTTTTCCATAGTTGGAGCACCACAAGTTGAGTTTCTTTAGAGTTCCGTCGGTCCCCTGGCTCTTAAATTTCTCCTTAATACCATCTGATAGCCTCGCCAAGAAATCCGACGTAAAAAAGAAACGCTGATCTTTGTCGCCGCTATCGTTATACGTATCGATCACAAATACCTCGACGGTGTTGGCGTCCGACCTATCGAAGAGCATTTGAGCCTTCTGCTTGGGGTCACGCCAGAACACGCCTGTGATCTGCAACTGCGCCAGCATGGGTGGCGCGATTGGCAGGCCGATACGATCAAGGCGAGTGAGATAAAGCTGTTTAATCTCCAGTGCGTTCTCTAGGCGCATGCGGGCAACCAGATCATACTTTTCCCGCTTGAGCCAGTTGAATACCGATCCATGGCTAATATTTTCGGATCGGTCGAGAAACCAATCCAAAACGTAATGCTTACCCTCGAGGCCGAACGCGTCGCTACGCGTTTTCCGCGGCGTGCTCCCAAGATTTGGGGCCTTTTGCCGGTCGATGAGTTCTCCGCGTAGCAAAGCAACGGTCATGTCCTTTGCAGGACGCGCCAAGTCGCAGCTATTATTGAGAACGAGAAGTGCGTCCTTCGTTCCACCGCGTTTTGCCCTTATATAAATCTCGCCGAGTTGTAACCGACTAACTCGTCGCCGCTTCTCGTCCCAGCCGAGCTTGCGATACCCAGGCTCGTAGAGAACGTGCCGATACAAGTCCAGAACCTGTCGTGTCGGCTCAACGTGCCGAGAGGGCAGTTTCGAAAGGTCGACCTTATCCAATTTCTCAGCAACACGCTGGTAGTCTTCATCTCGCAGAATAGTGTTGTGCAAATAGGCGCCGAAGAGCCAAGTCATGTATTGGCTGAGGGATGCACTCTCGTCGTTGAGCTTCATCATGTCGAGATACGCGATGTCGGAAAGATCGAGGTCATTTAAAGACTTTTCAAGCTCCGCTTGTGCTGTAACAATCGTGTTACGGAAACCGTGTAAGAACTTCTCAATGCCTCTTACGCCGTCTAGGCCATTCGCAAGCTCCCACAGTCGCAAAACGATGTCGGCGTCCCTAACCAAGTTCCTCTTCGGTACAAATCGAAACTGCCAAGCTGGAATCTTGGCTCGTTTTCTTAAACTGTTCACGTCCGCGCGAGACAGATTTGATCGTGAAAACAGCACAAACATCGGTTGCGGCTTTCGCCGTTTATCGCACTGAGCACACAGTTTCTTCACGACAGACACGGCGGCAGTCACCCCGCTGGGGTTTTCATCTCCGAGGTAGTAATCCAGAAATACGATTTGAGTACCCACCAACTCATTGACCCGCCGATGTGCATCTGTCCCGACCTTTCGAAGGTCGAGCGCCAATCGTCCCTCGAGCAAATTCGTGAGGTTACTAATTTCCGCATCCGCTAAATTACGCATGGCGCTTACCAGCCGATCCAACTCGCTTGCCAGTTCGCCGCCCTTTTCACGAATCTTGCGCTCCATTTCCGCAATTTCGTTAAGTTCTTCACTGCCATCTGGCTCCAGCCCAAGCTCATCTAGTTGCCGCGAGAGCGGCATTGTGGCGTTCGCGTGCTGGACAAATTCAGCCCAGTTCTCTTTTTTATCTTCGGCATTTGGCGCGTCGAAGCCGTCATCCACGATCCCGACCCTCGTCACCTTTTGCGCTGCAAGATGTTCCTTAACCCTGAGAATCGGGTCGGGAGGAATATTTGATAAGGGTTGGTTCATTTTTGCGTCCCAAAGGCAAATTCCAAGGTGTTCAGTTTTTCCTCGTGGGCACTGTAACGTTCACTCCAGCGAACCGTCGCCCCGTGATATTCGGCAATATCACGGCAAATATATAAGCCAAGTCCTCTACCAGTCTGCGGCCGTCGATATGTAACGAAGGGCTCGAATACGTCCTCTGCGATTTCCTCAAAGATTCCCGGGCCATTATCCGTAAAAAAGAAACGGTTATGCCCTTTGTCAATTCGTACAGTAATTTTCGGTTTAAAAACCTTGTCATCCATTTTCTGAATTTTCAGCCAGTACACGGAGTTGCTTACGAAATTCTCTATGACCTGGATCATCATCCCCTTTACCGCATGAACCACCAAAGCTGGCGCCTTCCGCCCATCTAAGGAGATCACCTCTGCTGTTATGGAGTGGCGGTTGAATTGCCCCTCATGAGACTCAAAAATGTCCTGGACAAGATCCGTCAAATCAAAAGCAGTTTTCCGTTGTCGCCTCGTAGTTGTCATCGGGTCTAGGACGGATAGTCGTTTATTTATTGTTCTTAGTTCTTCCGCGAGTATTTCCAAGCGCTCCGCGCTGGCCTGGTCTTGACGGATGTCTCTCAAGACATTCATAGCGTTTTCGGTAGAGCGCCCGAGTTCATGTGCAAGGAACTCCACCATCAGCCCGATTCCAGCCAAATGCGTCAATTTTCGCTTGTCGTCCTCGTATAGATCACCCGCCTTCTTCACGTCGTCGACGAGCTCCTTGATGCCATCTTGAACCTCGCGGAAGGCGCCAATTAGCTTCTTGTTACTCTTAACGGCCGGATACTCTGAGATCAGCGCGTTAAGCGTCAGCGCCATCTTGCGAACCTCGTCCTCCATCCGCTCGTTGACTTCACTTAGCGGCTTGATCTCTCGCTTTTTCGCGTCGCGATCAATTCTGGAAATGTATTTTCTGAACTGCTCGGTGAGAATGTGTTGGAGAAGAACGATCAAAAGGGATTTTTCCGGAGCATTGGTGAGTCCCTCCCTGTTTGTCTGATCAGTCAGTCGAGGATTCCTTCGAGAACTAATGGAAACCCGGCCGATAAGCTGGCTCCGGTTGACCTTGTATCCACCAGCGCCAAATGCTCGCGGATCGAGATTTAACCAGTCGTCGTCTGCACTTCCGTATGGATTTACTCTGAATCCATCGCGGAACAGCATCAAGCCGCCAGCCCAGCGTCGAACAAGGGCCATCACGTCTTGTTTGGTACCAATACCTTCTACTGATTCGAGCAGCCGCCGGTTAAACCAATAGAATTCCACATCGAAGGGACCCAATGTTTCGAGCGTGCTCGGTTCGATGTAGTCGGAGAGTTCCCGCAGCTTTGGATCTTCGATGATCCCTAAGAGGCCTGCCTTATCTAAACGAAAGCTGTCGCTCGTCTTACCAAGCCTGTAGTCAATGTGCCCGCTGAGCGTGGGTTTACCGTTTTCATCTGGTCTATACTTTGCTGTTACATACGCGTGCGCCTGACTGAACAGGATACGATCGATGCGAGGGATCACGATCGTCTCCGCGTTGTAGCTCATGAATAGCTTGAGCTGCGGCCGCCCCTTCTCCAAACGAGAGAATGGATCGATGAAACGACTAATCTCCTCGATCGCGATACGTTTGCACTTATCCCGAGTCCAATCGGCCCGCAGGGCGGAAATGATAATCCGTGTCCCTGAGCTATTGAAGTACTCGCCTTTCTGTCCACCAATATATGGCGACACTTCTATTTCTTCGATGAGCGTATCTTCTTTATGCGAAAACGCTCTCCAGTCAATATCCAGGTGGTTAGTGCGGCGGTCGGTCGAGGTCGCGGTGATCACCGACAACCTATCGCCCAACCTCATCGTTGACAAACGTCCGACGCCCTTTTCCCCCAACACGGGGCGGTCCATCTCACTCGCTTCCTTTTCCACGAGTCGCGACCTTGTTCCTATGGTGAGATATACCTCGGCCAATTCCTTAGCTGACATGCCCTCACCGGAATCCGAGACCACGATATGATTCGCGTCGTCCAGAATGCTAAGCAAGGTGGCCACAGTTCCGGCTTCCAGGATTTTGCGTTTAAGTGCTCTCTTACTTTCGAGATTGAGCGACTCATTTATCCGAGATGCGATTTGGGCACATTGGGATTCGGTAGCAGCGCGCTTCGTTGGGAGCTTCATTAGCTGAGTGCGGAGTTCTTGGTACGTCGCAAATGGAAACGCCATTTGTACCGAGATCTCCACAGAATCCGCGCTCGCATCAAACGAGTTCTTGATTAGTTCATAGAGTGCGATGCCATCCGAGCTTATGAGTTCGGCCCCCAAATGCAATACCGTACGCGCAGCTACTTTGAAATGCATTGGTTGGGCCTATATCCTAGGTCATTTCAATCGACGCTTCTCACTGGGCCCGTTACAGGGTGCAGATCAAGCATGCCTGCTCCTCGTCCTCCGGCGGCTCCTTGTAGCCGTGAATTTCCTTGAAAACCTCGCTCAGCGGTAGGTTCTCGCGACGGGCCACGTCGCGTTTTCGACGAAGCTCGTGCTCGGTCTTGATCGCTATAACACGTTGAGGCTTCTCGAGTTCTTCCAATGGCTCGCCGTTACTCCAAGTAAAAAGGTTCCCACTCTTCTCGTAGACGCGTTCGTATTTCTTTGCCTCCTCAAATAGGTCCGGATGCGTTTCTTTGAGCCGAACCCATTCAATCTTCTGCTGGTAAAAGCAAAAATAGCAGCCGGATCGAGTGCGACCCCATTTCGTATACGGCGGCATGCCGACGCCGGAGTCTTTTAGAATCTGCTCGATGTCCCGGAGTACGAGGCCGTCCTCGCGAAATGGATAAACAGCGGTGATGTTTGGTTTGTGGCTAATGTAGCCCTCACGATCCTCGTCGGCACGCAAGCCCACATAATTTACTACGCTATCCTCCCCGACGAATTCTTCGAACGGCTTTAGCTTTAGAAGCTTGGTACACCAGCGCCTATGGTTCGAGGGAATCATGCCACCGTACACCTCATACCAATGGTCAAAACCGAGGTCCGCATTGAGTCGGTTGATCTTCTTTCCCAAGTAGTCGCCGATGCGGTCTAGATACTCGTAAGTCTCTGGTAGTTCTTTGCGCGTGTCACTGAATATGTACTCCATATCAGGCACGCGATCACGCATGTAGAGTGCGAGAGCCGCGCTGTCTTTTCCTCCTGAGAGGCTCAGGATGTGGCGGGTAGGCCTATTTGTTTTTTCCACGATTTATTTTCTCCTTGACTGCCGGATCAGAAAGTACCTCTGCCAAAGCCTGCGCAAGCGCCTGAGGCGCTTCGTCCGGATTCATCGCAATCACCCGGCGCAGTTCTTTCTTAAGCTCTTCACTTGAAGCACGTATTTGCGGAGGATCAGTCACAAGCCAGTTGTGCTCTTGTCCAGAAGTGTCAGTCACGTAAACACTCACTAGCGAAGCCGAACTTGGCTTCGATCTCAACTGATTCATCAAGACTACCCAGCGCTTTAGCTTGCCGGCAAATTCAACGGTTTCAGCTTTGAATTTATCCAGCGTTTCGTCTGACCAGGCCGCGATTGATCGCCCTCCCAACAATGCCGCCATCGATTCGATCCACGCATCGTCCGAGAGTGCGGTGTCAACAGCGCGCGTGAGTGCCGTCTTCAACTTGTAATCTCCGAGCGCACCGTTATATGGGCCAAAGTTTCTCTGAAGAAAAGTCCGCAGTTCGTTTGGCGTTCCCTGGATGCCAAGAGCGTCACCCAATACAAAACCAATCTGGTGGCGTAGATTACTGTCCGCCTCGTGAATCTCTTTTAAAGCAGCGCCTAACGTTGAGGCGAACTGATCTAGGACGTTCTTCTTCGCCTTAGTGATATTGGCGTGCCCGCAAGCGATCGGAAGGCTTTTGGTTAAAAGGTCCACAGGATCCATTGCTCGCTTGAGGGTTGAGCGAACCTCCTTTGCGACTGAAGACACCCGCAATGTCTGGTGCGAATATTCCGACAGATGCGCGTGCCACCTATACAAACAGGCGACGATCCCGTGCGTGTCGGTCAGAATGTCACCCTTCTCCTTGACATGCTCGAGTGCAGCTGCGTAGGACCAGAAGAGGCCTTGCACACCACCTACAAGAGGCTGTAAGTGAAGCTCGAAGTTTGCTGGTGTTTTAATGAGCCGCCGAGCGTGGTCTTCGGTAAAGTCAACAAGATAGGTCTTGCGCTCAAAAAGCGCGATATTTCGCCGCTCAAACAAGAGGACCGCGAAGATTAGTAGCAGTGCAGGCCCCTCTCGCATGCCAAAGGGCGGCTGGCCAAGAAAGGCCAGTACCTTGTCAAAGGAGATGCTGCCTTCTACGACCAAGTAATTACGCAGCCCTTGCCATGCAGGCCCCCACCGGTACGCATCCTCCTCTTGGGGAGGATGAAAGCCGACAACGGCACTTCGTTTGCTGTGGAGCCCAGATTCCTGAAATAGAGAGCGAAAGATCGTTCGTTCGGGAGGCATCCCGCTCAATCCCAATTCCGATTCATTCGATTTCGTTAGCATCGCCGCAATCAATCTCTGTCGCGCTAGGGAAATCGCCGAAGAGAGCTTATGTCGATTGATGAGCTCGTTATGGATTATGGGTGACGCGCTATAGACATCCTCACAGATCGAAGAGAGCCGAACGCTGAGATCCCTCCGCGTTTCGACCTTGATGGCCTTGCCCAGGTAGAGCCACGTGACGCCCCCCATGTCAGATGTCTGCGCAAAGGACGCGACCTTTGCGAGCCGATCCTCCAATTGGCGCCGCACGCGATCTAGATTCTGATCGACCTCGCGGCGCGCGAAGTCATCCACCCTTAGTTCGACGCAACTCAGTTTGATGTGCTCATAAATCCTGATTTCCGTGGCAAGCTTGAGGTCCGCCTGCTCCATCTTTCGCAGCACGATAAGTCGTGCTGGGTTCGCTGCGAGCGCATGACATTTAAGCTTAGCGGTTTCCTTGGCAAGGACGCCGGCAGATTCCAGCAGAACAACCAGGACTTCGCCATCGTACTCGTTGACAGGTTCATCGATTGTTGCTTCAGGTAGCTGGGCAATTGATACATATCGGACCTTGAAAGCACGCAATGTTCCGGTCCGTTGATAGTGGCGGTGCGCGATAAGCGACCGTCCAGCTCCCATCGTTCCCAAAAGGTCATCTAGATTGGATATCGCGCGTGTTGACCGCGCAGCATCTTCGTAGATTGCCTGCAAATCCACACTGCTGTGACTCCAGAGGCAGTAATCTCCCTGAGCGCGCCGGTAGAAAAGAACTCCTTTCTCGACTAACGTTCCAAGGGCTTTGCGCACTTCCTTGCTGTCATCCGCATCAATCAGGGCGCGCGACAGCGACTTCACGTCTGTTCCGAGATATGGGACAGGGTCAAAGACGTTCAGCAGTCCGACGATTTTTAGCAGATCGCTTTCAAGTGGCTCAAGTTTCGGGCCGTGAATCAATATATCCCTCAGGAGATCCCATTTCCGGGTGCGATCACCCTGGCGAAAAGTCACACCGTCGAGAGACGCGAGGTAATCGTAAAGTGTGGGCAATCGATACCAATGATCGGCATGCAAATCGGTTGAGCGCACGAATCGCTGCAGCCCGTGCGCCTCGGCGGCCAGGAGAAAGCTGAAGAGCGAACGCTGACTTTGCCCAAACCTCTTTACTGCGGTAGCGAGCGCAAGGAATGTTGTGGGATGGATCGGGTATAGGTTGGGAGAGCTCTCTACGAGAGCATTCGAGCGACCAGATTGCTTTTTCGCAGGCACGACACGCGCATACAAGTCGCGGGAACGTGAATCGATGCCCGAAGTTCTGAGAATATCCCCCTTGTACAACATGGCTCTACTCAAAAGAAAGCCATATTGCTCTAGCGACTCATCAAAAGGAATATCCTCGAAGCGTTGAGCCACCTTGGACCATTCTTCCTGTGCCCGCTCTCCATATCCTGCAGCATAATCAGCGAAGTTTTGGTGTAGGAAACCGACTACGGCAAGCGGAAGCTTTGATCCTCCCGCAGCCATTTCAGCGATGCGCTGGAACAGGTGTGCGTCTGCCTGTTCCGGCCGAAGAGCCGCATGTTCGAGAAACTTCCCCATCTCGTCGACTAGAAGCAGCACGCCTTGGGACTCTCTCTGCGTCGCCGATATCGCATAGTCGACGAATCGGGCCAAGGCATCGCTGACCTGTTCATCATTGAGTTGTGCCGAAAGCGCGCGCGCCTCCAGGCGCCTCAGATCGCCCAATAACTTCGGCGGGCGTCTAGTGCTGATTGCCTCAACAGCGCGACGTAGACGAACTACAAGCGCCTGTCCGAATGGCATGCGGCTGCCCGTGATGGCAATCGGAAGGTAGCGCGGAACGACTTGCCAAGCGACGTGTACTTCGGGCGCCTCTTCCTTGAGCTGGGCGAGGAGTTTCTTCCCAAGTGGGGTTCGAGCGGCGATATGCGATAGGAAGAGCCCAAAGGCCGACTTCCCGGCGCCATATGGGCCGGTTATGCGCCAGGCACGCTGCGTTGAATTCTTACGAAGCCCGTTAGAGAGCGTCTGTGCGGCGAATAGAACTGCCGGCGTGAGGACGTAGCCGTTGGTAGCGGCTGGGTCCATGAAATCACGCTCAATCTCGAAAGACCGTACATACCGTGGTGCGATGTTTAGGTACTCGGAGATCGGCACCGCAAGGGAGTTCTTATTTTTAGATTTCATAGCAAGGCGCATTTAGTTCGTATGTCGTTGATCTTAATATTCCGTGCCAATTGCAGCCCTCGGATTAGCTCACCTTCCTGAAAATGGATTAGGCCCCGGGTCAATTCTTTAAAATTGTTCAGATAAAGGACAACCGATCCCTCGTCAAGACGAAAGATCACGCCCGGGCTCATCTTCCCAAATGTGATTTCCTGCATCGACATTAAAGCTGATCCCGGCTGATTGCGCTCCCAGTGATCAACCACCGCATTCAGGAACACTTGAGCGGGCAGAGTAGGCTTGCTGCCAGCGTTTACTTCTATTACTTCATCACTAGAATCAAGCTGTACTCGTGCCAGAAGACCCAATTCCTGCAATGGCGAACCGAGAGATTCTTCGAGAGCCCTCACGTCATCGGCTCTCGCAGTTGTATACGTGTTTATAAGAATGTCGAGGTGCTGCTTTATTGTCGACATAGCTAGGGCCCCATTGGCACGACGACCGCGGCGATCCAGCATTTCAATCAACCGAGCACGGGGTACTCGCCACTCCTGAAGATCTTGGAACACAAGATTCCAGGCGGCAAGGTTTGAATCACTGGTCGCAAGCTTCCAGTGAAGTAGCCAGAGACTCCCCAGATCCTCAAGATAGGGGTCCTTGCCATGCTTAAGGTCCAGGAGCTTTTTGCCAAATTCTGTCGGCGCGTAGCTTCCTTTCTGACCCTCAATAATTCCAAAGGCTCGGCTCCAGAACTCGAGGGACTTAACCATGTTGCTGCCGATGCCGAGTTGCACAACGGCGTCCGCTTCGTTAGAGAACAACTTTGGTAAAGCCGTCACGCCATCGTAGGCCTTGCGCAGCCACCCATAGCGGCACACAAACGACTCGTGTCCAGAGAATTTTTCCACGCGTGGCATCGTAGAGGTCATCGCGATGGCACTTTCCCCGCCTGCCTGCGCAATGGCTGACTAACTGCTTCGGTCTTTACAAAAACAGCAGCTTTGGAATCGGGGTCGAAGAACACTGCGAGTTCATCGCCCTCAACGATATTCATGTTTTCCGCTAAGTGCGGCGGAATGACAACGCGACGCAGCTTCTGCACGGAAACTGTGCCGAAACTTACTTTTTTGTGTATTAGTTTAGTATTGGACAAGGCAAATCCGAGTCATGTAAAAGTATTATTTTAGTATTCTAATGTGTTTTTGAGTATAGCACTTTCAACTCGATCATCGGGGTGATCGACCCTGGCGGCTCAACGGCTGATGCCCTATTGGAGGAGGGCCTTGGTGGCTGCGTATATTTTAGGGCGCTTGCTATGGTCTGGCCCGACGAAATTCAGCGTCATTGGATGTTCAATGCGCGAGTAGGAAACGACGCAAAACGCAATCAAGGGGTTCTGGTCGCTTTTGTAGTTGCAAACCACATGGCTTGGCGTAGCCACCTGCCAAACCTTGGTAAAGCCTTAATCCTCAAACTATTTTCTAGTGAGGACGACCTTTTTCCATGCCACTTGATCTCGATTTAGCGAATCGCGCGTTTTCCTGCTAACGTAGACTGACCTAAGTCCGACCTGCTCAGCGATTTCGAGGAGTTCAGCTACGCTAACGGGATACATTATTCTGCTCTGGCAAGGCTCGCCGATCCTCAGTGTTAGAGCAATATATCCTCTCGCCTGAAGTAGCCGCGCCAATGTTCTCAACGACTGGATACGGTCGCCAGGTGGAATATGCATCCATACAGCACTGACGAGAATAAACCTGTAGCGCTCCCCCAGCGCGAATACTTTAGAAAGTTTGGGTAGTCGATCGTCGACCCAACGAAGAACGACATTTCCATGGTGACTCTCCGCCAAGCTTCGGAGTCCATGGCTTGGTTCGACTGCAGTAACTCGAAAGCCTCGCCGAGCTAGAGCAGCAGCATCACGTCCTGAGCCGGCACCCACATCTAGGCATGAGCTTCCGCGCTTGGGTAAGAAAGGTAAGAACGCACGATGCATTCTTGTAAAGCTTAGACTTTCGTAACTCTCAAAAAAGCTCCTGCTGTCCCCGTCATAGGTCTTCCACGCCTCTAATCGCATGGCTTTCTCTTCCGAAGCGGCGTAGGTTGACCCGCTGGCTGCTCGCATTGCGCTGCCACTTTTGGGGGCTCGGGTGTTTTGACGTCGATTAGTACGCTGCAGCAAGGAGTAGGCTTATCTGGAGACGGCCTTTTCGTAAGAGAGGACGGATTCATTGCACCGACTGCACTCACGAAAGCGGCCGCAAAAAGTGCTAGAGACCAACATCTTACAACTGTGTTCTTGAATCTATCGTCAGCGTTATTTCTCGATTCGAAGCCTCGTTGATGTTGAATATGCATTTCAATCAAAGAACGCAGTCGAAAGAGGATAACAATGGTGAGAGCAGCTACAACGGCAGCAAAACCAAGCACCCACGTACGAGGCGCATCACCTTCAACGGTCGTTGCGCCATACCAAAGCCCGCCGGTAATTGCGATCGTCATTCCTGGAACTTGCCACATAAGCAGGTTGAGTGAACGAAGATGTTGCCCGGCCTCAAGATATTGCAATTCCTGCCTTCTATAGTCCCATTTTTGACTTTCCAGGTCTCGGGATAACCTATGTTTAAGCAGTTCCAGAGTTTTCGCTGACGCGTTCATCATGATTTGATCTCCTGAAGCTACGGACCTTAACGCCATGCATACGCGGTTTTGTTAAGCCTAGTCCCAATTGGGTAGTTTACGTTTTTGCGCGATTCAGCGAGCGCACGATGACTTCCGCTCTTGCATTTCCCCGCGCTCCGGAATCTGAATCCGCGCTTCCTTCGGTCGTGATATGTACCTTACTTCAATGGCTACAAGGATGGGGACAACAGCACGTACTGTGCAGCGGCATAGTCCAGGATAAAAAGAACGACCCACAGGGAGTCGTTCAAGAGATTCAAATTAGCCCGCGTTCTGCGAAGCTGATCGATTCGCTGCCGGCCACAACGAAGTGATCCAGCACCTTTACATCGACTAGGGCCAGCGACTGCTTGAGTGCTTGCGTTAGCATTTCATCGGCTCGGCTCGGTTCCGCAGCTCCGGAGGGGTGGTTGTGGGCAAAGATAACGGCGGATGCGTTGAACCGTAGCGCCTGTTTGACCACTTCCCTCGGATACACCGATGTTTGCGTGAGCGTGCCGCGGAAAAGCTCTTCGGCCTCGATGAGGTGATTTTGCGAATTGAGAAAAAGCACCACGAAAACCTCGTACTCCTTTCCGATCAAGAGTAGTCGGATGTAGTCTCGAACGACGCTCGGCCGTATGAGTACGGACCTCTGCCTCAGTTCTTCATTGAGCATGCGGGTGACAAGCTCTCGAACCACTGCAATGGTCGGATGCATTTCTCGATCGACGGCGCCCACGGCAAAGAGCGACAACAAACTTCCGCGGTAGAGCTGTGATGCCGTTTCTTCGCCCATAAGGACGGAGAGGAGTTCCACGTCGGATTTGAAAACAAGTTCCATGTCGGATTCCTTTCATAAAGAATAATCCGACATTCATAGTTAGGCATAGCGGTTGAAGATGCACGACGTTAGAACGTGCCAATTTGGCACGTTCTAACGTCGTGCGCTCCTTTGAGCGACCGCCTATGCTGGATCGATGCCTAGCAATCCAGACATCTCATATTTCGGAATCACCAATGCGCGAAGGCCGCACCGAGTATTCGGCATCCGGCAGGCCGATCGGCTTTTCCACACATACGCCATTGGCAAGACCGGCACCGGCAAGACGACCTTCTTGGAGACCATCGCTTTGCAAGACATACTGCATGGGCGCGGAGTTGCGGTGATCGATCCACACGGTGATCTGGCCGAGCGACTCGTCGCGCAGGTACCTGCCGAGCGCCAATCCGATCTCATATACCTAAATGCGCCGGACCTTTCACAGCCGTACGGATACAACCCGTTGAGGCGCGTACAGACAGACCGCATTCCGCTGGCGGCCTCGGGTCTCTTGGAGGCATTCAAGAAACTATGGACCGAGGCGTGGGGAGTTCGCATGGAGCACGTCTTCCGCAACGCGCTATTTGCGCTCATCGAATGCGGCGATGCCGCGCTGCCGGACATCCTGCTGATGCTCAGCCAGGCGTCATACCGAAAGCAAGTGCTCTCCCGGGTCAAGAACGAACAGGTGATTGCGTTTTGGACCAAGGAATATCCGAAATACAACCCCCGCTACCAGCAGGAAGCCATCGCCCCCATTCAAAACAAGGTAGGTGCCTTCCTAGCCGATCCTAGGCTCTACCGGATATTCACCAATCCGCCGGTCGATCTCCACTTCCGAAAGGTCATGGACGATGGCAAGATCCTTATCGTCAACCTGGCCAAGGGCAGACTTGGCGAGGACAGCGCCAACCTTCTGGGAGCGCTCTTGGTGACAACGCTCGGGCTCGCGGCGTTCAGCCGCGCGGATACCACCGAATCAAATCGGCCTGACTTCATGGTCCTCATCGACGAATTTCAGAGCTTCACGACCCTGTCAGTCGCGAACATGGTGTCGGAGTTGCGCAAGTTCCACGTCGGCCTAATTCTGGCCCACCAGCATCTTTACCAGCTTCAACCGGAAGTTCGGCATGCGGTCCTCGGAAATGTCGGCAGCATAATTTCCTTTCGGATCGGCCCAGAGGACGCCAACATCATAGCCAGAGAATTTGACCCGCCCGACGCGAGCCAAGACCTGATGAGCCTGCCGAACCACAGCATTTATCTGAAGCTCATGATCAACGGATCGCCGAGCAAGACCTTCAGCGCAACGACCCTGCATCCCCAAACGCTCGAAACTATGCCATCGGCATTTGGACGACATCAATGGGTGAGTCGTGTAAAGTCATGACACATGACTCGCAGCCGCTCGTAGAGTGGTAGCGCCCAAAGAATACTAATACATGATCGGAGAGCGATCGCAATGGCGTGCCGCGTTAGATACCTAAATGCTGCTGGAATCATGCCTCGCGAGATTAAGGGAATAGACGCCCTTGCTAAGGCATTCCCTGCGGACTGGCTCTTCTACGTCGCCTTAAATTGCTACCCCAGAGGGCAGGACCCAATGGAGATTGATGGCATGGTCGTCCTGGATGACCAAGTCCTTCTGCTCGAAATAAAGGACTGGAACGGCAAACTGACGAACCGGAACGGAGCATGGTTCATCAATGGGCAAAACCGTGGCCGATCCGCTGTGACCCTGACAAACGAAAAAGCCAGAAAACTCAAGACGGTTCTTTCAGGGGAGCTCCCGGGTATCGGCTCGAATCTTTGGATCGAACCGAGAGTCGTGCTCACGGGAAGCGCCACGAAGGATCACTTGCCGGATGCGGAAAAAGCCTATGTTTGGAGCTTGCAGGAAGCTCGGTTACTTGGAGATTCATCAAAACGAGCATCGATACTACAGAGTCGCAAGATTCGAATGTTCAAATTCTGGCAGTTTGAGAAGGATTTTGATGCGGCTACGGGCAATGTAAAGGTCTTTCAGCGCACCGAGGCAGATTGGGCAGGCTTTCGAGTCGTCGAGCAGGACGTCTTTGTTCACCCACGTGGGGTATGGAAGGATCACCGCGGTGAAAGGAAGAAAGATGACCGCGTTAAGGCAATGATTCGTACCTGGGCCTTCGATAAACTACCAGTCGGCCTCAATAGCCCAGATCGCCGCGAGCTCATTGCCCAGCGAGAGAGTAAAGCTGTAGCCCACCTTACCAGTGAAGAGAGTTCGCTGATTGAGCGCAAAGCCGTTCTCGCGGAGGTCAGCTTCACGGGAGACGAGATACTGACAAATCACTTTGAGGTACGGGATTTGCGCCAGGGGATGGTGACCTTGGACCGCTACCTCGAGAAGTTTCGGGACGATCTGACGGACGACGATCGCCTAACCCTTGCAGCGAACTTGATTACGATGGTCGCGGAGTTGCATGACAAGGCAGTCTCTCACCGCGACCTTGGCGCTCGTTGCGTTTGGGTCCGCAGTTCCTCGGTAATGTCTTTAACTGGCCTGATGTCCAGTCAGCTACCAGGAGAGGAATCCGTAGTGGACTGGTTGACGGCTCTTCGCGGCTACGCACCGTCCGTCCCGGAAGACCAGGAACCGGTCCGAACGAGTACGGGAAAGCAGCGGGACGTGTACCTCACGTCCTACTTAACCGCAATGCTACTGACTGGCGAAAAGCCCGGCGCCACCGACGAGGCGCGCCCACACCTTCCCACTGCTTTCGCGCCGCTCGAGGAATGGCTCCAACGCGGTCTCAGCACCAATCCAGTTGACCGTTTTCCAGATTGTATTGAAATGTCTGAGGCGTTCGCCGATATTGTCGAGAATCTGCGGCAACCGCCAATCGATCACGGACTCCTGGACCGCTTTGAAACCGACGACATACCCTACGTAAAATGGACTACCTCCCGGTCAATCTCGAAGAAGGGAGGAACCAACATTTACGAATCCGATTCGGAAGATGGAACCGCGCACGTCGTTAAAGTCTGGAACAGCTTCGGGCGAGGCATCAACGCAGCAAACGACCTCGCGCTTATCAGACTTCTGGATAGTGCAACGCGCGTAAGGGACGTCCCGATCGCAGGTTTGCCAATATTCGTTGACCTGGGCTTATCTCCGGTCGGTGCATATGTCGTCTACAAGCGCAAACCTGGAGTTCCGATCCGCGATCTGACACCGGTTTCGTCGCCAGAGGCACTTGGCATTTCCTTACAATTGGTTCAGGCCGTCAAATCACTGCACGATTTGGGATGCGACCACGGCGATATTTCGCCGGCAAACGTCATCTACGACGCCGCAACGCGAGAATTAAGCCTCATCGATCCGTTCGACATTTCGCCTGTAGGCGACGGAAAAATCAGAACCCCTGCGCTGTGTCCTGAAAACTGGGAGCGTTTGAGCCAACACGCGGTCGACCGTTACGCGACTCTCTCAATTGTCAGAGAGATTATAGCCAGACAGGTAGACCCGGCGCTCTCAATGGTCGAAGCCAGCATCAAAGTCGAATTGGAACGGCCAATCATTGAGACGCTGGAACCAATCATCGCTGCTCTACAGCGTGACTTGGACGCCCTGAACCTCCCAGCGTCGCAGCGCTTCGTGCTCAGAACCAACCGAGAACCGGAAGGCTTCGACTTCTCTGCCACATCCTATTACGTTAGTCGGCGCCCCGCCGATGCTGGGATGCAGCGGTACGCCATTACGTCAGTCGAAGGACAACTCTATCTCGACGGAATTAAAGGGAACTTGGTCCGCATTCGTTTTCAGCGTCACAATTTTGTGACTCTCGCACACGAGTCGGGCACCTCGGACGCCGTAGAGCTGAAATTTGCCCTATCGCTGGCGAAAGGCGAAGACGAGGGCTTTGATGCCTTATACCTATACCTCGAGTCGCAGTTCCCGGACCTAACGCCGGTTAGACGCAGGAATGAGCGTGTTGTTCGGGCACCCACTGGGTTCAACGTCGCCCGTCACTGGGAACGCATGATTGACTTGGAATCCAATGACCGTGTCGAGATTGAGATCGTCGATGTTTTGACCGTCCGGGATGGCGTTTCCATTTACAGATTCACCAACCTAGGGCGCGTCTTTGATTTCGACCCGGATGCGACCATAGAGGTTTACTTCAGCGGCAACAAACGGGTGGGTGAAGTCGAGATTTCACTGAGTGACTTTTCCAGTGTGATCGCGGTTCGGCACTACGGCCGTGGGCTTTCAGAAGGAGATCATGTCTACCTCGCAGATCGCCGCGAACAGGTTTCCATCGACCGTAGGACCAAGGCTGTCAAGAGAATTCTTGACAGGCAATCGGCCATCCCGAACCTGATCGAATTTTTTCATCCTGATTCCACGAATGCGGGCACGGTATTCGATTCCCAAATTGCCGACGAACAGCTGTCCTTGTACGCGCTAAACCCCGGTCAAGAGCAGGCATTCAAGCAACTCTTGACACAAGGTCCGGTCGGGCTGCTTCAGGGGCCGCCTGGAACGGGAAAGACCTGGTTTATCGCCTCTTTTGTTCACTGGCTTGCGACTGTGCAAAATCAGCGAATTCTGATCACCAGTCAATCCCATGAGGCGGTAAATAATGTCATCGTCTCGCTGCTACGGCTCTATAAGAAGAATGGTGGCCAGCCCAATCTCTTGCGAATCGGATCAAAGGGCATCACCGATAGAATTCGCCCATTCCACACGGCGGAGTTGCGGGAAAAATATCGTGTTAGATTCGAATCTGCCGCGAAACATCGATACGTCCAGTTGACGTCTGCAAGAGGTCTAAGCAAGGCCTTTTCGAACGATGTCTTCGACTTGGACCACAATGTTGGCAGACCTGCCCGCCGGTGCGCAAACCTACTCACGCTGGTCGCCCAAGATACACAGCAGCTTGCCGTCGACCGCGAGCGCCAACAGAGTCAGCTCAAACAAGTGCAAAATGCATTTAAGGCTGCGGCCAAGCATGCGCTCGGGATTGCGGTCGATCCGGACAAGCCATTAGATGAAGTGGAAGAGGCCTTCCGTCTGCTCCTGCGCAAACACAGCGACTATTCCGCGAGTGACCTGGTGAATGCCAGGGATATCCTCGCAATAACGAATGACTGGCTCAGTTCTCTGGCTTCTCCACAGAGAAACTTCGAAGAGTTCTTGGCCAAGACTCGGTCGCTCGTGACGGCCACATGCGTAGGCGTTGGCCAGGCGCGGATACGCGTCGATTCCCAAATCTTCGATTGGGTGATCGTCGACGAAGCAGCTCGCTGTACTCCCGGTGAATTGGCCGTCCCGATTCAAATGGGCCGGCGCATCTTGCTCGTCGGCGATCACCTCCAGCTTCAACCCATGATTAGCCGGTTTGTGATCAACCAACTTGTCGGGGAAAACCGTGCAGCGCGAGAGGAAGTATTCCTGCAGAGCGACTTTGAGCGCGCTTTTGTATCTACTTATGGGAAGTCAACCGGGCAACGTTTTACTGAGCAATATCGCATGGATCCGGCCATCTGCGAGATGGTTTCAAAGTTCTTCTACGAACCCCATGAGGTGAAGTTGGTCACGTCGGATAAGCGCGAATCATCTCTCGTCTTTCCTGAAAAAGTGGCGAATTTTCTCGCGCAACCCATCACCTGGATCGATACGTCTTCAGCGCCGAATTCCATTGAGACACAACTTCCAGGCCAAACGACTATCTCCAATAACGGCGAAATCGCGGCAATCATCCAAATGCTTGAGATTATGTCCGTCGACGCCGCGCTAGTCGAAAAGCTCGATCGACTCGACGAGGAAACACCCATCGGCATAATTTGTATGTATACGGGTCAGAAGGAGAAAATGGAGATGGCTTGGGCCCGTCACCCGTGGGACGCCAGATTTCGCAGGATGGTGCGAATTGATACGGTCGATGGATATCAGGGAAAGGAAAATTCGATCGTAGTCATTTCTTTGGTCCGGAACAACGTCATCCGGGTGCCAGGCCATGTTCGAAGACCGTTTCGATGCAATGTGGCGCTTTCTCGGGCAAAGGAGCGCGTCATCATCGTCGGTTCCGCTGAAATGTGGGGGGACCAGCCTGACGAAAGCCCAATGAAGCTAGTTTTGGGGCATATCTGTGCGAACGAGAACTCCGGAAGGTCTCGCAAGATCGCAGTCGAGGGGTTGCAATGAGTGCCACCAACCAAGCCGGGTCGATTCTTGTAAAGACCTTTGGATTCAATGTTCCTTGTCGAGAATTTATCTTCTCGGCCCAAGTGACACGCGACAGGCGCATGCCGATGGTTGACGAATTCGTGCTTCGGTGTATCAACGCTTGTGAGAGTTTGAGCGTCAGCAAACTGACTCGATTTTTCGGATTCAGTCAGGGGGAAATGCAAATCGTCTTAGCAGACTTGCAGTCCCGCAGTCTGGTTCAACTGGAAGCCGATGAAGTCACGTTGCATCCATCCGCTAAGGAAATGTTCCGTACCACCGACAAGCACGCCCCCTCAATGCCGAGCGCTGAATCATTCGGTGCGCGAATTTGGTTTGAATTGATCAGCCAGAGCATGGTGACATCGCGGGGACTCCACAGCGTCCGCAACCTCATTCCACTACAACCGGTGGCGGCACGAAACGATATGGGAGAAGCGTTCGCGCGGGAAGCTTTCCATAACAATTTCAAAGACTATGTCCGCAAAATGCGTCACGTTCCCCATCCAGAGCAGTGGAGTCTTTACGCGATCGTCGACGTGCATGCGGGGCGCTTTAGCTACGCGCAAATCGCTGGCAAAGAAGAACTCACCTTAGGTGAGAAACCAAAGTTGCAAACCACTTTGCTCCCAACGGATGTCGACCGGCCAACCCGGCTGGGGCTGCTGACCGCCGCAATGTCCAAGGCCTTACTTTCATTGGACGAGCCTGATCCTAAGGACGCGGGACGTACAGAATGGGCGCGCCTGCTTGGCTCCGATGAAATCAACAAAGTAACACGTCCCGATGGCTACGTCGACTTGGGTGAATGGCTAAGGGCTGCAGCACAGGCGAGTGATTCTGGGCAACGCCGAAACTTCGTAGGTTATGCCTATTTAGATCGAAATCGCCAAATGCTTAGCGGCCTCATGGCGAGACTTCCGCAACGATCAGAAACCAAACCAATAGAACGGCGTGACTGTTGGTTCGGTTTCTGATTGTTGCGGAAGTCTCGCCATGAGGCCGCTAAGCAT
>Ga0206914_1010_pt1 | contig 25848 bp, 23 predicted proteins | sample Alteio_BWOrgHeat_73_FD_152938 | JGI IMG/M metagenome (GOLD analysis project Ga0206914, IMG submission 152938) | Enriched cells from forest soil in Barre Woods Harvard Forest LTER site, Petersham, Massachusetts, United States -... | ecosystem: Environmental > Terrestrial > Soil > Temperate forest >... | reverse complement strand
ATCAACTTCGTCTGCGCCTTAATCTCGTATTTGTCGTCGTACATCCCGAGCGCGACCATCAGCCCGCCCCCGAGCACGATCACCAGCAACTTGGGCCAGACCGAAAAGGCGCCGTCCAAGTACATTTTCACATCGGGCATCTCAATGAAGGGCAGGTCCACCCGGCTCGCCAGCGGAAGGAGAAATAAATAGTTGAAGACCACGTTGGTAGCGAAGGCGCAGAAAACCGCCGCCCCGCCGAGCAAGGGCATCGCTTCCGTATGGATTTTTCGTTCGCGGTCGGGCTGGTCGACGTAATTCCACTGGATGGAAAGCCGCTTGAAAAGTGGCGTAAAGAACAGTGCCAGCGCGAAGCTGACATCGAAGACGTAGAAGTAAACGAGCAGCCAATGCATATCAGTGCCGCGCCGCCCACAATCGCCGATACAACTCGTCGAGTTGCCTCACCATCCGCTCCTCCGAAAAACGCTCCTGGACCAGGTTCCTGCCCTGCGTACCCATTCTATTGGTCAATCCTGTGTCCTGCAACAACCGAATCACCGCATTGGCCAACCCATTCACATCCCCGGCCGTCACGAGCAAACCGGTCTCGCCATCAAGGCACACCTCGCACGCACCATCCACGTCAAAGGCCACCACCGGCTTTCCGCTGGCGAGCGCTTGCGGTAATGCGCGAGGCAAACCCTCGCGCAACGACAAGTGCACCAGCAAATCCATCGACGCCACATACCGCGGAATCTCGCCGGGCGGCACCAGCCCCGCAAAAACAAAATGATCACGCACGTTCATCTCCGCTGCCAGGCGTTCAAATCGGTCTCGATAAATTCCATCGCCTACCAACAGGAATTTGACGTTCGGTACGGCTGCTACGATGCGCGGCGCCGCCTCGAAGAGAAACTCATGCCCTTTCAGCCGGAACAAACGGGCAATTTTGCCGACTACAAGGTCGCCTGACGTGATTCCGAGTGATCCACGCAACGAATCATCCCGCCGCGCGCCCAGAAACGCATCGATGTTCATGCCGCTATGGATGGTCACGTACTGGTTGGATCTGGCGATGCCCGCCGCGAGATACTGCTCCGTCATCGCGTCAGCGACGGAAACAAATTGTGTCGTGCATTCCCCCGCGACCTGTTCCGCCCAGCGGAAGATCCAGTTGCCAATTGGGTTCTGGTATTCGTAGAAGGACGGCCCGTGAATCGTATGCACGATGATCGGCACATGGGCCAGTTTCGCGGCAATACGCCCGATAAACCCGGCCTTCCCACTGTGCGTGTGGACAACATCGTAACGCTTCCGCAGGAATAATCTTCGCAACGCAGCGCCCGCGCCAAAGTCGTGCAAAGGATTCGGCGCGCGCCGCAGTTCGTCCACGACGATGATGGGCACACCCGCCGCTTTTGCCTGGTCGTAGAGCGAACCTTCTGGTCCCGTTTGCGGCCCGATCACCAGGTCCACGTCATGGCCCAGCTTTCGCAAGCCAATGCAGGTGGAGACGGTATTCTCCTGCGCTCCGCCGACAATCAATCGCGTTATGACATGGCAAATCTTCATCTGCTATTTTTCAGCCAACTCGTACACGATCCCGCGTCCCATCCGATGAATTGCAGTTGCGTTATGGCGCAAGGTGTCCTGGATCAAGTCCCAATTGGCATCCAGCATGTAATCATAGCTGTGCTGCAACCGACTCAATGCGGAAAAATTCACGTACACATGTGTGACACCTTTCGCGTGTAATGCCGCCACCAATTCCTCCACCGTCTTCGCTTCATGGCTCATCGCGGTCAGCGGCGGTTGGTCAAACGCGGTGCTCCACAAGACAGGATGTTTTGCATAATACACGCGGCCCTCTCCCACGTAGAGCACTTTGGCGTCACTGGGTAGGCTTTTGTTCATCCAAAGGATTGGTTCCAATGCTCCCTTCCCCATCCGTGCAATGAATTCATCCCGCGCGAATTGTCCGAGCGCGTACTGCACAAAATTCATCTGCGGCGGCAGGTGTTCGGGATTTTCCGTATCCACCAGATCATTCAGTGTCAGCGTCGCGAGACTTGCCAATATGACGATCCCGACAGCAACACGCAACGCGACTCGCGTCATCGTATCGCGGCCGAGTTTATCCACCGCGAACGCGCCCACCACAGCCGCCATGCCAAACATTGGAAACAAGAACCGCCATGGTCGAAAAGTGAAGCAAAACCAACTGGCATAACTTCCGGCCACCAACCAACCCGCTCGTTTCGCCGACGATTCGAACCGCGAAACCAGCACGACCAGCGGAGCCGTCATCAACAGCAAAGGGACCGTACCTGGCTCAACGAATGAATAGTTCCACAACAATGAAAAGAATTGCCCAACCGCTCCCCAATCGAATGTCGCATAGTGTTTCCCCGAAAACATCGCAGCTTGCGCGATACTCCAATAGGGATGCGGAAACCACTGATAGAACAACGGATAGACGGGATTGCCTGCAAGCAACCAATTCTTCACCAACCATGGCGCAACCATGACCACAGCGAGTAGGACAAATGGCAATAGCAGACGCCATTCCCGCCGCAATGCCAGGAATGCAACCAACGGCAACAGCACGACGGGAATCGCCGTCCACTTGGTCGCGACAGCCGCCCCGGCGCAAAAAGCCGACAACCAAATTAATTTACGATTCTCTTCCTCACTCCCAATCACTAATGATCCGAAAGCCAGCGTCGCAAAGAATGTGGTCGCCAAATCGATTCGGGCAGTTTGACCCAAGTCTTGCACGAACGGCGTGCAATAGAATAATGCCGCCGCCGTCAACCCCACGGATCGCGACCACAACCGCCGCGCCACGCCAAAGACCGCCATCGCACCGAGCAAGCCAAACAGCCAATGCAGTATTTTCGCAGCGATCTCCGAGGTCAAGGTCGTCGCGAGCAGGTACAGCATCTCGGTCAGTTGGGGCAAATTGGAGTAGAAATTGTGCGGCAGGAAAATGATGTGACCCGCGCGTTGATAATCCGCCAACGCGCCGAGATGATACTCCAGTTCGTCATATTCAAACGGGGGCGCCAACGTTCCCGCAAGGTTGAGTACCGCGGCGATCACGATGCAAGCGACCATCAGCTTCGCCCAACCGTCGGTTCGATCCGTTGAAACCTGAAAATCACGGACGAATTTTCGCGGCGCGGGCAGCAACCAACAGAGTAAAGTCAGGGATACCAGCGGGATTTTCGTGATGGAAACGACCCCCGCCGTGAGTGTGAGTACGGCCAAAAACCAAAAGCCCACAGCCAGCGCCAGCAGCGCGCCGAGAATATCGCGCTTCGCCACCAAGTGGTCCATCACCGTGGTGCCCAAACCCAATGCCGCGACTACGATACCGATGACGCACGCAAAATCACACCCGCGCGTGATCCAGAATTCTTGAAAATGCGGACCGATATGAAGCACGGGCAGCGTCTCGCCGAACAGGTTAAACGCTTGCCAGGGCAGGAGCCACGCGCCGTAACGAACAAGGTAAACCAGCGACAGCCCGACCACCCAAAGGATCGCGAGCAATCGGGTGAACTCAGGACGAAGCCACAGAGAAGCGGCGCGATCCGAAGTGGTCTGCATTGGCCGCCATTGTAGCGGCCAATGCCAGATGCGCAAGCCGACTAGTTGCGGCATCCACCTCGGCCGAGCCGTATTAGTACGAACAACTTGAGGAATCTCCTTGTAAACCAATAAAACCTCTGCTTTCATCACGTCACACGTGGGCTATTACGTTCACCTTAATCAGCAGAACAGCGGCCCGTTCTCTGAGGAGGAAATCCGCGCGAAATTTCGCGCCGGTGAAATCAAAGCCGACACACTCGTTGCCAAAGAGGGCGACACGGAGTGGACCACCCTTTCCAAAACCGGTTTGACGCAAGCGAGAATCCAACTTAAGACAGCAGAGCACGATTCGCCAGTCGCCGCTGAGCCTACGCAACCAGACGCAACAACCCCCAGCACGCTCCAATTCGATAGGGCAGATTTTTCGCAAAAGAAATCGGGAGTGGTAACGTGCTCGGCCTGCAAGCAAGCCATCACAGATTCCTATTACCAAATCAACCGTTTGGTGGCGTGCGACACCTGCAAGGGGCGTATTGAGGCGTCCGGTGCCGGTCGTCTCACCCTGACGGGATTCGGCAAGTCCCTGTTATTTGGCACGGGCGCCGCCATCGCCGGCGCGGTGATTTGGTACGCCGTGCGTGAAGTCACCGGCTACGAGCTGGGTTTGATCGGAATCGTGGTCGGGGTGATGGTCGGGGTGGCCGTCAAGCGCGGCTCACGCGGCTGGGGCGGCTGGCATTACCAGGCTTTGGCAATGTTGCTTACCTACTTCGCCATCGCCGGCACCTATGTGCCCCCGTTGCTGAAAGCCATGAGCCCTCACCGAACGGAAACTTCGCACCTTGCCTCGGCGCAACCCACCGCGGACAAGGACAGCGACGATTCAACGGACAGCACGGACGCTCCCTCCGTTCCCGGAGCGAACAAGCCCAATCCACGTCATCAATCCGCACTCGGCCGGGCGCTCACCGGTTTGCCGGAACCTCTCCGCTATATTGCCGTGTGGATCGTGGTTTTCGCGTTGGCGTGTGCCGTGCCGTTTCTGGCTGGTCCCGAGAATTTTTTGGGTTGGATCATCATTGGCATCGCGTTGTATCAGGCGTGGAAGATCAACCGTCGGGTGCCGCTGGATATCAGCGGCCCTTATAAAATCGCGCCCGCGATAGCCGCAGTATAGTTTGCCAACCATTGCGCCAACGTCCTGTCCCCAATGCGGCACGCAGCTTGCCCCGTCGCTCCTCCTCTGTCCCGCTTGCCATCGACTAATCCACACGGAGGAGTTGAAGCAGTTGGCTGCCAACGCGGAGCAAAGCGAGCAGGCCGGCGATCTTACCATCGCCCTGTCGGCCTGGCGCGATGCGCTGGAACTCCTCCCGCCGGGCTCGCGACAACACGAAGCCATTTCCGCAAGAGTCTCCGCGTTAAGCGAGAAGGTCGATGCGGGCGCGCAATTGCCGCCTGCAAAATCCCGTCCCAGTCCCTCCCAAGCCGCCGCCGCAAAAAAGACGCGTCTCGGAAAAGCCTGGGCATGGATCGTCGGCGTTATCGGCATTGCCCTGACCAAGGGCAAACTGCTTCTCCTCGGGCTGACCAAGGTGGGTACCTTGTGGACAATGTTGTTGTCCTTTGGCGTATACTGGACTGTGTGGGGCTGGAAATTTGCCGCGGGTTTGGTTATTTCGATCTACATCCACGAAATGGGTCATGTCGTGGCGTTGTCGCGATTCGGCATGAGGGCCACGGCCCCGATGTTCATTCCCGGCTTCGGCGCGTTGATCCGGATGAAACAACACCCGGCCTCGCCCCGCGAAGACTCGCGTGTTGGCCTGGCCGGGCCGCTCTGGGGACTGGGAGCGGCACTCGCCGCGCTCGGCATTTATGAACTCACGGGGATTCCTATTTGGGCGGCAATCGCCCGCGTTGGCGCGTGGATCAACCTCTTCAATCTGATTCCCATAATTCCGCTCGACGGTGGTCGCGGCTTTCGCTCGTTGTCACACGGCCAACGCTGGATCGTCGTAATCGTCATGGCCCTGTGCTGGGCCGCCACGAAGGAAGGCCTCCTCGCCTTGTTGATCATCGTCGCCGTCTGGCGTACGCTCAGCGAAAAGACAACAACAGAACCCGACCCCAAGGGCCTGCTGCATTACGTACTTCTCGTCGTCAGCCTCTCCGCCATGTGCCTGCTCCCCGTACCTGGTGTGACGTCTCACGATATGATTCCAGCCCGGCAAGAATCCCCTCCGTGATTCGAGGTTAAATCGGGTCAACCCAGCGTGGACCCTACTTTTACTTGGTGCCCTCGCCGGAAAGCGTCGATGGGCATGCGTTTGCTGTTGGCGGGCTGGAGTTCCTGGATACGCAGGCCGCCCTGACCGGTGGCAACGACGAAGTTGGGAAGCAGCTCGCCCGGATTGCCGGACACGCCTTCAACAACTTCGGCCTTCCATATTTTCAGCAGCAAATCGTCGAGGTGTGTGTGAGTGCCAGGCCACGGATTGAAGGCGCGAATCTGCCGTTCAATCTCGACAGCCGAACGCGTCCAATTGATACGACCATCTTCCTTGGTGATTTTTTTGGCGTATGTGGCAAGTGTTTCGTCCTGCTTCGCACGGGGCGTTTTTCCCTGGGCGATCAACCCCACGGTCTCCACCAACAAATCAGCGCCGAGCTTCGCCAGTCGGTCATGCAAGGTGGCGCTCGTGTCATCGGCGTGGATCATTTGGGCGCGCTGCCCAATGATGTCGCCGGTATCCATGTGTTCATCCATGTACATTGTGGTCACGCCGGTTTCGCGGTCACCGTGAAGGATTGCGTATTGGATTGGAGCAGCGCCCCGCCAACGGGGAAGCAGCGAGGTGTGAACGTTAATACAGCCAAGACTGGGGATCTCCAACACTGCCTTCGGCAGGATTTGGCCGTAAGCAACCACAATAAGGAGGTCAGGCTGAATCGCCCGCAAGGAATCGACGGCGGCGGGTTCGCGAATCTTCAGCGGCTGCTGGATCGGAAGACCAAGCTGCTCGGCCGTGACCTTCACCGCCGGCGGCATGGGCTTAAGATCGCGTCCCTTCGGACGGTCGGGCTGGGTAACGACGGCGACAACCTCGTAACCGGGCACTTTCGCCACAGCTTCGAGACAGGGGCTCGCCAATTCCGCTGTTCCCATGAAAACGATGCGCATGTCAGGTCAGCCCTAGCAGAGCCACTGGTGAAATTCAAGTGCGCTACCTAGAAAAGACGATGGGCGAGGAGTGTTACCCCTCGCCCATCAATCGACAATCGCATTCTTCGTTACGGAAGGAGTTGACGTCTCATCGTCAACTGTCCGAACGGAAGAAGGGTGGTGTTGGTCACAACGCCTCCACCCTCCAAAAAGATTGCGTTCACAACGCCAATCAGATGCGCCTCCCCGGCAATTTCCTTGTCCTTGACCTTGTCATCCAGGTTCTTGAGAGCCGCATCAGCAAGACCTTTGTCATGTCCGCGGTCAGTGTCTATCAGCACCGCTCGTGGGCAACCATTGGTGGGATCCAGATACACTCTGCCAGCAACGGTCATGAAGCCACCGACCAGGAAGCCGTTGGTATTAACTTCCATCCGCATGACAAACCGTTCGTGGTTGGGACCCGCCGCGCCGGCGTCGTCCTGCCCGGTCAGCGCAAAGATGTTGGTGCTGCCGGCAATGTCGACAATATTGCTCAACAGACCTGTATCGAAGACGACCAATCTTGCGAAAGTTGAATCGCAATTGATCTCCATCGCCAATACCTGGTTGGTACGCACGGTTGTGAGGGCAGTGCCCATAGCCAGGTTAACCAGGTCATGGCCCGCGAACGTGTCGAAGGCGAGCAGAGCCGTATTGGTAGCTGCCGGGTTCGGCACCTGGAACACCGCACCGATTGACGCCGTCGTCCGAAACGTACGTGTCGGGATCGGCAGTGCCAGCGCCGTGAATACCGCAACCGCAGAGGCTGCTATCCCCACTACAATCCATCGTTTTGCGTTCATCGTGTAATTTTACTCCTTGCTCGGTTTTTTTTGGTCAGGATCGCTGGCCGAGTACACGATCCAGACTTCTGCTAACGTAAACGGTTAAACACCGTCCATCGTTACAGGTTTCTGTCCCCATCAGACGCAGGTATCCTAGCACAAGGGGGTAACCGCTTCCACGAAAAACCGCGCCTGGCAAAGGATGGGGCGCTTCTCCCCGCCCGGTCAATTCCTTGCTGCGACGGCGGGAGATGGCGGCGGGATTTCCCGCAGCTCCTGAACGCGACCGAGAATCGCACTCAGGATGTCATGGGCGACTTCAATGGGGGTTTGCAACGCATCGACGTCGACGCTAATTTCTTTCGGATAGTAGGCCAGGACGGGTCGCGATTCCTGGTCGTAAATATCCAGCCGATGACGAATCGTCTGGTCATTGGCATCGTCGAGCCGGTTCTCCTTCAAGGCGCGGGATTTCAGGCGGCGAATCATTTCTTCGCGATTGTGAATGGCGCGCAACGATATCAATTTCACCACTTCGATGTATTGGCCAAGCATCTTCGCCTGGTGAATATTTCGGGGGATTCCATCGAGGACAAGAATGGTACTTGTAGGGTTGAACGCTCCCGTGTGAATGAGTTTGTCGATGTGCTCCCGCCACAAGCGCACCGTGAAGTCGTCGGGAACCAATTCCCCCTTGCTGGAATACTGCAAGAAGACCTTGCCGACCTCACTATTGAGATCGATCGAGCGAAAGACGTTACCGCAAGCAAGGTGATGAAAGCCCGGCAATACACCCAACAATTTACCCTGGGTGCCCTTGCCGCTGCCGGGGGATCCAAATAGCAGAATCGTTTTGATCTTGTCCATGAAACCCGTCTCCCTCTTCAATTCAACAATTGATACCAATTATCACGGCGATGCGGTTCGTAGCCGAGTTCGCGGATCAACCGCTGCATTGTTTCTTCGTTGATACGGAATGTGGCACCAGCCTGCGACACGACATTCTCTTCCATCATCACACTGCCAAAATCATTCGCGCCGTACTTCAGCGCGATCTGCCCGATTTGCGGCCCCTGCGTCACCCAACTGGATTGCACGTTCGCAAAGTTATCCAGGAAAATGCGCGACAACGCCTGCATGCGCAGGTATTCGTGTGAACCCACCGACGGCACCTTCAGGCGCGTGTTCTCGCTCTGGAATGTCCAGCAGATGTAAGCCGTGAAACCGTGCGTGCGGTCCTGCAAATCGCGGAGACGCAGCAGGTGCTCAATGCGATCTTCAATGGTTTCCACGTGCCCGAACATCATCGTCGCCGACGAATTCAACCCGAAGCCGTGGGCAATCTCCATGACACGGAGCCACTCGTCGCTCATGCACTTCAACGGCGCGATGCGCTGGCGCACGCGGTCGACGAGAATTTCGCCGCCGCCGCCGGGAATGGATCCCAGCCCGGCTTCCTTGAAGCGGCGAATCACTTCTTCCACGGGCATTTTGAAAACGTTGGCAAAGTGGTTGAACTCCGGCGGCGAGAAGCCGTGAATGTTTACCTGGGGAAAGTTGTGGTGGATGTACTGCAGGAGATTCAGGTAGTAGTCGATACCGAGCTTCGGATGATGGCCACCTTGCATCAAGATCTGGACGCCACCGATTGCCACCAGCTCTTTGATCTTCTCGCCGACCTGCTCGGGCGTGAGCACATAGGAATCATCCTCACGCTCCTCGCGCATGAACGCGCAGAAGGTGCAATACACATCGCATACGTTCGTGTAATTGATGTTGCGGTCGATGATGTAGGTGACGCGGCGCTCGGGGTGTTTCCGTTCACGCACGACGTCCGCCAACGCTCCCAACTCGGGAAGCGTCAACGCGTGATAAAGCCGGACGGCTTCCGCGGAGGTGATCCGCTCGCCGTCGAGGACCTTGCCCTGAATCGTATCAGCCGACGTATCGTAAATCATGACACCCGCCCACCAACTGCATTTCCTTCAGATACTGCTGAAACCTTCGGATTCCCTGCTTCTCCGCAGAATCCAACTCGTACGATAAATTCTTGGTCAGGTATTCCCGACGAACTTCCGGGGTCGCTTCTGTGGCATCTTGCACAATGCGCTCGATATTCGCAAGCCCTTGCGTCTTGGCAGCGCGCAAAGGGCCGCCAACCGCTTTCGCATCCACTCCTCGCTGCAAGGCCCATGCCGCAAAGACAAATGGCAAGCCTGTCAATTCAACCCACGCTTCCCCAAGATCGAGGATCGGTTGTGAGCCATTCCGCGTACGATACCAAAGCGCCTCATCGCCGATCAACATCATCGCCTCGTGCTCCGACAACTTCCCACCCTCGGGACGAGGATAAAATTCCGGGGTGACGTTATAGCCATATTGGAGGATGATGCGTACCAGCCACGCCGACGTCCGTGATGCTGTGTCGACTGCCACACGCTTCAGTTTCTCGATTGGTTCGCGATGTACCAAATACACACTCTGAATACGGCCACGCGTAGCAATCGCAATCCCATCGAGAACATCGTAACGGTCGTGCTGGATCACTTCGGCAATCGGCACCAATCCCGCGTCGAATTGCCCGCGGTACATCAAATCCGCCAACCGCGACGGCGGAGCCAACGCGATCTGGTCTTCAATTCCGTAAATAAGCGGACGGGCGTTCAAGTACGGCACACTGCCGATGCGCCACGGCAACGCACCACTCACGCTGCGCCTCCTTCGTTGCTGGCGCCGGCATAGGCGCTTTCTACAGGTCCTGCAACGCTGCTGACTTCCTCCGATGTCGCGGAAGACATAGCCTGCGCTGGCCCATGGGCTTTCACAGTTCGATACAGGCTGTCGCGTTGGACCGGTTCGCGGCCCGTTTCACGAATGGCTTTCACCAACTCTTCCCGCGCCATTTCCTGCGGGGTCTGCGCGCCCGCCATGTGGTAGATCTTCTCTTCCATGATGGTGCCATCCAGATCATCCACGCCGTAGCTCAACGAAACCTGCGCGAGCTTCATGCCCATCAAAATCCAGTACGCCTTGATGTGGTCGATGTTGTCGAGATAGATGCGCGCAATCGCCAGCGTCTTCAACATGTCGTAACCACTTGGACCCGTAACATCCGGCAGCTTCGTGTTGTCGGGATGAAACGCCAGCGTCACAAATGCCGTGAAGCCCCTGGTTTCGTCCTGCATTTCCCGCAGCCGCCGCAAGTGGTCCACGCGATGATGTTCTTTCTCGACGTGGCCGATCAGCATCGTGCAGGTGGAACGGCCGCCCATCTGATGCCACGTTCGATGAACGTCGAGCCATTCCTCGGCAGATTCTTTCGCGTGGCAGATGATGCTGCGAACTTCGGGATCAAAAATCTCCGCGCCGCCACCTGTCAACGATCCGAGCCCCGCCTCGCGCAAAGCGGCGAGCGTCTCCGGCACGCTGCGCTTACCGACCCAGGACAAGTGCAAAATCTCTATCGCTGTGAAAGCTTTCAAATGCAGATTCGGGTCCAGCGCCTTCAGCGAGCGTAGCATGTCGACGTAGTAGTCCCATTTGAAAGACGGATGCAGCCCGCCGACGATATGAATCTCCGTGATGCCGAGCTTGAGCGCTTCCTGCGCTTTCTCGATCATCTGCGGGAGGTTGTACTCGTAAGCGCCCGCGTCGCGCCGCCGCCGGTAAAACGCGCAAAAGTCACAGTCGAGGATGCAGATGTTGGAGTAATTGATGTGGCGGTTGAGAATGTAGTAGGCGTCGTTGCCATTCTTGCGCTCGCGTACAAGGTTGGCCATCGCGCCGATGGCCGCGAGGTCTTGCGACCGGTAAAGACGCAGGCAATCGTCCTCATTGATGCGTTGGACCGCTTCAACCTTCTCGTAAATGTCCCGCAACTCCGAACGCTCAATCAACTTGTTCATTGTAAAACCACATCCACCACGACCGCTCCGAGGAAGACAGCGCTAATGACGGCATTCATCCGAAAAAACGCGGCATTCAGGCTGATCGGGTCACGCTTTTTGGCCAGCCGATGCTGCACGACCAGACAGACCAGAATGACCGCCAGCCCAAGATAGTATGGCACGTGAAGGCCTGAAATCAACCCGAAAGCCAGCAACAAAACGGCCATGATCGCATGTGCCACTCGCGCGACCTGCAAACTCGGCGAAATCCCCAGCCGAACTGGTAAAGAATGCAACCCCTGTGACTTGTCGAATTCCCAATCCTGTGTCGCGTAAATAATGTCGAAACCGACCAACCAGAAAACCACGGCCAACGCGAGCACGCAGGGCGGCCAATCAAACCTGCCTTGCACCGCCAGCCACGCGCCGATCGGGGCAATGCCCAACGCCAATCCCAGAAACACGTGAGAGAAATCCGTGAAGCGCTTGGTGAATGAGTAGAAGAACACAATCAAAAGAGCCACGGGTGAGAGATATCCGCACAGTGGGTTGATGAGCCACGACACGTAGCCCAACCCCAGCGAGCTTACGACGACCAGTGCCCACGCATTCACCAGCGGAATCTGTCCCGACGGCAAGTGCCGTTTCGCGGTGCGTGGATTCAGGGCATCAATTCGCCGATCCACAATCCGATTGAACCCCATCGCCGCCGTTCGCGCACAGACCATTGCCACCAGGATGAGCAGAAAGGTCCGCAAACCCGGCCATCCACGGTCGGCCCTCGCCGCCACCACCATCGATGCCAACGCAAACGGCAGCGCAAACACCGTGTGTGAGAAACGCACGAACTCAAAGTATTTTCGGATGGCCAGCATGCGTTTCTTCTAGCACAACGCTGCGAAGACATAGAAGAACGAACTGATTTTTGCTACGTTGAAGACCATGCAACGAAGCTATGCCATCATCGGCACGGGGGCGCTCGGCGGGTTTTATGGCGCGCGGCTGCAACGCGCGGGCTGCGAGCTGCATTTCCTGTTGCACAGCAACTACGAACACGTGCGTCAGCATGGCTTGATCTGTGAATCGCCCGACGGCAATTTTACCCTGCCGAAGGTGAACGTCTACGCAGACGTGCGTGACATGCCGAAGTGCGATGTTGTTTGCGTTTGCCTGAAAACCACCCAGAATCACTTACTGCGCGACCTGCTACCGCCCCTCGTCAAGGATAATGCCACAGTACTCGTGATGCAAAACGGGCTTGGCATGGAGGCGCAGGTTGCGGAGATTGTCGGGGCGAAACATGTCGTCGGGGGATTGTGTTTTCTTTGCTCGAATAAGGTCGGCCCGGGCCATATCCGTCATCTGGGCTACACCCTCGTCGCACTCGCCGAATTCGCCGCGCGCGGGATTAGTGAACGCATGCGCGCCATCGCCAACGATTTTCAGCGCGCCAAGGTCGAGATTGAACTGTCCGAGGACCTCGACGTTGTTCGCTGGCAGAAATTGGTGTGGAATATTCCTTACAACGGACTTTCGGTTACTCTCGACGCTACAACTTCAGAGTTGATGACGAATCCGCAGAGTCGTCAACTCGTCGAGGCCATCATGCGAGAAGTGGTGGTCGACGCGCGTGCGTGCGGTGTGCCCCTTACGGATGAAATCATCGGGCGGATGCTCTCCAACACCGAGAAAATGGCGCCCTATCGCACGAGCATGAAGATTGACTTCGATGATCGCCGGCCGCTGGAGATTGAAGCTATTTTCGGCAATCCACTGCGGGCCGTTCAACAGGCCGGAGCTCGATCGCCGCTGCTCGAACAACTCTATGCCCAACTTGCGTTTCTGAACGCGAGAAACCTTGCTACTCCTCGCTGAGTCGGACGGCTCTATTTTTTGGGGTGCCGCACGAAAAAGTCCCACATCAAGTCCGTCGCCGAAATCTCCTTGGTCGGCTCCGCGCCGAGCAGGTAAGACTCTCCACCCGGCCACGCGTGCCCGCCGCCTTTGACGGTGTACAACGCGACCTCCGTCCCCTCTTTGCCTCCGCGATAAATCTCCATGCGAATGTTTCCCTTCTCCTCCCGCTCCGGTGTTTCCGAGCAACCATCCTGTTTTACCCAGAAGTTCACCGCGTACGAAACGGATTTATCAACTCGCCGATGCGGATCTACTTTCTTGATCGGCTCGCCGCCCTCGTACAAGACATGTTCATCCGCCGTGCCGTGAAAAATAATCATGGAGACGGGATGGGTGGGGTGCGGGTTCTCTAGATTTAGCGCGCCGGCCACGGGTGCGGCGGATGCAATCTTGTCGGACAACTCGCACGCCAATCGATACGTCATCATCCCGCCATTCGACATGCCCGTTACATAGACGCGCTTGGGATCGACGGCCCGCGTCTTCACCACTTCATCGATCAGCGCGCGAATGAAACCCACGTCGTCCACATCGTTATCCAGCGCGTACCCACAGCAGTTGCCGGAATTCCACGTCAGCAAGCGGGTCTTCAATCGACCGGAACCATTCGGATAAACAACCACAAATCCTTCTTTGTCCGCCTTCTCGCTGAAACCCGTCATGTGCACGGCCCCCGGCGCGTTTCCGCCGCCGCCATGCAATACAATCACCAGTGGCAACGAACGCTTTCCGTCATAAACCGGCGGCAAATGCAAAAGATAGGTCCGCTCGCTTCCGCTAACCTTCAGCGAGAGTACATGGCCGCCAGCCTTTATTTCATCGCCTTGAGCGCCCATCGCTACTAACGATAACACAACGATTCCCAAAACCACTTTTCTCATTTCGCGCCTCTCGAGTCGTTCATCTGGAGAGACGAAATACCTCGGCTGCAGGTTACAAAATCACTCAGCCGACTGCCAGCGCTTGACGAGCTGATGCTCGATGCCGAGTTGATCCAGCACCCGCGCGACGATCGTGTCCACGAGTTCCGGGATCGTCTTCGGTTTGGTGTAAAAGGACGGACTGGCGGGAATGATCGTTGCGCCGGCTTCCGTCAGCGTCGCCATGTTGCGCAGGTGAATCAAGTTATACGGCGCTTCGCGTGGCACAAGGATGAGCTTGCGCCGCTCCTTAAGGAAGACGTCCGCCGCCCGCGCAATCGTGCTGTCGGACACACCATGAGCAACTCGCCCAATCGTACCCATCGACGCGGGAATGATGACCATCGCATCCAATTTGGCCGATCCGCTCACGAACGGTACGAACATGGAACCGTGTTCGTCATATTGAATCACCGTGGGCGCAATTTTTAATTCGCCCTTCGGCAACTCCAACTGGCCGACTTCACGCGCGTGCTTGGTGGAAATGAAATGGATTTCGTGCTTGGCCGGGTCAAGATTGTCGAGCAACCGCTGCGTGTAAATCGCTCCGCTCGCGCCGGTCATGGCTACAACAATTTTCATAATGTCTTCACCGCTTCCCTCGCCCCGCGCAAAGTCTCTTCGATGTCCGCCTCCGTGTGCGCCAAGGAAAGGAAGCCGACCTCAAATTGTGATGGTGCAAGGTAAACGCCGCGTTCCAGCATCGCATGGAAGAATTTCGCATACCGTTTTGTATCGCTCGTCTTGGCACTGGCATAGTCCACCACATCGCAGTCCGTGAAAAACGTGCAGAACAGCGATCCGAGGCGCACCGAATGTTCTTTCACGATTTTCTTCCATTCATCGCCGAGGCTGGCGGCTCGCCGTTCCAGCTTCTCGTAAGCATTGCCCTTCGAAAGCTCTTCCAACGTGGCGATTCCCGCCGCCATGGCCAACGGATTTCCCGAAAGCGTGCCGGCCTGATATACGGAACCCGTGGGCGCCAGCATATCCATGATGTCCGCGCGTCCACCGAACGCACCGACAGGCAAGCCGCCGCCGATAGTTTTGCCCAGCGTCGTAAGATCGGCCTGGATTCCAAAAAGTTCCTGCGCGCCACCGCGCGCCACGCGAAATCCGCTGATGACCTCGTCCAGAATCAACAACGCACCATTGTCCTGTGTAAGTTTGCGCAGCTTTTCCAAGAATCCGGGCTTGAGCAAAATCAATCCCATGTTCGCGGGCACCGGCTCGATGATCACGCAGGCGATTTCATGCCAGTTCACCGTGTCGAGCGCGGCAAAATCATTCAGGGATAGAGTGAGGGTGTTTCGCGCAAAGTCGGCGGGAACACCCGCGCTGTCCGGCACATCGAACGTCGCGCCGCCCGACCCGGCCTTCACCAGCAATGCGTCGGCATGGCCGTGATAGCAGCCTTCAAACTTCAAGATCTTGTCTCGCTTGGTAAATCCGCGCGCCACACGAATGGCCGACATCGTCGCTTCGGTGCCGGAGTTCACGAAGCGAAGCTTTTGCATTGATGGAAACGCTTCACGCACCAATTGCGCGAGCCGTATCTCGCGTGGATTGGGTGTCCCGAAACTAGTGCCATCCCGCGCGGCTTCCTGCACGGCGCGCACAACCTGCGGATGCGCATGGCCGAGAATCATCGGCCCCCAGGAACCGACATAGTCGATATACTCGTTGCCGTCCACGTCCCATAGCCGCGAGCCTTTGGCGCGTTGCGTAAAAAATGGCGTACCGCCCACGCTGCGAAAGGCGCGTACGGGAGAATTCACGCCGCCCGGAAAATGTTGCAGTGCTTCCCGCCAGAGTTTTTCCGAGTATTCGTGAGAGAGCGTCATTTGGAACGCAGCGCGCCGGCCAGCAGGTCCGATTCGAACCCGGCCGGCGCTGTCTGATTGCGCGCGTAAAGATAAACCGCCGCCTGGAAAATGCTCTGCAGCGCCGATTGGATCAACGACAACGCCACGAGATACATGACCGCCAGGGCAATGCAGAACACCAACCCCGCCGTACTGCCACTAAATACACCAACCGCAATGAGACCAAAACCCGGCAGCCCCAGCAATCCAAACATCATGCCGAAACTGAAATTGCCGACCAGTTGTTCCCCCCATGTCTGGCGCAGCAACTCCGTCGATCCCTTCAGCGCGGCGAAGGGTCCCTTCCGCTCCGCCACGACAACCGGCACCACCATGAAGCTCACCACAGTCCACGCCATGCCCAGCAGCCCGGCCACGATGCTACCAATTTTCTCCGACCGATCCTCGATAATGCGCAACACCAGACCAACCGTCGCCGAAAGCAACGCCCAACCCGCGATCTGTGGCAACCGCGCGGCTGCTTCACGAAAACCGTCGCCCACCGTTGGAGTCCCGCCGGCCATCCGCAGCATCGCGCACGAAATGATCGCCGTATTGAAAAACGTGATTACAAAATAGTTGGCGAGATAGAATAAAAATATAAACCCGTAATAGACCGTCGTCGCTGCTGACCCGGCGTCCCGCGCGGGCGGATGCCAGGCGCCCGACACGAACATCGGTATGGCGAACGATAGCAGAACGAGCAGGCAGCAGAACCCCGAGAGCAACGGGAAAAGTAGCAGCGTCTTGTCCTTCTTCAGGACGTCCCACGACGCCCGCATCAAACCCCACGTGTAGGAAATTCGGTTGAACATGGCGGCCTCCTTCGTTTGGTTAAGCACAACGTAGCGCCACCGACTTCCGACCGACAAGCATAAAAGCGAAAGCCGTTAGCGCCATTCATGACGGGGATACTTCCGTTGCAATTCTAATTTCAATTTCGGATACGTCTCTTTCCAAAAGTTCGCGAGATTCTCGGTCACCTGCACGGGCCGCTGGTTCGGCGCCAGCACTTGAATCCGTACCGGCACGCGACGCTGCGCAATCCATAATCCCTGCTTCACACCGTACAAATCCTGAATCCGCGCCGCAATCGTCGGCGGACCATCGACCGTGTACGCGACTTTTGTCTTTCGTCCGCCCGGTAATTCGATTCGCTCGGGCGTATATTCTTCCACCCACGCTTGCTGCTGGCCCGAAAGCCATGATTTCAGCACCGGCCAGACCGCCTTGTCCTTGATCTCCTTGTAACTGATCGCACCGTGGCAGATTTGTTCGATCAACACCTGCCGATCATCGTCCCCAATCGCGGGAATGAGAAGTTCGGGAATCCATTCGCGCAGTCGATTCACACGCACGATCCATTGTTCGACAGCCTCGTCCCAATTCTTCAACACGCACCGACCCGCCAATACCTCGACCGCAAGGATCCGCGCAGCGGCATCCAACGGGACATCCTCCGAACGCCCCGCTTCCAATACCAGATCGCGAAATTGTTTCCGCTTCTCCCCAAACACACGCCGCTGTGTCGTGTCGTAAACCACTGCCACCGTTTCCGTGAAATCGCTCGGGAAAAGTTCCCGCAACCACTCTTCCTTGATCGCCGTCGCGAGGCTCAGCAGGACGTTCAATTCACGATCCTTGCCCGTGCCACTTTGAATCTCATGAATCTCGGTCGCGACCAACAACGGCGCGGTTTGCACAACGCTTTCCCGCGCCAACACGCCGCGCCTTTCGTGCACGAGCTGACACCTCAACGTCCCTTCATCCAATCGCCTCGCCACGTGGTCCGAAAATCCCAACAACACACAACGCTGAATCGCATCCGGTGCCGCGCGCTTCTCGCTCACATCCAATCCTTCCCGCTTCGCAATATCAAGGAACTGCTCAAACAACGGTCCAACCTGCCGCGCCGCTTGCGCGTGAATGCCAACCTGTCGACAGCGGTCGAGGTTGTAGCCGTTGCGGTCCGCGTAACGCCACGCGCGCATGAGCACGAAAAAATCCGATTGCGTCTCGCCGCCAAACAAATCGTCGCGCGCTTCCTCCACCTGCTTGCCGTGCCGCCGCACCATCAAATCGCGGCCCTGCGTCAGTGCAGCGATGAGCGCCACCTGCCGCACGCAACCGTATTCTTGCGCCGCCAACAGCATCCGCGAATACCGCGGGTGCAACGGGAAGGCGAGCATTCGCCGACCGAGTTCCGTCAACGCGCCCGTCGCACCGTCCAACGCGCCCAAATCCTTCAACAACAGCACCGCGTGGTCCAACGACTGGCGACTCGGCGGTTCCAACCACCGAAACGCATACACGTCCTCCACCCCGCTGGCCTTCAGCGTCAACACCACTTCCGCGAGGTCGAGCCGTTTCACCTCCGCCGCTTCCTGCAAGGGCCGCTGCTCGTGTTCGTGCTTCGTCCACAACCGCAAACAAACGCCCGGCGCCGTGCGACCCGCGCGCCCGGCCCGTTGGTCCGCCGAGGCGCGGCTGATCTTCTCGACCAGCAACGTATTGATCCCGCGGTACGGATCGTAACGCGGGATGCGTGCCAGTCCGCTGTCGATCACGATGCGCACGCCGTCGATGGTCAACGACGTTTCCGCGACGTTCGTGGAAACGACGATCTTGCGCCGATCGTATTGCGCCACCGCCGCATCCTGATCGTTGGTCGGCAAATCGCCGTGCAGCGGCAAGACAATGAACTGGTTGCCGAGCGCGTCCTGCGCCCCGCGCACCGTTCGACCAATTTCATAAGCTCCAGGCATGAACACCAGCGCATCGCCGTCGTGCTGTGTGACGAGAGTTTCGAGTTCTTTCACCGCCGCTTCCCACACCGGCCAGTCGCCCAACGTTTTGTCGAGGTATTCAATGTCCACGGGAAACGTGCGGCCTTCGGACGACAGCAGCTCGCAAGGTTTCAGGTATTCGCGCAACGGCCCCATCTCGAGCGTGGCCGACATCACAATGATAATCAGGTCGGGCCGCGTCGTTTCCTGGATCTGCAACGCGCGCGCCAGCGTGATATCGCCATAAAGATGTCGCTCATGAAACTCGTCAAAAATAATCGCGCTAATGCCGCGGAGGTTTTTATCCGAAAGCATCTGCCTTAACAGTATGCCTTCGGTCACATAACGAATCCGCGTCGCCGCCGAGGTGACATCGTCGAGCCGAATCTGATAGCCAACCTCCTCTCCCAATTTCACCCCGCGCCCCTTCGCCACCCAGGCCGCCAACATTCTAGCGGGCAATCGCCGCGGCTGCAGGATCACCACTTGCCCATTCTCTCGTTCCCCTCCTCCGGAGGGGCCAGGGGTGGGTGCCGTTTTTCCATCAAGCAACCCCGCATCCAACAACATCTGCGGCACCTGCGTCGACTTCCCCGACCCCGTCGGAGCCGTCAGGATCACCCGCCGCTGCCGACCCAAAGCCGACAGCAGCGCGTCCCGCACTTCCATGATTGGCAGACTGCATGTGGTCATTATTTGGAAGAGCTTATCACAGGTATACGTCGCGTCCCAATTCTGAGGAGAATGACGGTTGACACTAAACGGTGTGCCACCTACGCTACCTCTTACACTAGTTTATGTTCGGGGGGATATGCGTGCCAATACCAGTGTCTAGCGAAAGGAACGACATGAACCGACGTAATATAATCGGTTTGGGGTTCATTTGCTGCGTGCTATCTTGGATAGCATTGCCGGCACTTTGTTGGATTCTGTATATTGACGCGGACAACGGCGTGAAGCGTAAAAGTGAAGGGGTCTTCGAGGCCGTGCGCATGGTGTACGAGAAGGGGCGCAATCCCGATGAGTTTATTGCCTTCAAGCAGCTACCACTAATCGCTGTGGACCTGCGTGAGCGGTATTTTTCACTTTTCTTCTTGCTGTGGGTCTTGTATGGGGTAGGCATCGGTTTGATCGGTCTTACTTTGATTCGAGACAAAGGCGAGAAGAAAATGGGGCGACCGTCCGGTTAACCAAACGGGGTCTTGTCATATGTCTCGAAGCCCAACATCGCCTCGCACGTGAATAGCCGTAATCCATGGTTGAGCAATTTCACCACAACGTCTACGTCATCCTGCTCGACAGCGCGGTCGCGAAAGAGCGCAAGGTCCGGGCGCTGAATCCGCGGCGGGATGCGAAGAAGCCTTGCGTGTACGTCGGGATGACGGGGATTCCGCCGATCGAACGGTTTCAGAACCACAAGGATGGGTACAAGGCGTCGTACTACGCTTGTAAATACGGCGTGCGCTTGTTGCCCGAACTCTACGAGTACCTCAACCCGATGCCCTACGAGGCGGCGTGCCAGATGGAGAAAGATTTGGCCGAGGATTTGCGCGAACAGGGCTACACCGTCACCGGCGGGACGTAAGCAGACTTTATTCTACACGCCGCTGTCAAAAGTCTGTCATTCTGAGCGGAGCGAAGAATCTGGCTCGCATTCGGGGCTAGACCCTTCGCTTCGCTCAGGGTGACAGCCCAAAAAGACCTTCCGTATGAGTTGTATCAATCCTTCACGCGCGCGATGGCCAGGCCATCCACAAATTCACGCGTCACGGTCACCACAATCGATTCCAGCTTCGGATTGGCCGCGAGCTTGCGGTTGAACTCTTGGATACCGTCTAGCATCGAGTCGCCCGGGCTTGCCTTCGGCTTTTCGCCACTGACCATGATATCGGCAATCCGGCGAATGACGTTGTCGGCCAGAATCAGGCTGCCGGGTTTCGTGAGCTTGAGCGCGTAATCCAAATACTCGGGATAACCGTCTTTGTTGGCGTCGATGAACACCAAATCAAACGGCGCTTCGCCAGCCCGCACCATCTTCTCCAGCGTATCCTGCGCCGCGCCCTGTCGAATGTCCACCATCGACCGCAATCCAGCCAATTCCAAATTCTTGCTGGCGACGCGAATGTAATTCTCGTCCAATTCCAGCGTTACTAGCTTCCCCAGCGGACCAACAGCCCGGGCCAACCAGATGGCGCTGTACCCGCCCAGCAAACCAATTTCCAGCACCCGTTTCGCGCCCGAAAGCTTGGCGAGCAAATAGAGGAGCTTCCCTTCATTCGGCGAGACGTGGATCTCCGGCAAACCGGCCTCGGTCGCGTTCTTCAACGCCTGTTCTAACACTGGATCCGGCGGCACGAACAAGCGCTCAATATATTGATCAACTTCCACCAGCAAAGGGTACAGTTCGAGGTCCGCCATAAATAATCCTATTACGCTTTCTGAAGCAGAAGGTCCGTCTTCGCCGCGAAAAAGAAATCGCTCTCGGTCAGCCCGTCAATCTTGTGCGTCCAGATGCTGACCTTTACCTTGCCCCACGCGAGGTAGATATCGGGATGATGATTTTGTCGTTCGGCCATCTCGCCGACACGGTTCGTAAAATCCAGCGCCTCGCGGAAATCCGGAAATTTATACTCCTTTTCCAAATGATGCTCGCCCACGAGTTGCCAGCCGTTATTCACGGCCTTGTGGAGCGACTGCAATTTCTCGCCCGTCAGCGGCGGCACACCGCCTTTGCAGGGAATGCAATCTCGTTTGGCCAGGTCACAGGCATCCATGGTTTTTCATCCTTTCGACAAATGCGGCAGGGAAAGATCAGGACGCGCGCCGAAATCCGGCCGCTTCGGTGGATTCGCCCGCAACGCCTTGTTGATCTCCTGCAGCGCGCGTTCCATCTGCGGATCGCGTCCTGCCGCAAAATCCTGCGGCCGCATTTCCACTTCGATGTCGGGATCTGTCCCGTAATTCTCCACCTTCCAGCCCACATCCTGGAACCAGAACGAAAACTCCGGCTGCGTGGTGAAGCTGCCATCAATGAGCGAATGTCGCGGCCAGATGCCAATCACCCCGCCCCACGTGCGCTTCCCGATCAACGGCCCGAGCTTCAACAGCTTGAACCCATGCGAGAAAATGTCGCCGTCGGAACCCGCATACTCGTTCGTCAGCGCCACCATCGGCCCGGCCACGGAATCGACGGGGTACGGCTGCACATTCGACCAACGCGATTGGTTGTATGCAATGCGACGTCGCGCCAGTTTTTCGAGGATCAATTCCGACACGTGTCCGCCGCCATTGAACCGCACATCAATAATCATCCCTTCGCGGTCGATCTCACTGAGGAAATAGCGGTGAAACTCAGAGTATCCCTGCGGCCCCATGTTGGGAATATGCACATACCCCACCCGCCCTTTTGTCTGCTCATGCACGATCCGACGGTTCGTCTCCACCCATTCGCGGTAGCGGGCCGGGAATTCACTCGCTAGCGTTTTCACCGTCACCGTGCGCGCCCCTTTACCCTTGCGGTCGCCGATGGTGATCAACACTTCTTCGTCCGATTGATTCACAAGCAATGCATTCGGGTGTGTATTCGCATTTAAATGATGCCCGCCAATCGCCAGCAGCGTGTCGCCTTCGCGAACATTCGCGGCGGGCGTTGCCAGCGAGGAACGCTCCTCATCGTCCCACGGATCACCGCGAACGATGTGCGCGACTTTCCATGCCTTGATTGCCGCGTCATAAACAAAATCCGCGCCGAGCAGCCCGACGTCGTAACGCGGCGGCTGACGATGGTCGCCGCCAAATTCGTAGGCGTGGGACGTACCGAGCTCCCCCTGCATCTCCCACATCAGGTCGGAAAATTCCGCGCGTGTTGCGATGCGCTCGACCAACGGCAGGTAACGATCGTACACCGCCTGCCAATTTACCTTCGACATGTCCGCCGTCCAGAACTGGTCGCGTTGCAGCCGCCAGGCTTCGCGATACATTTGCCGCCATTCCGCCGGCGGCTTCACGGAAACCTTGATGCGCGCCGTGTCGATCCATCCACTCTTCTTGCTCGGCGGTTCCTTGGCCAGTTTCTCATCGAGTTTTTCCCCGGCCTTCACCACGCGCAAGCGACGGCCCGAACGATAGACCAGTGTCTTGCGGTCGGCGGACAGCACGAAGTACGACATCTTGTCGACCAGCTCCTCCGCCTTCTGAGTCTCAAAATCAAACACTTCCAAGCTCGCCTTCCCTTGCGGCTCCGCGGATGGCGGCCAGTTGTCGCCGCCCAAACTGCCTTCAATCGGCAACGAAGTGAACAACACTTTGCCGCGAATCCCCGCGATCTGTTGGTAGCGACCGTCCTCCACCGGAAAAGCGAGAACGCGGGACTCGATGCCGTCGAAGTCGATCGTCACCGTTGCGCTCTTCTTCGCATCCTCTTTAGCTTTGGCTTCGTCCTTTTTATCTTCCGGCGGTTTCGGCACGGGAATGAACGGCGAGGGAACATCTTTGCGCAGCGTCACCAGGTACGGCTTCACCCCGCGCGGAAAACCAAGGTCGAAGTGGAGGTTGTCGTAGACCGGATCGAACACGCGGTACGAGAGAAAATACAAAAACTTGCCGGCAGGATCAAATGACGGCGAAACATCCTGTAGTACCGGTTGAGTGATCGCATGTACCTTCCCCGTTTTCACCTCGCATACACGAATGGCCGACGTGTGCTGGCTCAACGCGCAACTATACGCAATCCAGCGTCCGTCCGCCGACCAATCGAACCCCGCAATCTGCGCCCACGCGCTTTTATCCAATACCCGCGTCTTGTGCGACTTCAAATCGATGAGCAACAACTCATTGCGCTGGTTCGTAAGCGCCACTTGATCGGCTTTCGGGTGCACACGCATCTCCAGCACGCGGCCAACATCGATTCCTTTCAAGACTGTCGTCTTCGCAAACCCGTCTGTGCTGCGGATTTCCAGGGTCTCTTCGCCTTCGGCGTCGCTGACAAGCGCGATCCGTTTGCCGTCATTCAACCAGCGCGGTAACCGATAGCGCACCGCCTCCGCATCGCCGTGTTGCAATACCGGCCCTTCCCAATTCCCCATCGTGAAACATTTCCCGCGCGTGCCAAGCGTCAGCAAATGGCCTTGCGGATGCGGTTCGAAGCTGTCCAAATACTTCGCCGCGTCCACGAACTTTCGTTGCCGTTGCGTGCGCGGGCTGTCGTATTCTATTTCGATTCGGGCCGTCGTGTTCGTCGCCGTGTCGAAGACAAACAGGTCCGCGCCGGCGTGGTAAACAATGCGACGACCGTCGGTCATGGGATGGCGGGCGTAAAAGTCTTGGTGATGCGTATGCCGTTTCAGGTCTTTACCCGTGGGCGTGCAGGACCAGAGATTGCCGACCGATTCGTGGTCGGAAAGAAAATAAATGCGCGAACCGATCCACAGCGGACGCGAAAGATTGCCGGTCATCTGGATCAGGCGACGAAACTGTCCCTTGCCCGTCGTGTCGATCCACAGGTCGCCCGCGGTGCCGCCCCGATAACGCTTCCACCGCGCGGGGTCGAGCGCATTCCGACCGATGACGCAGCCCCCATTCGGTCCGAACGAAATCGACTGTGCCGGCCCCGTCGGCAATAATTCCGGCGCACCGCTTCATCCTGTCGCAAAAAAATATGCTCCCCTGGCATCACCAAAAACAGCGGCTCGGGAGCACCACTGGCTGCGGGTTTGCGGCTGAACTTCACCATGTGCCGCTCGGGTTTGTTGAGCACGAGCTTGGCGATGTCGAACAAAGTGTACGCCCGCTGGTTGTGCTTCATCGCCTCGATCATCGCGGCGAATCCCTTGTCCTCCGGCTGGAACGTCACCTCAATGGGCAGGGTAGGGGGAGCTGACGGCGCGGGTCGGCGTTCCACATCGCGTCGCTGCTGTGGCGGAGGCCCGGACGGCCCACTGCGGCGCTGTTCGGGACGCGGTGGACCGCGACGCTCGCCTGATTCCGTCGGCCTCGGTGAACGTGGGCGTTGGTCGCGATCATTCCCGCGACGGCGGTCACCCTCGGGGCGACGTCCTTCGCTGCGTCGCGCCCCGCGATCCGTGCCAGAATGATCGGCGTAGGACTTGCCGGATGACTTGACCCATTGCGGGGTCAGTTCCAGTTCTTCCAGGGGCAACGCCTGATTTTCCGCGGGCGTCGGATTCTCTGCCGGTAAATCACTGTCTGTCATGAAAATTCAAGTCCTCAAAAGTATACCACAAAACGCGGGAAGGCCATTCAATTAGCTGTGACTTGAAGTGACAAATCGGTTACCGTCCCCCGCCGTGATCATGATCCTAAAATATCTATCGCAAAATCGTCGTCCGTTCGTCGAGCAACTTAAATCGCTGGTCCGTTTCCCCAGCGTCTCGGCGCAGCCCGAACATCGTCGTGATGTTTTGAACTGCGCGGACTGGCTCTTGCGGCATTTTCGCAGCTTGGGGCTGGAAGTCAAACTGTACCCGACGAAGGGCAACCCCATTTTGGTGGCGCGCACGCCGCAGGTGCGCGGGGCGAAAGTCCCGAACGTGCTCATTTACGGGCACTACGACGTGCAACCACCTGAGCCTTTTGAATTATGGAAGACCGCGCCGTTCGAACCCGTCGAACGCGCCGGCAAGCTTTTCGGACGCGGCGCTTCCGACAACAAGGGACAATTCTTCGCGCACGTCAAGGCGGTCGAAGCGTACCTGAAAACCCGCACACCACTTCCCGTCAACGTCACCTTCCTCATCGAAGGCGAGGAGGAAGTCGGCAGCCAGAATCTCGCGTCATTCGTGAAACAGCGCGCGAAACTACTGCGTGCGGATTATGTCATTGTCTCCGACACTTCCATGTTTTCAAGGGAGCACCCGACGATTACGTACGCGACGCGTGGGATCGC
>Ga0206914_1008_pt1 | contig 27545 bp, 9 predicted proteins | sample Alteio_BWOrgHeat_73_FD_152938 | JGI IMG/M metagenome (GOLD analysis project Ga0206914, IMG submission 152938) | Enriched cells from forest soil in Barre Woods Harvard Forest LTER site, Petersham, Massachusetts, United States -... | ecosystem: Environmental > Terrestrial > Soil > Temperate forest > O... | reverse complement strand
ATCACCGTGAATTCCAGACTCACTTGCGTGCACGTCACGTGCGTGCCCTGAGGATCGACAGCATTCATTGGTGAATCATTCACGTATTCGTACAGGTTCAATCCGTCGCGGTAGCCCTCCGGGTCGTGCTGGAGGAATCGCCCTTGGACGGCGTCGTAGTAGCGGGCGCGGTAGAAGTACAAGCCCGCTTCCTCGTCGAGCTGACGACCGGTGAACAGATATGGATTGCCAACCACGCTATGTGCCGTGCCCCAGGAGTTCGTGGAGACGATCAATCCTGAGTCATCCGTCACGGTCGGCGTTCCATACGCGTCATAGGTGTACCGCTCGACCACATTCGCGCCCGTGCTGTCCGTGACGGCCACCGGCGACCAGGACGCGTCCTGGTAGTAGTAGTAGGTCTGGCCGGCCCGGTCCATGGTCAGGGCTTCGTCGACGTAGTTGCCGTACACATACGTTGCCAGCGTGTTCCCGATGCCATCCTGCTCTTCCACGATGCGGGAGTGATCGTAAAAGTAGCGTGTGGTCGTGGGCGAACCGTCGGGATCGGCCTCCTTCTGCACGCGGCGCCCTTTGGCGTCGTATTGGTATTGGCCGATCACGGCCGAGTCGGACAGGCGCGTGACCTGGGTGAGACGGTTTTCTTCGTCGTACGTGTAGGCGTAGATCGCATCGTTTTGCAGGTTGCCGTTCGCGTCGTAGACGAGATTCGTTGGGCCAATCATGATCAATTCGTTCATCGCGTCGTGCGTGCGGGTTTCGGTCACGGCGTCTGTCGTCTTGTTCGTCCAGTTGCCGAGGGGATCCAGACCGTACTGTGTTTGGGTAACGGCACCGGTGACGCAGGATCCGAAGAGGGTGCCCACTTCGAAGTCCGTGAGCCGATAGATCGCATCGTACCCGTAACATTCGGAGTCACCGGTATTGCGGCGGTTCTCCTGGAACTCTTTGCGGCCTTCGTTGTCGTAGTTGTACCCGAAACCAGCGATGCGCACGGTGGCGTTGGAGTGCTCGATGGAAAGGGTCCGGTCGAGGTTGTCGTACCCGTAGCCCGTGGTGGTGCCGTTGCGATACGCGCGGATCAGGACACGATTGCCCGCATCGTAGGTGTACTGCGCAATCGCCAGCGAAGCGCCATCATCAATCTCAATCTTGCGATCGCGGAAATCCATCCGTTGGATGGTCATCCGTCCGCCGGGATAGGTGTTGGTTACGGTGCGCCCCGGAATGTCATAGCCGAAGGCGATGGTCTGGCCGTTTTGCGTGGTCTTCGTCAACCGGTCGGCGCCGTCATAGGCATAGGTCACCACCCACGCCCCGCGCGTGGCATTGGTCATGCGAGCGGAGAGATCGTAGCCGAAGCTGTCATTGGTGCCCCCGGAATAGTTCCGTTGCGTCAGACGGTACAGGTCGTCGTAAACGTAGGTGGTGGTCTGCCCGATCTGGTCGGTGCGCTGGGTCAGATTGCCGACGGCGTCGTACACATACGTGCGAGTCGTGGTGTCGGCGTACGTGTCCTGAATGCGGCGGTTCACATTGTCGTACTGATACGAAGTCGTGTGGCCGTTCGCGTCGGTGATCTGAATCATGTTGCCCACCGGGTCATACTGGTACTGGGTCACGTTCCCCAACGCGTCCACCGTGTTGGTACGGCGGTAGATGGCGTCATAGGAATAGGTGGTGACATTCCCGTCACGATCAATATTCGTGAGTGTGTTGCCCTCGGCATCGTATTGAGACGTCGTGGTGTTCCCCAGCGCGTCCACGGTGTTCGTGCGGCGATCCAGTGCGTCGTACGCGTACGTCGTTGTATTCCCGTTGCCGTCCACCTCCGTCAGGAGGTTGCCGACCGCATCGTAGGTGTGGCGCATGATCGGCCCAACGTTGTCCATGCTGTTGGTCGCGCGATCCAGCGCGTCGTAGGTGAAGACCGTGGTATTGCCAAGCGGGTCAATCCGGGTGATGACGTTGTTCACGCCGTCATAGTACGTCGTCAACACGTCGCCGGCGGCATTAACCATGTTGGTTTGACGGTTCAGTGCATCATACTGATACAGAGTTGTGTTACCGTCCGGTTCGGTCATGTTCAGCACGTTCCCCACCGCGTCGTACGTGTACGTCGTGACGGCGTCCACACCCGAGTTAATGACGTCATTCGTGTTGCCGACCTTGCGTATGATCGTCGTCTGGCGATCCAATTCGTCGTACTTGTAGTACGTGACCTTGCCATTGGCGTCGGTCTGTTTGGTGATGAGGGTGGAGCCGGGCGTCGCGCCGCAACTCGGGCAGCCGCCGCTGCCGCCCATGTCGTACTGGTACTGCGTGACCTCGCCATCGGCGTCCGTCACGGATGTGCGGCGATTGATCGCGTCGTACGTGTAGGTCGTCACATGTCCATTGGCATCCGTTGCGGAGAGGACGTTCCCCACCGGATCATACGCGGCCATCGTCGTATTGCCGAGGGCGTCGGTGACCTGCGTGGGACGGTTCTGCACGTCGTAGTCGTAGGTCGTCGTGTTCCCATCGCGGTCGGTGCTCATGATGAGGTTGTTATTGCCGTCATACGCGCTGGTGGTGACCTGCCCGAGGGCATCCGTCGTCTTGACCAGGCGCTGGCGGTTATCGTACTGATACGAGGTCGTGTGACCGTCCCGGTCCACGACGTTCGCGAGGTCGCCCTCACTGTCGTAAGCGTATTGGGTGATGGCGCCGACCGGGTCGGTTTCCTGAATCATCCGGTTCAATCCATCGTATTGGTACGTGGTCGTGTGGCCGTTGGCATCGGTATAACTGCTCAGGTTTCCCACGCTATCGTAGACAAACGAGGTGACGTCACCGGCCGCGTCGGTGACGTTGGTGCGATCGCCTTGCGGGTCGTATTCATACGTGGTGGTGTTTCCGAGCTTGTCGACTTCGGTCAACACATTGCCGTGGCTGTCGTAGCTCCAGGAGTTGGTCTGACCAACCGGATCGATTTCGCGGATGCGATTGCCGTGGGTATCGTACTGATACATCGTGACGCGCCCTTTGGGGTCGGTCATGCTGGTCACCTGATTGAAGTTCGTCTCATAGGTGTAACTGGTCACGTTACCCAATGCGTCGGTCGTGTTGGTGCGGTTGCCCATGGAATCGTACTGGTAGGTCGTGGTATTTCCGTTGGCGTCGGTCAGGCTGCCCAAATACAGCGACGCAGGGTCATACGTATAGCTCGTCGTGGCTCCGTCGGGAGCGACCACCTGGGTAATGTATCCATTTGAATCGTACGAATACTTCCAGAGGTTGCCACGACCGTCCGTCTTGGTCGTGGTCGAGGGCACGTAACGGCGAAGTTGGCTCTGGGAGAGCTTGTTGGTGTTCATGGCCCAGCTGGTGGAATTATTGAGTCCGAACCACTTGTGAAATGTCGAGTCCATCATCAAGCTCGGTTTTTGTGCCGCATACAGGTTGCGAGTTATGCGGTTGTCTCGATCGACCTGTTGGGTGATCTGGTACATGAAGTTGTAGCTGTACTGATTGGTTTTGCCCTCGGGGTCGATCATGCTGGCGAGTTTTCGGCCCGTGGAGTCGTAAACAAAACGGGTGGTGCGCCCCAACGGGTCGGTGACGCTGACCAATTTGTTCAACAAGATGCTATAGGCGAGCGTCAACTTGCGGCCATAGGTGTCGCTAACGCTGGTCAGGTTGCCGGAGGTATAGGTCAGAATATTCGAGTCTCCGTTGCGGTCCACAATGCTTGTCAATCGGTAGACGGGGCCGCCCACCAGGAACGGCGTGTTGGGAACCGAGGCGTAATTAAGGGTCGTCCCGTATTTGTCAGTGAGGGTGAATGTGCCATTGGGGTTTTTCACCAGTTTTTGAAAATAACCGGTGTCCGCGGTATACTTCCCGCCCGATCCCCGGGTGTACTTGGTGACCTTCCCACTGCCATCGTAGCGGAACATGTTTCCGACCTGGCTGAACAAAAAGTCGTTGTACGTATGGGTCCAGCCATAGCCCAGGCCGGTGTCCAATTGGGCCCGCGAACCGTCGGCGTTGTACGAATTATAATTCATTTTGAAAGTGACGCCGTGTGTGGGCGAGGCGCCCTTCGAGTTTGAACAAGTGCCGTAGTTCGAGCAACTGTTCGGGTTGGACGGAGGCGCCCCCGGATTGCCCGGAGGGGAACCTTGGTTTCCCGGAGCCGCCGCTGGACAGCCTTTATTGCATTCCTTGCAACCGGTTTGGCAACCCTTGTAGCCAGGCCTCTTGGAGAGCTTGTCCGTAATGTTTTTTGGGCAAGGTTTGGAGGCTGTGCCCGACTGGATGGTGCACCCAGGATCGTACGTAAGATTGGCGTCCGTCAGGCTGATGGTGCTTCCCGGAGGACCCGGAACCGAGATGGTAACGCCAGGCGAAGGAGGATTTCCGCCGCCGCCGGTAAACTTGGCCTGAGAAGTTGTTGAGAGGAGAAACAACGATAGCGGTACCGACATCCACAAATATTTGCCCGGAGAATTACCCGTCTTTTTCACGTTGTTAGTACTCCTTTTCCCTCGTCTCCTGGTTGTTGTCACACCTGCCAATAACGAGCAACCCGCCAACATCAGGATAAAAGTTGAAGGTTCCGGGACCGTGATCGCCATGGTTTCAGCGTCCGGCTGGGCAAACACGATGTAAGAAGTGCCATACTGGAGGGGAATCGTGTTGGACAAGGACACGGAAACCGGCAACGTTTGGCTGGAGTTCGGACCGACCGACAACAGGTTGTCGCTAAAGAGAGTCGAATTGCCGTCCAACGTGAGGTTGAAGATCGTTTCGGCCACGGCGTTCGAGCCGTTCGAATCCGTCGTCACGTTGAGCAGTCCACTGAGATTAACGGAAAACGCCACATTCACGGTGCCCGTCCCGCCGGTGATCGTGAACGTGTTGTACACATCCGGTTGCCCCTCCGAAATGGCTTGCTGGGAGGCGCTGCCGGGGATGGTGGAACTGCTTGAGGCGGTTCCCGCCAAGGTGAGCGGCGACGCGTCACCGTGCCCTGTGCCGTACGTTGCCGTGGCGTCGGCAGTGGCCGTGACCCCGTTGGTGCTGACGTATTGCTGGCTCAGCTCCCCAAGACTGTTCTGCGCCTGAGCAAAGGACTCCGCCGTCCATGGGCCGGCGTATACCACCGTGCCCGTTGAAGGCGTGATCGCAAGGCCGTTGAACGTGAGGGTGCAGGAGGCGGACGCATCGGCCTGAGCACGGCGGGGCAGCAACAACAAAAGACAGGCCAGCGACAGCAATCCAAACTTTGAAATCGATCTTCGTGTCATGGGATCTCCTTGAGTTCTAGACAAGGCCGAGAGACGGGAAGTGGGGGATTTAAAGGGATGAAAAGGTACAACCCAACAACGGTACACCGCCGCTGGGAATGGCATGTCGCCTTGTTGCGGAGCCTTCCTCACCGATCCCTCGCCTGAGCCCGGATATTTGCACTGTCGAAGTCCTCAGGTCAAGCAAAATCCAACCCGAATTGGGAAGGGATAGGGACATCGTAACCCTTGTAGATAACTTGAAGGTTATCAGCGGTGGAAGCGCGATCGGCTTGGCCTTTCCCCATGGGAAACTGTCGTGGAGTGGTTTGTTTCGCCGGCCGATCGAAACGGGCGGCACAGTAGCCTGTCTTCTGCGCCTTCCTACCAGGGCGTCGCATTGGCTCGGTTTTCTATTGCTCGAACCCCTTCCCTTCCACGGATCGGCGGTGATTGGCGCATCGGAAAATGAACTAGACCGTGGCCAGAACAATTCCGAGGGTGTAATCAGGTAGCACGCCAATTGTTCCACCGGATGTGTTGTGACAGACTAGTGCCACGGAGAATACAAAAATAGATGAAAAAAAGGAGATCAGCATGAAGGCACTCGTCTTAAGTTCATTGGTCGGAATTAGCGGCTGCGCCATCGCGGTGAGCCTGACGGGGTGTGCAAGCACAACCACCCACGAGAGCACGGGTGAGGTCATCGATGACAGCACCATCACCGCAAAAATCAAAGCGGACTATGCCACAGATAAGGATGTCAGTGCGATGGAAGTCAAGGTGGAAACCTACAAGGGTGTTGTTCAGTTGAGCGGGTTCGTCGACAACGACTATGCCAAAAAGAAGGCTGGGCAAATAGCCAAGAAGGTGGCCGGCGTAACGAAAGTCGAAAACGACATCCTCATCAAGCCGCTGTCTGGTAATGAGACGGGTCTTTCCGGAACCAATACCGTCTCCGAGTATGAAGGCGAAGTGACGGCGTTGGATTCAACCAATAACACCATCACCGTCAAGAAGATGCTCATCAGTCACACGTTCCAGAATGCTACCGGGCTGGATCGACTGGGCGTGCACGTCGGCGATCAGGTAAAGGTTTCCTACCAGGATAAAGACGGCCAAAATAGTGTCGTCCGCATCGATGAAGTAAAGCCGAAAGATTCCTCCGCCCAATAGCATGGGCTCGTGGAGCGCAAGGCGTCTGACCCGTGTGGGTGACCTCGTAAACGAGGCGCTCGTTTGCCGCCAGACCGCTTGTGATACACTTCTCACATGGTCTGGAAAACAGTTCAACAAGCATTCCGATTACGGAACCTGCGCGGAGGCGCGCGGGTTCCGTATGGGGTGAGCGGTCCCGCGACCTGATCAAGCTTCGGAGGGAGAGCACCCGGCCAGGCAGATCGATTCTGAATTTACGAATGCTTTGAGTGTTTTGCGCCGCCGTGCAGGGCTTCCTTGCCCGTTTCAATCGCGCCGGCGATCTCTTCTTTCGCGTGCTGGATGGTTTCCTTCGCGCCTTCGATGACGTCCGAGGCCTTGTCTTTCCATTGGCCGGCGCGGCGCTTTAGGAGTTTACGCGTCTCTTTGCCCGAGCGGGGCGCATAGAGCAACGCGATTCCAGCGCCGACCACGGCGCCGATGGCCACCGCGGTTAAATACCCACTGACCGGAGATACATTATTGCCATTTTTTTCAGACATGATGGGGTCCCCCCTTCATTGTTGGTTTGGTTAGAGTGTGTTTTTCTTGAATTGGTTTCAGTGAAAAGTATCGCGCAGGGCGCGTAAAAATCCGGTCACTCCCGAACGGAGCACGTTCATGTTTTTTACAATGGTGAAAACGGGCGGTTCAACCACGGACCCCACTTCTTTGAGGAAATGATCAGCGCTCTCGGTCCAATCGCGCACCGTTGCGATTACGTGATCAATTTCGTCCATCTGTCCACTGGCTCGCCGTGCGATATCGGTGATGTTACGGATCAACTCCTGACTGTGTTGGACAAGCGTCTGCATATCGCATTTCGATCGCTCCGCTGAATCGACCAAAGTTTTCATAGATTGGTGCATTGAGAAGGCCATGGGGACCACGCAGGCAACCAGAATAATAATTGCCGCCGATGCGAGAAATAGAGCCACTTGCAATGCATTGGACATAAATTCTTAAACCCTCCTTCAGTCTATCCCCTCTTTGAAATGGCACAAGACGGTTTCAACCTGATTCCCACCTCGGATGGATTCCGAGGGCCATCCCCCGGAATATCCTAGATGATAATCGGAGAACAGCCCCACTAGCTTTGCACCGCTGTTGAGTTAAATCGGCCAGTCGTATTTTGGCGACCGAGTCTTTGGAGTTTTGCAGCGGAGTAGAGGGAAGAGGACCGGAGCAAAAAACACCCAAGTCCAGGGCGAGCCGCACGGGTAGGATCGGGTCAACCCGTCTGCAGGACCAGGATGCCTATTGTGTCAAGTGGACTGATCACTCTGCTCACAGCCCCCCATGGGGGCTGTGAGCAGATCGAGAGGATCGAACCACCAACCACGAAGTAAACTGCCATTAGGATCTCAATTAGAATTGTCAGCGAACGGGTGCAGGTATGAGTATTGCCGTCCCTGATGTACCTGATGAGTTGTTGTAGGTCAGTGGAAGCTCTGCATTGAATGTCTCAACTGTATCCGAGTGGAGCACCAGCAGAACGGGGAACGTGACGGCGCCATCGATCACGGTGCCACTGGTGATACCATACGTCGCCCAGGAACCCTTCAGGTCGCCCTTCAATTTGCTGGTGAACGTCCAGACGCCGGTCTTCTTGTTGCGAGAGAATTTGATGTTCCCATTCTTGTTTGCGCCGCTTCCTTTCGCATTCAATTGAATGTCTACCGTTGCGCCGCCAACATCCAGCGAGACCGCCGCATTGGTGATGGAGAAACCTTCCGGCAGATCTGAAAGCGTTCCCTTGATTGTGCAGCCGTCCGAGCCCGTCTTGGTGAACTTCGCTTGCAGCTTGAGCTGGCTGACGTTCAATGCGCACGGGACAGACACGGTCAAACTGGCGTTCGTCGAAGCGACCCCGTCAGCGACTGTGACGCTCACGTTGTAGGGGCCGCAGTTGGTATAGACATGTTTGGCGATGTTGATGGGCGAAGGAACGGTGGTGGCGCCATCGCCGAAATCCCACGTGTAATTCAGCGGAAGGCCGTTCGGATCCGTGGCCCCCACACTGAAGATATTCGTATCCCCCGCCACGACGACGCAAGCGTTCGACAGGCACAGCAGCGCATTCATGACGGCCGGCGCCGAAACGATAACCGGGGCCCGATTGGTAGTCGTCCCCGGTGCCGAAAGAACGGCGTGAACAACCTGAGTGGCGGTGTTCATCGCCGGGCTGCTGTCGGTCGCAATAACGATGATACCGTTGGTGCCCTGGGCCAGCGTGACATTAATGAACCAGTTCGTACCCAGCAGGCTTGCGGGGGCGCCATTAACAGCAACGCTCTGGATGCCGCTGGCGTCGTTGGCGGTTCCCATCACAACAAGACCGGCATTGGTAAACGTCTGGTAGTCGGTCGGACTCACAATCGCGAGCGTCGGGGGCGTGGTGTCGGGTGGGACATTCGTACTCGTGATGGTGATCAGGCCGACGCGATTGAGCGTGTTCGAGCCGCCGGGACCAACAACCGACAAACTGACAGTAAACATGCCCGCATTGGTATAGGTGTGAGATGGACTGGTCGCGCTACTCATGCCACCGTCACCGAAGCTCCATGCACGACTGATGACTGCGCCCGTCGAGTTGTCTACGAAGCTCACTGTCAATGGCGCCACCCCATTGGTCGGCCCTCCACTGAACGCAGCCACAGGCGGGGCTGTCCCGACCATGACGTAGCCGGCTTGCGTCAAAGTGTTCGAACCACCCGGTCCATAGACGGCTAGTGTGACTGTATACGCCCCGGCGTTGGCGTAGGTATGTGATGGGCTGGCCGCGTTGCTCGTTGCGCCATCCCCGAAATCCCATGCCTGATTGGTGATCGTCCCCGTTGAGTTGTTGATAAAGTTCACCGTCAACGGCGCCACGCCATTGGTCGGACTTCCGCTAAACACAGCCACGGGTGCTCCCGTCCCGCTCCCGACCACGACATATCCAGCCTGGGTCAATGTGTTCGAGCCGCCCGGTCCATAGACGGTCAAGGTGACTGTATAGATCCCGGCGTTGGTGTAGGTGTGCGATGGGCTGGTCGTGTTGTCCGTGCCGCCATCCCCGAAATCCCATGCCTGGTTCGTAATCGTACCCGTTGAACTATTGACGAACGTTACCATCAAGGGTGCCACCCCGTTGGTGGGGCTCCCGCTGAACGCAGCCACCGGCGCGCCCGTCCCACTCCCAATCACGACATAGCCGAGTTGTTTCAAGGTGTTCGAGCCGCCCGGCCCGTAGACGGTCAAGGTGACCGTATAGATCCCGGCGTTGGTGTAGGTGTGCGACGGGCTGGTCGTGTTGTCCGTGCCGCCATCCCCGAAATCCCATGCCTGGTTCGTAATCGTACCCGTTGAACTGTTGACGAAGGTCACCATCAACGGCGCCTCCCCATTGGTCGGGCTCCCGCTGAACGCAGCCGCCGGCGGGGCAATACCCGCTCCTGCTTGAAAGCTCAGGCCATTCTGAGTCAAGATCAAGGTACCCAAGAGTGTGCCAGCGGGCCTTGGGAACGTGGTCGTCGGTTGCAACTCATACAAGTTCAATGCGCCCACGTTGGATACCTGGCCATCAATCTTCGGATTGAAGAACCCAAAGCTATTGCCGCTGGTTTCCTGCACCGACCAACTGCCGGCCAGCGTGTTTTGGATGACAGCTGCTGCGGAACTATTAGACGTACTGGTGGCCCCGTCTAATGACCCAAGGGACCCATTGTATAACCCAAAAATTTTCGTGGCGGCGGGCGATTGGAGACCGCTGGTTCCCTCAATCGGCGCAGCGTCACCGGGTACGCCGGTTGCCCACAGTGTGGATGCCGGCTTGCCATTGGGGTCGGCCTGCGCGTTGCCGTCGGTAGCAGCGGCGGCCCAAAACAAGTCCGTGCGTGTGCCCCAATTTGCGCCGTAGGTATCGATAAGATCCTGGGTAACCAATTGCGACAAGGCCAGCATACTGGATGCGCCATTATAGAAGTTACTCACGCTGCCAAGGTCAACTTCAAGGTTCACCCCCGCGCCTGTTCCTCCAACTGCGCGGAAACCCAGGATCAAGTCACCCAATGATGCTGTGATGGTTTGAGCATGAACCGCCGGCGTTAGTAGCACGGCACTGGCCGTGATGGCCGTGACCACGAGACTCTTGATCAAGGTGCATGCCGCGTTCCCCTTGGGCAACAGTTGCGGCGGCGTTGCTTGAATCAACACCGACCGCTGGTGCATCCGGGATATTATTTGCCGTGAGAGCCTCAATGTATCCGAATCCACTTTATTCCTCCTTGCGTGCCCGCTCGCTGAACTGCCCTATGATATTTGAGGCACTTGCATCATCGCCGGCCCCAACTCGACGACGTTACCCAGGTCAGGTTTCGGGAAGGTCACACAGAGGTTACGGGTGAGAAAATAATCTCTACAGCCCCCCCTCGTTCTTGCACCGATCTTATCGGCGCACTACAATGTTCTGGAATGAGGTGCGGTGTGCGGGCGCGCATGGTTCCCCTTTTTAAGCCCCCCTCCGCAAAACCGAATCTCTATCGGTAGGAGCGCTGGAATACAGAAGAAGCATTAGAAATTGCGAGCGAGGAATCGAATACCATGAACACTACTCCTGCTTTCTTTTTCAAAAGCTGGATTTGGTGCGTGCTCGCGTTTGTCGCACTGGGAGTAGTCTCGCTGGCGGTGCAACAGGGACTGTCCGTGTATCACCACCCAGCTGTCCTGAACGCGTCGCGCGCACCTTTGCAAGAAACCCGCGCCCTTCCGGACTCCGCGCCGGAAACCGAACTTGCGCAGGTGGATATCCCGGTCGCCGTCTCGCCGATTGAATCGTCCTCGGTTTCAGCAAAGTCAAATGTCGCCGCACCGGCAATGGAGGCCGTCGCGGTTTCCACGGTTTCCGACCAGACCGTCCCTCACCCGCTGGCCCATGCGATAAAGGCCATCCCCAACGTCGCATTGGTTGGCGTCGATTCGCCCGGAAACGGCGAAAGCCCGACGGTGGATCCCCCGTTGGTGTTCACGGAGCATCCCAAGAATTTGACTCCCGAGCAACAGACCGCGCTGGCCGCAATTCAGGATCAGTTCTTGAAAGCGATCGGGGACGCCAACCAGGACCCCGCCGATCCAGCCTATCGAGACCGCTGGATGAATGCACAAGTGGTGGCGGATCAAAGATATAAAGCTCTTGTTGGTTGGCCGGCGTTTGAGCAAATGCAATTGCAGAGAGCGATGAATTCGTACTCGGAGATTCAAGTGCCGTGAGACGCTGTCGATAACGGCATCGCCGTCTCGGTTTCCTTCTTCCCCTCTACCATAACCCAGGACTTCTACTTATGGGAAAATGGAGAGCGCGACCGACACTTGATTCACCGAGTCGTGAACGCAGGCCTTATTTGGTTATTTTGCCTACTGATTCGGTCGCGCTCTCAAGCAAGCCGCCTCGTCTGCGTTACGGCACCAGCACGCGGATGCGATAGTACCGCGACGGTTTGTTCGTCGCCCCGCCGCCGTCCACCATATTGGTCACCACGCCCAGACCCATACCGCCGGTGAGGATGTTGGTGCGGCCGGTACTCACGAAGTTGTTCGTCGAGTAACTGCCGTTGGCCGTACCGGTCGTGAACTCCAGCACGTTGGTGCGCGTCGTCGGACCGCCCGTGTAGCTGCTGTCGCCGTTGGCCCCGAGATAGATCACGTTGATGTCCGTGTTGGTCCTGGCGATGCCGATAATGTGCGGATAGGCGGCGCTGTTGGTCGGGTTAAAGCCGGTCAGGAACTGGTTGGTGTTGCTGATTCCCTTGCCCAGGGGATCGGCATTGGGCCCGCTGAAGGCCGGATTCATGAGTTCCCCTGAGGTAAAATACTTGTTCTGCCAGGTGACGAACGGATTCTGAACCGCTACTTGAAAGCTCAGGCCATTCTGAGTCAGGATCAAGGTACCCAGGAGTGTGCCAGCGGGCCTCGGGAAGGTGATCGACGGTTGTAGCTCATACAAGTCCAGTGTGCCCACGCTGGACACCTGACCATCAATCTTCGGATTGAAGAACCCAAAGCTATTTCCGCCGGTTTCCTGTACCGACCAACTGCCGGCTTGCGTATTATCGATGTCAGCAGCTTCTGAACTATTGGTCGTACTGGTGGCACCATCTAACGACCCGATGGACCCGCTGTACAGCCCCCCCATTTTCGTGGCGGCGGGCGCTTGGAGACCGCTGCTTCCCTCAAGCGGTGCTGCGTTACCGGGTACGCCGGTGGCCCACAGTGTGGACGCCGGCTTACCATTGGGGTCGGCCTGTGCGTTGCCGTCGGTAGCAGCGGCGGCCCAAAACAAGTCCGTGCGTGTGCCCCAATTTGCGCCGTAGGTATTGATGAGGTCCTGGGTAACCAATCCCGATAAGTTCAGCATACTGGATGCGCCATTATAGAAGTTACTCACGCTGCCAAGGTCAACTTCAAGGTTCACCCCCGCGCCCGTTCCTCCAGCAGCCCGAAACCCTAGGATCAAGTCCCCCTGTTGCGCAGATACAGTCTGCGACCGAACAGAAGGTGCGAGTAATGCTACACTGGCTAAAGTCAGTAGAATCATCTTGCGATGGGTAAGTGTCGTGTCTTTCATCATATCTCCCTTTGTTGAACCTGATTGCTGATATTGTTTGTCCCGATTGTGTTGACGCCAAATCGACACGGTTTCCGAATATGATCACGCCACCCTCGACCCACCGTCCGACGTTCATCGTGCCAATCAACACACCGAACTGCGCTGCATCCACGTCGAGGATCTGCGTGGCAAGCCGCCTCGATACATCAAACGCTCGTGTGTAGCATTCCTGGCATCAATATCAGCGACGTTCAGGTCACAAACTTGTGACACCACCTTCCATCACATCATGGCTCTTTCGGTCCTTCTGGTTGTCTTCTCCCCCGCCACTTTGATCGTCCTCTTCCCCACCGCCATAACCCAGCACTTCGACGGAAATAAGCGATGGAAGCTCTTCCCCTGCTGCCGAGGACTCATGCGCTTGTCCGATGGCATCTCCCGTTCCGCTGGTCGTGGCAGCCTCGCTGGCGTTCGCGGCTTGCAAGCCGCTGGTGTTCAATGAAACTGTCAGTGCCGGCACGCCGGCACTCGTCCCTTGGACCTCGATATTCCCCGCGTTTAATACCTGCAACGCGGCGAGGTTGATATTGCCGGACACTCGAATGCCCGCATCGCCCGCGTCGATGGTTCCCACGGGAGCAATCAAATCGACGTCGCCAGGGGGAACGCCCGCCACGGTGGTCAGCACCCCGATGCCTCCCCCGGTTGCCAATCCGGCCAGATCGGTTTTAACCTCGCCACTCTGTGGATCGACAAGCACACGCGTCGGGGGTGCGGACTGGACAGTTTTCGACGAAGCGCCGGCGGCAATATCGCCCTTCGAAGACCAGATGATTACATTTCCACCGCGCAAGGTGAAAATGCGGGAGGTTCCGACAATCACGCTATCACGAGCAAAAATGGAGATATTGCCACCGTCCTCGGTCAAGATGCCCTGGTCAACCGGTTGGTTACCGCTCAGATCAACCCCCACCAGAAGCTCGCCGCCGGGGGCCAAAAGACTGATATCCCCGCCGCTCGCCGTCTTGATCTCACGAGAAGTGAGGCTGATGGCTCCCTGCCATGGTGTAGCTTCCGGAAACAAGGCCGGTATCGCCGCAAATCCCGCATTGTAATTCCTGAACCCCGGGGACGATGCCGTGTTGTGATCTCGGCCGGCGTCGCGCAACACCAAATAGAAAATGTCCAGGGCTACACGATCTTGCTGCTCCGAAGGCAGTTGTTCAAACGTATCCCAAATTTGTGACAATTCGCTGTCCGTCTTCAAACCCAACAGGGAGGCGACTTGAGGCAAGTAACGCGGCGCATACAAATTCCCCGTTGTCGGGTCCAAAAACTCGATAATAAAGCTCTTGAAGTCCAGCGCACTTTGATCGAGACCCGCCGATCCCCCGATGCCAGCCGCCGCAATGACGTCAGCCCCCGCGAACGGCAGGTTCGGATTCCTCGCGTTGCCAATGCTAGTGATGCCCACTCCCGTGCCATCGCTGGCGTTGGGCCCAATGCCGAGATCCAGATTCCTGCCGGCCAATACTTCCAGTGTGCCGGGACCGTTGATCTGAATGTCTCCCGCAGTCGGGGCGCCGAATTGTAACAACAGTTCATTATTCCCTGTTTGCGCCGCGGCGCGCAGTGACGAATTTGGGTCATAGGCGACAATATCACGGCCGGCACTCACGACGCTCACGTCGCTCGCCGCAACATTCTGCATATAAAGAGCGATATCAGTGATGTCTTGACCAGCCACGACGCGAGTGGATTTTGGAGAAAACAAGGTGAGGCCGGAAATGTTCCCGTCGAGGGCATACAGATGAACGGGATTTGGATCACCGGCATGGAGCAGGCCGGGCGCATTGAGCGCCTCCTGCGTTTGCAAAACGCCGAAGGTACCCTGGTCAGAGCCTGACTCATTAAACAGGGCACTGATATTTCCAAAAACCCCGTTGACGACGAAGAGTGCCGGGTTGGCCCAGGCATCACTTTCCTGGGTAGAGTTGGCCTGAGGACCCAAATAGGAAAGGGACAGGGGTGAGGTAATACCCGGTATTCGATTCGGATCCGCATCCGACAGATTGATTTGGCTGGCGCCCCACTGATAATTGTGGGTCTGGGAGTCAAGCCCGTTGGGCTGCAGGCCGTTGATTGACCCTGCGGCCATCAGGTCCAGCGTTCCAGTCGGCGACGGCGATAGCGTCAGACTCCCCACCACATTGAAATCGCCGGAAAAGGCGGTGACGCGCAAGGTGGGCGGCATCAAGGCATCAACCGTGGCAAACGCCGTCAATGCTTTCAGCGTTTCAGCGAGTCGTAGCCAGGGCTGTGATTCGGAAGCAAACGAGTTGGGGTTCTGCTGGAAGAGAAGAACATTTTGGTACCAACTCGCCAAGGAGCCCGCTGGATTGCCGGTGCCGACAAAGGCACTATCCTGAACTGTGACCGCGCCGGCGAGCGATGAGATATTGATGGCATCGCTTGGAGCATAGGTCGAGAAATAGGATTTTTCAAAGAAGCTATTATTGATGCCTTGCGGCAGGAGAAATGGATTCGCCACCGGACCCAGCAGGATATTTCCCTGGGCGGCAATATCGAAGCTGCCGTTGCCCACAAACAGGGTTGTTGGCAGCCACGTAGTCGAATCGGGGACGACATTATGGATTCGATCATTATTGATCGTTGTTTCATTCAAAGCCGCTCGCGTGGGATTCGTATGGATGGTGTTCCCCGCGCGAAGGGTGCCCTGGCCGCGTTCGACGTAATACACGCCACCATTGATATCCCGACCCGCCAGAACCCGGAGATCCCCTCCTCCGAGTTCCACCAGACCGCCTGCATCCGGAGTTCCTTTTGGCATCCGCGCATTGGTTGGAATCAGCGCATCCACATTGCTCACGTCGCGCCCGGCCGTGAGGGTGACGTTCCCCCCACCCAGCGCGCCAATTCCCTCGAAGAAATTGGAAAAATCAACCCACCAGGAAGTGGATTCAACTTCGCCGCCATTATGAGTGATGCCAAACTGACCGGTTGCGGGATCGATGAAGCCGCGACGGTAAAGCCAGTTCGTCGGCAATTCCTTGGTGGAATCAGAAGAGAGCGTGCCATTAGGATTGACCTGATAACGGGCAATATCGTTTTGCGCCGCCAGCGTCACGTTGCCGCCGCCGAAACTATACTGGGCGAGGGAAGGAGTCGAAAATTGAAGCGCGCCGACAGCCGTGCCCGTGGGATAAGCCAGATTGGGCAAATCGAAATCAGGGATCGGAGCCGCTTGCGTGCCGGCCGTATAAATCGTCGCCAGCGGGCTCAGAAGTTGAACGTCTCGTCCAGCGGAAATTTCGATGTCACCCGTTCCCGTACGAATCGTTTGAAAGTAATTGGGAATAATATTCTCCGCTGGTTGGTTCGAATTCGGGATGGGACCTTTGGCCTGGGCGTTGTTACCCAGCAAGAGAGATCCGGTGTTCGCGTCCAGATGATTCAAAGGCTGGACCTGAAGAGAATCGGCCGCATTAAAATCAGCCCCGGCAACCAACCGATAAGACCAGGATTGGTCTCCGGCCGGTAAAAGGGGGGCCGAATACGAAGAACCATCAAAACCATCGCTGAGCGAGGCAAACTGGTTCAGGCCGGAGTTGTAGTTGAAGTCCAGGTTACCCCCGGCGCGCAAGGTGAGCACGCCCGGTTGGCTCTGCGGCCCGAAACGAAACGTCGATAAATCCCAGGTGGTGTCCAGGATCAGGTCCCCACTTGGATTGACAATTTCAGCACCGGGACGAATCGCCAGAATCGATGCGAGGGCGGCGTTGTTAACGAGGAGCCGATCCGTGATCGCCACGCTATTCACGGCGAAGGTCGTTCCATTGGCGAAAACATTGTCCTTCACGGCACTGCTGATGATTGCGCCACCGGCGTTGTTCAGATTGAAGAGTTCATAGCCTTCGACAATGATTTGGGATGCGTTGATAATCGTCCCGTCGATCGGATTGATTTGCAAATCGAGGTTGTCCGAGGTCTGTGGCGCGCGCAGATGCAAGGTGCCGGTAAAGTTGCCCGCGGCAGCGCTCTGCGCCGTATTGGCCGCAACCGAGAGATCGATCGTTGCTCCGGATTGAATATCAACCACCGCACTGCCATTGATATTTCCATTAATCTCCTGGCCGGCCTCGATGGAAATGCTCCCTCCTTTTCCGGCACTATCAAAATTCTTCCCGGCCGCGCTCAATCGCGAATTTTGTTCCAGGACCACACTTCCGGAAGCGGCTAGGTCGATCGTGCCCCCGGTCGCGCCAGAGGCATCGATTGTTCCCGTCACCAAAACGGAACCATTATCGGCGGAGAGATCAAAGGTCTGAGCGGTGGCCAGACCGTCCAGCAGAACATCCCCGTTTCGTACGCGCATAGAACGGGATTGTGTAAACCCATCCAGGTTAAGCGCCCCATTCAATGAAGCCAGGCTTGGCTCGGGAAGAGTTCCCACATCAAGCTGGAATGTTCCCCCCTGGCGATCCACTCCACCGTTTCCTAAAAGAGTTCCATTCAGTGTGAAGCTACCATTGGGCGCGTGGATCGCCAACACGCCTGCGTTACCACCTTGCACCTGTGCCGATACGTTCACGGCGCTGCCCGCAGCCAGGACAATGGATCCAAGATCCGCTTGGAAAGAAACCTGGCCACCATCCGTGTACCGCACCTGATCATAAAAGGTTTTTGCGACTCCACTGACGTCGATCTGGCTTGCGCTTGTGTTTCCGATGACAACATCGCCAGCCGTCGCTTCCAGCCGTAAGGCGCCGCTGGGCAACAAGATTTTACTGTTATCCGCAATGCTGGCGCCAACCAGTGCCAATTGGGCGCCGAGACCAGCAGAAAGTGTTGGGAATGACGGATTGCTCGCAGACGCATCCATCGTTACATTTCCAGCGGCGCGGAGGGTTTGATTGGCGCCCGTGGTCGCCGTGATCAAGGGCGTGCTCATGGATAGATTGCCTGACGCCGTTAGACCTCCCGAGCCTTGAATCAGAATTCCCTTCGTCGCGTTTAGTTCCAATTGCGAGAACTGATCGACACCATATTGGTTTGCACCCAACTGGACGACGCCGGCGTCAAAGGCCACAGTTCCGCTCCCGACAGTAACAGGACCGGGGGCCGTTCCGTTGACACTATTATCCAATAGAATGTTTTGGGCGACAAAATGGACCGTGCCGTCCCCTTGATTAAAACCCCGGATTTCGGCTGCATGGATGGCCAGATTGGCCAGCGTGCCATCCCCTATTTGGCCCGTGCCGTAGGTATCGATGGAAGAATAACTCAACAGCGTGAGTGCTTGCGCATCGCTCTGCAAACTTTTTAGCGCCGTACCCGAAAGAACCAGGCCACCCACTGATTGAAGATTGCCCGGATCGGTGAGCGCCAGGCTAATCTGACCGCTCGCGATGGAGACGGATGTGCCGCTCAGAATCGCTCCCGGATCTATGGTTGTTTCGCCCGTCGAATCGGCAATGACATTGGGTCCCACCAGTTGAACACCGGCCCCAATTTTTAGAGCAGACTGTGTCGAAGAATCCACACCCGAACGGCTGATCGTCGCAGCGGGATCGGCACTCACCCGCAGTAAAACTCCGTTGCCACTCCCGGCCAGATTGGAATTACCCAATAGGATTGTTTCGGCGTTGCCCGGCAAAGCGCCAGATGTTTCAATGGCCGCACCAGGAGCCAGCGTTAACTGATGATCCGCGACAAGGATGATGTCGGGACCCGTCAGCGGGGTCCCAGAATTATCGACCAAAACATCGCTGGTTTGGACAACAACTTTTGTTCCCGTCCCATCCGCCTGGCGAACTCCTCCAATCAGTAAGCTTTCTGCGTTGAAAGAACTCAGTTCAGCCGCGTCAAGAACAAGAACTCCGCTTACATCGGATGCGCCAGGACCGGCAATGAGAATGTCCTCCGGGCTGCTGATATCAACCAGGCCTCCCTGGCCCTGAAGCCCCGCCTGGGCCAAAACCTTCCCATTAAGGGCCATCGTTTGAGTCGCGGAGAATACCAGTTGACCAGCATCGATCGGAAGACGTGGCGGGGCAAAACCGCGAGACGAGGCTGCCTTGGCAAGTGTGTTGTTGGCCAGAAAGCCATTGTACTGGGCCCGTAATCCCACCACCGTCGAAGAGGCCACGTCAAATTGGGCGGCTAATGGCTGAAGTCTGCGATTTCCGTCGAGATCATTAAAGCGGTACCCGGACACAACGCTTGACCCATCCGGCAAAGTGGTCGTGGCGCCGAGGGGCGTCCCGGCCATCGGCGTAACCAGGAATGCGCCAGGAAGCAAAGCGTAACGGGCCGGTAACAAGGTATAGGTTCCGGCAGCCAGGCCGTGACTTGCGCCCAAATGAATTTCGTCGCCGACTGACAAACCGCTGTTGACATAGCCAAGGTCGGATCCAAAAATACCGGGCACCAGTGGAGCGGGATTGTAGGGTGCGAAGGGCGCATAGTTTGCCACATAACTCGGCAGAATTGCGAAACTCGACGACGAGGCCAGAATATCCTGCGAACCTCCGTTCCCAGGAACCCACTGGTACGCATAAAGATCACCACCGCCACGAATATCGACCTGGGCATTTGGGTTCACCACGACGCTGGCGCCCGACAACTGGATCGACTTGGTCGCCACCCCGCCACTGGTAATGTCAAGACCCGTTGGATCAATCCAGGAGGCGCCATTGAGCTCGATTCCGTATGGGATTACCAAGGCCTGCCCCGTAATCGGATCGATGGCGGAAACGGAAGTGACACTATCGTTCCCAAGGATCAGTTGCTTCGTTGAGGCAAACGGTGTGCCGGAAATGAGGTCGACCGGACCGTTGCCGGTGCCATCCCACCCCAACTGGATGGCTCCCTGTGGTGCGCGTAAAACACCATCCTGATTGATGGTCGAAGCATAGATCGACAGCGTCCCACCAGCCGATAAAGGAAGTTGGCGATTTCCAGACGCCTCGATGGTCACCGAGCCAAACTGCGCGCTATTATTCAGATTGTAATTGAAAGCGGCAATGGTAAAGCTCACGGCGGTTGGCGGATAAATCTGGCCCGCGCTGAGGGTCATAGCGCCTGCGATCTCCAGGATGCCATCCCCGCGGATATCTCCACCATTGGCAATAAAGTTTGCCTGGCCAATATTTTGCAGGGAGAGTTCGCCGATATCGATAAGGCTCGTCGCCTCGACTGTCAGATTTCCAGCGCCATACGTTGGTGAAAACTGGAAGGGGCGATTATCGCCACTTTGGAAGGGAGTTTGGAGTTGCAGGGCCTGTTGCGGATCTTGGAAAGGTTTCCCCAAGACCACATATGGGGCCGCAAGAAGAACCGGGGAATCGGCGAAGATGACGCCTCCGTCTGCCACCGAAATCATGCGATTCGCCGATAGGGTGACCGGACCGGAGAATTGAATTGTCCCTCGCAAGGTCAACGAGTCGAAGCCGCCGGCTTCAAAACTGTCAGCGGAGAAATGTCCGAAGCCAGGAATCGGTTGGCCCTTGGTGTCCAATACAGCATGGCCAATCGCTGTTTCTCCCGCCGGATAAAACGAGGTGGACATGGCCAAATCCTGTTGCGATACCGCCAACGTAACATCGAGGGGTGTTGAGGCGATGTTCCCCCCATTCTGCGGAGAATAAAAGCGGCCGGAGGAAACCGTGAGCGTGCCCCCCACGGCCGTTGGTCCGCCCGCGAAACCTTTCAAGGTTGCTTCACTGATAAGCTCCTGGGTACCGGCCAAAACAATCGATCCCCCATCACTGTCGATGCGCGTGGGGACCAAAATCGTGCCGGACGTTGGCAAGGGGCCGTTTCCCAGATAACCCGGCGCCACATCGAGCACGCCACTCGCCCCCGACACATCGAGTATGGATCCAGGTTCAGCCACGATATTACCTTTGACTGTAATCGTGCCGCCGGGTAACACCGAGCCGGTGCGGAAGTTTTGGGGATTTGGTGTAAGTAAGGTCGTGCCGGCTGCCGATAAAACACTTTGTGGTCCAAGGTCAACCGTGGGTAACGCCTGCCCTTCCTGGGCGCCGAAAACAGAGCTGGCCCCTCCAGAAACGGTAATGGCACCTCCCGGAGTCAGAACCGATCCGAGCACGGCAACGGTGTCGCCGCTTAAGTTCACCGTTCCTTGCGGGTCCGTTCGAATTACTGCGCCTTCACCCACTACCAAATCTCCCCGAACAACCACTGGATCTGCCAGAAAACCATCTCTGACCCCGCTCGCGTTCAAGGTAAGGCTAACCGGCGTCCTCAATCCTACCGGCTGCAGGAGTTGCTCCAGCATTGGTACACCATTATTCACTACCGCCAGGACGCTTTGCGCCTCTGGGGCAAGTACCGTGTTCGGCGCGACGACCAGTCCCGGGAGATAGGAACCGGGCTGATTTCCCGGGGCTCCCAGGCCGGTGAGGGCAAAACTATTAAAACCTCCCGAACTAAAAAAGTCGGATGACAAAAGTAACGTGTCAGGGTTCGCCGTGTCGCCGCCGATCTGAATGGAGGGTGCCAAGATGCTTAAGGAGCCCCCTTTGGATCCAGAATAGGCCTGTAAACTGGAATCGAGAATAAGATGGCCCCCGATGAGGGCCGTGACGTTGGGATCTTGTCCGGCACTGATCACGATGTTCCCCCCCTTCCCGTACGTCCGTCTGCCGGTGCCACTGGTCGTAACTCCCCCCGAGGCATCAATACTACTACCCTGCGCCAGGTCTGCGCTATAGCTCTTCAGGGTAATCGCTCCCCCATCGACACGGATCGGAGCCACAGCGCTATAACTCAGCGCAATTGTTCCCGCGACACTTAAACTGGCGGTTGGACCGAGGGTAAACTGACCGCGGGTCGGGTCGGATGGTGGGGTTCCCTGCAACGTCGGAACCGCATAGGGCGACACGTCATCGACATTGAATTGCAGATTCCCCCCGGGCGCTGCCACGCTGCCTTCGATATCCATATTAGCCGCGGAAAGATTGATCGAACCGCCCACCACGCTCTGCAATTCGATTTGCGCCGGCACCATTATGGATCCATCACTATTATCGACGGTGAACGAACCAAAACCGGTTTGACCGATTAAATTGGGCGATAGGATAACTTCCGCCTTCCGATCCCCGCTCAACGGCACTGGATTTCCCGAGCTGTCGAGCGCAAACGGGGCAACGGGTGGCAAATCGGAATTTGCCTGAAAGAGGATGGCGGGAGGCGTTGGAGAGAATGGTAAGAAGGAAAGGGAGCTTAGGTCCTGTGCTTGAAAAATCAACGATAAGCTGCTTGGATTGGGCGCCTGCTGTTGCTGACGCAGTCCGGAAACGGTGGTACCAACCAAATTGCCATCAAGGGCCATCGCCGGCGCCGTAATACTGATACCACCACCGTTCGCGCCTTGAAGATAGCCTGGTTCAAATTCCGAGGTTGTTATCGCACCCTGATAAACACGATCGGGGGTTGCCTGTGACGGAAGAAAAGTTTTCCCCCCAGAAATCAGGGTGGTCACCGGAACAACACCACCTTGAAAATTGACCCATCCGCCCGAGACGTTGATGGTTGAACCAAACTGCATGACAACTGACTCGCCCGCATTTATTTTCACCGTCCCACCCGCGGTTGTCAGCTCACCCACGGAACGTTGAATCAGATTCACGTACCCCGAGGCGTCAGCCAGCGGTGTCCCAATCCAGGGAATGCCGTTGTACGTCCCGGTTTCTCCACTATCGACATAGATCGTCTGACCGTGTAGCGGTCCATTTCGTAACAGCGGGGAATTGGCCAACGCGGCCGCGGTTAATTGCACGGCCACGGTATTTTCCGAGACGGGGACCGCCACATCCTCCATGCCTCCCACGTCGATCGAGGCATTCAAATCGAGATAAACCTGGCCGGACCCGCCGGCGTGAACAAACGTGTCGATCGCTTGTGCGCCTCCCAAACCCGTTGCGTTCCAAATCCCGGCGTTGAGGGAAACATTCGCGTTCGGGGCAAGGACGGACGCATTCGGCGCGAGATAAATTGCCAGGCCTTGAAGATTGATTTGCGACGGCAACGCCAAGGTGGTCCCCACAACCGTATCGGCACTGGAGAGTTCCGGCAAAACTTGCGTGACACTGTTTGGACCCAGCGTCACCACGCCGGTGCTTCGGGGAAGAAATGCCGGCAAGTTTTGAAATCCCCCGCTTCCGACCGCATTGTAATCAGCCAACAGATCAACCCGTCCGTTCAGGGAAACCGAGGTGGTGCTGTTTATAAAGCCCAGTTGGTTCACGGCTGCGCCAGCCAGGGTAACGTCTCCCCGAGGCACATCGATGAGACCTTCATTGCTGACAGTCCCCGCGGGGGGTGAATTCGGGGGAGCTTGCGGATCGACAATAGCGCCCACATACGCATCAAGACCACGTAGGCTGGGGTCGGAGGTGGCATGAGCGGCAAAACCCACTTGAAGACCGGCCGCGAGAATCGTTTGCCCGTCCGGGGTCGAGATCTCCCCCTCATTCCTCACATTGGCCCCCACCAAAAATACTCGCCCGCCCACATGATCCGCCGTCGTTGGCGTCGAGATCTGGGCGCCGGGTTGGACTTCGATATCGCCCGGCTGGCCATCGGAGGTTGACACGGGAGGAGGTGTGAAGGCCGGCGTTCCGTTTGGACCAGCCGCCAAAGGAAGGGCCGAAAAGAGAAATTGGGTGTCGGGATTATTGAGCAAGCCACGACTGATCAGATTGTCGTTGATGGGCAGCGCGGAGGCCACAAGGGTGTTTACGTTAATTTGAGCGGACCCGCCGAAGATGATGCCGTTGGCGTTGATCACGTAAACCTGGCCCGGCGCGTGCATCATTCCTAAAATCTGGGAAGGAACTCCCGTGGGATCATTGACCTTGTTGAAGGCGATCCAGGAACTTTGAGCAGAACCCCCAAGGGACTGATCAAAATTGAGCGTTGTTTGACCTCCAATATTAAAGCTGGACCAATTCAACATCGCCTCGGGCGCATTCTGCGCCACCGTGACTACCGTTTGGTTTTGAACGAAAGATTGCTGTGGCAAACTCGCCCCCGACCACAAGGATGGATTGGCCGCCACTCGCGAATCCACTTGGAGCCCACCGGCCACCAGGCCGTTGGGAACGTCTGGTAATGTAGCCCCCGGATGATTCGGATCGGCGCCGAGATTATTGGGACCCAGTATCGCGAGCGCGTGCGCTGCCGCTTGCATCGCTTGAACTGACTGGAGAGCCTGGGAAGTCCGCGCCAACCGGTCCTGGGCGGTGGGCAATGCGGGTGGGGCAGCAACGGTAGGCGTGGTCCCCGGGGGAGCGGTCGTCGAGGAACTTGAAGAACGAGTTGGCCTCAGAATATCTCCCGCCTGGAGATCGAGATCATTCAGCACCACGAGCAGGATGGTTACGATAACCATCTTCGCAAAATGCCGGCTCTTTCGGATTCGCAGCGACCCATTCATTCAGACGTTCGTTCCGTCGCTTTTGACCTGGATTCCAAAGCGGGAGGCGGTTGATCCCGAAGTTTGTCCTGATAGGATTCAAAATCTTTTTTGTCCAACGTGGTTCGTTCATTCTGAAGTTTGTCCTGATAATCTTGAACCAGGTTTTGAAGTTTGACACGGGTAATACCGACAAATGGTTCCCGGGCCTTGATGGCGTCCCCCAGGCCAAAATGTTCATAGCGCAGGAGGATCTCACTCGCGATCTTGTAAAGCGCCAGGTTCTTGGCTTGCCGATCGGCCACGAGCCTTTCTAATTCGATCACCGCTTCATCCGCATTTTTGGCCCGTTCCGCCTCTTTGTTGCGAGCCAACTCCGCTTCCTTCTTGCAGCTCGTAATCGCCTCATTGAGCTGCGCAATTTCCTTGTCTTGACGAGCAACCTGCGACTTAAGGCTCTCCACCGCCTGGGCCGCCAGTTTGTTCGCATTGGCTTCTTTGGTGATCACTTCAAGTTTTTCAGTCAGGGTCTTCTTTTCGTCGGCGCTTTGGGCCTGGGCTGCCTGAAGTGCGGCGTGGTCTGCCTCCGCAGCCATCTCGGCGGTGCGCAATTGGAGCATGGTGTCCCGCAACCTTTCACGCAATCGCTCCTCGACGGTTTCCGTCGGCTCTGCCGCCGGAATTGACGGGGCTCTCCACAGGCAAAGCGCCACCAGCATCAGGAAGGAAATGACGGTTCTTTTCATGGAACGTGATGGTTTTGTAGGTTTCACAACGTTAGAATTTCCCGTTTACATCAAACCAGAAGACATCCTCTTTCAACGTGGGACCGGCGACCTGATCGGAACTCATCCAGTTAAGGGCAAAGAATACATTGGGCTCGATCGCGAGCGCCGCGGTGATCGTGTACCCTTTCACGTTGGTGCCGCCGCCTCCAAAATCCGGATCACAAAACCCGTCGACGACCGAATCCGATTCTACATAGCGATAGTCCAAACCAAGGCTCCAATCCCAGCGTTTCTGCAGGGCGACATTCCCCAGTTTGATTCCGGCGAACCACGCGATATCCCCACCGACAAAAGGACCCACCCCCCCACCTGAATGACCAGGCCCGCGGTTGTTTACTGCCAAAGCGTCGAGGCGACTTTGGTTGAACGCCACGTTATCGACAAACTCCGCATTGAAGGAAATGATGAAAGGTTCGAAATGGTTGTAGTCCACCCTTCCGTTAAACGCGACGTCCTGGAATGGCGTGGCCAGGCCAAAATATTGGAACTGGTTGATGGCGCCAAAATTATTCGCGGCGGTCGGGGTGATATTGCGCAAGTTCATATACGTGTTTCCAAACTGCGCGAAGGCGGGGCGTGTATCGTCCGTGTTTCCTTGATCCTGGGATGTCAGGGGAACGAAGGGCGAGGATAGTTTCCCCGAGATGTTCTCAAAATAATAAAACGCGCCGGCTCCCTTAACGCTGAAATCCTCATTGATTTTCCAACCGGTCCCAACCTGCCCCGCGTAAAGCCACTTGTCTTCACTCGAAAATTTCTGAGGACGATTCGAGGAGAAATTGAGATCCGTATTGAAGACCGGAAAAGCGCCGGCATTGAAAAAGGGTGTCACTCCCTCGACAAGCTCCTTTCTTCCCTGCACCGCAAGACCATCGAAACCGATCTCATTGGCCCACATGATCGTGGACGTCGTGAAAAACGGATTATCAAAACGTCCGACCGAAATCGCCAGGTCCTCGGTGGGTAATCCCCCGATCTCATACTTCAAAAAAGCCCGATCGAGCCAAACCGCATACTTGCTGAAGTTACCTCCCTGTCCCCCGTTGGCCGCACCCAGGCTTTGGTTCGCGGAAACGGGTTGATCATCTGAACCGGTTGCCAGGCGGAGCCCCGCCGTGAAACCGTTCTCCATGTTAATTTCGGCGCCAAGTCGAGCGCGAAGCCGAACCTCGGTTCGATCCTGGTCAACGTCCCGCTGGGGTGAAAAGGAGGTCCCCGTAGTGTCGAACGGCGGACCCGTATTGATCGCATTAAAATTTGGAAACACCCCGGTCGTATTGTTGCCCTTGGGAAAGAAAATATCTTCGTAGCGAACCCGAATATCGCCCTTGACCACATATTGGGACGCCCACCCTGGAAGGGCATTCGTAGAAGCCCAATGTTCTGCGCGGGCCTGTTCCATTACATCGTCCTTGATCTCATCTCGTATCTGCGTCTTGACGATCTCCGGAATATAGGGAACGCGCACCGTATCGTTATCGTTGGTCGCCTGGTCTGCTTCGGCTTTACGAGCCTGGGCCTGAGCCTCCGCCGCATCATTTTCTGCCTGTTGGATGAGTTCCCGAGCATCTTCCGCCGAGAGCACACCGCGCTCAACGAGGCGGTTGATAAGATTGATGGTCACGTTGGGAGATTTTGGTCTCGCCGAAGAAGTCGAACGATTCGGTGCCGTCGATGCTGGGAGATCTGTCGACGGCCCGTTTGTGATCGTTGAATCAGGAAGACCAACCGCTGGAGCTGCGACGTCGGGTAGTGTTGAACCGTCTGGATCGGCAGCCAACCCATCAGGAGAAACAAAAGCAGATGCCCAGGGAAGCGACACCAAGAGGAGCAGTTGGATATAGTGCTTCGGGTTGATCACGGTTATTGCCTTGAGAGAGACACTTGCGAGTGCCGCGCCGTGAGTCGCAGGACAATTGGCATCGGCATTCCATCCGGCGGAGGTTCCTGTAAAATAAGTCCCCTCAGGACGTCGTTCGTAATGGCGCGGTCAAGCGCTGCGTCGCCCGTCGACCCGGCGATATGAGCCCGCGTGATCCGACCGGTTCGATCCGACCAAATTTGCACGACGACGCGAAAGTCCGCGGTACGCGTGCCATTATTACTTTGTAACGCCTGAGAAATTGCACTTTGAACCTCGTTCGCGTACCAGCCCCATCGGCTGCTGCTGCCGTGGTTTGTGGTTTTGCCCGTGCCACCACCAAAACTATCGCCCCCACTCAAACCGAATCCGT
>Ga0206914_1007_pt1 | contig 28924 bp, 21 predicted proteins | sample Alteio_BWOrgHeat_73_FD_152938 | JGI IMG/M metagenome (GOLD analysis project Ga0206914, IMG submission 152938) | Enriched cells from forest soil in Barre Woods Harvard Forest LTER site, Petersham, Massachusetts, United States -... | ecosystem: Environmental > Terrestrial > Soil > Temperate forest >... | reverse complement strand
TTTTATTTAGACAGATTAGTTTTTCCCTTGGATCAAGAGGGTAACAACTTAGATAAGCTGCATGTACTTCGTGTTTGATGACACCGGCTTGATATTGTCCCCGTCCCCTGGCTGTTGTTCTATCCGGTTGATTTTCCTTACAGGACGATAGTACAAAAGCCGTAGTCAGTATTGTTGTAATAGTTTTTGTTAAAAATATTTGCTTTGATTTTTTATTGGTAGTCATAACTCCTCTCCAGTTTGGATTAAACAAAAAGGCCAAGAGCAGAACCATTCTGCCCAAGACCGTTGTTTTTGACCACCTGAGGAAATATTAAAACTTTTGTTGTAACGTTCCCCAAGAAGTCAGGGAGTTAGCAAAACTGCTACCAAGAACAGCTACGCTAGCCTTTAATTCAAAAGAACCTATTATATAGCTAACGTCTCCCCGACAAAGCGTCAGGGGAAACCAGTTATACGGCTGGCATTCACCACCGCTTGGTAATTTACAGGTTGCTAAACCCCAGAACGACAAAATCGCCGTTCCAGCTGCTAGTTTAGCTAAGTTTTTGCCGGTGTCAACAGAGTTATACAACTTTGCCCTTATTTTATGGTTGATAAAGTTTGTTTTTTGCTAAGTTGAAGATTTGGATTAGCTTTTTGCTGATTTATCCCTTGTTGATGTTCAACCAAACTATTTGCAACAAATATTGCTTTTAGCACTTTTAAATTTCTAGGCATTGTATTGCAAGGCATTCCGGTAGATTCAACAATTTCATTAATATTTGTCATATTAGCTCCCTGAGCAAACCCTCTCCTAGCCCCACGACAACGATGTTTAAAAGTGATATGATGCTATTTTAGGAAACACTTAGAATCTTCTGCAAATATTTGACGCTAATGTTGTCTGCCATCTACTTGCAGAATTAGTTGAACATCGAAGGCATAGTCGGAGGGATTAATATGCTCAATAACTTCATTAATGGTGGCCAAGTATTCTTGCAAAAGTACGGATAAGGCCAGCCGGCAATTATTAACGATCAAACCGGCGACGAGATGGTTATTAAATATTATAACTCAGGAGTGTAGATATTATCTCCAATCCTTTTGATGCGTGCACTCATACTTGGGATTTCCGGGAGAATTGCTCCACTGGAAAACTAGAAATTAATTGGGGTTTAGCGTTTTATAATCAATGAGTGTGCGGCCAAATTTTATAAACATGTAAGTAAATAATAATAATAGGTAATAGTATGAATAACAACATAGGAAATAATCAAAGTTTACCGGATCAAGAACTACAGGAAATCAAAGAATTAGAATTAATAGTAGAAAATGACATTGACAAAGCAAATCATATTCACCCAAAATCAGTTAAATCACTGGAAGACGCTATTGAAAGGTTACATACAGAAGCTGATTTTGCTGCTCATTCTTTTCGTGCTAATACAAAGGAAACCATATTGTCGTTAAAATCTACGACCGTTTCTCTAAATGAAATCTTTAAAAAAGCATCAACCTTAGAAGATAATTTTAAAATAATTACCGATAAGATGCATTCGCAGACAACTACCCTATCTGTTTTACCTGGCAAGATAGCAGAGGAAGTATCAGATTTACCTCAGAAGGTAGCTGAAGCAGTGGCAGATTCTATACCACAACTTGGTAAGCAATTATTAGAAGCACAAGAGAGTATGCTCGAAAATATGAAACAATCTCTTGCTAACTCTATTGTAAATTGGCAAGAGCAAGCCAATATCACCGTCAAGCAATTGAAGGATGATATAGTGTATTACCGACAGGAAATGGCTACCATTGCAGAACTTGGTAGCAAGAATCGTATGCGCAGGCTGTTCTGGATTCTTCTTTTAGCAGGTACATTTTCTGCTATAGTTGCTGGTGTTAGTAGCTGGGTCATTAACAAGCATTTTCCCCGGAGTGTGGAAATTAAGGGCGCACAGAACTTAGTTGTTAAGGATTCGCAAGTGTTAGTAAGCGGACCAGATTACTATAAAAAGTAAATTAATTTAGGGGTTGATCAATGACTCGGTGTAAGCTCTAAATCCGCTAAACCCAATAGTGTTTGTTGGGGTTTGACAATCTTTGGGGCAAATTCTATAAACTAAATCCATCCATCTCCTTTTCCAAAGCAAGTTGTTTTTGGTGTTCAATAACTTTGATTTTGATTTGCTGAATTTCTTTGTGTGGCATGAATTCGTGTGTACGGGTGTCGGTAATATAATCTATGAACTTTATGGGACAGTCAAACTTATGTTTATCGAATACTAAAACCTTCCCATCTTCCAGTATCTCCAGACCTTTATTGATAGAACCTAAAACATGCGCATGGAAATCTTGCAACAAACTTTTATGCGCATCGATTGGATTTGTAGTATTTTTTAAAGTAGTAAGAACAGAGGCATTTTTAGCAAAGCCTACTTTTTCAAAGAAGTTAGTCATCTTGATAAGGTTTTCCATAGCATTTTCCTGTTGATTAGCATGGGCAATTTTTATTATTGAGAGTAGAGTATTATCATGCTGATGTGGATATTTGAGGTTACCATGTAGACCGGCTAAAAATTCCTGTTCTTTTGCAAGGCAGCCAATGGCTGCTTCCGGAGTTTTCGCTTCTGCCTTTCCTTGTGATAGTTTAGCCATAGTAGTATTGATCTGATGTATTTCAATATCCTGATCTAATTTTGTGTAAATTAACATGGTATCTTTTACTTGGTGTATCTCTTGCAGTTTTTGCAGTAATGATGCTTCGGTTTTTGCACCGGTGGCTAACGAATGTTTTGCCAGTTCATTTAATTTAGCGGGTAGACCTTCCTCATGCTGGGATTTAGCTAACGCACAAGCATTAGTAAGTTCCATGTTTTGTTCCGGATATTTAAGATTACCATGCAAATTAGCTAGATATTCTACTTTTTGCCCTATGGCTGCTAATGCTTCCTCTGGAGTTGTCGCTTGCTGTCTTTTTTGGTTGAGCGTTACAATTTTACTACTAATTTGATGCAATTCAATAGCCTGATCTAAGCTAGTATAGCTTGTCTTAAGATCAGTAGTTTGTTGCAATTCTTTCAGTAAAGATTCTTCTGTTTTTACGCCAATGATTATTGATTGCTCGGTAACAGACTTTAGTTCAGCTAAAACATTATCATGCCTATGCTCATGCGCTAAAGCCATTTTAGCCAGTAAATCTTTATCACCAGCACAATGCTTTATTTGACCATATAAATCAGCAAGTATATTTTGTTCTGCGTTAATACCCACAAATACTTCTTCTAATGATTTAGCATTAGAGCGTTCTAAGGCCACTTGTCCCAGCTTTGTATATACATAATAACGTTCAACAGTGCCTTCTAACATATCTAACAAATGTTCGGCATTATTAGTACCTCTTAAAGTCATGGCAAGGTAATAAGGAGATTCTATATTCTCTTCGTGAATCTTATCTATGGTATTTAATACTCCTTTTAATATCTGAGGCTGGGTTGCAGCAATCTCACCGCTTCTTAAATCAGAGTAAATATCATTGCCATAATGGTCAATCGGTGATTTTAACGATTCAAAAGTTTCTTTCAGGAATTTTTGTTCAGCACTGATAATACCTTTGATTTTATCTAGATCAATAGTATGCAGCTTCTGCTTCCTAAACTCTCCTACGTGTTTTTCTAAATAAGCCGATAAATGCTGATTACGTAGCTCAGTGCAATGTTCCCTGGCTTCAGTTTCACTCTTGCCGATTAGAAATTTTACGGTATTGATTTCATCGTACTTATAACCCCGATTACCGGCTTCAGCCAAGGTTCCATTATTTTGTTGATAGGCTTTAGCGGCAAATTCTAAATTTTTCCTACTTTGTTCAAGCTCAATCTGACCTTGCAGGTTGCTACGACGATAAGCGTCTACTATTTGCTGCTCTGAAAGTTGGTACTTTTGAATATAAGCAAGATCAGCCTGCTCTTGTTTGCTGATATATTGACCCAGTGCAAAACTACTTGTTGTGACGTCATTTATGGTTTTATTATTTATGGTGTGATTGATTTCATTGCTAGTTCCGGCTACAGTACCGGTCTCAACTATAGGAGCATTTGTTTTGTTTACTGCACCACTATAACTAGGATGCAAACTAGCAAAATAATCAGTAACAGTTTGTGCCCTATGTTTTGCTAATGCGCTGCTAAAGTGTGCTTGAATTTGCTGCTCACCTTCTTTACCGGTTACCATGCCAGCTACCAACATATCATTAAAATCACCCAACTGCTCCGGCCTAACAATTTCTACAAATGCTCCTTTTGCTTCTAAAGCCTGTTTAGCATTCTCAATGGTCTTATTACTTATTGCCTGCTGACCATCATTATCAGCAGCGATAATGATCTTTTCATTAGTAATTGCCTGATAGTTTTTGATGTTACTGATGCCAAGAGAACACAACACCTTGATATTAATTGCCTCATTGCTTAAAGCTTGTTTTATTGACAATCCGGTTTCTATTCCTTCAGCAATGATCGTTACCTGTGCTATTTTGTCTGCTGCAATATCATTGCCTTTACTCATATTTCTATCAATGGTATGGCCAAGATTTACAAACGATCCGGCAATAATACCGAAGCTTTTCTTCGGTATGTCTATGCCTGCTTTTGTTGCCTTGTACTTATTGAGTAATATTTGCTGACCGCCTGTGATATTACCTGCACTATCTCTGGTAAAAGCAATTAATGCAGGTAAATATTTCCCCTTACCGGCATCAAAGATCCCGGCCCGCTTAATATCGTCACCACCATTGCAAGTGATGCCTCTTGTATGTGCAAGATATCGCTGTGCTACTGATTTCTCGTTAAGAGCTTTGGCTCGTTGCCATAATTTAGCTACCTGTACTTCCTTAGCTTTCGCTAATTTAGCCTCTGCTATTTTTTCTTTATGATATTTGGCCGCTAAGTCACCATTCCTATGTTCATCTACTAGCCGTAAGTGTATATGACTATTAGTAGATTTTTCTATTCCTAGATAATTACGTAAATAATCAGCCGCTCCCTTAAAATCGCAGCTTTGCTTATCCTGCACCAAAGCAAAGATATCACCACCGGTACCGGTGCTAAAATCATACCAGGTCCCCCTGCGCTCACCGCTAATTCGCACCACTAACTTACCATGCTCACCATAACGCAGGTTCCTGCCATTAGATAATTTATTATTCGGTTCACCAAGTAAGTCACGTACTATCTGTTCAGTCTTAAAACTTACCTGATGTCTTAATTGCTCAGATTCCTGCTGCCATTGCGCTTGCCTTGCCATATTAACGGAAAGCTTCCTTGCATGTTCAGCTTGCGCATAAAAACGATCCTTGGCTGATTGTTTTGGTTTTTTATTTACTATATTCTCTATTTTACTAACATTATTAGAGGTACTATTGACATGCTTAGTACTATTTGAGACATTAACAGGGTTAGTCATATTAACAGTACCGGATTTTATACTATGAGACTCAATATTTATTACTTCAGGATTTGTTACTTGTTGATAGCTAATATTACTGCTAGTAATATTTAGACTTGAGGCAAATAAATTACCACCGACTACGAGCCTCTCTAATTCTCCTGCTCTTGCCACTTCTTCAAGCTTTTCGTCAATTACCTTGCTTACCGGCTCCTTTTCAAGTTTTGGAGCTATATATCGGTAATATTCTGATTTCGGTATATGTTTATCGGTAAGTTCGGTTATTTTCCTGGTTGCATAATCTAATGCTCCAACTAACATATTGCCTATAATACCCTTATGTTTGGCAAATTCGTCATTTACTTTCTGGTTCTCAATCTCCTTAGCAGTCATATAACTTAAACTACTGCCTATTTCAGCATCATGACCCAGTTGTTTGACAAGATGATTGATATTTCGTGTTGATTGCTTATTGATGTAGAGCTTTAAGTCCTTAATAGTGCGAGACAAAGCTACATAACTATTGCGAATACCTGCAAATCCATCATGATAAACAAAAACATCATTAATTGATGCTCCCTGCACTTTAAATACCGTACTGGCATAACCATGCCTAAAGCCGTTATATTCACCTGGATTAAATGCTATTTCCTTACTCTCTAAATTAGTACTATTAGACTTATCCTTAGTGCCGTTCTCTTGATCTAAAAGAACAATAAACCGTTCTTTGGAAAGCTCTGTAATAGTCGCAAAGTCACCATTAGTTAAACCTAAATCCTTATTGGTTTCTCTAATAAGGATGCGATCACCCTGCATATAGCGGTTACCTGCGACTTCAAACTCTTCCCCTGATAATTTACCCTCTAGCTTTAAATACTGTCTTGCTCCGTGATTAAGAGCATCTACGTCCTTATTCTTCACAGCAATAATCATTTTATTAGCTATTAATTCTTCGCTTTTATTCCAGTTCGCCAGAAGAACTTGCATTGACTCGTTACTATCCTTAGATTCAATAATACGGTTATTTGCCTGTAAGATAGCTATGCCGGTTTGAGCTTCGCCCTTAGAAAATGCCATGGCAACTTCTCTTGCCCAACTCTCTTTTTGCCTTTGGATATTAAGTAACGTAGTAGAGCCAAAAGATTGCGCAAATACCTCAAACATTCCGCCACGCTGTACTGAAGATAATTGCCTCTCGTCTCCTGCTAAAATCACATTGCATTTTCTGGTAGCTGCTACACGCAGTAGCTCCTGATAATCATCGTTGCCGACCATGCCTGCTTCATCTACTACGAGCAGGCTATATTTAGGCAAATCAAACCTACCATTAGCCAGCCCAAACAACATTCCCTTGACTGTATCATTCTGCTCATAGCCGACTGCTGCAAGCTCAGTTCTGGCTTTATGTGTCGGGGCAACACCGATCACATTTATGCCGGCTGCCTTAGCAATTGATGCCACCTTGCCCAGTACATGGCTTTTACCGGTTCCTGCTCTACCTCGTAAAATCCGCATTCCTCCATTCCCCAGTAACAAATGCGACAATGCCGAATGCTGCTCTTCTGATAAGTTTGGACGTGCGTGTTCTACTAATTCCTTTATATGCCTCAGTGATTTATTACCGCTAATACCAATACTAGTATTAGTATTAACTATCACATTATCAATATTAACAACATAACCGCTAAGGCGCAACAGCTTAGTTTCTTCTCGCCTTACTTCCTCTGTAGTGTAATAACCGATAGCTTGACCGCTAGCATCAAACAAAGCTACTAATGACTTACTAGCTAATGCCTCCTCTACCAAACGCTCCTGTTTCGCAATATCAGGAATGAATTTAACCGTTCTATTTAAGTCATTCTTATTAAAAACACTCATATGATGCGTGACTTTCTCAAGTAGCCTCTTCCCCGAATTTAAGTTCTCTATATTAGTCAAGCGGCGTTCTTCATTACGATCTACTGCTTGGTTCAGCACACTACGCATCCGCACAGGTCCGATATGTTCTTGAGTTAACTCTCCCGGTAGATCAACTCGGTTAGACATACCTCTTGCCTTAAATTGCTCATTTTGTATATCTCTTAGCAGAATATTATCATTTAATTCATGACTGTTTTGAACTATACCTTTTCTGTTAATCGGTTGCAGATCTCTTGCTTTTTCTCCGAGTTCTGCACCATCTAAGGTAAATCTTCTGGTTGTTACTAATATGTGAGCATGCCAATTAACCTCCCCGTCATGAGGTTTATGTATATCAATTTGTACACCCAGGCCCTCTTTAACCCATTCCTTTCTTCGTACAAATTCTTTAGCTGTTTCTATACGAAACTCTAAATCAACATTATCATCTTCTTTTGCAAGTGGAACTAACCATTCCACATACAGCTGACTGTTTTTTTTCTTTTCAGTTCTTTCTACTTCATTCGAAAATATGGAATGATTTTTAAATTTTGTATCCACATGGTCAGGTAACAATATTTCATGAAAAACATTACCGCCACGTTTTATAAAATCAAAAATCTCCCCTGTATTGTTATCAATAATTTTAGCTCTTGCATTATAAGCACTTTTACAACAGGCATTACCTCCTGTACTTCTACTAACATATTTAGGTATCGCTACTCCTATTGCCATAACTACTTATTAAATCTATATTTTAAATACATATAGTTTATATTATATATTAGCTGTTTAAAAGCAAGCAAACTAAGTTTGCAACTTGCGTATAACACTATTCTAGTGAATGAGTTGTTATAACTTTATCACACTTCAGGAAAGAATATGCTTTATTCAGTGAAAGCTTTTCGTTATTCATAATTTTAAGTTGGCGTGGTAGGCTACGGGGTATATAATGGAGTGGTTAATGTGGTATTGCAGTCTTTACCAGATATTTATTTACTGCATGTTAATTAGCTTTAAAAATTACTAGAAAAATAAAAGTACAATAAGTATTGATACTTTGGTATAAAAGTAATACTGATGAATGAAGCAGTAATAAAAATAATAAATTGAAGTGATATGGTAATTAGTAATGCGTAACTACAATGTCAAAGAACAACAAAAGAAACTAGAACAAAAGAAAAATCGATTAGCTGCGGAAGAAACCAGGCTCAAGCTCAAAGAACGCAAAGCCCGCACTCGTCACTTAATTGAACATGGCGGCTTAATAGCAAAAGCCGGTCTTGACTATTTGCCGGCTAATGCTCTTTATGGCGCGCTACTTTCATTAAAGGAATCCTTTAATGCTGATAATGAAATTATCGCTACCTGGGTAAGCAAAGGTGATGCTGCTTTTACCCAAGAGCAACAACAAACTATACCGGTAATTCTTACTTTCAAAGCTCAGCCCGATAAAGAACTGCGTAATCAAATCCGTACTCTTGGTATGCGGTGGAATAAATTTAGGAGCGAATGGTATGGCTCTGTTGAGAATATTGACGGCTTGACTAAACTTATTGCTGATCAACCTCATAATATCGAGATTTTAAAGTAAATAATAAAACAAAATATATTAAAGAAAACTAGAGGATAGAGTAATGTACACCAATTTAAAAATGCATTCCATGAAAGCTATGATGAATAATACATCGGCAAATGATATGAGTAATAAGAATAATGAAGACAGTAACAGCGATACTGTCGGTAATAATTTAGATTGTTTTACTTTAAATAAAAAAGCCATTACTCAATTTATTGCCGACCAGGAAAAATCCGCCAATAAATTACACGGGGTACAAAAGGATTTATTTATAAATATGATTAAACAGCTTAAAAGGGATTTAAAATACGTGCCTGACAAGATCAATATTCAATTAAGATAAGGAGATTTTATGGACAAATACGATTTCATTCAATATGCGGCTAATAGATACGGTATAGACGAATCAGTTGCCGAAACCATGCTCGATATGTTTGCAATCTCCTTGCAAGAACTAATTGCCGCCGGTCAATCTGTAGAAATTGACGGAGTTGGTGAGTTTAAAACTACCGCTATTGCTTCGTTGTTTCCAAGCGGCCTTAACCATAAAAATGTTGATGCACTTGCTAAAATTGCCAAACATTTTATTGTTAGCTTTACTCCTTGTAAAAATTTAACCAAAGGCATTGCCTGAAGTAATAGGTTTAATTAGATTAATTTATGGATAGTGATAATAATTACGGTGAGAACAATTCAGAAACAACTGTAAAAAAAGCAATTGAGATTTTAAGACAATCTAATGACCATAAGGTTATTACCCGCTATAAAAAACCTCAATTCTATAATCTGAACAGCGATTTACCTAAAAAAACAGGGGTGTTTCTGGATATTGAGTCCACCGGCTTGTCATATGATAGTGACAAGCTTATAGAACTTGGTATGGTCAAGTTTGAATATAGTGATGATGGGCGTATATTTCATATTTTAGATGAGTTTAATGAATACCAGGACCCAGATATGGAGATACCCCCTTTTATCACTGAATTAACCGGTATCACCAAGGATATGGTTTGTGGAAAGCAAATTGATGAATTTTTTGTTGCTGAGTTTTTAAAGGGTGTTGATTTAATAATTGCTCATAACGCGCAGTTTGATCGAGCTTTCTTTGAAAGTACCTTTCCTAATATAGAAGCTAAGGCTTGGGCCTGCTCAATGCACGACATCAAGTGGAATAGCGAACATATTGAAAGTCATAAACTTGAATATATCGCCTATAAATATGATTTCTTTTATGAAGGACACAAAGCTATTACTGATTGTCTTGTAGGTATACATCTTCTCAGTCAGACTTTATATAAATCAGGGCAGTTTGCTCTAAAGCAATTATTGGATAATGCTTTGTGTCCGATGTACAAACTATGGGCTAAAAATGCTCCTTATGCACATAAAGACCTCCTGCGCGCCAGAAATTATCGCTGGAATGTTCACCCTGCCTATGGATTTAAAGCCTGGTCTATAGAAATTCCCGAGCACAAGGTAGAAGATGAAATCTACTATCTTAAATCTAACATTTATAACTGGAACATGAATATCCCTGTTGATGTGTTTGATGCTTACAGTCGGTTTTCTTTAGTACACGGCAATAAAGACAGCGGAAGCCACAAATATGCTGACAAGATGGATTGGATTAAACAGTTACAAATCTCTGGAACTACAAATGCTACAATTTAGACGTAATGAAAGATTTTATCATATATATGAGCAACCTAATCTATTTGGTGGCATTACCGTGATCGCCTGCTGGGGCACTTTTGATTCAAACCGTGGAGGAAGTAAAAAGATATTTTGCGATAACAGACAAGAAGTTGATATAGTATTACAAGCTATAAAATCTACTAGACTTAAACGCAGTTATGTTACATACTAGCAACGACCGCCCAGAACCTATTTTTTTACAAAGATAAGTTAAATTATTTCAGTTTTGACGGCCTAGAGCTACTGGAATTCCAGCTAGACTAGCATTTAACAACTACATAATAACGACTAATATAGGAAGTATAATGAACAAATCTGAGTTTATCAGCTACATATCTGAACAACATAATTGTACTAAAACTACAGCAGAACGAACTATTGATATGTTCACAAGTTCTGTTATCAGTGCTCTTGGTCAGGGAGAACAAGTTTCCTTGATTGGTTTTGGTAATTTTTCTGTAGCTAAAGTAGCTGCCAGAAATGGACGCAATCCTCGTACAGGAGAGGCTATCAAGATAGCTGCCTTTAATCAACCTAAATTTAAAGTAGGTCAAAAACTGAAAAATGCAGTTAATCGGTAGTAACTATCTTGCCTAAAAAGATATTCTCTTATTGATTTATATCATGAAGTTTTCTGGATATAAAGTAACAACTACAAAAGATTAAGTGATATGTATTTTAACGCATTAATGCATTGCATTTCCAAACTGGAAGATGAGCCTAAAGAATTTATTCTGCACATGACTAGTAGCTTCCTGCAGGAAATAATTGATCCGGAGAGTTTTTATGAAAATGATATGCAGGATATTTCAATTAAGCAGCTGCTAACCGACATTACTGAGGATGTTAATGAGCATCTTGCTAGAATGTTGATGGTTTGTGCTATTGAATTTTGCATTACTAATGTTTATCAACTAAATGACAGAAACTGGAACTGTATAGAGCATATTATTACACATCAAAGTAATGGCCTAAGCCAGAAGGATATAAAATATCTAACAGCATTAAATAACTCCTATATGAGTATTTATAAAGTTGTACATGTGTCTCCAGGTAAGTCGGTGGTATTACAGGATATGATTGGAAAAAAGGCTCCAAAAATCACAGTGTTAGATAAGTCGCTCAGTGGGAGCATAAAAAAGGGTGAGCATATTGGGGGGCGCATTGTTGAAATGAATGCCAAAAAAGAGCCTAAGCGATATCAATTCTCTGCAGCTATCCTTGTTTTACCTAAATCAATTGTAAAAGTTTGTATTAATGTTATACGAAACATTGATAATGCAATGTTAAACCGTATGTTAGTCCAATTATTTGGAGAAGGCGAAGAAATAGAGGAGACAGAGCAAAATCGGTTATTAATAAAAAAAATGTGGGCAAAGGAAATAGCAGAAGCTGTATATCATTATTATTCTCACTATAAAGAATATCATGAAATGCTTGATAGAGATGGTAATCCATGGCATCCATGTATAATAGAATTTAATTTAAATGCTCCGGTGATAAAAATACAAAAAGCACTGTCATCAATGAAAGAACTAATGCCTGAACCGGTTTCCGGACGTAAGAATGAGTGGTTATGGTGCGACCAGGAATTTTCTACGTTTAAGGAAAATGCTCTTGGCAAAGATTTACCTGATGTTGCTGAAACTGAGAAAGAAGCGTTATTCCATGGTCTATTCATTAAAAATGAGATTACCGGCAAAGCTTACAGTGTATTTGCTATCATTAGTTTAATTAAGGATAAGCTGATTATCGAGGTTAATTCCAAACAAAGAGCCAATATAGCTCAAGATAGAATTTCTGAAGAATTAGGAAAACTAGTTTCTGATTATACTATTCATTCAAAACATTGATCCAAATATTATCTACTAGAAAATTTAACTAAAATCACTTATTATTTAAGCAAGTAAAGTACTCAATAACAATTGGCTTCAGCTGGCCGTCATTGAGTGATTTTTGCCTCAAATCGCTATAGTTTATCAATATTTGAAGTCACGGGAATTACTATAAAATCTGCCGGCGACTAAAGCGCCCAACAGCTTATTATTCCATTCTATATAGTAGGGTAATGGATTCGATATAAAAGCACTGTACACTTTTTAGGTATTTCCCCCCGACGGAGAGTGTTTGTATCCATGTTATAAATTTAGTACAGCAATAGTATAGTCGTTATTATCGTAAAAGCCAATAAACGATAATGACAGGTTTTCTTATTATCATTTGTGAGAATATAGAAAATTATTCTCTGAATGCTCAAACTCCTTCACTCTTGCCGACCTAGAACACTGAGTGCCTGGTCTGGGATAGAAATTCGGTCTAAATACATAAGTTATTAGCTCTGCAACCAGGTTTACAAAAGCACTCTCAGGTTTTCGATGTCTGGCGCATTCTATCCGACAAATATTTTTTAGCTGGGTTCCATCTAGTGGCTCATTATTGCATGCAGATCAACACTTTATGTAGATAGCTCAATTTTTGCTTGGAAATATCTACTTCTATCATTATATTACTTAATTATAGAAGGTATTGATAGGTTATCTTGCCCTCTCCTTGGCCATTGTAATGATCTAAAGTTCGGTATGTTGCTTTCGTAGCTCGAACATGATCATGGTCTGGATAAAGCGAGATTGTTTATCGGTTATTCATCAATCTATATGGTTCTTTACAATGGGTATTCACATTAGACTCAATATTCTTCCCGATAAAATTAGTAAAAATGATTGGAATTCGGTTTATCAAGAAGCTAAGCAATTAATAAACGCTTATCCCTTTTTGGATATTATCTCGGATGAGGATACCTACAGCTGTTCGTGGCATTATGCCGATAGCCCCTCACAAAAACCGATTAAGTGTTGTAAGAATAATATCGGATTTCGAATGTCCGGTGACCTGATCACCATGCAAACAGCCGAGAGTTTTGAATTAATAAAAGATTTGAATTATTACCGAAGTGATTCAAAACCTAAAGAAGAATACATAGATATATTACAACTTTACACAGATGATCTTCATGCGAGCGCAAAAGTTTTTGATGATAAAACACAAGGGTATGATTATCACTCATATATTTTAGCTATCGGTTGTTTAATCGAAGATAGATTAAAGCCGTATGCTTTAGTTCACGGTGATATTTCAAGAGGGCAAATGGAAATGGCGATAGAGTGGGCAAACGGCATATTAAAAAAGCCGGTGCACCTTTCGGAGCTAGCCGATAATGAAAGTTTATTAGCCAGAATAAGAAAGTTTGCTTCAGGTGAACTGGCTGCTTTAAGGCTTTTTATGGAGACGACGCAAAATGAAAAAGACTATCAATTAGGATGTTTTATAAGAAATAATATTAGCCAAGCGTCAATAATAAAGTATTATACCGAAGAAATATCTGAGCGTAAGATAGGGACTTTTGGCTTTTCTAACATATTGACCGAATATTTGAATCTTGGAAATGACCCGGCAGTCTTATGCGATATATGCGTGGATAAGGATAGCGATGCCGATACTATAGCTCTTTTTATAAAGACTATATTTAAGCTTGGGGTTCATCTTAAACCCGAAAATAGTGCAAGATCAGAGCAAAGGCAATTAGAGCAATTATCTCGTCTAGAGGCGGATAACCCTCATTCAAAAACTCCTGACACGGTAGGTTCGATGTTCGGAAAATTCTTCTCTATTATGAGCTTGGGTAACGTGCGTCAAAGTAATATGTACGTGCCGGTGGAAAAATTAGTGGAAATTTTTAAGGAAAAATTCGGAGTTCACCTTGATGTTGACGCTGAGGTAAGTAAATATATCGATAAGAAACGGGAAGATACCTATGAGGGAGCTTCGGTAAAAACCCTGACTGATAATCAAGACATTGAGATAATAGAAAGATACGACATTGAAGATTTGGATAATCTAATACTTTGGGAGCCGGGGATGACCATATTGCCGCAATTAGAAGAATTTATTGTAAATGTAAAAGACTTTGTAGAGGGGGATATACCTGAAGTTTTAGAAGCCTTACTAAAGAAACTCAAAAAGGCTAACAAAAAAGAAAGAATGGAGTACTTAATTACTTACAACAAACATTTTCTTATATCAAAGAGAAATTGGGATTACATAGAGGAAAATATAGATGATTTTAGCTTTTTTAGTAAGATTATGCGTATCCTGCTAATAGACGCTTCTGAGATTAAAATCAATCGTTTAGCCCTAAGCCTATTGAACAATAATAGGCTTTTAGAAAAATACATACTAAATAATCAAGGAATATGTGAGAAATCAAATGCAATTTGAGCAATCGCTTAAAGAGTTACTACCGGAAACGGCAATTGGAGTCAAAGATTTCAGGACTTTGATAGAGAAAAGTACCGTAATTGTCGATAAATCCCTTTTAATAAAAGAGTTTTTAAGCAATAAAGCTGAAACACAGCTTATCACCTACCCAAGGCGTTGGGGTAAGTCTATTAACATGAATATGATTAAGACATTCCTTGAAATAGAGGTTGATAATACTGGTACAGCTTTAACGCCTGACAAGAGATTAAACCAGGCAATATTTTCTTCCGGAAAATGGAACTACGGGCAAAAATTCCCCTTAAATATTTGGCTGGAGCAGAAGATAGTAACAGACTATTTCGGTCAATATCCGGTTATTTATATTACCCTCAAAGATATTCGTGGAAATGACTATGATAGTATGGAATTACAAATTATCGAACAAATAAAAGAGCTTTATCAGCAGCATAAATATTTATTGCGAAGTGACAATATAGAAGATGAAGATAAAAAGCAAATTGAACATTATCTTAGTATTTCAATAAATACAGCGATGTTAGGTAGAAGCCTAAAAAACCTTAGTCGCTATTTGAAGCAACATTTTGGTAGGAAAACTTTTATCTTTATAGATGAATACGATACTCCCATAAATCATGCGAATCTTAAGTTTAAGAACCGTGAGGAAATAGAGAAGACTGTTGAATTGTTCAGAAGCATATTCGGCAATGCCTTAAAAGAGAACCCATATCTTGAAAAAAGCTTAATTACCGGGATATTGCGTATAGCTAAAGCCGACTTGTTTTCCGGAATAAATAATTTCCAGGAATACGGTATTTTAACCGAGGAATATTCCACTCATTACGGCTTTACCCAAGAGGAAGTAGACCGGCTATTGCTTGAGTACAAGGTGCCTTCTGATTTGGCGCAAGATATCAAAAATTGGTATAATGGTTATAATTTTCACGGTACCGAGGTTTATAATCCATGGTCAATAGTTAAATGTCTGGCGGCCTTTCAGTATCGTGTCATGTATAGCAAAAAAGCTCACGAACAAATAAAAAAAGACATTTTACAAAGTTATTGGGAAGAAAGCGGTAATGTGGAGTTCATCAGTGGGTTACTAAAAGCCTCACCGGTTAAGGATAGGATTTCAAGCCTAATTGAAGGGGAGCCTGCTTATTTTATCCTCCGACCACAAATCACTATACATGATTTTAATGTGTTACGAACTTTAACCAGTGGGAGTTCTAACTCTGAAATTAAACAGGTAACAATAGATCTATTGTTTTCGTATTTATTTTTAGCCGGTTATCTAACGCCATTACCGGATAACATGCATTTTAGGTTACCGAACAACGAAATTAGGCAGGAATTTGCTAAAAAGCTATTAGTGTATTACGAGGAATTATATAATGTAGACCCTAGTTTGTTCTCCTTGGCGACTTCTGCTTTGCAGTTAGTGCTTAGCAATAAGGATAGTAACAAAGTAGGGGAATTAATAGCTACTCTTGTGGAGCGGATACAGGAGTTAATGAGGCACTTTCCTGATTTAGAAAAAATAACAGAAAATACCATTACTGAACACTTAAAAGAAGGTAAACAGCTAGTACACGCTAGCGAAGACGTAATTCACGGAATAATGACTTACATAATACTACAAGTCAGAACCGCATCAATTCTTGCTAGTGAAATGTATTTAGGTAAACGAAGAGCTGATTTAGTTTTAATTGATAACAGTAATAAAAAGGCAGCAATAATTGAGCTAAAATATAATAAAACAGCTGAAGAGGCGGTAGATCAGATAAAGGATAGAGAATACTTTACAATCTTAAAGAAAAAGTTTGAAGTGTTTTTGATCGGTATTAACATAAAGCCCGATAAGTCTGTACAGGTTGAATATGAGGTTATCGGGCTATAGATAGATGAATGAACCCTTCTTGGCGTAATTATAATTTCCAACGACTATGATTATAGTTGTCCGAAACCGATCGGTTTTGAACATGGCTTGTTCCTATGTCCAAAAATTATATTGACTTACTTTAGAACAGTGATATTATTTAGTACAGCCTTTTTAATACATTTATATAAATTATGCCACGTATTTTTGCTTATGCCCGAGTTTCCAAAATACACCAAGAAACTGAGAACCAAATTAAGGAAATTAAATCAGCGGGATTTGCTATTGAACCACATCGCGTAATGACTGAAACAATTTCTGGTTCTATGTCTATTGCTCGGCGCAAAGGTTTTGTGCGTCTGTTAGACAAGATGGAAAAAGGAGATGTTCTGGTTGTTACTAAGCTTGATCGACTAGGGCGGGATGCTATTGATGTCAGCCTCACTGTTGCAAAATTAGAAAACATGGACATCAAAGTTCATTGTCTTGCGCTGGGAGGTGTTGATCTTACTAGTTCAGCTGGAAAAATGACTATGGGAGTGATCAATACAGTTGCTCAATTTGAGCGTGATCTGCTGATTGAACGTACACAATCTGGGCTTGCCAGAGCTAAATCACACGGGAAAGCTCTTGGCCGCCCAAAAGTTTTATCAGAACTACAAACAAAACAAGCTCTACATCAATTAGAGGAAGGGAAAACTATTGCAGCTATTGCGAGGCACTTTGCTATAAGTCGACAAACTATCATGCGTATCAGGGATACTGCCAATCATTAATGCAGTTTCTGTGGTACTTCGTGTAACCTTATGTAGACGTACCCTATATGCAAAAAATGAAAAAACAAGTGGAGCCGTGTATTTATTTGAATCTAATCGAAAAAAAGCTTTTACTAGGGGTCTAGTGGGAGAAGACCCATTTTTGCGGTTTTATTTTTTCACTACATATTTCAAGGCCTCGATAGCGTAAATATTTATATAAGGTGGTTTTAGATATATCGAGTTGTTGTGTAATTTCGTTTACCGTAAGTTCTTTTTGAACATACAAAGCTTCGGCTGTACAAGGCCCTCTGTGTTTATAGAATTATTAACAAGGCATACAGGATTATTTTAGAGGGAGAATCTTATCGTAAAAATTTTACTCCAAAATTTAAAAAAATGATGACAAAAAAATCGAAGATGGATAGTCTAAGTGGATCATGTTAGTTGACGCTAGGGTGGATCAGTATCCTTGGCACATGACACAATTATGGCAAAATAAAACTGCGCAAAAGGCGCATAATCATTGAGTAAATTTAACAAAAAATATAAGGAGAAGTTATTATGTCAAAAAATAATGAATGGTCTACAGCTAAGAACATTGAGCAGTTTCTAAAAGGCATTAATAGTAATATTTGTGTTATGGAGGGAACCTATTCTTTAGAACAATTAGATGTGATATTCAATGGCCTCGCGCAAAGAGAAGACAGCACAACCGGAGATACTATTTCAATATCTACTAATACTGAATTGTATATGGTACGGCTTGAAAACTATGTAGTCAATAAGCTAGGTGAATACATCTCAAATTATTCACAATTGGTGCAACAGTCTTTAAATGAAGGGCAAGATGCACCAAATACTAGTGATTTATTAAATGAAGAATTTATCTCCTGCGTTAAATATATAAAGTTCTCTGATGCAATTTTGGGGTCTGATAATTTAACACAATTGTGGGACCATATAAAAAATTTTATTACTTTAAATTTTAATATTTTGGAGCAAGAAGTATCTAGATACATCATAAGCCAGATGGATGCTTTATCATTTGATGGTTTTAGAGGTTTTTTACAAGAATTTATCACCAGAATTCAAAACTCACTACAAAGCAACCACGGTATAGATAATATTTTGGCTTTTTTAGAAGATAGTTTATCAGGAGAAATAGGTTTACAAATCAATAGTATTACTAATTTAATCAAATTTTTCAACGAAAATAATAATTTAATATCTAATGAGAATGCTGATTTTGAATATATAAGCATAGTTGATGCTATTACCCCACAACTTGTAAATATGAAGCACTGGTTTGCACAATTACTCGAAGAACCTTTGTTAAATAGCCATGACATAGATAGTGATACTGTAATAATAAAAGGTTGTTTAGTTGATACACGATTTATTCAAAATCAAATTAATAATAATGTATTTCAGGATGTTAATACTATTAATGTTTTTGCAAATAGTATTTATTTAAACGAGCATTTGGTATTGTTTGAAAAAAATCTCAATATAATTGCGTTCAACTGGTATGTAGAAAATAAAATAAGTATAAATTTGAGAGGACTGGATAGAGATGAACAGCCAGAGATCAATGAAGTAGCACTAGGGTCAGATGGCTTACCAGGGCATGTTAGCGGTAATTTTGTTGGTTTTGGTCTGAGAATAAATAATGCAGATATTTTGAGTATAAATCTGGTAGGAGGCACTGGAGGACAAGGATCGGATGGGTTTAACGGAAGTGTAATTTATCCTACAGTTGTAAAAGGTGTAAAAGCGAGCGGTAAAACCTCAAGGTATGCTATAGAAATGCGTGACGATAATGGCGAAGTGCAATCATATTGTATTTTTAGGAAGGGGAAGCATGAGATTGTTGAGCGTAATAAGTTTTATGTTGACAATGATTTTCTTCCTATAACTATAGATTCTTGTGAGAAACTTGTAACCTATAAGAATAATCCAGGAAAGTATATTTTCAATAATGCAAAGCATTCTTCCCAAGAAAAACAATATCAGAAGCTTTTTATGAAGTCTAGGATACAGTCTACTATTTTTGAAGGCGACGGTGGTTATACCTCTGGGTTTGAAAGGGGGGTAAAAGCAGCTTTTCTGTTCAACGGTCAGTTTATAGAAAAGTATGATACTAGAGAATTTACCTACATAGCTCCAAGAAGAGAAGCTGGAGTGGGTGGATCTGGTGGAAACCCAGGAAATGCTATTTTTCAAATTAATAGCTTTGATGCGCACGAGATAGTCTATCAAGACATCGGTAATGCAGGTAATGATGGTATTGCTGGCCATGATATCGGGCATTATTTTGTTTTTAAGGGAATTCGTTTTTTTGAACCAGTTGCACCGATTCTTCAGAAAAATCTAAAGCATAATTATTCAAGAGATAAATATATTACTCAGGTTGGTAAGCAAACAAAGATTGTTAAAATAACTACTGAGCTAAAGGATATTGAAGATGCATTTAACTTTGGCATTATAGAAGAAAAGAAAAAATCTATTATAAAAGACGTTGGCGCAGAAGCTATAACAGTAGTACGTGGCGTAGCTACAGTAGGTATAGTAGAGGGGCTAGCGCAGGTTGGTGTTCAAGTTGGCATGATCGGCATGAAGGGAATAGGATATGCATTAATTCCAGTGACTATAGGTATACAGGGGGGCGCAAGTGTTATTTCTTCAAAGATAAATACTGCCTGGATAGATAAAGAGAGAAATGTAGTAAAATATCCATTTTTTCATAAGAAACTATGCTCTTATTCTGAAGACTTTGAACCAGATACAGATGATGAAAATATAATATGGCCAACAGAGGCAGCTCAAATAACTAGTGTTCAACTGCTTAATCTTAGGGAGCTGTTTAATATATTCTTAGAGAATGATGCAGCTAACATATTTTTTGATGAGAATGAGCATGCACAGCTTTTAGGTATATTAGATGCAAGAATTCAACAGCTGCAACTAGATGAGTAATGACTGCTTGCTTCGTACAATAAGAAGATAAGATTCCAGCTATAAGACAGGCTGTTAGATAGCGTTCAGTGACGGTAGAGGCATTTTTCTGGAAACTCGTTCCTTTTTGATTTTTGTAGTTGTCACTATATTGTCATTTAATAGGAAATTTGTCAATAATTTCATTGTATGCTTTTTGCGAATCAGCCAGAGAAAGTTTTGAGTATATTTCTAAAGATTGCCTTGTTTCATGTCCAGAATATGGTTGAATCAAGGCGTCATCAATACCTTGCTTTTTTAGCCAGGTAAAAAGAAAATGCCGTAATTTATGCGGAGTAATAGTATGATTCATATCGGCTCAAATCCGTTCAATAACCCATTCTGTTTTTCTATGTCCGTTTTTATAGGCTAGTTTTATCTTTCTGTATATATTGGTGGTTTTATCACTTTTTAAAACTAGTAATGAGTTCTATGTAATTTTTGTTAGATAAGAATATTTGACCATACTCCTAATATATTCGTCTCCTATTTTATGATTAGCAAATAAAAGTTGATCAATGAATTGACTACCATTAAACATACAACCAATTGTAACAGCCCCTTTCTCTGTTATTTTATTCTTACTAAGACGAAGGTAGCAAGATTTATTACCCTTTAGCCCCTGACCAATTGTAACAGCCCCTTTATCTCCTATCTGGTTACCATTAAGAGAAATATCACAGATGGACTTATTATCTTTGATCCACTGACCAATTGCAATAGCTCCCTCATCTTCTATTAGGTTGTTATCAAGCGAGATGAGCTCAATGGATTTATTACCCTCTAATCCTTGAACAATTCCAATAACTCCTTTATCTCCTACCAGGTTGTTATCAAGAGAAATATCATGGATAGATTTATTACCCTTGATCCACCGACCAATGGCAATAGCTCCTTTATCTCCTATTTGATTATTACAAAATGAAAAACGCATGATAGATTTATTACTCTCCAATCCCTGACAAATTGCAATAACTCCCTTATCCCCTATCTGGTTGTTATCAAGAGAAATATTACAGATAGACTTGTTGTCTTTAAGACATTGACCGATTGCAATAGCTCCTTCTTCTCCTATTTGATTCTTACTAAATGAAACAATCTTAATGGATTTATTGCCTTTTAGTCCTTGACCAATTGCAACAGCCCCTTTATCTCCTATCTGGTTGTTATCAAGAGAAATATTACAGATAGACTTATTACCTTTGATCCACTGGCCTATTGCAATAGCTCCTACTTCTCCTATTAGGTTGTTATCAAGCGAGATGAGCTCAATGGATTTGTTGCCCTCTAATCCTTGAGCAACTGCAACAGCTCCCCTATCTCCTATCTCGTTGTTACCAAGGCAAAGAAAGACAATAGACTGATTCCCCTCTAGCCCCTGAGCAACTGCAATAGCCCCTTTATCTCCTATCTCGTTGTTACCAAGAAAGATATTACAGATAGACTTGTTGTTTTTAAGACATTGACCAATTACAGCGGCTCCTTTGTCTCCTATCTGATTATTATTAATAGAAATATTACGGATAGACTTGTTGTTTTTAAGATATTGACCAATTGCAATAGCTCCTTCTTCTCCTATTTGATTCTTACTAAATGAAAAATCGTTTATGGATTTATTATCTTTTAGTCCCTGACAAATTGCAATAGCTCCTTTGTCTCCTATCCGATTTCCATAGATATATAGAATGCTAATAGACTTATTAACTTTAAGCAACTGGCCAATAGCAATAGCTCCTTCGTTTCCTATCTGATTGTTACTGAATGAAACAATCTTAATGGATTTATTGCCTTTCAGTCCTTGACAAATTGCAATAGCTCCTTTATCTCCTATCTGATTTTTGTTAAAAGAGAGAAGTGAAATAGATTTATTGTCTTTCAGACCTTGACAAATTGCTACAACCCCATTATCCGTTATCTGGTTATTATTGAGACATATTTGAGCGACACCTTTATTTTGTTCTAAGGCCTTTCCTAGTTTTACTGCATCTGCATCACTGATATTTTTATTTTTAATCTCAATTACAGTAAAATTATCTGGTGCAAGCAAAAACTGACTTATACTTGTTGCTGTTGACATGAAACCATTATTCTTCATTTTCAATTTTATTTGCTGCAAAAATCAACTCAACCTCCAAATGAATATTATAAAAATCACTATGAACAATTTTAATTTATAATGCAAATAAAAATTTCAATAACTGAAGTCTTTTCCAGCTGAAGCTGGGGGTTTAACCAAAAAAAGGGACTAAAAATCTAAGAACCTGTCTTCACGGTTTATCTAACCTTCTTAAAAGCAAAGCAGAGTGGGCAATCATCACATTGTTTTCTGCCGATTTTACAGCAATTTCGTAGTCTTTAGACAATCTCCTAAAATGATTTAACCAAGCAAACGTACGCTCTACAACCCATCTTTTTGCAAGAATAGCCCAACCTGGTGTTATTCGAGCTGAAATCTCTATTGTTTTTTTCATCGCATCTTTAACGAATGCTTCCATAGTTTTTCGGTAACCAGCATCAGCACAAACCCCTGTTAGCGTAGGATATTTTCCTACCGCCTCTTCAAAAACAATACAACCAGCTACCGTGTCATGCGTATTAGCTCGTGAAGGAGGTGTCCTTGCGTATCCGTCACGATATGCCTCTTACGACCTTTTACCTTTTTTCCCCCATCTATACCACGATCCTTTGCTTTGCCAGCCGTTTTAACACTTTGAGAATCAATGAGGCTATAGCTGGGATTAGGATTACGCCCCATGCTGATGCGAGATTTTGCTACAAGTTCTCTCATCATTTTTTCCCATATGTCTTTGTCTTTGGATCTCTTGTAAAAACTATATACAGCTTTCCATGGCGGATACTCCAATGGTAAAAACCTCCACTGACATCCTGTCTTTATGATATAAAACACAGCGTTCACTAGGCTGCGACGATCATGTTTTCTAACTGTTCCATATTTTCCAGTATCAAAATGATCTTTGATCAAATCCCACTGCTTATCAGTTAAATCGCTCGGATATGCCATTACTCCTCCTCATATCCAGCTCTTTATAGCATAGTTTATTTTATCTGTGAAGACAGATTCTAAATCTTCTAGTGAAAAGTATCCTTTTTTATTTCTTCAAACATCATTTCATACATTTCTTCACGAGTTGCTGCTACTTGCTTTCTAAATTCCAACAGCTTTTTTGATGGTTTATGTTCAAGCGTTAAGTAGGTAGCTGAAATATTGACATAATAATTATCTGGAGTAGTAACTTGTATTGTTTTGGGATTTTTTTAGTCACCACGCCATGCACTCTAATACCACTAGAATCTATAAAAGATACGATATCGCCTTTTTTAGAGACCATCCAAAACTGGAGGGTATGCTCTATATGGCTCAGTGTTAAGAACGAGTCCTTTTCTGTAAGTTTTGTTAATTTAGACAAACGGGAAACCCTGGTTTTAGCTGGACTCCTATTTACTATTGCTATGAAATTATTGTGGCTATTATTTGCTTTCCCTACTTATAATTTTACGCTACTCTATAGACTCAATTTGCATGCAAATTGAGTAATATTCTGACGCCCTTTTTGGTCATCGAGTGCTGGTAAATCTCACTCAAAATCTAGCATCTTTTTTGTAGCAGTTAAGCCTATACACCATACGCACCTCAAAGGTGCCATTAAACTACTGATATTTAAGCTTTTTCAACGATTAAAGAAAATGCTGTTGTAGCTCTTACATAGCTACACAAACAGTTAACAACCTTCTTCTACCTCAAATTTATGTAGCACATAGCAGCTACATCATAAGTTTGATTATTTAAGTAATTTTTGTTACACTTAAAATAGCTATACATTTACTTGATGGAGGATAATCATGACTCTAGGCAATCCGATAAATATTCGCTTACCAATTGAACAGCAACTCAAATATGAATCTCAAGCAATAGAACATGGTTTACCATTAAGAACTTATTTAAGACAACGGCTTGAAAGTGGTGATAATATTTTAACTGAACTTTCAGCACTGCGGAAAGCAGTTGAGCAAACAACACCATTTTCAGATGCAGGGAATGACGATAGCAAAACAGGAATAATGTTGGAGATACTTTTGTTATTACGGCAAATAGCCCAGCCACAAAAAGTACAGATAGCCCAACATGAGTTGAAACGGCTGGGCTTTGATATTTGGGATGGACAAAAAGAGTAAAACAATGAATCCAGATGACCAACAAAAGCTAGGGGTAATACTGGTGGTAATACTGCCGACATTGTTTTGGCTTCAGGCAGTAAAAAAGACTGAAGTACTAACAGAGCCAAAATGGCAAGCGTTGTGGCATTTGCTAAAGCATACTCATGAAAAGCCTTTGTTGTTGGCAGCTGCTATTGGTGGTTTGGTTTTGGCTCTCCTATTGCTGTGGATGATGACTCAATTTAGCAAATTAGAATTTGAGGGGGCGTATTTTGGTAAATTTCTGCGTGGTACTAGTATAGTCAGTAGTAGTAAACTAAAAAGGATTACCAAGGAAAAACAACAGCAGGTAACTATTGCAGGCATTCCAATGCCGACAAAAGTTGAGAATTTACATTTGCTAGTAGGAGGATCAACTGGAGCCGGTAAATCGGTCTTAATACGTGAGCTGGTTTATAAAGCATTGCTGCGTGGTGACCGAATGATTGTAGCTGATCCCGACGGAGATATGCTGGCAAAATTCTGGAAAGAAGGAGATATAATTTTAAATCCATATGACATCAGGACTCAAGGCTGGTCATTTTTTAATGAGATTCGAAATGATTATGACTTTAAGCGTTATGTACTTTCCATTGTACCACGTGGCCAAACAGAAGAAGCTGAAGAATGGGCCGGTTATGCGCGGCTTCTTCTGCGAGAGACAGCCCGTAAACTACAACTTATAGGCAATCCCTCGATGCGTGATCTTTTTCGCTGGACAACTATTGCTAGCCCAGATGAATTAAAAGAATTTTTAACCGGCACCGATGCTGAATCTTTATTTGTTGGGGCACCAAGAGCACTAGCCTCAGCACGGTTTGTGTTGTCAGATAAACTGCCTGAACATGTGAATATGCCGGCCGGCAATTTTAGCTTGCGCGGTTGGCTTGAAAATTTAAACGGTGGTAATCTTTATATTACTTGGCGTGAGGATATGACTGAATCTTTAAAGCCGCTGATTTCAGCGTGGGTTGATGTGTTATGCACCTCTATTCTTACCTTACCTGATGATGAAAATCGCCGCCTTTGGATGGTACTAGATGAGTTAGCATCTCTGGAAAAGCTTGCTAGCCTTGAAAGCGCCTTAACTAAAGGCCGTAAAAAAGGCCTGCGCGTTGTTGCGGGGCTACAGTCAACGGCCCAACTGGAAGATGTTTATGGAGAAAAAGAAGCGCAAACCCTTAAAAGTTGCTTTAGATCTTTAGTAGTTTTGGGGGGAGCTAAAACTGATCCAAAAACCTGTGAGGATATGAGTAAGAGTCTAGGCGAGCATGAAGTAGAAAGAATGAGATATAGCAAAAGTAGTAGTGCCAAGAGCACTAGCACCAACACCAGCATCGAACGAGCCACAGAAAAAGTGGTAATGCCCTCACAGATTGCTACCTTGCCTGAGCTTACCGGCTATGTTGCTTATGCCGGCAATAGACCAATAAGCAAAGTTACTATTGATGTTTTAAAATTTGTTAATCGAACAGCCAACTTTCAGGAAAGGAGCACCTAACCGAATGCTTAGTCACAAGATTTTAACCCGTCAGGATATAAACAGGGCTGCAAACTATTATGAAGATAGTGCTGATGATTACTATAGTAAAGATGGAAGCGCATCAGAGTGGCAAGGTAAGGGGGCAAAAATCTTAAAGCTAATAGGGGCAGTAGACAGCGCGCAGCTTCGAAAGCTAATGGCCGGAGAAGTAGGTTTAAGTAAAAATACTCGTTTAAGCACAAGACAAGATAGCAATAATAGAATCGGCATTGATCTTACATTTTCAGCACCTAAGAGCGTATCCATGCAAGCCTTAATTGCAATCGACGATAAAATCATCAAAGCTCATGATAGATCGGTAAAATGCGCTCTCAAGGCGGCGGAACAAAGAGCTCAAACACGTAAAAAGGTTAATGGTAAAAGCCAGGTTGAAACCACTGGCAATCTAATTGTTGCCAAGTTTAGACATGAAACCAGCCGCGAACGTGATCCACAGTTACATACTCATGCTGTTGTGATGAACCTTACCCAGCGTAGTGATAGGCAATGGCGCGCTTTAAGGAATGATGACATTATTAAAATGACCCGTTACCTCGGTGCTGTCTACCGAACAGAACTAGCTATAGAACTCCGGAAGGCCGGATATGAAATTCGATATGAACGGGAGGGTATGTTCGAGCTGGCTCATATTAGCAGGGCGCAAATTGAAGGATTTAGTAGTCGCAGCACACAAATTGAGAAAAAATTAGCTGAACGGGAGTTGACACGTCAAACCGCCACAACACAACAAAAACAACTGGCTACTATGGAGACCAGAAAGCATAAAGTATCAACTGCACGAGAGATTATTTTTGATGACTGGCAGGCTCGGGCAAAAGAGTTAAATATCGTCTTTGACCGGGACGGTGGAAAAACACTCACTAGTAAAGGAAAGGAGTTTAAGAACCAAACAACGCTCGATAAATTTACTAGAACTGAGGCTGCAAAACGCGCGCTGCGCTTTGCTATTAACCACCTAACTGAACGTCAATCAGTAATGAAAGAGAGTATTTTGCTAGACACGGCTATGAGACAAGCAATTGGCGCAGCTCGTTTGCCTGATATTGAAAGTGAACTAAAAAAAACAAATAAAGCAGGGCTACCTGATCGCTGAAGACCCCCTATATTTACCGTTAGATCAAATTGCCACCGGCCAAGGAAAAACAAAACAGATGTGGATTACTGAACTAACTGATAATGGGATGAACAAGCGTAAGGCAAACGCGTATATCAAAGAGGCAATCAAACATGGCAGTTTGGTAAGGTCAGAACCGCGCTATACCACCCAAAGAGCATTAGAACAGGAACAGTATATATTGCAGAGTGAGCTTAGCGGCCGCAATATATTTACACCAATCATGGACGCAGATGCCGCCAAGCTGCGTCTGGCAATTGGCGGCTTAAACAAAGGTCAAACAGAAGCAGCTTCAGCGGTGTTAACTACTAAAAATCGTATTATCGGTATAGAGGGATTTGCCGGCACTGGCAAAAGTCATATGCTTAAGGTAGCTAAGACAATTATAGAAGAAAACGGCTACCATGTACAAGCTCTGGCCTCATATGGAGCGCAAGTTAAGGCATTACGCGAACTAGGAGTTAAGGCCAACACTCTTGCTTCTTTTCTGAGGGCTAAAGATAAAAACATTAATGACCGTACCGTCCTGGTTATTGATGAAGCGGGGGTGGTACCAGCGCGTTTGATGAAACAAACCCTGAGATTAGTAGAAAAAACCGGAGTACGCGTTGTGCTTATAGGTGATACCAAACAAACGAAAGCTATTGAAGCAGGCAGGCCGTTCAGTCAGTTACAAAGTGCGGGTATGCAAACGGCATATATGAAACAAATCCAACGACAAAAGAACAAAGTATTAAAAGAAGCGGTGGAATTGGCTGCAAAGGGCCGGCTAACGGGCTCTTTAAAATGTATTAGCAGTATTATCGAAGTTAAGAATAATATGGAACGTCAGGCAGCCATAGCACATGATTATGTAAAACTACCGGCCGCTGAACGTAGCCGTACTATCATAGTCTCCGGTACTAATGAAGCACGCCGAGACATTAACCACGCGGTACGTAAGGGTCTGAATCTTGCAGAACATGGGGTGGAATTCAATATTTTAATCCGTCGGGATATAACAAAAGCAGAAAGCCGATTCTCTAAACATTACTATATCGGCGACATTATCCAGCCAGAAAAAGATTATGCAAAAACCGGTTTAAAACTTAATGAACTTTATAAGATTGAGAACACGGGACCAAACAATCAACTTACCGTGCGAGCTAAGTCGGGCGAATGTTTTAAATTTAATCCCCTGATTAATCAAAAACTGTCAGTATACCGGCCTGAGCGTATTGAGCTCAGTACCGGCGACATAGTAAGAATCACACGCAATGATGCTAAACTTGGTCTGGTTAACGGTGATCGCTTGAAGGTGGGAGCATTGAAAACCGGCCATATACTGCTAACTGACGGTAATAAGCAGCTCAAACTTGCGACAGACAAGCCACTGTATGTTGATTATGCCTACGCAACAACAGCACACAGCAGTCAGGGTTTAACCACTGAGCGCGTCTTAATTGACATTAATACCAAGAGCCTTACCACCGCCAAAGATGTTTATTATGTGGCAATCTCCAGAGCCAGATCAGAAGCACGCATTTATACCGACAACATTAAGGGATTGCCAAAA
>Ga0206914_1006_pt1 | contig 30691 bp, 31 predicted proteins | sample Alteio_BWOrgHeat_73_FD_152938 | JGI IMG/M metagenome (GOLD analysis project Ga0206914, IMG submission 152938) | Enriched cells from forest soil in Barre Woods Harvard Forest LTER site, Petersham, Massachusetts, United States -... | ecosystem: Environmental > Terrestrial > Soil > Temperate forest >... | reverse complement strand
AACTAGAAATTTCGGTGTTATGAGTTGTGTCATTTTTCCTTAATCTAGTTATTTAATAAATTTACTACTTCTGTTTGAACTGTTGCAAATTTTGCAACAGTTGCATCTTGTTCTAGCTCACCTTCTTTGAATATATTACTTAAGTGTCTTGAAATCACCGATTTGTCTCTACCAAAAACTTCTGTCAATTGATTTAAAGATAACCAGACTGTCTCATGATCTAATTTTACTTCAACGCTTATGTCGCCATTTTTACTAGTAAATATTACTATTTTACTTGTTACTTCTGTTTTATTCATTTTTAATAAGAGTTAAAAGATCTGATGCGTCCAATATTACTTTATTCATTTTGAGCTTCAATTCTACGTTGTTTTATCAACTCATCAACTAAGCTCTTATTTTGCTTATGATATTTATTAATTAATTTACGAGCTTTTTCAAGGGCAATGTGCATTGGAGAAATTGCTACATCATTATTGCTACTATTAACGTTAAGTATTATGTCTTCTTCATCTTTCATTTCCATCTTTCGCTTTTTCGTCCTCTGGATGACGGACTTTTTTATCAGGTTGAGTATAATATTGATACCATATTATAAAATAGTATACAAATTGATTTTAGGAACCAAATTGAGAATGTTCAGAAGACTAGCCAAATCATTCACATACAACAAACTTATGAACTGAACCATAATTACAGCCATAAGTCCATATAGTTTTGTATCAATTTTAATAGTGCCGTTTTTCTGCGGGCTGAAGAATATAGCTTTGATAAGTTTAAAGTGATATAGCAATCCGAAAATACTACCAAGAACAACCACTATAAATTCTAAAATTAAGTTTTGACTGATCAAAAGAGTAAATAATTTTATTTTCACTAAGAACATGCTAGTCATAGGTAGTCCTGCACTAAATATTAGTGCGAAGGCAACGAGTAGCTTAAAGAATTGGCTTTGTTCAATGAATTTAAAGTTTTGAAAACGCAAATCGTCTGTTTTATTTTGGATATGAGCGACGATCGTGAAAAGGGCAATTTTATTGATTGAATCAAGAATTAGTAATTGAAATAATAGCTCCGTAGCAGGCAATATGGTCATCAGCAGAAATATATAGCCGATCCCGGATGCTGCTCCGTAGATAATAGTTTTTTTTAAACTACCGGCTTTAAATGCAAAAAAGGTACAGACGGCAATTGTAAGCATCGCCATTGGACGAAGCACGGAGATTAAGATGTTTTGAATAAGTTCTACGTCAATGGTAAAATGGATAAATCTAAGTATTATATACACTCCGAAAATACTTGAAATTGCTGCAAAATAAGTAAGAATAAATGGGGGAGCCGATGAGTAGGCACGGATCATCCAAAAATGCATTGGGAAAAAGGCCGTTTTTAAAATGGCGCCGCTCAAGAAGAAGACTATAGCAGTAGTTATCAGTCTTGAATTGCCTTGCACTTTTAATATGCGTGCAATATCTGTAATGTTTAAACTACCGGTTATTGCTAAAAGAAACCCTATGCCAATCAATATTAGCGTTGCTCCAATAGTGCCAAGCATCAGATAGTCAAATGAGCCGACTAATGCCATGCGGGTGTTTCCTTTGGACATCAGCACATAGGTAGCAAGAGAAGAAATCTCAATAAACACGTATAGGTTGAACAGATCGTTAGTGCTGATGACACCAAGATAGCCGACATGGGCAAAAAGTAGAAGAGAGTAAAATATATGCTGACGGTTTTTTTCAATATATTTTGTCACCGTTGAATCTATCAATTCTCTACCAAAAAGCAGAAAGAATAATAAAATCGCATTGATAAAGACGATTATCGGTTGATTGAACAAGTCTAATCTATATTCAATACCAATCGGTGGATGCCAGCTGCCAAAAGCATAAGATATTCCTCCTTTGGCAAAGGGCATGGCATATATAGCAAGGCTTAAGCATAAGGTGGCACAGATAGTTGAGATCAACCAAGCCGCAAAGCGATTAAAGCTTATCACGCTCAAAAGAGCAGCAAAAAATGGTATTAGAATTTGCAATGCCGGTAGGTGTTTGGATATAATCATACTAATTTCGATAATTATTTGTTCTCCCGTCATTGCGAGGAGGCGTAGCCGACGTGGCAATCCAGACTGTATTTTCTGGGTTGCCACGTCGCTTCGCTCCTCGCAATGACGGGGGAGATTGAGTAATTTCACTTTCAAGAATAGTATTATATTCTCTGTGTATCTGGTAAATTAAGGCGAGGCCAACAGACATTGTCGCAAAACCAACTACAATTGCAGTTAGCATTAATACATGGGGCAGGGGGCTTGAAAATATATGCCGGCAGCTATCGCTATTTGCGCATAGATCAATTGGCACTACTCCATGTTTAGTTTTGCCTAGAGCTATATAAAATACCAGTACCGAGCTTTGAAAAAATTCCTAATCCGATAATTTTACGGATAAAATTATCGCTAGTGAGCATAATAAAAAGTCCACAGGTGAGAATAATCACCGCAAAGAAATATATTAGATTTTGCATTTACTCCTCCCTTAGTAATGAATATATCAAGAACATGACTGATGCAACGGTCAAACCAACACCGAGTTCAATAGAGAATATACCGATATGTTGTCCTGTAATATTATTATTAGCAATTGAATTGTAATCTAGGTAATTATCATTAAAAATTAACGAAACAATCCCAGTCCCTGCATAAATAGCCACTCCTAAAACACCGCAGATAGTTAGTCCGTCTATTAGCAATTCCCGCTCGTCATCCAGAGGAGCACGAAGTGCGACGTAGGGATCCAGCTTTATATTGTTTTTTGAGCTTTGCTGTCCTTCGGGGGCTTCTGGATCCCTACGTCGGCCTACGGCCTCCTCTGGATGACAAGTGGGAATTGCTGGCCTATCTATAGAGATATGTTGGCTTAAATGATTTTTACCAAACACTAAATCATAGGCAATTAATCCGGTTGCAAAAATCACTCCGGCTTGGAAGCCACCCCCGGGTGATACTTCCCCATTTAGCTGAATATAGATAGCGTATAATATAATATAAGGAATGATAAAAGGGATAATAGTTTTGAGCAGCAGGAATTTTTTAAGCATCGACTTTCTTCCTCCTCGAAATAATTACTAATACTGCTAATCCTGCAATCAGAATAACGGTAGTTTCCCCAAGCGTATCGTACCCCCTATAGCTTGCAAGAATTGCCGCAACAATTGAAGGGATAGCAATATCTTTTTTAGTGTTTTCTAAATAATAGTTGGTTAAATGTGTTTGCATGGGTGAATTTTCGTCACCATATTCTGGTAAATCTAAACTTGCCAGGCCAAGGCAAGCAATCAAGATTTTGCATAATAATGCTGCTAAAACCATTCTAGTTTTTTGCGGTTTACCGATATTGTCGCCGACAATTTTTATCAGGTTAAGTAATACACAAGTAGAAAGACAAACGCCCAAGGCAGTTTCAGTCATAGCAACGTCCGGTGCATCCATTAATAAGTAGCATATGCCGATAAATAAGCTGAAAACCGACATAACTATTACAGATTCAATCAGGCTTTTGCTGAATATAAGTTTTATGCAGGTGATTACCATGACTAAAGCAGAAATGCCTAAAAGGGTTTCGTTTATTGTAAAATCTAATTTAAAAGGAATGTCGAGAAACTCTACCATTTATTTAATTCTCCCATTTTTATCTACCTTGTATAGTAAAGATGCACGTCCCAAAGCATAAGTAGAGATTGGATTTAGAAGAAAAACAAGTATGGCTATTACTATTAATTTAAAAGAGCTTATATAATTGTCTTGTAACATAGCCAGACCAATAAAACAAAATTGTCCACCGCAGCATTCAATAACACTGGCAGCGTGAAGCTTAGAATAAAAATCAGGAAACCTGAACAAGGCAATAATCCCTGAGGCAATAAAAAATATTCCTCCCAGAATCAATATCCAGCCTAAATAAATCATTTACACTCACTGTTGTTTATGATTTATTTTTACAGCATCTTTTTACAAGATACAAGGGATCATGATAGTAATAGCAGGGCAATCACATTAAAAATATAATTCTTCACCTCTCCCCTTGTGGGAGAGGTCGCGCCCGTTGGGGCGGGTGAGGGGTATTTTAGGATAGTTTTGATGTTAAAAAGGTTTAAAAAAGCACTGCAAGCAAATCAAGCAGAAGACCGGAGTTATTGTTTAAATTGAAGTATTAGAAATGATTTTAAATACCCCTCACCCGCCGCTTAAGCGGCGACCTCTCCCACAAGGGGAGAGGTAAAGAATTATAATTTTAAATTGATGATTATACCGCTAAACTTTGCTCAGTTTTTAGCATCTCTCTATACCCGTCATTAAGCATTTTGACTCCGTATATCCATATTATACATACTATCATAAATACCGTCATTAGGAATCCGGCTATATCTTCATGATTAGCGGTCGGGAATATGGTGAATGTGATCATTTGCACCGTTGCACCAATAGATTTACCAAGCTTTGCCCCCAAAACATCTACTGCTGCTTTACCTTTTGTTTTCATCTCTTTGTCCAGCGGAATATAAACCATCTCTTTAGTTGCATCAAATAGAGAGTATTTTGCCCCTTTGCCTAAGATATTTTGCAAACCACCAATAAATACGACAATTGCCAATGGCGATAATATTGTCACGCCGGCAAAGATTGCCTCTAAATATCCTTCTAGAACAACGAATGAGAAAAACATAGAACCGGCGAGGAAGGTTACAGCTGGTGTAAGCACCGCTCCCCAGAACCACCCTAAGTTACGCACAATAAAGCTACCAATTACAATAAATACTAAGGTTGAAATTCCTGTCCAATATAGCACGTTACCCATATAAGCCATAAAATCCTTAGTCTCAGGATATAGTGCCTTGGCTCTTGACATCCATAGTCCTTCTATTAAGTTAATTGAGGTGCTGTACGATATCATCAATATACAAATTACCGCTAAATATTTTGAAGTAAAGACCATCTTCGCGCTATCCTTAAGACTAAGTTTTAAGATATCTGTACGTTTATTTTTAAATATTATACCTTTCAAACTCTCAATATTTTTGACCTCAACAAAGCGATGCAGAGCCAAGCAAACAACTCCTGAACCAAGCATTAGAAGAGTCATAGATTTTAAAATGATTTCCGAGTTATCGCTGATGCCTGCAAATAATGGTAGTAGAAAATGTTTTCCTTGCGTAAAGTAAACAATAAGCGTGCCAGAAATCAGCAGATTCATTTGTCCAAAAACGCCAAAGAATATATAAAATCTTTTTGCTTCTTCCGTTTTAGTGATCTTATTCGCTAACTGCCAGAAAAATAAGAAAAATACGATCACCGGCCATAATTCACCCATAATATAAAACAGTACAAAACTCCATTTTCCCCACATTATTATAAACCATTTTAAATGTGGCAGAGCTTTAACGTAATATGCAACAGTATCCGGATCCGGATGAAAAAATGCCTGATTCGGATAAATAATAAAGGCAAAGAAGGTAAAGAATCCAAGAAAAACACAAATAACAATACGAAACACCTGCTCAGTAGTCATAATATTACAAAGACGAGTGTAAATTATAACAAAAATCACTCCCATCGGCATCTCACCCCAAAGCTTAATAAAGCTTAGGACTTCAGTGCCAATCATGGTGACCACAAAGCCATCTTTAATACTTCGAACCAAGTTTTGATTGAGCAGAATAAATAGCATTAAAAATGCCATTGGTAAGAATTTGATTAATTCGTATGATCTAATAGGCCAAATGGCGTATCTTAGCTTGCTGTGTCTAATTCTACTAAAAATGCCGATAGACCAAGAAGGTTGACTAATCAAAATGAACTCCAGAAATTATAATTACAGCGTGTAAGCTAAAACAATATATGTTTCGTGTCAATGACGTGCTATATAATAAATGTTTCAATATTTTACTAGATGGCAAGGTCACCTCATGAAAGTTAAAGCTTTTCACCTCTCACCTTGTGGGAGAGGTCGACCCGCAGGGGCGGGTGAGGGGTATTTTAGACTTGATTGGTAGTCAACATTTAGTTCGGGAAGATATGAGAAGTACCGTGCGCAGATGTTGGAAAAGTATGAGCTTAGAGTTATGCATTTTGGGAATAACCAGGTGCTAAGTAATGTAGAAGGGGAGTATTAGAAATGATTTAAAATACCCCTCACCCGCCGCTTAAGCGGCGACCTCTCCCACAAGGGGAGAGGTGAAGAGTCTCGCCACCTGCAACAATACCTTGCCGTACCTTATCTTGCAGTGTCATACCTTTCCACAGTTGCTCTTCTTGCAGCGTATTCCCCGCCTGATAACACAATTAAGCTATTAATTACATCTTTTACCCCTTGTGTTCCTTGAACGCTCGCAATAGCAAGCCTAGCTTCTTCATGGGTTCGTACAAAGCCACTTAATTGTACTATGCCTCTATCTACTGCTACATGAATTAAGCTAGAAGAAATTAGTGGGTCATTGCGAAATTTGCTTCTTATAGATGTTATTATTTTAGTGTCTTCAATTTGTTCTCCCTGATTTTTATAAGCTTCTTTTCCAGTCCTTCCTCCTGAAACTCCACAGCTTATCAGGCTTAAACATAACATTGTTGCTATTAGGGTTTGTAACTTATTCATAATAACTCCTTATTTAAATGTTAACTAATGGTTTACTAGACATTCAGTAAGTATATTGGTGAGAATTTACTTACTTACTTTAAGTGGTAGCAGGCTGTGGGGGCTCTGTCAACAGTTTATATATGAAAGCATTTTTTGCGGGTGGACTGATTATTTTTTCTTAAACATATAATCATAGATAAGAAGGCATGCACCAATGGTAATGAAGCTATCTGCAAGGTTGAAGGCTGGAAAGGACCAGTCTTGATAATTGAAGTAAATAAAGTCAAACACTGCACCTCGAAATATCCGGTCAACAAGATTACCAAGAGCGCCGGCAATTATAATGCTTAATCCAAATTGTGCTAAGCAAGTTTCCGTACTTAGCATGATATAAGTCAAATATATGATAATCGCACTATTAACTATCAAAAGACCGGCATTACTATATTGAGAATACTCGTTAAGCAGACCGAAACTAATACCGTAATTCCATGCATGGACAAAATCCAGAATCGGCAGTATCTCTAGTGTAAAACTATCTTGTGTTTGGAGATATGCAATTAAAAAACTTTTTGATGCTTGATCAATCGCAATTAAAGATAATATTGAAATAGAGTAATAGATAAGTTTTTTTTTGGTCATTTAGTTTGTTATTATTGTAGTGTTGGTGGAAAAAGCCTTAGAACGTCATCCAGAGGAGGTCGCAGGTCGCTTGTAAGCACTCCGTCATTCCTGCGAAAGCAGGAATCCATTCGTACAATCCATTTTGCCATGGATCCCTGCTTTCGCAGGGATGACGAGAAAGAAGCGAGGCGAAGTAAGAGATACTAATATATTTTTATCTCAGTTACGTCATCCACGGCAAGTTCAGTGTGCTGATTAAGCTTTTTACTTAAATTTTGCAGTTGTCCCTTATATTTTTTGAATTTAGACAATTTATCACCGGCAAGTACTATGCTAGGAGTAGACTTAAACTTCATAGGATTTACATGCTTGCCGTTGATCAACACCTCAAAATGTAAATGCGCACCCGTTGCTCTACCACTTTTTCCAACGTAAGCTATAACATCACCTTGTTTTACTTTAGAACCTTTTTTAATATTATTGGCAAATTTTGAAGCGTGCGCATATGCGGTAGACATACCGCCGCTGTGCTTAATTGTAATGATCTTACCATATCCATCTTTCCAACCGACAAAACTTACCTCGCCGTTACCTGCTGCCTGAATAGGTGTCCCAACTGCTGCAGCAAAATCAACGCCTTTATGCATTTTGTTATACCCCAATGTAGGGTGGTGTCTGTGACCAAAATGTGATGAGACTCTAGCAACCTTTAATGGAGTTCTAAGTAAATTACTTTTTATACTATCACCGTCTTCAGAAAAAAATTGTGTTCCTTCTTCTCTTCCGGTCGGAGAATAGCGATAGATATTATAATCCTTATTCTTTGTTTGCAGAGAGGCATATAAAATCTTGCCATGATGCGATAAATCACCTTCCGAAGTTACAAATTTTTCAGTGATAACAGTAATTTTGTCACCTGACTGGATCTGTCTCTGAAAATCAATTTGATGGGAGTAAGAATTAATTAACTCATTAATGCTATTACCGCTCATTCCGGCTGCTTTGAGTGAGGCAACTACACTAGAGTCAATGGTAGCTTCATATTGTGTGACTAATTTTGTAAGTGGTGCAGATATATGGTGCACTGCGAACTTATCGTCTCGACGAACAAATTCTATGGAATTAACTTTATCAAGCTTTAAAGTCATTCTGCTTAAGACCAATTTTTCCTGGTTTAAATCAGATTCGGAATTTTCACTTAGTTCTATGCTATAATTAAATACTAAATTCTGACCGATCTTTAAATTTGAAGCAATTTGCGAAAGCGATGATAGTTTGACTAATTCCCTAATATCTTCGTTAGGTAGTTGTTGATTTCTTAAAATAGCGCCGAGTGTATCACCGTTTTTAATAGTTACTTCTCTGGTAATTTCAGTTGACTCGGTTTGTATATTGCCGGATGTACTTGGTAGTAAGCTAGTTGGCAAAATGTTGCTAATATGCCCATTGGCAAAAAATAAAACTGCAGTAAGAGCTACAAGCCCTACAATAAATGATACACGTTGTATAGCATTTTGTAGCAAAAAAAGAAATGGGTAACCAATCAGAATCCGAAAGATTTGAGCCATAAATAACCTTACGTGAAAATAACTAAATTTAATCTAGAACATTTATTTCAATGCTGCAATAGAAATATTCTACACCGTCCATCCAGAGGAGGCCGCAGGCCGACGTAAGGATCCAGTTTTAGGCCGTTATCTGGATCCCTACGTTGGCCTGTGGCCTCCTCTGGATCTGGTACATCCCCACAAAATTAAAACTCTCACCTCTCCCCTTGTGGGAGAGGTCGCCGCAAAGCGGCGGGTGAGGGGTATTTTAAATCTTTTCTTTCCAATATCTAGTTAAACTTTAATTGCTTAAATATGAAATGACGAAATACAATTTTTAAAAACTTTTAACATTAGAGTTAGCCTCAAGATACCCCTCACCCGCCCCTTCGGGTCGACCTCTCCCACAAGGGGAGAGGTGAGAGTTTTAATTTCGTGGGGATGTACCAGCTCTGGATGACGGGGGGTGGGCTATAATTTAATCAGTTTCTGTGGTGTTTTGATCTGTCCTAACCTTAACTAAAACGGACATACCTGTAACTATTTTGTCTTTAAGATTATCAGGCACTGTAAAGTCAATTATTACGGGTATTCTCTGGACAATTTTGGTAAAGTTACCTGTGGCATTAGCTGGCGGCAAAAGGCTGAATTTTGCTCCGGTAGCGGGAGAGACATTACGAATAGTGCCGATTATTTTATGACCGGATTCCGAATCTATAATAATTTCAGCCATCATCTTGGGATTGAACTTTGAAATTTGTGTTTCTTTGAAATTTGCCTTTACATATAGTTGATCAACCGGTACAACGGAAAATAATACGAATCCTGTTTGGACATAATTTCCCTCTTGAAGCGAGCTATTTCCTATGACTCCATCTATCGGAGATCGAATTTCGGTATTATCAAGCGCTCGCTTTGCAAGGTTTTTCTCTTGTTGTATTGAACTTTGTTTGGCAATTGCAGCCGAACGTTGAATCTCTAGCAAAATTAGCTCTTCCTTACTTGTTTGCATGTTTAACAAGCTTTGCGAAAGTTCGTTTTTTGCTTCTTCAAAGGCAATTTTTGCATTATCTAAATTTTGTTTACTGGCAAAATTATCCTTATTCAATTTTTGGATTCTTTTAAAAGTAAGCTCCGCTACTTTAAAATTTTCTTCAGCGAATTCAAAAGATTCCATAGTCTTATTTTGCTGAATAATTGCCAGTTTGATATTTTGCTCGATGATATTCACATCATGTTTTGCTCCTTCTAGTGCAGCTTCTGCTTTTGCCAGTTTTGCTTTATAATCGTCATCTTGGATTTTAGCGATGATTTGACCTGCTCGCACCAAGTTATTCTCTTTGACAAAGACTTTGGCGATTACTCCGTTTATTTCCGAGCTAACGTTGGAAATATCTGCTTCAACATAGGCATTATCAGTTGATTCTGTGTTAATCCACAGATGAATTTCATATGTAATAAACAATAAAATAATTACAGAGATTGTTAATATTGCTTTTATGCGAGGATGAGATTTTAATTTATTAAGCATCATGATTTATGTACTATATACATGCAGATTGGTATTGATAATATGTACAATATAGCAGCTATTGGCAGAGCGTACCAAGGGTATATTACAGCTGCAATGATTATCACCGCTGATATGATCATTGATAGTGACAAATATTCCAGTTTTACATGAAAATTCTTGAGTGAAATAGTAGGGAATCGGCTAGGAAGTAACAGAGCTATAATGACAATGTATAGGTTTATTCCCAAAGTATGATTTCTAATACTAAAATTATTGATATAAAGAGTAAATTCAAAGTCTAGAATCATTAGAATTAAAGCTAAAAGCGCCCCGCAAGGCGCAGGAATGCCAGTAAAGAAAAGACTATTAGCAGTCTTTTCTTTGGCTTCAATTAGAGCTGTGTTGAAACGCGCTAAACGAATGGCCATGCAGACAACAAATAGCATTATTGATGCCCATGAAATTACTTTAAACTCATATTGTTGGAACGACCATAAATAGATAAGTATCGCCGGACATAATCCAAAATTAACAAAGTCGCACAATGAATCAAGTTCTGCGCCAAAATGGCTGGTGGCATTAAATATGCGCGCAACACGCCCATCAACCCCGTCTATTATCGTGGCAATTAATACGCAATAAACAGCTGTTTCCCAACGACTATCCAGGGCAAAGCGTATTGAACTAACACCGATTATCAAGCCGATCAATGTAACGATATTCGGCAGCAACCTGGTAAATGGTACTGGTTTTGTGCGTTTGCTATCAAGCTTTATCAAAATTTATTACCTCTCCAGGTGTCAATTTGCAGAAAAGTAAACGTCTCGATGTCATTCCCGCGAAGGCGGGAATCCAGAACAAAGCAGCTAAAAACTGGATTCCCGCCTTCGCGGGAATGACATACAGAGGATGGTTTGTGCAAAAACAAGTGTAAATGACAGGCAGGAATTGCTGCATTAGCGTCGTTCAAACTTTGGTTGTTCAGATTTTTTCATCTTTAAATCAGCAATAACAGTTTCGCCGCCGATACATGTTTGTCCTTCAGTTACTAAGATTGCTGTTTTTAACGGGAGGTAAATATCTGCTCTACTGCCAAACCTGATTAGACCGAATCTTTCGCCTGCAACGACCTCTTGTTCTTCTTCTAAATCACAAACAATTCTTCTGGCCACAAGGCCTGCAATTTGTACAAACCCCAATTTTGTGCCGTTTTTTGTTTCCACTTTGACAGATTGGCGTTCGTTATGAATGCTAGCCTTATCTAGAGAAGCATTAAAAAATTTACCGGAATGATAATGTAGGGATAATATTTTACCACTAACCGGAATTCTATTTATGTGCACATTAAAAACGTTCAAAAATACACTTACTCTAATCATCTCCTCATCGCCCAGCTCAAGTTCCTCCGGCGGAGTAATTTCAGTTATTTTAGTTACTATACCATCTGCTGCGCTTATTACTAAGTCATCGCCAACCGGAGTCATTCTTTCAGGATTTCTGAAAAAATATGCGCACCATAGCGTGCAGATACCACAAATCCAGCCCAAATTAGCGCTAAAAGAACCTAGCACGAATGTTACAGCAGCAAAGATAATAATAAAAATATAACCTTCACGGTGAATAGCTTTTACAAGATCAGGATATGGTTTCATAGATTTTTTCATTGTTTTTAATATTTACTTAACATTACCGAGAGTGATGATAAATTTCTTAAAGTCCGGGGTCAAGAACAAATCGTTATTAACAATACTAATAATTATTACTCTGTATCTTAATCCGCAGCCATCTCATAAAAATTATAAAATAATCAACTTAAGATATAAGTGGTGCACATTTAAAATGCTAAGATAAAGAATGTGCATAGTTTATTGTAGGTTAGTAGTCATTTTTGACCAGACAAGTACCGGATAGCTAACTAATATATGGGAATGGAAGGTTTTAGTGAAGAGTGAAAGCAGCTATAATTTTAACTGAATTTTAACCGCTTTTTGTCGTATTTTTATGTCCCTCTGTGGGATGGGAATAACACCCTTGCCTTTAGGCAACCACTTTAGTATTATATTTAAATGGCTTATCGCAAGGGATCACATAGTATATACGACTTAAAGTACCATATAATTTGGTGTACCAAATATCGTTACCGAGTAATTGCAGGTGAAGTTGCTAGTAGAGTTAAGGAATTAATCAGGGAAATATGTTTAGCTAACTATGTTGACATTGTTTCCGGCTCAATAAGTCCGGATCATATACATATTCTTGTATCTGTACCACCAAGCATTTCCATATCAAAATTAGTTCAATACATCAAAGGTAAGAGCAGCAGAAAAATACTGATGGAATTTGAGCATTTAAAGAAAAGATACTGGGGACAGCATATTTGGGCTAGAGGCTATTTCGCTGTTACAGTCGGTAACCTTAATGAAAAACAAGTGCAAGAATATATAGAGAGTCAAGAGATACATCACCAAAAAGATAATTTTGAGATTTCATCTCATTAATCTGCTTTGCAAGCGTTTATCAAGCTACCAGCTTGAGCTGGTAGTGATTGACACAAAATTAACCACTTTTTAGGCGATTTTATCCACTTTTTAGCCATATTTTTGCCTATTTTTAATATAAGAAAACCCAGTATATAAGCCGATATTCAGAAAAAAAACGAAGCATAATTTAGACCCCGCAGGGCAGCGAAGCTAAATTTAAAAAAAATCAGAAAATTAACTATTTAATAATTAAATATAATTAACTAGAATTTGATGTAGTGACTTAGGGCCGGTGATGATCGAGTCAGTGAAGTTTGATTTTGATGTGATCGTCCTAATATCTTACCCGGGGCCTACGCATGAAAAATTTTGATTGCAATGGAATCACCTCTCCCCTTGTGGGAGAGGTCGCGCCCGTTGGGGCGGGTGAGGGGTATCTGGAGACTAACTTCAACGTTAAAAGTTTTTAAAAATGTCTTTTCGTCATTACATGATTTGAGCAACTAAAGTTTAACCGGATAACGGAAAGAGAAGATTTTAAATACCCCTCACCCGCCGCTTAAGCGGCGACCTCTCCCACAAGGGGAGAGGTGAAGGATTTTATGTCAAGAAATTTTTTCATGCGTAGGCCCTAATATCTTGCCCAAATCTTCTTGCCTAGAAATGATTATATGTTACAATAAGCGATAAAAATTTTAGTTTGGAATAAATCATGTTAGAAAAATTATATATTAAGACAATTTTACTGTTGTTGGTTTTGCTAGTTCTATCCGGGTGCTTGCCGGTCATTTTCACCGGTGCTACCGGTTCTGTCGTGGAGATGGCCAAAGATAGGCCGGTAGGCGATGCTTTAACAGATGCTCGCATTGCAACAGCCATTAAGACGAATTTTATAAAAAAAGGTTTTCGTCCGCTTTATTCAAAAATTAAAACAGAAGTTATTCAAGGGCGGGTGTTATTTACGGGCGTTATAGAAAAAGAAGAAGATGCAATCACCGCTGTGCAAGTTGCATGGGAACAAGAAGGCGTAATTGAAGTGATAAATGAGTTGAAGGTAGACAAAAGTAGCCGCACCTTTAACTTGGTTCAGTATACGAAAGATACCATGATTACCAGCCAGATAAAATCAAAAACATTTGTAAACAGAGATATAAAATTTGTAAATTATACAGTCATTACCCTGAATGATATTGTTTATTTATTCGGTATTGCGCGCTCTGAGGAAGAGCTTGAGAAAGTTGCATCTATTGCTTCTAATGTTTACGGGGTAGAGAAAGTTATTAGCCATGTTAAAATTCAGCCTTTTGTTAATAAAACTAAGTTGCGACCTGCAAAAAAAGAGGTAACTGGTGATGAGGTATTTATTGAACAAGGCAGCGATAGTTCAACCCCTGCTGATAATGCTGTAGCTAATGATTGGTAATTTGTCATTCCCGCGTAGGCGGGAATCCAGAACAAAACGGCTGCAGGACTGGATTCCCGCCTTCGCGGGAATGACACTGAAGAGGCTCATTATTGCATTGTTAAGCATAATACTTTGTTCGTGCCAAGGGGGGAATCAATATAAAAAATTGTCTAAGGAAGATCGCGGCAACAATCATTATAAAGGACATTATAAGGTTGGTGATCAGTACGCAATAAAAAATAAAACCTATAAACCTACAGAGGTTACCAGATATAACAAAGTTGGCCAGGCCTCATGGTATGGCAAAAAACACGGATTCCACGGCAAGAAAACGGCGAATGGTGATGTCTATAATAAGAATTTGCTAACGGCAGCTCATCGCATATTACCATTGCCGTCCTTAGCTAAAGTAACAAATCTTGGCAATGGCAAATCAGTTATAGTACTAATAAATGATCGTGGGCCGTTTTCTAAGGATAGAGAAATTGATGTATCTGAAAAAGCAGCAGAGGTACTTGGTATGAAGCAACAAGGCGTTGCCAAGGTAAGGGTGCAATATCTACATGCAGAATCACAGACTTTTTTAAAGACCCTTGGACTTCAGAAAAAAACCGGCTCCAAAGCTAAGAAGCCCCTTAAGAACAAACACTGTAGCGTAAATTGTCATATCAAGTTGGTGAATTTAAAATATAACGGGCGAATCTAGCTATACTAATTTCTCAATAGATAGCCGATAATAATTGCAAAAATATTTTTAGCGGAGAGATGCATAAAAACTGCCAAATGGCTATTGGTACCTCTAGCCGGACTTGAACCGGCACGCCCGAGGGCAACAGATTTTGAATCTGTCGTGTCTACCATTCCACCACAGAGGCCTATGTTACCGAAATTAATAAAATTAAATTCAAGAAGTTGCTTTTTATCACACTAGGTCACAAATTGTCAAACAATATTGTATGAGTTCAAGTCCCCTAGCTAAACATTTTTTCCAATGCTTCTAGCACCCAAGATGTAGTTTTAGCATCTAAAGTTCCAAGTTTTTTTATAACTCTAATTTTATCTATAGTACGAATTTGATCAAGAACTATAGTACCTTTTTTGCCCTCAAATTCTATAGGAATACGGGTTGGATAGGCAGTGATTGTGCTTGTCATGGGTGCAATAATCAGTGTTCTTATATATTTATTCATCTCATCAGGAGAAATCACTATGCATGGTCTTGTTTTTTTAATCTCTGCTCCCTGGGAAGGATCAAGGTCAATGAGCAGAATATCAAACCGAGAACAATCATCTACCATTGCCATTCTTCCTTATCCCAAGAATGCTCAGTAAGTCTTGCATCCATGAGTTTATCATCCTGAGTTTTGGCCATAATTTGAAAACTTTTCTCCCATCCTCGCCTTGCCTCTTCGTAAGGCGTTATAATTAGGGCGTGGTTTTGTACCGTCAGCTGCACTTTATTTTTTATCTTACATTGCGCCAGCAACACTTTCGGTATCCTTAAACCTCTTGAATTACCTATTTTAATAATTTCTGCATTCATACACATTGCCTTTTATTATACCAACGTTTAACTGCATTGTAATCACTTTGTATATACGTGTCAAGCAACATAACTAAATTTCAGCAACTCCCCCTCGTCATCCAGAGGGAGCGAAGCGACCGTAAGGATCCAGAACCCAAAGGGCAGCGAAGCTCAAAAAATAACATAAAGCTGGATCCCTACGTCGGCCTACGGACTCCTCTGGATGACGAGCAGGAATTGCTGACTAAATTTGAATAGACAAGTTCAAAAAAGATTGCTGGATATTTTGAATAAAATTAGCTATTGTTCTTCTACATACCAATGAAGAGGTGTTAGGTTATGGGCGTAAGTCTTGTTCAACTATTAGTAGTTTTACTGATAATATTATTATTATTTGGTGCAGGGAAGCTACCGAAAGTTATGTCTGAGCTTGGCAGGGGGCTAAAAGCTTTTAAGTCTTCCATGAAAGATGATGATAATAATGAAAACAAAGAATAAGCGCAGAAACCTTCTGTACTTGGTAGATAAGTTTGTATATGCTATATCAACATAATATAATTATTTAGAAATTTATGAACTTCGTTAAATCTCTCTTGCTAATACTCGTAGTATCTATTGCTTTGACCGGCTGTAAATCCAAACATGTTGACGATGAAAAAATTACTCCTGCTCCGGAACTTTATAACGAGGGAATGAGTAAATTTGCGGCCGGTGATTATAAAAAAGCTTCTTTGGCATTTGAACGAGTATTTTTTCAACATCCCGGGAATGATTTAACTCCGCAGGCTGAGCTTATGCAGGCATATTCCCTGTATTTAAGCAGTGACTATGATGAAGCTGTGGATGTGCTGGATATTTTCATCAAGCTGCATCCAAGGAATCAATATGTGGACTATGCTTATTATTTGAAAGCATTAGCAAATTATGTGCAAGTATCAGATGTACAGCTTGATCAATCACGAACAAGATATGCACAAGAAGGGCTGGAGGAAGTTATTCAGCGTTTTCCTAATACAAAATATGCAGTTGATGCAGCGCTAAAAATTGATCTGGTAAATGATCACTTGGCTGGTAAGGAAATGGCAGTGGGGCGTTATTACTTAAAGAAGAAAAATCCAATAGCTGCAATTAAGAGATTTCAGGTAGTTATTAAAAATTATGATACAACTTCCCATGTAGTAGAAGCTTTATATAGATTAGTAGAGAGCACCTTGATGCTTGGTTTAATTGATGAAGCTAAGAAGTACATGACGGTGCTTGAGCATAATTATCCGGATAGTATCTGGTATAAACATAGTCGTAATGCAATGCCGCACAACCTTCCTGTTATACCTTAAAAAATAATGCAATGCTGCAAAGCCTTCATATTAAAGATTTTATTCTAATTGAAAGACTAGACTTAGATTTTGATGAAGGCTTTTGCGTTATTACCGGTGATACCGGTGCAGGTAAATCCATCTTGTTAGATACGATTCTTTTTTGTTTCGGCCGTAAAATTTCCGGTAGTCCGGTGCGCCATGAAGCCGATTCTTGCTCTGTAACAACTATATTTCCGGCATCTAATTTGGCCAAAGAATATTTAGAAGAAGTAGATATAGATATTGATGAGCAAATTATTATCAAACGCACCCAGAATAAGCAAGGACGGAGTAAGTTCTTTGTAAATGATCAGATTGTCACAGCTTCATTGCTACAAAAGTTATTTGATTATCTGCTAGAATTACATGGACAGCATAACCATACTTTGCTTATTGACACTAGTACTCATATAGAAATTCTTGATGAATACGGCAAGCTCTCGCTTTTGCGTAGTGAAGTTTCCTCCTGCTATAAAAACTGGCAGGATTTGGAGCGCGAGCTTAATGAGTTCGCTAAGGAACGGGCTAATATTGAGCAGGAAATTGAGTATTTAAGGCACATTTGCTTGGAACTTGCAGAGGCGCGAATAGAAATTGGTGAAGAAGAAAAACTATCAGACATCAAAAAACATCTACAGAATCGTGACAAAGAAATAAGCCTGATAGAAAGTGTGTTGACTGAAATTGAATCAAGCTCTACCCAGAAAATAATAGCAAAATCTCAAGCCGCTATCTCCAAGCTTGATGGTCTGGCACAATTGGAGCAAGTAAATGCTGATCTAGAGTTAGCTTATGACAAAATAGAAGATGTAAAATCTGTACTGAATGAAATTTTAAGAGGTTTTGATGCTAGTAACTATTCGCCGGAGGAGGTGGATGATAGGTTATATGCAATTCGTACTCTGGCTCGTAAGCATTCCTGTAAGCCGGACGAGTTAATAAATTTCTTAAGTAAATCCGAAGAACAACTTGTTCAACTTGAAAGTAAGCTAAGTGATAGCTCAAATTTACAGGAGCAAGCCATTTTATATAAAAAATTATATTTTGATAAAACAAAATTGCTTAGAGCCAAAAGGCTAGAGGTTGCCAAGGAGCTAGAGATAAAAACCACGGAAGAATTAAGCGCCTTGGAAATGCAGAAAGCAATTTTTAAAGTAGAAGTGGATTCGCCCGAAAATTATGTTACTAGCAAAGGTGTTGATCGTGTGCGTTTTGTCGCTTCAACTAACCCGGGAATGTTACCGGCCCCTATTGACAAAATTGCCTCCGGTGGTGAATTATCACGTTTTATGCTAGCCTTAAGAGTGGCCTTATTTGATAATGCTCCAAAACAAACTATAATCTTTGATGAAATTGATGTAGGTATTAGCGGTTTTGTTGCCGATGCAATGGGGGAGCGACTCAAATTATTAAGTAAAGCTGTACAAATTATTGTCATAACTCACCAGCCGCAAATTGCCGGTAAGGCAAATCAACATATCTTAGTTGAAAAAACCCAGCATGACTTACACACTAGTGTGCAAGTCCGGTCTTTAGCGATCGATGAGAAAGCTCTTGAATTAGCCAGAATGATCTCAGGCAAGAAGATTACAAAGACCGGCATTCAGGCCGCAAAAGAACTTATTGTTGGGTAGAGGTTTGTTCATTCTTTCTGAAGAAGAAAACAACCCAAGGGAAATTAAAAAGTCGCCAGTATGTCATTCCCGCGCAGGCGGGAATCCAGACGGCCAGCTTTCAAGCTGGATTCCCGCCTGCGCGGGAATGACAATTGGGATGTGAATAATAACTATCTGGACTTTTCCGACAGTACCCACAAGTATCCGAACTCGCAAATTTAAAAATTTTTCTATTGTACGAGTTTGGTATTAGGCGAAGTGCTTAAAAATGATAAGATGAATTCAAGATGACATATGAAAGGTAAAAGGATAGGGAAGGAAAAAAATGCGGTGTACACCTTTTTTTGTGTTGACCGTTCACGTTTTTCTCATTTGTCATTCCCGCGCAGGCGGGAATCCAGTACAAACTTGAGGTTTTTACTGATTTTTGTAACTTAACCACAAAAACTATTTTTGGAAATTAATAATGTCCTGCAATCTCAACATCTAAGCTGGATTCCCGCTTGCGCGGGAATGACAAGCAAAAAACGCGTGAACGGTCACTTTTTTGTGTACAAAATTAACCTTTTGTTAACCTCAAAAACCCAAGCAATATCAGGTAAAACGATGATTTTAATGAACGAAAAAAGTGTACAAATGTACACTTTTTTCCTGAATTGTGTACAAACATTTGTGTACATAATTATGCTATATCAAACTCATACAATATCTATGTATATGCAAAAAAAGCACTCTTTGCTAATCCCAATTTATATAACTACTTTTGCTCTTGTAAAAAATATAAACAGATAATTAACGCCCTATATATAGTATATTGCAATGAAAAATATACTATATATGCAAATTTGTTGTTGAAGAGCCAAAAAGCTTAAGTTATCATTACAGCCAACATGTAGAAATAAATAATTAACGAGGATAGTGCTGCAATGACCCACTTGAAAAAAACAAAATTCGAGATAAAAATTGATAGAAGCCGTGATAGCTTACTTACCGATTTCGGCAAAGCAGTGCTAAAAGACCGATACTTGCTTGAGGGAGAAGATTACCAGGATTTATTTGCCAGAGTCGCCTCTTATTATGCAGATAGTCAGGAACACGCAAATAAAATCTATGAATATATAAGTAAATTATGGTTTATGCCGGCTACTCCGATATTAAGTAATGGTGGTACTAATCGTGGCTTACCTATTTCATGTTTTTTAAATGAAACTAGTGATAGCTTAGAAGGAATTGTCAATTTATGGAATGAAAATGTATGGTTGGCATCTCGGGGCGGCGGTATCGGCAGTTATTGGGGGAATGTGCGCTCAATTAATGAAATTGTTCGCGGTAACGGTAAAACTTCCGGCATTATACCATTCCTAAAAGTACAGGATTCTATGACCTTGGCCATTTCACAAGGTTCCTTGCGCCGAGGCAGTGCTGCTGTTTATTTGCCGATTGATCATCCGGAAATTGAAGAATTCATTGATTTGCGCAGACCGACCGGTGGTGACGTGAATAGAAGAGCTCTTAATCTGCATCATGGAGTAGTGATACCTGATGCCTTTATGGAAGCTGTAGAGAAAAATGAAGATTGGGCATTAATTAGCCCTCTTACCAAAAAAGTAATAAACAAGGTAAGTGCTAGAGAACTATGGAGCAAATTGCTAACAACTAGAATTGAAACCGGTGAACCTTATCTATTATTTATTGATGCGGTAAATAGAAGCATACCGGAACATCACAAAAAATTAGGTCTCAAGGTTAAAACCTCAAATCTATGTGTTGAGATTACTCTACCGACAGGCGTTGATCATTTAGGGAATGAAAGAACAGCTGTCTGCTGCTTATCTTCTTTGAATCTTGAGAATTATCAGCAATGGCAAGGTGATCCGGATTTTATTACTAATGTGATGCGGTTTTTAGATAATGTTCTTGAAGATTTTATCCAAACTGCACCGGACACGATGTCTCGTGCCATCTATTCGGCAAAACGGGAACGCAGTGTCGGTCTTGGTGTAATGGGTTTTCACTCTTTCCTGCAGTCTCAAAACGTGCCTATAGAATCGGTAATGGCTAAAGTTTGGAACAATAAAATATTTGAGCATATTAAACAAGAAGTTGACAAGGCCTCATTGATACTTGCGGAAGAAAAAGGAGCTTGCCCTGACGCGGAAGAGGTCGGAATAAAAGAACGGTTTAGCAATAAAACCTCTATTGCTCCGACAGCTTCTATATCAATAATCTGCGGCAATTCTTCCCCTGGCATTGAGCCGTTTGCGGCTAATAGCTTTACGCAAAAAACACTCACCGGATCATTCACTGTCCGTAACAAAAATTTGATAGAACTCTTAAAGCAAAAAGGTTTCAATAATGATCAAGTCTGGTCTTCAATCTCAACACATGAAGGTTCGGTACAGCATTTGAATTTTTTAACAGAACACGAAAAAGCTGTGTTTAAAACTGCATATGAGCTTGATCAGGATTGGATAATTGAACTGGCAGCAGACCGAACACCATTTATCTCTCAAGCCCAATCTTTGAATTTATTTATGCAGGGTAATGTTAGTAAACAATATTTACATGACATTCATTTTAAGGCGTGGAAAAAAGGTATAAAAAGTACTTATTATACACGCTCAACTTCTATTCAACGAGCTGATAAAGTTTCCCATGCTGTAACCCAAGCCCAGGAAATGATTGATATTGAAAAAGATAATAATCAGCAACTGTTACAACAAACAAACACGGATAATAATTACGATGAGTGCTTAGCTTGTCAATAGCAATTCTCGCCCGTCATCCAGAGGAGCACGATAGTAGAGACGTAGGGATCCAGAAAGTTGCCTAAAAACTGGATCCCTACGTCGGCCTGCGGCCTCCTCTGGATGACGGGCGGGAATTGCTGGCTTACCAATAAACTATTAGGAGAAAAATACAATGCCACTATTAAATGCAAAACCAATATATAAACCATTTTCATACCCATGGGCTTATGAAGCTTGGCATACTCAGCAAAAGATTCATTGGTTACCCGAAGAAGTGCCATTAGCAGACGATGTTAAAGACTGGAAATATAATCTATCAGCCGGTGAGAAACATCTGCTAACACAAATTTTTCGCTTTTTTACCCAGGCTGATATTGAAGTGAATAATTGCTATATGAAACATTATTCGCAAGTATTCCAACCAACCGAGGTACAAATGATGTTGTCGGCCTTTTCTAATATGGAAACAATACATATTGCCGCCTACTCGCACTTGCTTGACACTATCGGCATGGATGAAACAGAATATCAGGCCTTCATGAAATATAAGGAAATGAAGGATAAATATGATTATATGCAAAAATTCGGCGTAGAAACCAAAGAAGATATTGCCACTACCCTGGCGGTATTCGGTGCATTTACCGAAGGACTACAACTATTTGCTTCATTTGCAATTTTATTAAATTTTCCAAGATTCAATAAAATGAAGGGGATGGGGCAGATTGTTACTTGGTCAGTGCGCGATGAAACTTTGCACACCAATTCAATCATTACCTTATTTAAAACTTTTGTGCAGGAAAATCCTGAAGTTTGGAACGAAAAATTAAGAAGCCGTTTATACGAAGCTTGTGCAACTATAGTCCATTTTGAAGATGCATTCATTGAACTTGCATTTGAAGTTGGTGGAATTGAAGGTTTGACTGCCCGTGAGGTGCGCCAATATATCAGATATATTGCCGACCGACGCTTAATGCAATTAGGTCTCAAAGAAATATATTTAGTAGATGCTAACCCCCTACCATGGCTAGATGAAATATTAAATGGTGTTGAGCATACCAACTTCTTTGAAAATAGAGTCACTGAATATACCAAAGCTGCCACCACCGGCAGTTGGGATGATGTATTTAAAAATATGGATAAAAAGCAGGCAAAAGGCGATGCTAGTCAATCCGGATCCCGCGATCAAGTCGCGGGATGACAGGGGGTTGTCATACCGCGACTTGATCGCGGTATCTATCCGAATAGATAACAAACTCTAGTAATCAACCCTAAGGAAATACAACCCTTCAGCGGGTGCAGTTGGGCCGGCAGCATTTCTATCCCTAGCCTCTAAAATTTCTTTGATTTTTTCTGGTTTCCATTCACCCGTGCCAACCAAGAGCAGGTTACCGACAATATTACGTACCATGTGATGTAAAAAAGAAAGAGCAGAAACGTGGATCTCTATATTGTCTCCGTGCTTAGTAATTTCTATCTTATCTAAAGTTCTAATAGGAGAGGTCGCTTGACATCTACTCGCACGAAAAGAACTAAAATCATGATGACCCAGGAGATAGTTAGCAGCTCTTTGCATGTCTGCCACGTTTAGATCCTGCCGCACCGAACATTGTAAACCGTTATTAATAATATTCACCGCATTACGATTGAGTATTTTATAAACATAGTGACGAGCTTTTGCAGAAAACCTTGCGTTGAATTCTAGACTTACCTCTTCTGCAGCAATAATGCCGATAGTATGAGGTCGAACAAAATGATTAATTGAATGCATTAAACGCCTTGCATCATACTGTTTTTCTAGGTCAAAATGTGCTACTTGGGCGTAAGCATTAACACCGGCATCAGTGCGACCGGATACTATTAGTGTAACAGGCTCTTTGCTAAAACTAAAAATTGCATCTTCAATTATCTGCTGAAAAGACAGGCTTTCTTTCTGTCTTTGCCAGCCACAGTAACCTGCTCCTAAATATTCCAAAGTAATTTTGTATCTATGCATAGAGCAAGGTCTACTTAATTACTCGTATTACTACCTGAACCGCTTAAGAAGCTGATCATTTTCTTTGATCTTGTTGGGTGTTTCAGTTTGCGTAAGGCTTTAGCTTCAATTTGACGAATTCGTTCACGAGTTACGTTAAATTGTTGCCCAACTTCTTCTAAAGTGTGATCAGTATGAACACCAATGCCAAACCGCATACGTAACACCCTTTCTTCCCTAGGGGTTAGGGTGGAAAGAATTCTAGTTGTAGTTTCACGTAAGTTAGATTGAAACGCTGCCTCGCTTGGTAATATAGCGTTTTTATCTTCAATAAAATCGCCAAGATAACTACCGTCTTCATCGCCTACAGGATTTTCTAAGCTAACCGGTTCTTTTGCAATCTTCATTACTTTTTTAACTCGATCTATCGGCATTGAAAGACGTGCGGCAATCTCTGCAGGAGTCGGTTCGTAGCCAAGTTCCGCTACCATCTGGCGTGTAGTACGGATTATTTTGTTAATAGTTTCAATCATGTGAACAGGAATGCGGATGGTCCTTGCTTGATCAGCAATAGATCTCGTGATGGCTTGACGTATCCACCAGGTAGCATAAGTTGAGAATTTGAAGCCTCGGCTATATTCAAATTTATCAACCGCTTTCATCAGGCCGATATTACCTTCTTGAATTAAATCTAGGAATTGTAAGCCGCGATTTGCATATTTTTTAGCAATAGAAATTACTAAACGTAAATTTGCCTCAATCATTTCCTTTTTGGCCTTTGTTGCCTGTCTCTCGCCTTTTTGAATGGAATTTACTACTCGTTTAAATTCTGAAATAGTCAGACCGCACATCTCTTCCATAGCAAGAAAATCTTTCAGTAAACGGTCAATGGCCTTAGATTCTATGGTTAGAAAATTCTTCCAGGCAGCTTCTTTTTTCAGTTTGACTCGTTCTAGCCAAATTGCTGCAGAATCTGAATCAACATACTCCTTTAAAAAACTTTGACGACTAACTTTATGTTTTTCTGCTAAATTTAATAATTCAGTTTCTTTTGATACTAGAGTTTTATTTACTTCATAAATATCTGCTAACATTTCTTCTATACGTTTGGTATGAAAATGTATGGTTGATACTTCGCTAACCAAGCCGGAGAGTGTTTTGCTATATTTCTTATTGACTTTCAGTGGGGTGTCTTTTGCACTGCCTGTGCGATGCTCTTTAGTTTCTTGCAATATTTCTGCACAAATTTTTGCAATATGCTCCATTTTGTCAGTAATAGATGGCAATAATTCTGTTTCCATAGCTGATACTGATAGTGAAGCAGGTTCATCTTCTTCAGCAGAGTCATCACCATCGACAAGATCTAGATCATCTTCCTCATCGTCAACACTATTATCAGCAGTTATATTTGCATCAAGATCTATTAAATCTCTAAGCATAATGTTTTCATTGACTAGATCCTCAAACCATTTAATGAAACGTTTCATCGCAAGGGGGCTTTCACAAAGAGAATTTAGCATTAACTCCTTGCCGGCATCTATTCGTTTGGCAATTTCAATTTCATTTTCACGTGATAATAATTCAACGCCACCCATGTCGCGCAAATATAAGCGCACGGGGTCATCAGTAGATCCTAAATTTTCCGTGTCGTTTTCTGCCTCTTCTTCATCAAAGTCAACTGACCTATTTGAAATAGTTAGTTCTTCATTGACGTTGATATCAAGTTTTATATCCTCCTCGTCATCTTCAATGATATCAATTCCGGCTTCTGAGAACTTTGAAATAGCGCTTTCAAGCTCGTCTACAGATAATTTATTAGTTGCGGCAATAGATTTATTTAACTCATCATAAGTTACAAATCCTTTCTTTTTACCTGCCAAGACTAATTTATCGATATTCTTAGTATCTTCTGCAGACATCTGTGTTTTTGTTTTCTTTTTTCCCATGGTGTTTGCTAATGAGTTATTGATTAGTTATTGATAAAACTTTCGTTTAATTGAGTCAGCTCTTTAGAAATTCTTTGAATTTCTTCTAGGTATGAAGCAGATTTAGACTGCGAATTGTAAACATCTTTACTAAGTACATCTAAATATTCTTGTTTCAAGAGTATTAAATAATGCTTCTTACATAGCCATTGAAATACTTGCTTTTGCTCATGCGGTGCTTTATTTAAAAAGGTTAAATCCAAAAACAACATGTCAGGATTGGATAATACTAAATAAGTGTCATAAAATCTAGTATTTTTTACATTATTATCTAGCAACTCCCGCTCGTCATCCAGAGGAGCACGAAGTGCGACGTAGGGATCCAGTTTTATGTTGTTTTTTGATCTTCGCTGCTTTTCTGGGTCTGGATCCTTACGTCGGCCTACGGCCTCCTCTGGATGACGTGGCGGGAATTGCTGATTATTATCTAATGCGCTTGTGTTTTCTTCCACGGTCTCAAGCAGCCAATTTTTGAATTCATTAAGAGTTTGATCTTTTAACTCTAGATCATATAAAACGTCTCTTAAATCGGTTTCATGCATAATCTTGGGGTATTTTATCATAAATGCACATATAGCTTGTTCTAAAACTTCTATTTCAGAATATTTTTTAGCAGAAGTAATTTTTTCACTAATTATGGCTCTATTATTGCCGGTAGATTTTCTGCGAATTAGGTTTTGCCAAATCATATCTTTGAAATAGCGTTTAAAATTCGCTTTTAACGATCTATCTGCAATGTTATTACAATATTCATCAAGTTTCTGTTCTAGAGTAGCCATTGATTCGGCTGTTTTAAAATTTTTGCCGGCATATTCAGCTCGCCAAATCATCTCTGATAAACCAAGACGATTTTTTAAGAGACTATCAAATGCCTGCGAGCCGCTAGCTTTAATTAGATCGTCAGGATCCAAGCCCGTTGGTAGGGTAATAAACGACATGGATTTATTAGTAGAGATATGCGGCATGGCCATATTAATTAACTTACTACTAGCTCGCACGCCGGCATTATCACCGTCTAGACAAGCTATAATTTCATCAGCAGAGCGCCATAATTTTTCTATATGTTTTTCGGTTACTGCTGTACCAAGACTGGCAACTGCGTGCTTAAAGCCGGCTTGATGCAAGGTAATTACATCCATATACCCTTCCACAATGATGGAGTAATTATCTTTATACGCAAACTCCCTAGCAAAATTTTCGCCGTACATTGTTTCGCCTTTTTTAAATATTATAGTTTCAGGTGAATTTATATATTTGGGCATAGCATCACTGATGGATCTACCACCGAATCCGACAATTTTGTTATATATATTTTTAATGGGAAACATTACCCTATTATTGAACACTTCATATATTTTACCATCATCTCTGACGCCTACTAAACCTGATTTTAATAAATCCTTTAATTGAAAAGACTTGCTTTCAAAAAAACGCACTAATTCCTCACCTTTGGTGGCATAGCCGATAGAAAATTTCTCTATTGTTTCAAGCGTAAGGCCTCTTTTTGTTAGGTAATTTATAATATCACTGTTGCGTTTGCTGATAAAAAATTGCGAAGCAAGTTCTAATATATTATAGATTTGATCAGCTTCTTCATATCTTTTTTCCTGAGCGGCTGACATTTTTGGCAAGTCAATTCCATGATCTCCGGCAATCTTTATTGCCGCTTCTTTGTAGCTAATACCGCTTGTTTCTGCTACGAATCGAATTGCATCACCATGGGCACTGCACCCGAAGCAATGATAAAATCTCTTAGCATCATTGACTGTAAATGATGGGGTTTTTTCATCATGAAACGGACATATACCTAAGTATTCCCCGCCTTTTTTGGTAAGGATTAATCTCAATCGCACGACATCAGAAACACGAACTACGCCTCTGATCTGTTCATAAAATTCTAATGGAATTATCATATATCTATAGCAACACTCCAAGCACGGTGGTAGAGATGGCATAGGTTAGAGGGATTGATAGATTATCATTAATATCAATCTGTTTTGAGAAAAACTCTGCCAGAGTTGTTAGAAAGGAGCTAATTATAATTATTGCAAAATTTGTGCTATAACCAATTGCAAAATACGATAATATGCTTATGAATATCGCTGAGACAAAAAATGAGACTGCACCGGCGTATGATTTGCCGTTAAACAGGGGAGAGCCGAATTTCATCCCGACAATAGCAGCAAAACAATCAGCTACTATCAATACTAACCAAGAGGTAATAACTAAATTCTTAGGAAAAAATAAGCAGCTTAAGCATAAGCCAAGTGCCATATAGCTGGATCCGCTTAATTTAAAATAACCGCTTTGCTCTTCGGAGCGTAGTAATTTTCCAAAAAATTTATCAATTACCCCTTTTATTTTTGTATTGGAATGCCTAGATGTATCTAAGTAGATGGTGACAATAGTAATAATTATTAGAGCAATACTCATAGTAATTCTAGGTGTGAATGCATATATCACCGGAAATATTATGCTACAAAGATGGAATATTTTGCGTCTGATTTCAAAATTTAACGATGTAGTACTATACATAAAAAGTTAGAACTCAAGTTTGACAAAGTATGACAGTGTAAATATACTTATAATTCTGAATATAAACAAGACATTACTTATGGTCAAATTTCCAATTACCAAGAAGGGATACGAAAAACTAGAGCGTGAAATTAAGCAGCTCAAACACGTAGAGCGGCCGGCAATTACTGAAGCAATAGCTACTGCACGTGAGTTTGGAGATTTATCGGAAAATGCAGAATATCATGCAGCTAGAGAAAAGCAGAGCTTCGTTGAGGGAAGAATATTAGATCTGGAAAGTAAATTTTCTAGAGCGGAAATTATTGATACTTCAAAACTTTCGCCAGAGAGCGTTAAATTCGGCGCTACGGTTAAATTGATAGATGAGGATACAGAAGAAGAGTGCACTTATCATATATTCGGGGAATATGAAGCGAACATAGCTAAAGGCATAATCTCAACCCAGTCACCACTTGCTAAGGCTCTAATTGGCAAATCAGTTGGTGATATAGTGGAGGTTTCAACGCCCAAAGGTAGTAAAGCTTATGAAATACTTGCAATCAGCTTCCAGAATCTAGATCTAGATTAATAATAAATTTTATGCTATAATGTCAGCTGTGTCCGCCCGTCATCCAGAGGAGGCCGCAGGCCGACGTAGGGATCTAGTTTTTAGGTCGCTTGAGCTTCGCTGCCCTTCGGGTTCTGGATCCCTACGTCGCACTACGTGCTCCTCTGGATGACGAGGGGGAATTGCTGCCATAATACACTATAATTTAAAGAGGTTGTTAATTATGTCAAAGTTAAATAATCTGCCGGCTATTAGCTCGGACTCCGGCTTTAGTAAATATTTAAGAGAAATCAACAGTATACCATCTCTTTCCCAAGAAGAAGAATTTATGTTAGCTAAAGATTATCTTGAAAAACATGATCTTGATGCTGCGCATAAGTTAGTAACCAGCCATTTAAAACTTGTCGCAAAGATAGCAATGGGTTATAGAAATTATGGCTTACCGGTTTCTGAACTAGTATCAGAAGGAAATTTAGGTTTGATGCAAGCTGTTAAAAAATATGATCCGGATTTAGGCTATAGACTGTCAACATATGCCATGTGGTGGATTAAAGCTTCTATACAGGAATATGTATTGAAATCCTGGTCATTGGTAAAAATCGGCACCACTTCTGCGCAGAAGAAGTTATTCTTCAGTCTAAAGAAAATTAAGAATCGACTCACTAATACCCATGCCCGATCAGTCAATGATGGGGATTACCAAGCAATTGCCGATGAGCTAGGGGTTAGTGTTAAAGAGGTGCAAGAGATGACTCAGCGCTTGTCAGGTCCTGATATTTCGCTAAATAGTGCTATTGATCAAAATGATGATAATAGCGGTGAAATGATTGAGCTAATTCCGGAAGAAAAACCATCGCAAGAAGACACGTTATCTTATAACCAACTGCTTACAAACCAAAAACAGATCTTATCTGATGCTATGTGCATTTTAAATGAGCGTGAGGTTGAAATTCTAACTGCCAGAAAACTAAACGACTTGCCGTCTACCTTAGATACTCTTAGCGATCAGTATAATATTTCAAAAGAACGGGTACGTCAGATTGAAAACAGAGCTTTTGAGAAAGTGCAAAGTTATGTGCTAGGTAAAGTAACCCGCGATGGACAAATTATTAATTTGGGTAGTCGCTAAAAGGTGTGAGTTTACGGATTGGGAAACTCTATAATCCGTCATCTAGAGGAGGCCGCAGGCGGCCGACGTAGGGATCCAGAACCCATAGGGCAGCGAAGCTCAAAATTACATTTATTACGTGTTTTTGTATTGGAGCTTCGCTTTCCTTCGGATTGAGCTTTGCTGCCCTTCGGGATGAGCTTCGGCTACCCCTTCGAGGTCTGGATCCCTACGTCGGCCTACGGCCTCTTCTGGATGACGGGTGGGAATTACCGAGTCTACTACATCAAATCGCTGATATTAGCCAGGAACAGTCTAGCTCTATGTGAGCTTGGTTTGTTAAAAAATTGATCTGCCGGTTGATCAGCTAGGATTCTCCCCTTATCCATGAAGATGATTCGATCAGCTATAACTTGGGCAAATTTTATATGGTGGGTAATCACCACCATGGTCATTTGATGCTTTAGATCATTAATAATTTCAATAATATCTTTTACAACTTCCGGATCAAGAGCTGAAGTTGGTTCATCAAAAAGCATAGTCTCAGGATCCATCATTAAGGCTCTACAAATTGCAACTCTTTGCTTCTGCCCACCTGAAAGTGCTTGTGGAGCAGAATTGATTTTTTCTATAATTCCAAACCGTTCTAGCAGAGTGCGAGCTTTTTTTTCGGCGTCAATTTTGTTTTCGTGCAAAACATTCAGAGGTCCATATGTTAAGTTATCTAAAACTGACATATGTGGAAAAAGATTAAATTGCTGAAAAACCATCCCGATCTTGAAACATAACTTGCTTCTATTACGCCGGGTAAGTTTTTTACCATCAATGAGTACGCTGCCGCTTGTGGGATTCTCAAGGTTATTGATGCAGCGAAGCAACGTTGACTTGCCGCTACCTGATGATCCGATAATCACCACTGTTTCTCTTTTGTCAAAAGTTATATTGACGTCTTGGAGTGCTAAATGGTCTCCAAATTTCTTTGAAACTTTTTCAAGAACTATCATAATGCCATTTTCTTTTCTAAGATTATGGCAAAACTACTAATGATTAGTACTAAAACATAGTAAGAAGCTGCGGCCACTATCATCGGAGTA
>Ga0206914_1005_pt1 | contig 30737 bp, 29 predicted proteins | sample Alteio_BWOrgHeat_73_FD_152938 | JGI IMG/M metagenome (GOLD analysis project Ga0206914, IMG submission 152938) | Enriched cells from forest soil in Barre Woods Harvard Forest LTER site, Petersham, Massachusetts, United States -... | ecosystem: Environmental > Terrestrial > Soil > Temperate forest >... | reverse complement strand
GCTTCAATGAGGCCGCGGCATCGATGCCGCGGATGACGCGGCAGGAACGGCTCGATCTCGGCGATCGCCGCCTCGCTTCAATGAGGCCGCGGCATCGATGCCGCGGATGACCCCCATCGTCACAGCCAGGCCCTCCCGAGGCTCGCAACGCTTCAATGAGGCCGCGGCATCGATGCCGCGGATGACCGCATTATGCTCGCGCACTCGCTCGTTATTTGGGCCGCGCCGATTTGCTTCAATGAGGCCGCGGCATCGATGCCGCGGATGACGGCGCGCGACGTGCGGGCCGGTGGCGCCGGACTGACGGCTTCAATGAGGCCGCGGCATCGATGCCGCGGATGACTCGATGGCAACGTCCGTATTCACGTACGTGCCGCGATGCTTCAATGAGGCCGCGGCATCGATGCCGCGGATGACTTCGCGAGACCCGAGCCTCAACCACGCAAGAACAACGGCTTCAATGAGGCCGCGGCATCGATGCCGCGGATGACAACTTCGCTTGGTGCCGGAACCGGCCGTGCATTTTGCGCTTCAATGAGGCCGCGGCATCGATGCCGCGGATGACGCGCCCGGCACCCCAGCCTGCCCCCACGCCCCGCCGGCTTCAATGAGGCCGCGGCATCGATGCCGCGGATGACCTGTCGAGCGAATACACGAATCCCAGCACCAATCCGGCTTCAATGAGGCCGCGGCATCGATGCCGCGGATGACATTGTGGTGGAATTCACCGGTGATGCAGGTGCGCGAGCTTCAATGAGGCCGCGGCATCGATGCCGCGGATGACCCCCGCCACCGGCGGCGAGGCAGGAAGCTGCCCGATCGTGCTTCAATGAGGCCGCGGCATCGATGCCGCGGATGACGGGCGGACTGGATATGCGATCAGGTCGGCCCCGCCACGGAGCTTCAATGAGGCCGCGGCATCGATGCCGCGGATGACCCCGGTGCCGCGCGAACGCGCCGCACAGCGGATGCTCGCTTCAATGAGGCCGCGGCATCGATGCCGCGGATGACGGCGGACTGGATATGCGATCAGGTCGGCCCCGCCACGGGCTTCAATGAGGCCGCGGCATCGATGCCGCGGATGACCTTCGCTTTGTCGAGTAGGCCATCAGCCTTGATGATCCGCTTCAATGAGGCCGCGGCATCGATGCCGCGGATGACGCGGCAGGAACGGCTCGATCTCGGCGATCGCCGCCTCGCTTCAATGAGGCCGCGGCATCGATGCCGCGGATGACCCTTGATCGAACTCGCCCAGCCCACCATAGCAGAACTCGGGCTTCAATGAGGCCGCGGCATCGATGCCGCGGATGACTTGGTGCGGGATTCCGCCGTATAGCCGCAGACCTGGTTGCTTCAATGAGGCCGCGGCATCGATGCCGCGGATGACCGGCTGCCGGAGCGCGTCAAGGGCGAGGGGCCTGCGCTTCAATGAGGCCGCGGCATCGATGCCGCGGATGACCGCCACCGTGTTGAAGGTGATGTCCCGGGATTCCGAGCTTCAATGAGGCCGCGGCATCGATGCCGCGGATGACCTTGCCGGCTGCCGTGACGTAAAACCCGGTGTTGGCCTCGCTTCAATGAGGCCGCGGCATCGATGCCGCGGATGACGTCGGACGGCTCGATCGTCGTCTTCGCCGGCACGGCGACGCTTCAATGAGGCCGCGGCATCGATGCCGCGGATGACGACGACAGCGTGGCGCACCTGCGTGCCGCTGAAGAGCTTCAATGAGGCCGCGGCATCGATGCCGCGGATGACCGTGATCTTGGGGCTGGAGCCTGAGCCCGCGCCCGCGCGCTTCAATGAGGCCGCGGCATCGATGCCGCGGATGACCCACCTCCCTCCTTGACAGCAGCCCCGAGCGGATCGAGCTTCAATGAGGCCGCGGCATCGATGCCGCGGATGACCAGAACCACGTCCAGCGCTCCATCTCGAAGCGCTGCTCGCTTCAATGAGGCCGCGGCATCGATGCCGCGGATGACTCGCGCTCACATGCGCCAAGCCCGGCGTGACGCTCGAGCTTCAATGAGGCCGCGGCATCGATGCCGCGGATGACCTCGCCGCCACTGCCGGGCTGGCTGCGGGCTGCCGGTCGCTTCAATGAGGCCGCGGCATCGATGCCGCGGATGACGATGGCGCGTATCACGCCGACACCACCGCCGCCGCCATGCTTCAATGAGGCCGCGGCATCGATGCCGCGGATGACGGCGATGACTGAAGCCAAGCCCGATCTCTCCCCACCCGCTTCAATGAGGCCGCGGCATCGATGCCGCGGATGACGCGCATCCTGCGGCCCGGCCGCATCGCCTGCATCCACGTGGCTTCAATGAGGCCGCGGCATCGATGCCGCGGATGACACCTATGGAGGGAGGGTGTTGTCGTCATGAGTGCCGGGCTTCAATGAGGCCGCGGCATCGATGCCGCGGATGACTCATGTCGAGGTGGACACCCGCAACTTCGCCAACTACGCTTCAATGAGGCCGCGGCATCGATGCCGCGGATGACCGCCATGTCCGAACCAATGCCCGTCGTGGTCCCGACCGGCTTCAATGAGGCCGCGGCATCGATGCCGCGGATGACCCTTGTAGACCTCTGACCACTTCGAATCGTCGCGATAGCTTCAATGAGGCCGCGGCATCGATGCCGCGGATGACACGTACGGCTTGGCCATCTGCGACATGGCCAAGCCGCCGCTTCAATGAGGCCGCGGCATCGATGCCGCGGATGACCCGGATGGGTCACCAAGACCCTTAATCTTGCCGGCGTGCTTCAATGAGGCCGCGGCATCGATGCCGCGGATGACCGGAAGGTTCGAGTCCCACACGACGCCGCGCTGGGTGCTTCAATGAGGCCGCGGCATCGATGCCGCGGATGACCTGCCGCGGATCGTCGGCGTAGAGCGCCATCACGTCGCTTCAATGAGGCCGCGGCATCGATGCCGCGGATGACCTCGACTTTGATTCTGCCATCATCACGGAATTTTTCGCTTCAATGAGGCCGCGGCATCGATGCCGCGGATGACTCGAAATTCGTTCTTCGGCCTTGTCGAATTTCCTTGACGCTTCAATGAGGCCGCGGCATCGATGCCGCGGATGACTGCTCGCATACAAGTGGCTCTAGCGTCAAACGAATTCGCGATGTCCACGAGCGCTGAGTCGGAAGCGCGAAACTAGAGGTTCGCCCAACCGCGCATTTCGGCTCACGATGTCAAACAACCACTTGACTGACAAGCGATTCTTCATCTGCGAGCGCTGCCCAACCTTTGACGGCCACATGAGCGCTCGCGGCAACGGCGGCACCACTGCCTTCTGAGAATCGACATTATATCACAACGGCCGTCCTCGTCACCGCCTCGAACGTCTTGCCGAGACTTTCCACCCGTGGATCGACTTTGTCTGCCGGACCGAGATCAAGGATGAGCACGTGATCATCCCGGCCATGAATGACTTCTTCAAGCCGGCGTGCCAGCTCGGCGCGCCGCTGTGCGCTGAGCCGGCATTGGAAAACGGAGAGCTGCAACCAGCGCCCATATCCCTTCATCAGCTTGAACACGCGACGCCAACGCCGGTCGTCGCTGATGTCGTAGGTGATGATGTAAAGCCGCTCCTCGATCATGCGCCTCACCGCACAATATAATGTGGGTATTCTGCGATTTCCCCCGAGAGGTGCCGCGCCAGCAACCGCGCCTGCACTTCCAACAATCGGCGCATCGACACGCGATAGCCGAACACCGGATGCGTCACCTCCTGATCGAGCCGGCGCTCATAGGCAGCAATAAAGGCGCGCCTCGCATGCGGCTTGAGGTTTACGGCCGGCCCGGCGGAAAGAAAATCGCTGGGCTTGACCTCTCCGTTGTTGATGACCTGGATCACGGTAGAGTCCGCGAGGATCGGCCGGAACGGCTCCATCATGTCGAGTGCGAGCGCCGGCCGACCGAACCGAGGGTGATGATAAAACCCGAGATAGGGATCGAAGCCGACAGCGGACAGCACGGTGAGCCACGTGCGCGTCAGCAGCGAGTAACCGAATGAGAGCATGGCGTTGACTGGATCGGCCGGCGGCCGGCGCGTACGCTTCTCAAATGCAAATTCGGGAAAGTCTTGCGCTGCCGCTCCGAACATCGTGTCGAACAACCGGAAATATCGAGCCGCCGCTTCACCTTCGAAGCCAAGCAGTTCCCCCTCGGTCGATGCATACATGGCGCGATCTGCGAGTCGCGCCATCGCCTCGATCGCCGCATCACGATTCCCTTCATCACCTGCCTTGAAATTTCTCCGTAAGAAGACACGGCAGTTGCGGATTTTTGCCGCTACCAGACTGCGGGCAAAAGCGAGAGAGCGCCGCTCGTCAAAGGCAGCGCGCGATTGCGCGATGCGGATCGCCACATTGCGGTGACCGGTCGATATCGTATGACCGAGCACCCATCCCCCGGTCGAGGCGTAGGTTACCGGAATCTGCTCGCGCAAGAGCGCACCCAACGCTGGGGTCGTCAGCGACACCGGGCCGTGGAGCACGAGTTCCGATATGTCGCCGATCGACACCTCGGTCTTTTTCTCGTCAGCCTCGATGACAAGCACTTCGCCCGATTTGGTCACTCGTGCGCCCGGCTCCTGCACATAGAGCGGCAGCGCGGTGTCCGCGGACGGATTAAGCGGCCGCGGAGCGAGCCCACGTCGGAAGAAGGTCACTTCGTCCGGCAGGCAGATGCCGGCGAGCGAGCAATTGGTGCATTTTGGGCTGTCGACGAGCGGCGGCGGCAGGCGGCCCGCCGCAGCGGTGAGCCGCAAGTTGGAGATCGCCGCGCGTGTCGTGGCGCGCAGCTCCTCGTCGAGCGCAATGCGCACCCGTTCGCGCGAGCCCGCATACCAGATGGCGGCTTCCGTCACCTTGTATCCGGCATCCTCAAGAATCAGCGCCTGGGCGCAGACCTGCACGCGCTCGGGCTCATAGGCCCCCTCAGCGACATGCGGACGCTTGCCTTTCTTGGTGTCGATCGGGGTAACAGTGCCGTCCTCGCCCTCGATGAGATCCATCTTGGCGATGATGCCGAGCCTATCGGAGGCGAGCGTTACCGAGCGGGCGACGAAATCCGGCTTGTCGTCAATCTCAGTGGGCGCCGGCAACTTGCCGCCGCCAGCATCGACACGCACATGCGCACGCCGGCCTTCCTCGGTGTCGCCGGAATCTGCCCACTCCGAATCGACCCATTCAAGGAAAGCGAGGCGAGGACAGTAGACATACTCGTTCACCATCCGCACCGGAACGAGCGGAGTTTCCGCGGTCGCAGGCGGCGCGGGCAGTTCGAGAGAGAGCTGAATGGATGACCGCACGGGCGGTGGCGCGGAAACAAATTCTGACTCGGGCGAAGACATACGCTACAACCCCGATGGAAAACATGCATTTCTACATTATCAAAGCGGGAAAATGGGCGACCGTCCAGTGTTAAGGCGCGCGCCGTTTACGAAAAGTATGATTTCAAACGCCACGTGCGGGGCCGAAATTGATCTTGATGTTTGCCGCCGTTCCGACCTTGACGCGTTGAGAGCGAAATATAGCCGCAACGCCCCGGTCGCGCAGGACGCCGCGATCAGGAACTTTGGCCCCCAAATCGCACAAGAGCATCAGCGACCGGATGGTGTCGGGATCGGCGGCGTTCTCCCAGATCGGCCAAGTAAAAAACTCACCAAGCGCGCTCCATCCCGTTGTCTCAAGTCGCTGCCTCCCCGGAGCTGAGGGGAAAAGCGCAAGTGCCCGGTAGGCGAGTAGGTTGGCCATCCAAACGGTACGGCTCTTGTTGTCGCTTGCAGTAGGATCACGATCCATGAGAGCGTAGCGGCGATCTTCGATCGGATCCCACCGCAAGGAAAGCTTCTCGTCGCTATAGGTCCATGGTTCGAACAGAGCAGAGCGGACACCTTCGGTCGTGACTTCCTTCATTAGTTGGCGCACCGTGTCGAGGAAGTATTGGTGACCAGATCCCGTGGTAAAGCAGAACGGCGTAGCGGCAACCTGACGTTCCTTTCCTTCAACACATGCATCGCTCGCAAAGGCCGCGAGAAGGTCAGCTGGCATGCGGCTGGCGACACCGCAGCCTTCTAGAAAGCGCATCGCGTGTTCACGATACTTGTCGTCCGTGCAATCGATGCGCTGGCCGAGGGCGAGTTCGGGACTGGGAACAGCATCCCTCAATGCTTTTAGCCACACACTCCGCGTCCGATGCGCCTCCCGTTCGAGCGGGACTACCTCCTCGTCGATGACCGCCTTGCGCTCCTTGCCGCGCAGTCGTCGCTTTTTGATCTCGTCTCGCTTGACCTTCAATGCTTTCTTGATGGCATCGAAGTCCTTCTGTGATGCAATGCGGGTGCTTTCGGCATGATCGGGCACAGAATGTCCGCGCAACCCCGCGGCAATGGCGTCGCACAACGCATTCCTGTCCGCGGGGGAAACTCCCTTGAGGACGGGTTGCCATGTAGCTGTGCGTCTCCAACCCAGGCGGGCTTGTGGATCAGCTTCCTGACGGACGACCAGAAGCGTTCCGAGAGCGGCGAGAAATCCGAGCGGGTTTCCGCCCTCCAATCCAGTGAGGACAAGAGCATGATCTTTGGTCGCCACAGTGGGCACGCCAATCTCTTGTCGCGGCCGTTGCGGCATCGCCGCTTGCGACGAACTTTCCTCAGCGACGTGCGCGCTACCGTACCAATCGCCGAGGCGCAGCACGGCTTCAAGATACGCGAGACCCCACCATCCGTGTAGCCGAGTCAACCGCCAGAACCGATCCGGGATGCTCGAACCAATGCTATGCGGCTCAACAAGACGTTTACGATCCGGTCCATCCAGCGCGATGACGATGTCATCGCAGCGACCGAAAACCGCTGGACGCTCAGGATCGGCGACAACGGGCGCAAATGGACGCGCGTGACCGTGATGGCTCGCAATGAGATGCAACACGAGGTCGGCAGCCTGCTCGCGGACCGAGAGTCCATCACAGTGCTCAGCCAATTGAAACGACAGTAACTCATGGCGGAATCCCTTGGGAAGGCCGGCAGCCGCTCGAACCGCTTCCCTGCGCGCCGGTGAAGTGGGCACAAAAGCGGATTTGGCCAGCGGCTCACTAAGCTCGTTCGCGATTTCGTTGCCTTGCCGAAGAACCAGCTGAAAACGTTCGTCGAGTTTACCAACGTCATGCCAATGTGCGGCGCACCGGAGCGGACCGAGAAGTTCCGGTGGAAGGCAGCGGCTCGCGATCTTTCCGACAGCCCGCTCCACCCACGCGGTGTGGTCCGCCAGCGCAACTTCGGACTGCCCATACGGCATCCATGATGATGTGAGGTCGTCGTCGTCAGCAAAAAGGTCGAGCTCGGCAACCCGGTTGGATGCCGATTGCTTTGCAAATAGAACCACACCGCCGGCCGGATGATCTTCGATGCCGCCACTACGCACTTCCGCGAGGAGCTTGAGCAGCCATTGCGGCGGCGGAGGCGGCTGATCCTCGCCCGGCTTGTAGTCGAGCACCGCATCGACGGCTTCTCGCAAACTCTCCAGCTCCCGTGTGGGATTCTCGGCGAGATCGATCAGATCCTTCACGGGCGGGATATTGATCCAGGATTCGAACACCTTCCTGTCAAGACGCAGGGCAGGCGACTTCCCGCCAGCAATCCAGGACGGCTCCCAGAGGTCGAGTCCGGCCCCGCCCAAGGCTTCTGCCGGTGCAGATTGTCCAACCACCGAGACTCCATACACGGCGGGAACAACGACGACATCATTCGGTCTGATCTCCTGCGGCAGTTTCATGATCTCCGATTGATCCCGCCCTCGCCAGACCAGGAAGGGCCGACTCGATTCGTGGGCGTCCCGATTACCGTCGGCGGCGCTATCGTCATAGCTGGCGCCTTCAACGTCGCCTATATCCTGCTCCTCTGCTTCTGAGTTCACGAGCAACGCACGAAGCCGATAAAGCGGAACGGCCAACATCTCGCCGCTTACCGGCGGGCAGAGCGCAACCGCTTCCTTCCAGATTTGACAATTGTCCGCGGTAAGGTCGGCGCGCCAAATGACTCGCGCCTCGGGGAGGCTTTTCTTCTTGCCGTGAAGGAACAAGCTAATGTCAGGCTCGACCGCCGGGGCCGGCGCTGTCTGGCAAAGGAGGTCGAGATAGGCCGGCAATAGGATAGGAGCATCTGGCTGTTGCGCCAGATACGGCGAGAGATCATCGATATCGGCCAATATGCGGTCCAAGGCATTGATCCCGAAATCGATACGCTTATTCTCTTCTCCTTCGGTCGGATTCGACGCTTTTTCATCGAGGAGACGCCAGCAATGCGAAATTGCTGTCCCGTAGATGGGATCGGACTGTTCTCCCCTGGCATCCTGGTCCCGGATAAGGATGGTTGCGGGCGCCTCGCCCGGGAGGCCCATCCGATTCAGCCTGCCGAAACGCTGTCGTAGCGCGTCGAGGCTCGCCGCCTCAGTGACGAACGCATCGAAGCTGAAATCGGCGCCCACCTCAATACACTGGGTCGAGACAAGAATGATGGGTTTCTCCGGCTGCTCGGGTGAAGAAGCTCTGAGGAAGGGCTTCCATCTTTCTACCAGCCGATCCCGCTCGTAAGGCCGGATGCGTCCTGTCAGCAGCACGACATCGACCGTGTCTTGACACTCTGTCGAGAGTGCCTTCGCAATTTCTGCCGCAGTACGGACGCGGTTTACAATTACAGCCACGCGCTGCTTGTGTTGCGCAACGACATAGGATCGTGTCCGGTTGACGGCTTTGTTTATCAGCAGGTCATCTCCTTTCGGATGTACCTGCACCGCTATCAACTCGGCTTGTTTTGACGCCGACATGCGCTCACGCAAGATCGGATGATCAAGAGCACGATCACGGTCGGCGCCGGGAAATATCACCTCCTCCGGAATCTCCGGCGGAGTGGCGGACAGAATCGCGAATGCGAAGGGCGTCGAGATCGGCGACTCCGCCCACGATTTCCCACGGAAATTTTCGATAGCGCGGAGGGTTTGCATGAAGGGGACGGAGCAATGCGCTTCATCGAGAAGGATAAGGCTGTCATGGGCCGCCAACCCGGCGAAGATAGATGCCGTCAGGTTGCCGCGGCCATAGCCGCGGAAAAGGAGACGAGAGCCGAGCTGGTCGACCGTAGAGGTGATCACTGCCGGTTGGGACGGCAGACGCCCCCAATTGTCGTCACGCAGGATGCCACCACGAAGACGTGCAGCGGCTAAGGATCTCGTCGTGCCACTAAGCATAAGAAGTCGGTTGGCTATTTCCTTGAGGGGGCCGCGCTTCGCCTCTGTCAGCTTACTGGCAATGGCCGAGGCTCGCTCGAATGCCTCGTCCACCACAATTCGGCGATCGACTACGAACCAAATGCGCCGCGGTGCCGTGCGCTCAACGATCGGTTTATCAGCCTGGAACGCGAGCGCGTAAATCGCGGCGTCGATGCAGGCAGTCTTGCCTGCTGCGGTCGGAAGGTCGAGAGCCTGCGGCCATTGCCCTGCCGCGATCCGATCGGCGAGCATCGTCTGCCAAGGGAACGGTCCGTAGCCCCACAAAGCCTCGAAGAAGGCCGGGAAACTCGGAACGGAGGTCATGACTCCGCGTCCCCATGTCGTTCATCCATCGCCCGGCAGACGCCGTAGCCACGATAACGTCCGGCGCCAAGGATTACTGGCCCACATATGGGTTTATCAAAGAGCAGGATGGCATGGGTGTGGCGCCGCGGCGTACCGTCCTTGCGCCGCAGCATGGGAAAAGCCCGTGCGGGTGGCACACCGAGATGCGCGGAAACTGGCGTCACGACAACATCGCGCGGAACGGGTAGGCCAATGCGTGCGCAGCATTGCGCCACCATCGCAGCAACTTCGGCTCGATAATCCGCCTTACCCCGTGATTTCGGATGGTGATCGAATACGATCGGCGTCATTGTCGACCATGTCTTCGCTCCTGTCGAATGCGCGGTCCATGTCTCAGCCCGCAAATTCAGTGGCGGACGAACCGCGATCACGGGCTCGACGCTCCAAACGCCGAGTCGGCCAAGTTTCAGCTCCCGAACGCGGCCCACTGCCTTCATGATTTCGCGGCGATTGTCGCGCGAAAGGTCGCTCGGCAACGCGATACCCATGCCGAGAAGATGGCCGTCCGCGTGCGTATCGCCGACGAAGGCGGCCGGAACGAACGCCAAATGAGCATCCTGAAGCGGCAGTCCGTTGGAATCATGGCCGCTCAACACCATGCGAACCGAAGCGGAAAGATCATTGCTATGACTAAGCAGCGCCTCTCGCCACCGCTGGGCCACCGTGAGAACGCATGCCAAGTCAAGCTGACGGCAATATCCCTCTTTCCGCACCAACGTCATCATAACGAGATACGGACTGAGGACCGAACCCGCGGCCGTCGCATTCGCATCCGGGGGAAGGGGCCGCGCGTAGCCGCAATCAACCGATAGGTTGGGTCGTAGCTGCCGAGGCGGTTCGTCGGCGAACTCTTCCTTCAGATGCTTCTTGGCGTCTGTCCGAGCCCTCTTATCGGAGACGCTCTCCACAACGACCCTCAGCTCGGCATACCGCTCAAGGGCCTTACCGTTGAAAAGGCGCTCAAGGTATTCGAGGGTTCCAGGGGGCGAGACGCGCAATCGAATGAGGGCTCGATGCTCATCGGGGACCCAGTTCGGCGAGCAAATTTGGTCCTCCCCGGCGATCCACATCTGGACCAGGGACGATGAATGCCCGATGCGGGTTACCTTGGCGGAAAGCGACTCAAGTGTTTTTCTAATTGATTCACTAGGCCGAGCATCCGGCCACACCATATAGACGAAATCTTCATCGAGCCAAGCCCTCGCAAAACTTCGAGGTTGACGGTCGCGAGTCAGCGGTGCTGATTGGAGCACAGCCTTCGACGGACCCGGCTTATCATTGACGGGCACGAAATGCGTCACCACGGCCCGTTGCACGGCCGCCGATGCGACAATCGATGGGGCGGCTGGCTCGCCATCCTTTTCCAGAGATTGCAGCCAAAGCAGCGCCTCTCGTTCCAAAGGATCGGCGCCCGTCTGGAAATGCGCCGCCGCCAACGCCATGAACACCCGCCCCGGATGAGGTGGCCATTCCGCTTCGAGATCATCGGGTGCGGTCCTGGCAGCAACGAAGCCGTTGAGATAGCGAATGCCGAAAACGAGCATGGCGCTCAACCCGCATCCGGGCCTTCTTTCACCGCTTCAAGTTGACTGAGCCGCACAAGCTTGAGGAGTTGCGCCGAAGGCTTGAGGATAATCGGCGCGCTTTCCCATGGGAGCTCGGTCTTGCCGGCAGCTTCAACAGCAGCGTTGAGCAGCACGATCGCCTCGTCGCTCGTGAGAGAAAACTTTTCCGGAGCGTCGCCCGGTCGAGCGAGCAGTTCCCACTCCATCGGCCCGTCCGGCCATAACAGGCAACGAGAGCGGAGGCCCATTCCCGACTCGAAGGCGAGCGTAGCGGCGCAGAGGCCGAGCGCGGCCAGCACCGTGCGGGCGGCCAGGTCGACATTAGTCTTTCCGTCGATCGGGAAACGAAGCCGGCGCAGACAGATCAGCGACAGCGTCGTCGTCTGCTCGGCATATTCGATGGTGACACCTCCAGGTGTAATCGTAGGTGTGACATTGCCAAGATTTGCCTCAGATGCCTTACCTTCCTTGCCAATTTTTATGGATGATCTCTTCCCGTTTGGATCGGCTTCGGCCTCATTAAGGGTCCATCCCTTTCCATCTTTCTTCTGATACTGAACCGCGGCGTCCGCTTCATCAATTGTCCAACCACCGCCCTTCTTCTGATAGAGCGTCATTCCCTTCGTTGCGGCGATGAGGGGGTCGATTCGGCTTTGTGTCCTTACGCCGATTGCCGCACCAATCCCGACAACCTCAGACACCATTGCTCGCTCAAATTTCGGACCGAGACCACCCTTCGGGCCGGTCGAGTCCCACATCCCGAACACGAGTGCGGTCGGGCAAAGCGCAAAGAGCGATGTTGCGTTGGCAACACTGACCGTATTGAGAGCCTTGCCCTTCTCGGATTTCCGAAAGTCGATGCCTCCAATCTGACTGTCACGCAGAATCGCATCTGCAAGGCGATGCGGAACCTGAAGACTGCTCACCTTTCCGATAGCATCGAGCAATCGGCCGTTCTTTTTGTCGTCTTCGATATCGCCCGTCGGTCCGAATTCTGTGAAATCGACTTCAAGCACAGGGATTTTAATTTTGCCCCCATCGAAAGCCTCCTGGAGTGCCAGTTCCATGCGATTGGCTTGGCTCTGGACACTATCGAGAAGCACACAGATTGCCGACTCTGCCCGTCCCGGGACATGCCGCTGCTCCACCGCATAAACCGCTCCGGCGAAAGTCGGCGGAAAGACCTTGTCTCCTTCGCCACCCGCCGGCTGGAAACGTCTGCGACACCGAAAGGCCGCAGCACCGCCCGTGATAGCGTCCTGCAGATGTTCCAAGTCTAGTAGCTTGGCCATGAAGCCCTCCCCCCTCAGCCCCCCCGCTCACCACACCATGAGCTGAGGAGAACATTCAGAGAACATATCACCGTCTGATCGCCGGGCGCAATCAGGCCGATGAAATTGGGCCGCGAAAATTGCGAATGGCTCGATACACGTCACACCCGTGGCACAGCTTCAATGTAGCCGGGCACTAAGCTCCGGTCGCGACCCAAGATTTACGGTCGCACAATTTAATGTTCTGTGCAATGGGGGTCTAGGGGGATGGATTGACCGCTGGCCAAGCCGTACTCTATACGCGTCACTCCTGGAAAGAGATGGGGCACATGCCGCGCAAGTCATCCTGTCGTTGGTGCTGCTCGAACGTCCGATGCTGTTTGTGTCCACGTCTCGCAGAGTTATTGGCGCTTCGCGAATGGGCCATTCACTGGAAAGATGCCGATGCAGTGGCGCTCCTCAATTCCGAATTGGCAATCATGGGCGTCCCTCTCCCCGCAAACGACAACGAACCGCAATCCTGACAACTGACAACCTTTCGCATTGCGGACCATTCTCGTTGGGGATAACGCGCGTGTCGTGCGTCGAGCCGCGTTATCCTTATGTACATGACCGACGACCCGTCGCGACCAGTCGCGACAAGCCCCGACAGTGATTTCACTCTCTCAATCGACGAGGCTTTGGAGCAATACGCCCGTGCCGGCCTTCCCCGCACACCGCGCAGCATCCAAAGATATTGCGCCAAGGGTCATCTCGACTGCCGACGCATGGAAACGGCCTTCGGCGAAAAATATATGATCTCGCCGACCTCCATCGCGAAACACATTGCCTACATTGAAGAGGTCCGACCTGTCGCGACTCGCCGCGACGAGCCGCGGCATGCCGCGACACCTGTCGCGCATGAAGAGAGCCACGACGAACAACGACAAGATGGCCCGACCAGCCCCGACGTGTCGCGACTCGTCGCGACCGAGTACGTTCAACAATTGGAAAAGCGCCTCGAAGAGAAGGACGGTTTTATTGTTTTTCTTCGCACCGAAGTTGCCGTAAAAAACGATCAGATCAAAGACCTCACCGAGCGAGCGCGTGAGACGAACCATCTCATCGCCGGCCTGCAAAAAATGTTGACGCCTCTGCTCGGTCGACCGAGCGACGCACCTTCCGATTCCGCGCAGCGGGGATAACCAACGTTGCCTCGCACGGCGGGCGTATAATGACAGTATGGATTTCCGATCCGAGCGCCACATCGGCGACATCCTCAAAGAGCGCAACATCGAGATCATCGGTGCCGATCCCGTCACGCGGCACGGCTTCACTCAGGTCCCGAATTTCATTCTCACGAAGAAGGAACTCTCGGTTGGCGCCAAGCTCGCTTACGCGATGCTTCTTAAATACGCCTGGGACAATGGCGCCTGCTTCCCCGGCCAGGTCAAGCTCGCCGAGGACATGGGGGCAGGGGAGCGAAGTGTGCGCACCTATCTCAAGGAACTTGAGAGTGCGAGTCTTCTCGAAATCACGCAACGGGGGCTGGGCAAGACCAACCTGTACCGGCTCTTCATGACGGTGAAGAAGGGTTCCGGTCGCCGCCCCTGACCGGCAAAATTCGCCGGTCCAGAACGGCAACGGTTGCTGCTACTGACCGGCGAATTTTGCCGGTCACTCAATAGAAGAATACGCATTTGAGAATACATATAAAAAAATACCCAGAGGGGAAATGCATTTTTCAAAGAAAAAGGGGAGGATTGACAGTCGAACATTTTCATGTCGCAAAATAGCGATTGTGCGACCCTATCGCGACCCTCAAATGCGAACACGATTGCGACCGGCGCGACGCCTACATTTCTGCTACAATCGGCGTATGAAGTCCAACCTGCCGGAGACGTTTCGTCCGATCCTTTGGTCGTACGACTTTGACCGCCTTGACCCGGTGAGGAACCAAAAGACCATCATCATCCAGGCCATCAATTACGGCACTCTCGCACATTGGCGGTGGCTGACGGAGCGATATGGCCGTGACGGAGTGCGCCAAGTTTTGAGCGTCGTGCCGGCCACCGAGATCAAGCCCCGCGCCCGCCGCCTTGCCGCGCTTATGTTTGGGGTCGACCAATTCAACTATGCACCGCGAAGTTCTTACTAAGCCGGCCGCTGAGCTGTTCGGGTCGCTGGGCCGGTTCTTCGGCTTTTATCTTGCCGGCGGCACTGCGCTGGCCCTCCAGATCGGCCACCGCCTCTCTGTGGATTTCGACCTGTTCTCCCCCGACGAGATGGATCGCGGCATGCTCCAACGCCTGCGTCGGGTGTTCCCCGAGGCGGAAATCTCTCCCCTTATCAACAACGCCGACGAACTTACGACGCTCGTAAACGGCGTGAAGGTCACCTTCCTCAGATATCCGTTCCCGCCTGACGAGCCATTCGTCGTTTATGAGAACGTTCCCCTGCTTTCAGTACGCGACATCGCCGTAACGAAGGCCTACACGATTGGGCGCCGAGGCTCCTACAAGGATTACGTCGACCTCTATTTCATAATGGCGGAGCGCCACGCCACGCTTACGGAAATTGTTCAGGGGGCTGAACAAAGGTACGGCGCCGACTTCAATTCGCGCTTGTTCCTCGAACAGCTCGTCTACCTGGACGACGTGGAGGACACGGAAATCACATTCCTCAAGTCCCCCATCTCGCCGGCACCGCTACGCTCATTTTTTGAGGTGCGCATTCGCGAAAGCATGACGAGTCTCTAACCTATGTTACAATTATGGCAATAACCCAATTATGGCAAAGAGCGTAAGACTTTCACGGCTCCAGGATGGACCAATCCGGCATCCCATCCTGCCCGACGACTTTATTGGTCGGATCAAGAGGTTCAAGGAAATCTTGGGTGATGTCGACGCCAGTTCGATTGAGGCGACCGTTGACAACTTTAAACGCGATGCTCACCCGGAAAACGAATTGGTCATTTGGGAGCGCATCGCCTACACCTTCCAAACGTTTCTTTCGCATAACCAAACTACCGATCCGGCTGTCAGGAAGGATATGTTCGCGGTGCTTGTCGGTGTGTCCATGGGCATGGAAGATTTTCCGGACATCAAGCATCTGAGTGAGGACCAGATCAAGCACCTTGTCCATAACTACCGAGGGCTATAGGCACACCATGGCGGCCCCGGCCACAGGCCGGGTCACGCTCTATCCCGCGGCATACGCCGCGGGACCGAGCCCCGCGCCCAGATCGCGGGTCTCGGCCCTTGCGGGTCACGATCGTTGCCGCGCGCCCTTCCAAACTTCCGCCCGGCTGTCCCGTCCCCTCTTTGAGCACTTTCCCGACGCCATCCACAGCGGCACCCGATCTTCACGATCACGCCGACATCCGTCAGCTACAATGTTTGCATGTTCATCGAAGAAGACGAAAGTCCGACCGTCAACCAGCAGGAACCGTGCGAGGCCGAGGACCAGTTCGACGAGGATCTGATGTGGCATCTGACGCAGCACCCTGGCCCGAATCCGAGCCGCCAACCCTCCCAGCCACAGTAATCCCAGTCCGACATACGCCACCACATACGGCCCGACATACGGCATGTGGTACCGGTATGTGGTGGACAATTCCCAATTCTTCAACAAATTCAACAAATTCCGCACACACAGCCCGTCGACCTTACGGCACGACTTCAATAGGCTTCGCTCCGCCTAACGGACTCCGCGCTTCGCCACATCGTTCATGGTGTCCCCTGAAGTTCGCTCCTCACTGCCTGTCTACAAAGAGACAGGCAGATATCGTCGCTTCATTGGGGACACACATGAACTCGGGAACCCTATTGAAGTCGTGCCCTTGCGGGCAACGACGGGACTGTGTGGCGGAGCAGTCCACAGTGCGACAGTTCCGCTGTCGCGGTTCGCCGCGCGCAAACAATTCGCGACGACGAAATTGTTTGCGTTCGATTTTTCTCTTTTCGCGATTTGCGAAATTTCGCGTTTTCCCGATTTCACTTTCCGCGTTTGGACTTTTCGCGTTGTACAATGCGACTGGGGCCAGACAGTTGTGGCCGGGGATGACCCCTGTGAGCGGGCGCCGGCCACCAGCCGGCGTGGCGAGCGTAGTGTTACCTGACGAGGCGGCGAAGCTCGAAGGGCGCACTTGAGGGTTAAGCCGGCCCAGGGCACACCCTCTGCCCTGCACGACGCAGGGCTCCCCTCCGTCCATGACCCCGGAACACATCATTATCGGCACGACAACAGGTGGCCTCTCCTCAAACGTGCCGGTCACGGTCGACCCCGTCGCCCGAGCCCGGCACACCGTCATTTTCGGCCAGACCGGCACCGGCAAGTCGGTTCTGTTGCGAAACATCTGCGCCCAAATTGCCGCCCAGCGCGGCGGGTTCGCCTTTCTTGACCCGCATGGCGAGAACGCCGAGGCGATCGTCTCCCTCATCCCCTCCGACCGCGCGGATGATTTCGTCTACATCGACCTTTCGAATAATGAAACTTTTGTCGGCATCAATTTTCTGGAGGGCGTGCCGCCCGACAAGCGCGCAACGGCCGCCGCGAACGTTGTCGCGGCGTTCGTCCACATCTTCGGCAAGGAAGCCGTTGGCGACCGGTCCCAGGAAGTTCTCCGAAACGCCCTCCTCGCATTGATGGAGGCAGACGAAGCAACTCTGCTTTCGGTCCTGCGGATGTTGCGCAGTGATACCTACCGCGGCCGGATCGTCTCCAAAGTCACAGACCCGCTGGTGCGAAGCTATTGGGTCGAGGCATTCGAGACCTGGGATGTTCGTTTCCAGGAACAAGTGACGGCACCGATCAGCAACAAGCTCGACGCCTGCCTCTCCCATCCGGCGATCCGCCACATCATCAGCCAGCCCAGGAACCGGATCGATGTCCGAAAGATGATGGACGAGCGCCGCATCCTCGTCGTCAACCTGAGCAAGGGCAGCGTCGGCGAACTCCCCTGCCGGCTGTTCGGCGCCCTGATGGTTTCGGCGATCACGAGCGCGGCGTTTGCGCGCAGTGATATCGAGGAGGATCAACGGCAGCCGTTCGATCTCGTGATCGACGAATTCAACTCGGTGATCACGACCTATATCACCACAATCCTTTCGGAGGCCCGCAAATATCGCCTCCGCTTGACGCTCGCGAGCCAGTACCTTTCGCAGATTCCGGACGACATCCTCTCCGCCGTCTTCGGCAATGCCGGCACCTACATATCCTTCCGGCTCGGCATCGGAGACGCCACCGAGATGGCGCGGCAATTCGGCATCGAGGACGAAAACGCGTTCCTCGATCTTCCGAACTTTGCTGCGCGCGTACGGCCGCTGGTCAACGGCAATCCGGGCAGCCCCCAATATGTCGACCTGTTGCCGCCGCCCGTGCCGCTTCACGGCCGCGCCCGCCAGCTCATCCACAATTCAAATGTGAGGTTCGCCCGCGTACGCAAAGAAATTGAAGCCTACATCCAACGCCTGTTCGCGGCGTAGTGTTAGCTTGACTCTCGCCGCGGTTGCATTTCTAACGTTAGCCTCTGGGGGAGTCGATGCGTCCGGCGCTTCTTGGATTTTTGATCCTGCTAACGTGCGTAGCTCAATGCGCTGCGCATGGATCGATCGCCTACGGATTTGACGCCACCAACACGGTCCGCTACTTCACTTCCCAAAATCAACTCACGGAACGCGACGCAGAGACGGCAGCAATCGAGCAATGCCGTACTCAAGGGCTAAACAATTGCCAGAAGCTCCATAATTTCGAAAACACATGCGCGGCCGTCGCCTTAGCCACCAGCAATTTTCATATTTACGTCGCCGGCGACGCTAACGAAGCTGCCAAGAGCGCAGTAGCCGCTTGTCTGTCCGATCGCCATGGAATTTGCAGTGCTTCCGTGTCCATTTGTGACGCGACGCCGGTTCCAGAGCCAGACGCTGCGCTCCTCTCCAATCCGGACGAAAACATCGCGCCTGTCAACTTTAATTGGAACTTTAATTGGATGGGGGCGCTCATTCGTATGATCCAACTGTGGTACGGTTTGGTCGCACTGACCGTCGGCATTTTGGTAGCTCTGTTTTTGTGGACATTCGCGTCCGTCGTTTCAGCCGCGCCGACGGACGTTCTCAACCGCAAATTCGTCATTGCCACTTGGGTCGGCCTTCCGTCAGTAGTCGCCTACCCACTGTGGCTTGCCGCCCCATCCGCCAATGTGACGGTCATGATCCAGACCGCGGCCTCCATGTGGACGGGGGCATTCGCTGCGCTATTGGTAGGTGGCCTGCTGCGGCGCCGAATGCTTCCCGGAAAGAGGGCACCTGATCCGACTTCCCTTCCTTTGACAACTCTCTTCGCTTCATTCTTCACTATAGGCCCAGTGTACCTCTTCATTGAACATGGCTACATAATACTACCGTCCGTTTGTGCGGCGGAGACTACGCCGCTCTTCTGTGGCCTGTTCTTCTACGACGGTTACATTATGCTCGGCGCGTTGTGGCTCACTATTGTTGTCTGCGGAATTGCTCTCCCGGCCGAGTCCAACCTCATACGAGCCAACGACCGATCGGGATCCATTGCGCGGCGTGCCTTCGCACGCACCCCTGCTTCTTCCAGGTCTCAAGCTGACTTCGATCCGCCCAACTCCCGACATCCGCCCACGTCGGCACGGCCGCCAGAACCAGGTCCCGACTTCCATTCCGCCGAGGAGAAGCCCGGCGCACCCGAGGCACGCGCTGATGTCGCTTCCACGGCAACAACTGCGCTCACGGTGTACGAAGAGAAGCCGCTGAGCGCCAGGTCGAATATTCCACTCCCGGCGATTCCGCCGAGCCGTCCCCCGCAGGGAATGCAATTGAAACTGAAGCGATCCCAGCGCTCCAGCCTCATGGGGAAAGTCGTCTTCGTCCTCGACGCCCGCATGGAACTTACCACGGAAGAAAAGGAACTGGTTCGCAAGTACCGGCTCGCCGACGACGTGATCTATGAAAGCTCTAGCCGCAAGCAGAGCAAGGAGGCGACGCTCGCGCACCTCGAAATGACCAAAGGCGGCCCGGGCTTTCGCGATTCGGCAGGCGCGCAACTTCTCGGAGCCGGCAACACGCTCTACCGGCTTGCGCGCGCCGGTGTAAGTGCGACGGCCGCGGCGCTCTCGCTTCGCATTACCGTCAGCAGTTTGATGTCCGGTGTCCATGTCGAATGCAAAAGCATGCACGAGCTGCTTGGAACCGAGAGTGCCATCGTTGAGGCCGGCCAAAATCTTCGCTCCTATCTCGAGACCGCCGCGACGTTTGATGGACGGGAGGAGATCGTTGAACTCTAGCCCGTATTCCGTCTACACACCGTTCCTGCGGCACTTCACGGACGAGCCTGCCCGCGAACTCTCCGAAACCGTCGCGCTCTACCACGAAGTCCGGCGCGACCATGTCAACTCTCCATTTGCCCAGGGCGACATTGTCGCACGGGTGAATGGGCATTGCGCGGAAATCGTTCAAAAACTCGTCACCGTGCCGGATTACCAGCCGCTCGCCAAAGCGCTGGACCGCTTCCTTTCAGCCCTGATCGCGCAGGAAGGCACCATCGTTTCGTTTCCCGAGATCGACTGGCAGCGTGCCCGCCTGTCGATGAAAGAGCAGGTGGACCTTCGGCGTTTCCTGCGTGCCAAGCAGCACTTCCTCGGAAACCAGGATCGCGTCTTCGACCTGTGGACTACCGCGCTTTGCAACGTCTGCGCCGGGATCATCGAGAGGCTGCCGCCCATTCCCGACGACAACGATCCCACGCTCACGGTCCCGCTCTATTCCCTTCTCCTCGATCCCGGCGACGTGGTCGACCGGATCATCGGGACGCTCGCCAACGAATCTTTGGTCGATGCCGGTCTCTTCACCGCCTTTCAAAGACGCACCTATGAAAATCTGTGCCGCGTTTCCAAGGTGGTCCCGTACGAGGAGACGAAGCGCCCACTCATCAGCGCCAACGATTGCGATCTGCCGCCCGAAGAGCTGATCGACGCCTATCTGAGCGGCACGCCATTCGTCGAACTGTTCAACCTCGCGGTCCCCTTCGAAATCCCGCAGCGAACCCGCTTCGAGCATCACTGGATCATCGGCGGCACGGGCCACGGCAAGACGAACGCGATCGGCAACCTTCTGCTTGATGATCTGCTGCGCGTCGCGTGCGACGAAGCCTCGATCGTGGTGATCGATTCGCAGAACGCCCTCATCCCGATGCTCGCGCATCTGCCGCTCTTCGCCAAAGGCGAACCACTGGACGGCAAGCTTGTCCTCATCGACGCTTCCGATGTCGAATACCCGGTCGCACTCAACCTCTTCGATGTCGGGTTGCAGCGCCTTACCAGCTATTCGCTGCTCGATCGCGAACGGCTGTTGAACACCGCGGCCGAGGTCATGAACTTCATCCTCGCGAGCCTTCTCGGCGCTGACATGACGAGCCGGCAATCGACGCTCTTCGGCTTTACGTTGCAGGCCATGCAGCTCATCCCGAACGCCACCATCCACACCTTCCGCGAATTGATGGAGCCGAACGGCCGCAAAAAGTTCGCTCCCCATCTCGCGAATCTTCAGGGCCGGGCACGGGATTTCTTCGAGACCCAATTCGACTCTTCGACGTTCTCCAAGACCAAGCAGGAAGTGGTTGCACGTCTCTTTGCCATTTGTGAGAACCGCACCTTCGACCGCATGCTCTCCAACCCGAAATCAAAGCTCGACCTCTTCACCGAGATCAATGCCGGCAAAGTCATCCTCATCAATACCGCGAAGGACCTGCTCAAACAGGACGGCACCGAAATCTTCGGACGCTTTTTCCTCGCCCTCGTCGCCCAAGCCGCCCAGGAGCGGGCCACGTTGCCGGCCGACCAGCGCCTTCCATGCTTCGTCTATGTCGACGAGGCCCAGGACTACCTCTCAACCGATTCCAATTTTACGATGATCCTTGAACAGGCCCGTAAGCAGAATGTCGGCATGGTGGTCTCACATCAATACGTTACGCAGCTCTCGCAGAAGACGCTCGACAGCCTCTACGCCAATACGAGCATCAAGTTCGCGGGCGGCGTAAGCGACAAGGACGCCTACGCGCTCGCCCGCAACATGCGGTGCGAGCCGGCATTCATCGCCGAACAACCGCGCGGGAGCTTCGCATCCTTCATTCGCAATACGACCAAGAACGCCATCACGCTCAAGTTCCCCCTGATGTCGCCCTTAAAGAAGATGAGCCAGGACCAATACGCCGCTGTGCTCTCGGCGAACCGTTCCAAGTACGCGGTCCACTATTCGCAGGTGTCCGCTGCGCCTCCTCCGCCGCCAGACCCGGAGCCTCCCACGCCCCCGTCGCCGAGCGCTCCGCCGGCCGAGCCGGCACCGCCCGAGGACGAGAAGGCTAAGGACCCGGAGCTTAAGAAATCCGCCAAGCGTGCAAAATGGCCGATGTGAGATAAAATTATTTCGTGTGAACACTCGCGCCCATTCGAACGTACTCTTTCGTGTAGCTCCATTTCCCAAACGTTTTGTTCGCGCCGGTCTTGCGGCATACCATCGGTATGGAGCCTCGCACTGACCGCCAGCGCCGGCCGCGCAATCGTCCGCAGAAGACGACTGGCGTCATCGTGAAGACGATCAACGACGCGCGCGGCATCGCCGAGCCGTTGGAGCGCTACGGCGAACTGCTCACCTGCCAGGTCATTGCGCTCTATAACGCGATCCATGGTTTGCCGCCCCGCAGCGCTCACACGCTCGCGCGATTAAAGCGACTGTTCCACGAATCGGAAGGCCTGCCAGCCACCAGCAAGATACTGCTGCGGCCCGACTACCAGTGGCGATACGGGTACAACCACCAGACCATTTATCGCCGCGCAGCCGGGACCGGCCGCTTTCTCCATTCCAAGGGTCTCTTCGATCCCCTGACGCTGCGGTGGGCCAACACCACCCGCATCGTGCAACTCACCGATGATCCGTGGCAGGAGCCGTCCGATCACGACGCCGCGCTCTCGCTCGTCATGTCATCAATCGAGATCGGCATCCGACGCGCCACCGGGCTGAACTTCATCAGCCATCTCGACATTCTGCGGCACGCTTCGGCGGAAGCGCAGAATGCGCAGAGCCCGCTGTCGATTCCCTTGCCGCAACTGCAACACACCTTTGCTGACGGAAAGACCATCACGCTTGAAGACGTGCATGTGAAGCCGGACGCGCTCTTCGGGGTCGGCTACAGCGATGATCACAAATTCTTTGCGGTCGAATTCGATCGCAGCACCGAGGATGTCGAGCCGAGGAAAAATCTGGTGCGCGCTTCATGGCTGCGGAAGATCCTTTCGTACTCGGCGAGTGCCGCGAAGCCCAAGCCGATCTATGAGAGTTATCTCAAAGTCCCCAACCTGCTTGTGCTGTGCATCTTCTCCGACGCGACGCGCATGGCGCACGTGATGCGGCTTGCCAAAGCGCACGCGACATATCCGAGCCAGTTCCGTTTCAAGACGATCGCGCCCGTCGATCCGCTCTTGAATGCCGCGACGCTGCCGCAGCTCGTTGCCGAGCCGTGGCAGCGCGTCGGCGGCACCTTCAATCTCTTAACGGCCGAAGAAGGGAGGTGATGTTCCTGGACATCGATACACAAATCACGCGCGTCAAAGACCTCATCGCGAGACGCGAAGAAATTGACGCCGAGCTTTCCGCGATCTTAGGCGTGACGCCGAAAGTGCGGAAGCCACAGCGATGCTCGCACTGCAACGAAGAAGGCCATACCGCCCGCACCTGTCCGAAGCAGCAGGGGGCATAAATTTGACCATTCATCGGGACAGTTGAAGTTTCCCATCCTTCATCAATCGCTGCATTTTACGGGTCACCCGATCCACGCGGATTGAGGCGGCCCGGAGAGCGTTTGCTTACAAAGCTGGTTCCAGGTCATGTTGCCCGTCAGGGCCTGCACGATGACGCTTACGATGATCCACGCCCCCAGTATAAGGACGAGCCCGCCCGTGATATGCCAGAATATACCTTTCGCTTCATTGATCTGACCGGGATTGCCCGACGATTCGGCGGTCACAAATTTCCACCCCGCCCACGCAAAAAGCACCGCCGAGAGAAACACCGCGACAAATATGCCATCGTTGAGAAGATTTTGCGCGAGCGTCGCCAGGCCGCAGATCGTGCAATCGGTGCCTTGCCCATTTATGACCACGCCAGAGCAAGGAACGACCGTGGCGAGTACCGCCGCGAACGTCAGCGCTGGCGTTACGATACATGACAGGACGAACGCAATGACAATCGTTACCGAATAACCTCGTAACATGAAAATATTGTATCATAGGAAGAAGGTCGGTCGCACAATATCAGTTTCCTGATTCACGTTACCTGAGGTTACGTCTAGACTAATAAGCAAAATCACGGACCTCGTTGACCAGTTGAAAATCGAATGCTCTATACCCGGTGAACCGCGCACGGGCTGCTTTTCCTCCAAACGGATTCGGAGCAGCACTGATATATTCGATCGTTTTTGTACATAAATAATTACCGTGCCGGGCTGCATCTAATGCAGCTATTGAATACGTGGATGAAAACCATGGGCCTCCAGTCACTTGCGGACTTGGTCCACAATCGGCGAGCGCTGCTTGTTTCTGTTTTTCTTTGGCCTCAGCTTGGGCGATCTGCGCCCTTTGTTGGGCTTCTTCCCTTCGCTTCAGTTCTGCTGCTTGTTCTATCCCCTGGTCTTCTTTGGCAATTGCTTGCGCAACGAAGTCCTGAGTAAAATGCCACTGACGCTCGTCAGCGGACATCCAGGCTTTCAAAACAGTACCCTCCAAAGTAATAATCTGCCCCGTGTTGGTCGTGTATCGAGTGCTCATCATCAAAATTGCAACGAGGTTAGCTCTTTCCCCTTTCGCCATACAAACGCTGGTCATGTCCTTTAACACAGCATCAGCGACCTGCTTTCGAAAGTCGTCGCGGACCAATTCGCGCCATTGATTTACATAGATCGTAGCTGTATAGCCGCTTTGATATTTCTTTCCTGCAATGAATGAAGCGTCCGTCGTATTACAGCCAAAACTATTTCGACGGTACAGTTCCTGCGCAGAGGACTGGCTGCTCAGAGATAGCAGCATTACGAAAGAACCAAGCATTGCCGCACACGTGGACCGCCACAAAACACACACCGATCGCCTACCTTGTGTCATGATAAGTCCCCACCAAGTTCTTCCCGTCCCGATAGGATCATACGCCGCTGAGGCCAAGAGCTTAACCCTGGGTTGCGAATGCCGCAACTGGATTTATGGCGACAAGTCAAGGTGGTTGCAACACTGTCACGAGAATGGCCGCGTTCGACTGTTCCAAGAATGACCATGAACGGGACAGTCCACTTTCCCTACTCACGATTCGCCGCCCCTACCGTTGCTCTTCTTCCGGCTCGCCTTCGCCTTCCGGTACGAACGGCGGAAGCAGTATCAGTGCCCCGTCCCAATTGCCGAGCGGTAGCGAGTTAAGCTTCACCGAGAAGCCTTCCTCACCGTTCTTCCGCTCGAACGCGACGCCAACCGTGACCCATCGGCCCCGGTTGTTGGAATCGGGCGCACGGACAACGAATTTTACTTCGCGCTTTTCCTGCGGCTGTGCAGAACGCCGCGAGATCGAAGCACCAGGCATGATGCTCTCCTGTTCTCCCGCAGCTTGAAGTGCGGGTGCGGAAATCACGCCGCTGCGTCCCGCCAGGCATCACGGCGCCGTTCCCCCACCCACACTCCAAGCACTGTCCCCAAGTGTAGCAAGCCTCCCAAAATCTGCATGTGAGAATGAACGCAGGAAAGGAGGCTCACCATGAGCACGTTCGTTGACTTCGAAGCGCTGAAAGCCCGCGTCAGGATCGAGCAGACAATCCCATTGCTCGGGCTAAAGCTGCGACAGCACGGAGACCAATATCGCGGCCCTTGTCCAGCCTGCAAAAACGGCGGAGACCGCGCGCTGGCCATCAACACGGGGAAGCAGAGCTACTACTGCTTTTCCCAGCGAAAAGGCGGCGACCTCATCGCCCTTGTTGCCCACGTCCGCGGCATGACTCAAAAAGATGCAGCGGGCTACCTCGACCAGCAGTACGGGAACAGTACACAGTCTCACAGTGACACTGTGCACAGTTCCCGGAACAGTTCCCCCAGCCCCCCAGCCCAACAGGGGCGGGAGCTGAGACCCCTCGACTACCTCGTTTTCAACGAGGCCGTGGAGGCGCTGGGACTGACGGAGGCTACCTGCACTGCCTGGGGCGCCGGATACGCCCCGAAGGGCATCATGCGCGGCCGATTCGCGGTACCTATCCACGACCGCGCCGGCACGCTGTTGGCCTACGTCGGCATCGCCATGTCGGAAGAAACCTCGCCGCGGCTCCACTTTCCCAACGGCTTCGATCCGCATTCGGTGATCTTCGGTGCCGATCGCGTGAAGGAGGGAGAGCTATACCTCGTGCGCGACCCGCTCGATGTTCTCACCGCGTATCAGTCCGGGGTCGAAAACGTCGTCGCCTTTCTCGCGCCCATCACCGCGCAACAGGTCGAGATGTTGGCGGCGCTGATGGATGCCGCCCACTGCGAGACCGTCGAGTTGTTCTGAGGCGCCTGCGGCCTGGCCGGCCGTTGCGATCAGCCCGCCTTTTGCGCGGGCTGTTTTTTTGTAGTGTTAATTGCCTTCTCGACGACTCCCTGGTCGAGCCGCAGCATGAAGGCGATCTGATCGGCCGGCATACCTTCGGCGATCATCCGGCGCATCTCCGCTTCGATATGCTCTGGAAGTTTCGTTTTCATGAGCTGATTATACCACGTTCTAGGATATAACGCACGGCACGCTCGGCCTCTGCCCTGGCGTGCGCAAGGGCGCTATCGCGGTCCCCCGCGCGCTTGAGCCAATCCTGAAAATACGTCGTATGCATTTCCGGATGCGATGGGTAGATTTGGAAATGCCGCATGAGCATCATCGCGCCGAGTTCGGCGACCAGTTCCTCTCGCGCGTACCGCTTGCGGTCGCGAAACAGGCTCCCGTCATAGCGACCGAGCCGCCACTTCGCCATCGTCCAATGAATCAATTCGTGCAGGAGGGTACTGTAATACACCTCGGTGGCACTCTCGCCGGCTATTCCGGTAAAGTGGTTCTTCGGCGGTACGTTGAGAACGTCCGTAAGCGGATTGTAGAACGCACCGCACGACGATGACGCTCGCTTGATTGGCAGCAACTCAAGCACCTTCTCGATCGGTACGTTTCGCTGGACGAGAGAGGGGCCGCTCGGTGCCTCTGCACTCCATCCGCTCCCCCACCGGTCGTGACGCTTGCCCTCCGCAAGTTCACGAATTGTCTGTTCGATAATCGACGCGTCGAAAATCTTCGGCACGTCGGCCGAGAGCGGCAGCGGCAGTGTCGTCGCGCCGTCGAGATCGGGATGCCCTACCTCGCCGCCCGTCGGTCCTATGTATTCGCTGCGCGTGCGAACATGGCGGCCCTCGCGCCACGTCTTTTGCCGGTACCGGTAGCGGCGCCCCTTGATCGTTTTGATGACGATGTACCAGTCCATGCCGCTCGATGGCACGGACGCATCCACAAGTAATCGGCCGCTATTCGATGCAATGCACCGACATGCACACCTGCGCGACGCGGTGCGAACCGATCACAATTTGTGGATCAAATCGATCAAAGAAATTTCACGCCCAACCCTCTCGACCAAGCCGGCCGCCCCCCGTCACGACACAACGCGACAGGTCGCGGCCGGCCACGTCACCGAGATTCCAAAACCCTATCGTCTCGCGCTCGGGATTTTTCCCGTTCCCTTGCAACGGCCGCACGGCTCCGAGCCGCCCGACTTCCCGCTACCATTGCACCGCGGGCAGGTCTCAAGTTCCTGCTTTCCGGGTTTGCCTTCCGGCCCTCTCTCTAGTCCCATTTGCTCCTCCCTGGGTTGAGCGAGCCGAGAGTAGCACAACCGGTCGACGCCGCGGAAGCCTTGGGGCCGGCCGTTCTGCAATCCGGCGATGGTACAATTCAGAGCGCACCTCCGCCCCGCGCTGCGGTGTCCGAATGGTCGGATACCGCTTGCGTGACGGAGACCACCATGCGTGCTCTTTCCAACGAAGAGAAACGGCACAAGCTCGACGAGCTTGCCGAAGACGGCGGACACCCATCCGTCGGCGCGATGCTTGAAGCCAGTGTCACCGACAGCGTGGTGCCGGCGATCTGCACCGAACCCGACTGCGATCACGCGACCGAGATGGAGCCGGACTAGGACGCCGGTCACTGCGAAGCGTGCGGCAAGAACTCCGTCGCGAGCGCTCTTGTCCTCGCCGGCCTCATCTGAGGAGGCGGTCATGGATATCGCAGCCTGCGATAGGGCCGGACGCATCCGCGAGCTGAACGACCAACTCCGCACGACGTTCTTTCTGCGGCACGGCCGCGTCTTGATCACATCGGGCGTCGACGCGCTTCCCGTCGCGTTGAAAACAGGTATCGTCGAGAAGGTGAAGGCCTTCGAAGACTTCGAACGTGGCAACGATCCTCACCAGGAGCATGACTTCGGCAGCTTCGCGATCGAAGGGCAGACGTTCTATTGGAAGATCGACTATTACGCGCCCACGCTCGACGGCGGCTCCGAAGATCCCACCGACCCCGACATGACGACCCGCGTGCTGACGATCATGCTCGCGGAAGAATATTAGGAGGGTCGGATGCTCGCGAACGCGAAGTACATCTATGCCCTCGACATGTGGACGGTCGAGAAGAGGCCGAATGGCTGGTACTTCTCAAAGTCGGCCTATCACGGCGACAAGCACGAATGGCGTGGACCGTATTGCAGCGAATTCAGCGTAACGCTGATGATCGCGCGCGAACTTCAAAAAGAAATCAAGAAGCGCCACAAACTCTGATCGCCTGCCATCATGACGCTAACGGACCTACGCTTGAGCAACGCAAGCGCCGTTGCGGGCAACGTCTGGAGCATTGCCGCAGGAGTGCTACTGCACGGGCTCCTGCGCTCCCACCGGTGCGATCAGCACTACCGAGCCCCGCGAAAAGCGGGGCTCACTCTCTACGTGACCTGCTGCCTGTACACCCGCAATATCTCGCTTCTCTTTCAACACCCCACGAGCGCCTCGTATCCTCGGTGCTACAATAAAGCCATATGCCACTCGGGCGGCCGACCGCCTCAAAGGAAGTCAGAGACGCTTCAGCAAAGCACGGATCCACGGTCCTCTCCGCAGTAACTTTTATCTGCATTTTGTCGACCGCCGTACTGTTGCTTGAGATTCTGCAAAGTTCGATTTCGCAAAGGCTCCTTCTCGCTGCCACTGCCGCCGCTGATTCGGAAGCGCTGGATCAACAATGCGTTCCAAATGCGGATTACACAAAGACGTCCAGCCAATGCCCGGATGGAAAAGACGCCGAGGGCAAACCGTGCGAATTAGACAAGCCGGTATCTAACGGCTATGTCGTAGGGGAATGCAAAGGGCCGGACAACGCCCAAGCAACTTCGGCGGACGGCAAGGCGCTCGAAGAGCCCGATGTTCAGATCGCGCCCGGTTGGTCGCCGGGCACAGGACAATCTCCGCCCGGCGAAGATCAGCCGAGCCCCCGCCTTCCTTCCACGGTGGGAGGGGGTCCTCCAGCAGGCTTCGATATCATTGACGACTACACAGGGGCCGTCATAGGGACCATGCAACAAACTCAGAGCGAGTTGCCGAACCTGCCCGCGGTCACCAACAGTAACCCCCAGACCTATGGAGCCCCACCATCCGGACAAGTCGGCGGGGACACGTCTCCTCTTTCTCCTCCCTCTCCCGGAAGCAGTCAAACGTTAGACACCACGCCGCCGAATGAAAGTGTAGACTACACGAGCGGTCCGGAAGTCGGCTACGGAGAATTCGCGCCGCCGGCTGATTCAAACACCACCGCTCCGCCGGACGAGGCCCCACTGAAGACTAACAACGCCGTGGAGTGGTCTGGCGCCGGAGTCGAAGCGCCATCAACATTTGCCGCGTCCGAGCCGTCGCAAATACCCTCAGCACCGACTCCGCCGTTCAATGTTTTGAATACCTTATCCAACTGGTGGTCGTACCTAAAAGGTCTATTATAAGCCGATATGTACCGGCGAAGGGCTATCCTAAAAGTCGTCAAACTCCTTCCGACTGATTTCCTCCTGGGATAAATTACCGCCAACAACCTTTCTGAGACTAAGTGTCAGTCCCATAATCTTGTTACCCTGTTGTGTGAAATAAAATATCGGTTGCTCGCCCAACGATCCCCCAGTATTATTTCTTATTCGAAAGAGCCGCGTATCCGGCCCGAACAGATCACCTCGCCCGTACCATATATCGCCACTGGCCGCTTTTATACGGTAACTTCCCAGTGGAACCTTGGTCGAATAAGTCTCCCCTCCACGCACGTTAATCCATATTTGGTCTTTGGTGTTGGCTGTGCTTACAAGTTTGATCAAGTAGTTCGCCCCGGCCTCAGTCTCGATTCTAAAAGGAGCGATCGACTTCCTTCCGTAGCCCCCATGAAGGTAGCCGGTTGGCGGGAACGGCTGGGCGCGCGACTCTGGTACATTGGAGGCAGAGGAAATCGGCCGCTGATCTAACGAGACTTGTAGTCCCGAGAGTTGTGCGATTCGCTCAACCATCACATAATGCGTTTGTCGATCAATCGTCATCACAACAATTTTGCAGTATTCATTTTTCGCTCGTTCCTTGTCACCCTTTCGCTCATACGCCCGAGCCCTGCCTATTAGGGCCGGAAGATGATCCGGCAAATATGTCAGCGCCCGCGTGTATTCGGCAATCGCCCTCTCGAATTCTCTGTTGTCGGCGTATCCGTTGGCTTTCGCCATTCGCTGCTCTAACTCAGGCGTTGTAACCGCCATTAAGACCGGCTCAATATAATGAACACCAGATCGAGACATTTGAGCGACTTCTGCCGGACTCGGCAGCGGCGGCGGGACGTAGGTTCCCACCTTGGCGTTACATCCTGCTGGATACTGGGTTCCAGTCGGGCCACCCCAAGCCTTTGACCATCGGCAATTTTGCTGAGCGGCGATGCACGCATTCTCATCAAGCACTCTACAGCGTGCAGTCGCGCTCGCGTACGTTGGGAGCCTTTCGGGGCAGCCTGGAGCCGGGGCCACAAGACTGGGTTCGTTCGAATTCGCTGAGCCGGTTTGGGATAATATGGGCGCGGCAATTGCCGTCGCCCGTATGGGCGCGTCGTCCAAGGGATTCACCGGCGGGAGTTGCGCAGCGGACTTCGGCGGGAGCGCTTGTGCAGA
>Ga0206914_1003_pt1 | contig 35438 bp, 34 predicted proteins | sample Alteio_BWOrgHeat_73_FD_152938 | JGI IMG/M metagenome (GOLD analysis project Ga0206914, IMG submission 152938) | Enriched cells from forest soil in Barre Woods Harvard Forest LTER site, Petersham, Massachusetts, United States -... | ecosystem: Environmental > Terrestrial > Soil > Temperate forest >... | reverse complement strand
TCGATCAGACTCAAATGCCCGCATGACCGACCAGCCTCGAATTCCCACCAGAGATCCTCCAACCAGGACGGAGGCTCACTTTCATACCGCGGCGTCGACGGCCCGCCGATCAAAACCACATCTCGATTCTTGAGAACGTCGCGCAACGCCTCAAGCCAAGTAGACGCTAAGAGGACATCGTCATCGAGATAAGCCAGGACTTCTCCCTGAGCCTCGCGCGCGCCGCGATGACGACCAGTGAGAAGCCCGGGCATCTCGTCGCAAATGTAACGTAACGCGAGCGCAGGAAATCGGTTGGCTAAATCTCGGCAAAGCGTTGCCGTCCCATCTATCGATCCATTGTCGACGACGAGCGTTTCGATATCACGATCACCGTCTACGATGGCAGCGAGCGACTGCAGCGTCCGAGAAAGATACCGACATCGGTTGAGTGTCGGAATAATGATAGAAACGTCAGTCACGATTCGACTATTTTGTCGGATCCGCCTGAGGCAAAGCGAAGCCATTCTTGGGTTCTTCGGGCGCCTTCCGGAAAGCTCACCTTCGGGGCAAAATTCAATTCGGCGGCCGCCTTCCTTGTGGGCAGTTCATAGCGACACATCTGAAGGGTTACCAACTCCGGATCGAGCGAATACGGAGACTCCGCCTTTACATCATTAGTTGGGCTCGGAGTAAGCAACTTTGCTCTCAGCTGAATTGCAAGCCCAACCGTCGCCTCACTGCGAACCAGTTCTTTCGCCGCACGGACCAATCGGTTGCGCCAAACAACCCGCGCCACACCTCGCCACGATTTGGCGAGCGTTGAGCGCCCAGCCGCTATATCCAGATCTAAATTTAAAATCGACGCTTCATCGACGCCAATGGCTTGCGCAACCGACCCGTAAAGCTCCCTCCAAGTCACTCGCTCCGCGTCTTTGGCAATATATGTGTTTCCCGTTGCGGCGGGATGGGTGGCGCAAAGCACCATGAGTTCGACGAGATTATCAATGTAGATCGTATTGCAGATGCCCTTTCCACCATTAATCAAGTAGGCCTTTCCGGCCAGCAAATCGGATGCCAGTTGAGCACTCCAGTAGGTCGATCTAGGACCGAAAACGATGCACGGCCTAAGCAGCACGCATTCTACGGCTCCATCGCCCATCAATTTCCGCAAGCGGCGTTCAGCCATGACTTTGCTAACATTGTACTCGAAGCGCTGATTTTCCTTGAGTGGCGTATTTTCATCCGTGCCAGGCTCCGGGCTGCTGCCCATGACAACCGCGCTGCTCAAATAGACCAGTCTTCGCACGCCTGCCTGACGGCACGCCGCATAAGCGGCGTCAACAGAGTTCAAGATCGTATCGCGATTGCCTACGACGCAGTGGAATGCGACATCGCAACCATTCAACGCGTCCGACAACGATGTGACATCGGTGGCATTCGCCAGGCGCACATCAAGATGAAACCGCGACACTCTGGCCATGCTGCGAAAGCTGCGCACGATCGGTCTGGGGGCGGCTATCGAATTCAAATGCAGATACTCGGTCAACCGGTATCCGATAAACCCGCCGGCGCCCAAAATTGCGTAGTTCTTCAAACGGATACCAATCGACGAATCGCCGCCTGCTCAGTGTCCGGCAGCCATAACTGCGGTAGTGGCTGACGGGCGCGATAACAGCCTTCAATGAAGGCGATAGTTTTCTTTCCGTCATCACCCGAGCACATGAGAGCCTCATTGCCACTTATAGCAGACATCACGTTGCGCAACTGCAACTCGAAGCAAGCGGAGAAATTAGGCAAGTCTCGTCCGGACTTTGGCAAGCGGTCGAAACCAAGGCCTGCGGATCGAAGCAATTCAACCTTCTGAATGACATTTTCGCCGTGCCACCCCCACTGAAACGAAGTCGGGCGATCGCATTCATAGAGCAACCAGCCGTCTTCAAAATCAAAGAAATACCTATTTGATAACGGCCAGTCGCGGCTCATCTGCACAAACCCCTTCGCACCACTCACCATCGTTAGATTAAGCACACAGTTGGCCTCGACGCCCCCAACCGCATCGTCCCAATATTGCACACCCTCGATTGCGCCAGCCCACCACAGGATGAGGTCGACGGTGTGTGAACCGGCATCGATCAGGACACCCCCTCCCGCAGATTCGCGCGTAAAGAATGACGGCGAAGCCGCTGGCCAGCTATATATCTCTCCTTCCAAAAATCGAAACGACCGGAGTCGCCCCAAATGCTCGCGCTCAATCCATCTCCGAATTTCCTGCGTTGCGGGAAAGAACCGCCGAAAATGCCCGACAGCCAGTTGCCTGCCGACGTCTTTCGCAGCATTTATCATCAACGCGCATTCTTTGGACGTGCAGGCCATCGGCTTTTCGCAAAGCACATGCGCACCACGCCGCAATGCCTCAACCGATGCAGCAGCGTGGAGGTTATGCGGTAGCGCCACGACAGCCAAGTCTCGATCAAGCGATGATTCGACCTCAGACAACGAACGAAAGGTCTCAACTTGAGGCAATTTAGCTTTGATATATCCGATACGCGCGTCTGAGCGATCTATTGCTAAGATACGCTCATACAGCCCTTGGGAGGCTAACACTTTCAGGGCTGGTGCATACAATAGTTCGGCAACGGCACCGCACCCAATCAGAATGATATTAGTCATTCGCAGCCAGGCGCACTCTATCTTCCCACTTTGAGCTTGTCAGTTCATCCAAGTTAACGCGCTCGAAGACCTCAAGGCATCCACCACGCGTTGCGTTATAAATATTGATGCCACGCGCCTTGCAGAATTCCCTGCAGAAACGCATTGCCTGAAGCTGGACATCTATGAGCGGTGGATTCCACAATTCACCTGGCTTACGATAATTCGTAGAGAAGTGATTCACCTCATTTGCGTTGATCAGATAATAGCCGGACCTTTTATTTGGCTCTTTAAAATTGAAGTCAATGCCAACGAGATAGATATCCGTTATGCCCATATACGCTGCAAGCTGGAGATTTATGTACGTCACACTACCGCCCCACACGCAACGGGCGACGGGGTCAATCGAAAATCCAGGAAATGGAATCGGGAAGTCATCAACTCGGTACCATATTGTTTGCTCGTCCGCCCGCAGCCACTTCTCAAATCCATTGTGAAAAAACCGCGTCATGCCTGCGACTTGATCAATAGCTGCCGCATTTTGCTTCGCAACGAGATCGTCTTCGACGTTGTAATAGGTCGGCCGCCAAGATGTCTGATCGAACAGCAGGTATATTTTATTGCAAGCGAAGGTGATTTCTGAGCGCAGCTGCTCCAGATCCGAAGCTTTAAGGCTTGGTCCGTTTCCAATTATAAATGCTCTTCCACCTTTGTGAATATTCCTGAGCGCGCGCATCCGGCGGTCGCTGGGTGACAAGGGAAAACCAATATTCGCACTCCGGCTATGAACCGCACACAGCGCCTTATCCAGCCTTCTGCCTGCGCGTTCCCATAACCAGCCTAGGTATCCAAGCTGCGTATTCATAACGCACCTCCGCAAACAGCGGAGCCTTGTTGCAAGTCGGAAATCCGATCCCGATAGACTTGGTCCACAATTGTCATGACCTTAAGCGCGTCGATAGAATTGCTCGTTTCAGGGTAGCCGCCGTTCCTAATTGCATCCAAAAACAATTTGATCTCCCTTGCCCAGGATGTATCCGTATGAAATACGTGACGGACCTCGCCACGATTTCCTGCCGCAGTCCTGCCATCTTGATTATGCTTGATCGACAGATCCTCATCACCGTAAGCGCCTGACGACGTCTTGAGACCGTTCAAGACCAGTGAGCCTCGCTCCAGAAATATTTCCAGCGAAAACAGATATCGCCACTGTGTCATCGTGCTATGCAGAGAGGCGCAGATGCCGGTCTTGCGGCTGCGGAATTGCGCGAAGACATTGTCTTCGATGCCGTCGATCTTCCAGAACAAGTTCGATACCATCGCCTGCACCTCGTCAAAATCGCCGGCGAGGTAGAGGAACAGATCGAGCATGTGGATGCCCTGATCGAGCAGAATACCGCCGCCCGCCAGTTCCTTCTTGGCGCGCCAATCCCGAAAGAATGATTCATCGACCTCCTTGCCGTAGCGGCCTCGCATCCACAAAATGCGCCCCATGTCGCCGCTGTCGATGATCGCCTTCATACGCTGCACGCTTTCATGATGGCGATGATTAAAGCCATACATGAGTACTTTGCCGCTGGCGGCTTCCACAGCCATCACTTCTTTCACTTCGGCGGCACTGAATGCTGGTGGCTTTTCGCAAAAAACGTGCTTTCCGGCTGCAAGCGCTGCTTTGCATAGTGGGACAATGCGGTAATTAGGCGTACAGATGAAAATGGCGCCGACGTCTGCATCATCCAAGATGCTTTGTTCGCTGGCATAGAACTTGTAGGGCCCCGAATCCTTGGGGCTTGAATCGAAAACCCCTGCAATTCGAGCGCGGCCCGACTCTTCGAGCGACTTGGCCCGAATGCGCCCCATCTTGCCAAAGCCAATGATGGCGCAATCCACCACCTGGTTACCCTTATTAAGTGGGGCGGGGGACGCTCGTTCGGAAACGAGGTCAACCTGGTCGATTCGGTTCAATATCAACTCTTGCTTTGCGAAAGCGGCGTCTCTGGCACGGGGGTCAGAGGCGAACGGCCGGCCGCCCAAGCAACGAGGTTGTCCACGACCAACTGATCCATCTTTTGTCGGGTGTGGACCGAAGCGGAGGCCACGTGCGGCGCGAGTACGACGTGCTCCATCTCGACCAGCTCTCGTGGCACATTTGGCTCGTCTTCGAAGACATCGAGGGCCGCAGACAGAATAGCGCGGTCCTTTAACGCCTTTATCAGCGCCTTCTCGTCAACGACACTTCCCCGGGCGACGTTGATGAGAATTCCCTTCTTCCCAAGCGCCTCGAGAACCTTTGCATTTACAAGGGCACGCGTCTGCTGACCGCCCGGAAGAGATAAAATCAAGACGTCGACATCCTGCGCCATCGCCGTCAGATCCGAATAAAAGCGATATAGAACGTCTGGCTGTTGCTTGCGGCCGTAATAAACTACGGTCGCATCAAATGCGCGAAGCCGTGTCGCGATCGCCTTTCCGATCCGACCCAGGCCGACGACGCCAACCACACGGCCGCGTAGCATAGGCCGCGTAGCGGCTGTAAAATCCTGCCCGGCCGCTGATGACTGTAACTTGGTGAGTGTGTAGAGCAGAAGGCCTAGGGCCGTGTCCGCTACCTCTTCGGTCAGGACGTCCGGGGTATTGGTGACAACAACACCATGCGCGGCCGCCCATTTGACATCGATATGGTCGTAGCCGACGCCAAAAGACGACACGATTTCAAGCTTCGGCAACTTCGACATCAGCGCGGCATCGATCTTGATCGAACCGCCCGGTGCGCTGACCGCAACAGCTCGCGCCTTGTCGGCCAACTCCAGGACGGCAGGGTCGTCCCCCTTTGTGAAACGGAATATTTCGAATACTGGGCTTAAGCCACCCATGATTACAGGCTTGGCAGGCCCGAAGAGGAGGACCGGCGGCTTATTTTGTATCGTGTTCATTTCGGCCTCGATTTACTTAATGTCCACGTAGAGATGCTTGAGAGTCTTACGTGCTCACCATGCACATCTCAAATCGAACCTGCCATTCCAGGCGGCTACATTGAGTTTCCAGTCGCTCGCAACGTCGGAGCGGGCAACCTTTCCACCCGCCGCCTCGACCAGCGCCAATCCGGCCGCCACATCCCACAGCCAGATGTCCCGCTCCGCATATGCGTCAAACCGCCCGGTCGCTACGTTTACCAACGACAAAGCAGCGGAACCGATCATCCGGATCTTCTTGAAGCTTTGAACGGCATCGACGAACCCCGCTAAACTGGCGGTATCGAACGGACGTCCCGTCGGGAACCCGGTCGCCAATACGGCGCGACCGACGCTGTCGATGGTCGAAACGTGGAACGCAACACCATTCGTTGCCGCCCCCTGTCCCACCTGTCCGGAATGGCATTCATCGCGGTCAATATCGTAAATCACCCCGAGCAACGACCGTTCGCCTTCCCACAGCGCGATCGAGACGGCATATTGCGGAAACCCTCGGGAGTAATTCAGCGAGCCGTCAAGTGGATCAACCACCCAAAAGCGGCGCGTGTGACCATTTGGTGCGGTCCATGGGCGCTCTTCCGACAGGATAGGCAGGCCGGTCGGCGCAAGCAGTTGATGCAGAACCTCGTCGGCACGCGCGTCCGCCAAAAGCTTGATGTCGCGGCCCTGCTCCACCGCGGTCCCCACTAAGTAACGTAAGTCGCGCTTCAGGATTCTGGCGACTTGCGCCGCCGCTGTCTCGGCGAGGCGTTGCAGATCGTTCAGCGAGGCATTCATAATCAAGCGGTGGCAGTCAAAGCGTGTCAGCGGGCCCGCTGAAACCGCTCTGCGATCTTGAACTCTTCGGCGGGAACGGCGCTTTCCAGCTGCAAGCCCCTGAGAAAGCGGATCGCCTCTCGGGTCGCTTCCACTTCCATCCGCGCGCGACAATCTGCCGTCATCGAACCCATGTGGCAGGTCAGCACCGCATTGGCGATGTTTGCTAGCGGCCCGGTGTACGGCTCCTCGGTGAACACGTCAATCGCCGCAGCGCGGATAGTGTTTCTCGTAAGCGCCTGGGCCAGATCCTGTTCATTGACTATGCCGCCACGCGCGGTGTTCACAAGCACCGCCGTCGGCTTCATCGTCACCAGCTCACGCTCACCGATCAGATCCAAGGTGTCGGCCATAAGAGGCACGTGGATGGTGATGACGTCGGATTCACGGCAAAGCGTTTCCTTATCCACCCATTCCACGCCGTTGAGACGCTGCTTCGGCGCGATGTCATGGGCCAAGATACGAACGCCGGGAAATCCCCCCTGTAGATGGCGGATGACCAGGCTTCCGATCCGGCCGACGCCGAGAACACCGACCGTCGAAGTCGCGATGCGCGCGCCGGTGGTTCGGTCCCAACGCCCGGCTCGCATGCCGCGGTCGGCGATCGCAATACCACGCAACAGATCGATGATCAGCCCGATTGTCAGTTCGCCGACAGCAGCCGATGGCGCATCCGGAGTGTACGAGACAATGATGCCACGGTCGCGGGCGGCACACAGATCGACGCTGTCGAGACCAATTCCCACGCGGCAAATCGCCTTCAGGTTCGGACAGGCAGCAATAATTTCCGCAGTAATCGGTTCGGTGCCCGCAATAACGACCGGAAAACCATCGATGACCTCATGCACTTCAGTGGGCCGAAGCTTGCGGTTTTTAGGATTGATGACTGCCTCGATCCCTGCTTCGGCGAGAAGTCGAAGTGAAGTCGGATCTACATTGCCAAACGGCACCGTGGTGATGATGACTCGGTTATCCATTGCGCGCTTCATCTCATTCCGAAAATCAGAGAGGCGTCGATCTTGATCACGGCTTTGAGGACGGCGTCATGCTGGGAAGTCGAGATCATCGGCTTGTGGACATCTTGCGGAAAGAATATGGCCCAATTGCCCGACGAGAAATAAAGCTTCGATAGCGCCTCGCTCGGCGAATATTCGTATCGATCCCGTTCGGCAACGTATCGCGTCGGGACGCCCAGGGTAGGCGCGTCGGACAGACCGATCCACTCGCTGCCCTCGATCATGTACTGCAGGTCGACTGTATAGCTGTGCGACTCCCAGGGACATTCGGCTTCCGGCAATGTCTTATACGTGTGAATGTCCAGATACATTGATTGGCCGCGGAGTTCGGTGATTCCAAGAACTGCTCCCGCTTTGAGACCGACGAGTTTGTCGAAGGCCTGCAGCCAAATATAGCCGCCGAGCATGCGGGAATACTGCTCCGCATCGCCGATCCTACCGTACAGCATCGCTCACTACCATTGGCAACAATGCTTCCGCGATCCGGAGATCATCTTCCGTCTTAATCACGTGTGCGGCGAGAGCGCTGACCGGGCTGAAGCCCACGCGGCCTGCGTAAGTCGCACAGCGCCCATCTTCAACCGCACGAAGATAGGTGTCGCGGCGCCAGCCGGTGATCGACCAGCAGATTCGCTGAATCGGGAGCAGATCCTGCGAATTGGTCTTCGTTTCGAACGTAAAATTCACCGGGTCATTCTGGTAGGCGCATTCGATCTGGATGTGCTGAACACTCAAAAGACAATCCCATGAACCTTGCGCCAATTCCTTCACGAAACTCGACACATCCGACGCCGTCAGCAAGGGCGCAATGCTGTGGACCTGAACTACGTAGTCACAGGGATGCACCATCAGAAACTCATAGACGAACTGCTCACTGGTAGCCGTATCGCTTCCGAGCGCCTCGGGCCGTTGATGAAAGCGCGCGCCTTCCGCCGCCGCGACGTCTCCGAAAGCCGAATGCTCAGAGTTGACCCAAATCTCGTCGAAACAGCCCGCGCTCTGGCATTTCCGGATGGCACGCGTGATGAGCGGTATACCAGCCAGCTTCCGCAAATTCTTCTTGGCTAGACGCTTGCTGCCCATGCGGGCGGGCAGCATCGCGATTACATTAGTCATCGTTCAGAGCTCCGAAGCAAACACTGGCCGTTCAGTGACATCACCGCGCCGCCATTGCAGAAAGCGCTGGGCCAAACGTAGGGCCTCGTCGATTACGACATGCATGTCGAGGTAACGGTAGGTTGCTAGCCTGCCCAGAAAGAAGACATTGTCTTCCGACCTGGCCAAAGCCTGGTACTGCGTCAACGTTTCCAGATCAGGCGCAAGACGCTTCGGATAGTAGGGAATGTCTTCCGGCCCGGTCTCCTTGCTGAACTCCACGAATGCAATCGTCCGCTCATGAGATTCCCAAGGCGTGAAGTGCTTATGTTCGCAGATCCGCGTGTGAGGGACGTCGATCGATGGATAATTTAGAACCGCATTGCCCTGGAAATCACCGGACGCTGAAATCTTATTCCAATACACCGTTCGGTAGCCGAGACGCCCACAGCGAAAACCATAGAATGCGTCGAGAGCGCCGGTATAGAAAATGTAGTCGAACTCATCACGCATGGCTTCTTCCCACGTGGTATCCAGCTTCACACTGATGTGCGGATGATCGAGAATGCGCTCGACTGCGACCGTGTAACCCTCTTTGGGAATGCCCTGAAACCGTCCGGAGTAGTATCTGTCGTCGTAGTTGAACCGGATGGGCACTCGCTTGAGGATGGAGGCCGGTAGCTGCGACGGCTCGCACCCCCATTGCTTCTTGGTGTACCCGTAAAAAAAGGCCCGATAGAGCTCCGGGCCGACAAACCTGAGCGCCTGCTCCTCGAAACTCTTCGGCTCGACAATGCTCGAATCGCCCTTGGCTGCGAGAAACGCACGCGCCTCGGTTGGATTCAGCCGCAACCCAAAGAATTGATTGATTGTGTGCAGATTGATTGGGAACGAGTAAACGCCAGACGGCAAATCGACCTTTACGCGGTTGATAAACGCGCCCATCGTGCAAAAGCGCTGAATATAGCTCCAGATGGTCTCGTTATCTGTGTTGAATACATGGGCTCCGTAGACATGTTCCATGATTCCTGTATCGACGTCCAATCGCGTATAGCAGTTTCCCGCGACATGGCTTTTCCGATCCACTACCAAACAGCGAATGCCCCGGTCGGCTAACTCTCGAGCCAATACGGCGCCCGATAACCCAGCACCCACAATCACTACATTAGGAACGGTCATGCAAGGTGAGCTTTTTAGTCAACACGTCGGGCCAATACAAGCAAAGAACTAACAGGCCCAACTTCGCCCAACGGAGCTACCGATGCTGTCTTTCTTGAAAATGCTGTCGACGTAATAAGATAATTAAAACCGGCATCCTCCAAGAGCCGCAACATTTCAGGAAGTTTGTTGTTGCCATCTCCCCTTGTCAGGTGAAATTCGACAAACATATTTCGTACTAATCGCAATCGATCGCCCACTTCCGCGAGCACTGCATACTCCGCACCTTCGATATCCAGTTTTAAGAAGTCCGCGTCCTCTACGAGATATTTCGACAGCGTCACTGCCGGGATCTCCACACTATCTGGCGTCAGTCCGCGGGCATGTAACCGACCACCTACTGTACTCGCCATAATCTCATTTGAGATATAATGGAGCTTGATCGTTCCCGACGCCCCCGACAACGCGGCATTTACAAGGGTAACATTATCAAATCTATTTCTTTCAATATTGTCTTTTGCCACCGCGTAGGCCTGCGGATGAGGCTCAAAGCCGACTATTCGCGAGTCAGGGAATATAGATTTAAAGTAAGCTACCGACATCCCGATATTTACGCCTCCGTCGATTATTAATGGGTTTGGCTTTTTGCTATCAAAACGATACGGCTCCGAAAGAAATATTTCCGAATACAGGAAACTTAAGTCACGCGGATTGATGCAACTGAATTCATAGCCTGCAAATCGATAGCCCGACGTGTCACCCCTCTTCGCGCGGCCGATCATGGACCAAAATACTTTTATCGTTGACGCGGTTTGCCGCCATCCCTTTCGGCTAGCTGCGCAAAGCCAGAGCGTGTCCAATAATTCAACGTAGGTCATTAAATTAGCCGAGGTGAAATATGCCACAAACTACAAGCACAGGTCATCATATCCATATGTAGCCAACAACTCGCCTACCGCAATTCGCAATCGAAAATTCCCCGCCCTGTTCAAATGAGTATCGAACCCATGATAATGATCGAGCTCAAAGCCAGACAATTCATGGAACTTAATATTTCGATGATCCCGCAACAGCTGCCTTGTATAGCTCCATAGCTCATCATAAGCGCTGCGCGCCGCAAGGAAATACGGGTTAACTAGCGCCTCCGGCATTATCTGCTCTTTGATTGGTACACGCACACATAAAACGTTACTAAACGTATTTAATAACCGATACAGATCTTTGGAAGCTTCGCTAATTTCGGATTTTGTGTTTTTTGGAACAACGTTACAGTATGCGGAATCAAATCTCCAACTGCGACGCCCAGATTGATAAATAATTTTACGTCCGTCGCTTTTCGCGGCGTTTATTTTTCGAATATTTTTCAGCTCGAGGCAAAGACAATCCATATAGTTCGTCTTCCAGCCAAAATAATCAAAAGCGTTTCTGCCTGACTTTCGTTGCTTGCCATAATCGACGGCTATAGGGAACGTGTTCGGATGATAAAGAAACAGCGCCAAGCTTCGCGCGCCGGAATGATAATGATCTATCAAGTTCGCCCACTCATGCGCGCCAACAGGCAATCCTGAATTGAACCACATCGATGGCTTAAGTAAGGAATTGAACCACTCATCTCCTTCGTCTACGGCAAAGCCCATGGCATACGACGTTCCAAAGACAACAGCGGATGAATTTGGATTGCATGGGCCTCGCAGGCCAAATTCGTTAGAAGAAAAGCTAAAGCCGAGCCGTGCGCGAGACAGTTGCAAATTAGGTTGGAGCCGGATTCCTGATATCTCATCAGAAACCAGCAGGCTAAGCCAGCGGCGCCCTTGCAGTGGCCTTGTGAAATCGAGTTGTCGACTGTGCAAGGACATCACTTGGCAAGCGATAAGCGAAGGGCGGGATCGGATTCCGTTTTGGCTATCGTTATGCGACCGAGCGGCAATTGATAATCGCACGCGCCGTGTCCACTACCATCGATCTTGAAGTGATGCTGCCTCAGCGACCAAAAAGGCAACATTACGCCGGTTCGATCGTTAACGACAAATCCAATGAAGTAACGACCCGGGGCCAAATGTAGCGGACCTACTTCAATGGCTAGTATACTATCGCCTACCGGAAGATTGATTACTGCGCCATTGGACTTACTATTCCATTCCGCCACGACAGTTCCTTGCGTCGAATAAATCGGAACTCGGACCGAGCACAGAGGCATTGCTTCATCGAGTTCCACATCGAGCGTCAAATTCAATTTCCCCGCAAAGCCGATTTTTTCGCTATCAACTTTCAATTCGGCCCGGCGTACTGGCGAATTTACGATCACAACGGCTTCGCTTTCTAAAGCTGTCTCGTGATTGAGATTCGCATACAAGTCGGCTCCGCCTCTCGTGTCGCCTTGCCATCGAGTTCGTCCCATCTCGAGCAACAATGTCGTGGAACAAATGTGCGCAACCTGTTGCATGCTATGGGAAACAAAGACCACTGCGGTCGACTGCAGCAATTGCCCTATTTTATTGTAGCACTTTGCCCGAAAGCTGGCGTCGCCGACGGCCAACACCTCGTCCAGGAATAAGACGTCCGGCTTCAGCGCCGTCGCGACTGCGAATCCCAACCGCACCTGCATACCAGAGCTGTAGTTCTGCACCGGCGCGTCAATGAACTCACCAATCTCGGCAAAGTCGATGATTTCTTCGATCCTGTCGTCGATCTCGCGTTTGCTCAGCCCCAGAACCGAAGCATTCACGTAGATGTTCTCGCGACCGCTTAGGATCGGGTTGAATCCCGCGCCGAGTGCGATGAGTGCACCGACCCGACCGCGGATTTCAATGCGGCCTTTATCAGGCTTGATCAGGCCGTTGAGCATTCGCAACAGCGTGGTCTTGCCGGCACCGTTGCGTCCAATCAAGCCGAGGCATTCGCCGCGTTTGAGCTCGAAGCTCACGTCGTTTATGGCCCAGAACTCGTCCCGTCGCAGACGACCGTCGCCGCCGTGTTCGCGACCGGTCAACTCCTTGGCAAGGTCCTGCAGGCCATACCAAAGCGAGCGCTTCAGGCTGCGGCAGAACTTCTTCGAGACGCCTTCGGCGCTGATGAGAACGTCAGACATCGCTCAGGAGCTCATCCGCTCGATCAGGATCGGCATGACGAGGCGAAACGCCATCATGCCAAGAAAACACACCAGCACGGCGAGCAGTGAAATCCCAATGAAGGCAGGGAATGCAGTCAACCCCATGCCACTTACGGTCTCGCGCGCCGTGGCAAGAACCGGCGCGATCGGGTTCCAGGTCGCCAACCAACCGGCGAAGCCGTGTGTCGGCGTCGGGTAAACCACCGGCGTCAACAGCATCCAGAATTGCGCGATGAGGCCGATGCCGCGGCCGATGTCGCGATACAGCGCGCCAATCGGCAGCAACACGAGGCCCACGGCAAAGCCGCATGCAATCAGGCCGAGCACGGCAACGGGAAAAAGCACAATCGTATCGTTTGGCGTCACGCGCCAGATCGCCATGACCAAAATCAGGGGCAGGAGCCGCACCAGGAAATTGAACCCGACCAGCAGCAAGCCTGCCATTAGGATGGCTTCGCGGGGGAAGTTGATCTTTGCCAGCATCGGCTGGGCGTTCTGTAACGAGATCAATGGGCACTGCATGGCATCGACGAAGCTTTGCCACAGCAGCGTGCCGATCATGGCGAATGCCGCATAGGGAATGGGGGTGTCGGCGACGCTGATGATGCCTTGTGACTGCAGGAAGATGAAAGTGCCGGAGGCGACAAACGGCGGCATAAAGGCCCAGATATAGCCGAGATAGGTTTGGCGGTATTGCGCACTGAGATCGCGCATGAATAGGCGCCACGCCAGCTCCCGTCCCTTCACGATGTCATGCCCCATCGCGACAAGCAGCAGACCGGGGTTCCGCATCGCGGATTCCGGCGTGAAGATGGTGACGGGAAGTTCTGACATCTAAACAGCGAGCTCTGACACCGAAGACCCCAGCCGCACTATTGCTTGCGCAGCAAGTAAGCCACCCCCCATGTTTCGGCGGACGGCGGCTTACGGGTCAAGAATTCCTCACTCTCCTCGATCCGCATACCGTTTTGAACCGCGACACGGCCAATCTCCGGTTCGAACAGATAGCGCATCAAATGATCTTCGCTGAAGCGGATGACTTCCCCGCCGCCACGGTCCTCGCACTCCATGTCGTAGATCACTTTGACCGTGTTCCGATCGCGATTGACCTCCGGACGCGCCATTCGGTGAACCCGATAGCGATCATCGGACACGGTCTTGATCCGCCGTCTGGGGGGGTCAGCCATAACGGCAGGACCATGCCAGACGTCGAACAGAAACACGCCTCCAGGCGCCAAATGCGACGCAGCCACGGCAAACGTGGACGACAGCGCCTCGTCGGTCGTCTGGTAGCTAATCACGTGAAATAGCGAGATGACGGCGTCGAACCGACGGCCGAGATCGAGATCGCAGATATCGCCGACTTGGCAGGCGAAGCGGCCATTAGAATCACTTGCGCTTTTGTCGTGGCTGTTGGCAACGGCGACCATATCGGTGCTTCGTTCGACACCGTAAACGTCAAAGCCCATATCGGCGAGCAATCGGCCATGACGGCCGGTTCCCGACCCCAGCTCGAGGATGCTTCGCGCCGACGGACTGGCGGACCGAATCTTCTCTGCGACATAGCGCACTTCCGCGACGTAATCCTTGTCACGATAGAGCAAATCGTAAAACGCGGAATACTTCTGGAAATTCGACATCGTGGATTGCGATAGGGAGAGTGCCGCAAAGGCCTACTTCAATTTCAGCAGATCAGGGACCTTGGCGGCGAAACGGGTCTTGTCCTGATCGCCCGCATAAGGCCCCTGCTTGACCTCAATCATCTCGAGCTCTTCGAGCACCTCGAAGCCATGGCCGCCCTTGACCAGCAGGATGACGTCCCCGGCCTTGAGCTCCCGGCTTTCCAAATAGGCTTGCTTGCCGTCGAAGAAATCCACGCGCAGCCGACCGCGTTTGATGAACAAAGTCTCCTGACTGTACGACACGCTTCGCGGCACCGGATTATGAAAATGCGCGTCGATAATCTTGCCTTTTGGATGCTGCATGTAGGCGAGCTGCTGCGAAAGATCGCTCGGAGTGAAGAAGCTGATTCCCGGCTTGCTAAATTCGTCGCGCACGATCAACGCGAGCATCTCGCCACCGTGTTCGATCGTCTCGACGGCCTTGGTCACCGCTTTAGAGAGCACCGACATTGCTACCATGATGCGATCTCTACGAAAGAACCCGCCGAAGACTTTGCGCGACGACTTCGGCCTGCTGGCGTGTCAGTGCGACGCCGCTGGGAATGTAGAAACCGCGCCGGGCGATCCGCTCGGCCACCGGGCAGGATATGTCGTTGAAGAAACCCATCTTGCGAAGCACCGGTTGCTCGTGCATCGGCCAGAAGAATGGTCGCACACCGACCCCCTGAGCGGTCAACCGGCGCATTGCCTCTTCGGCATCGAACGGCACCGAGTCCTTAAGCACCACGCCATAGACCCAATGGATGTTGTCCGCATACGGAGTGTGCGGCGGCAAGCGCTCGACGGTCGCAATATCGCCGAGAAGCTCGTCATACCAAGCACCAATCAACCGCTTTTTCTCAATAGTCTGCGGCAGCCGCTCCAGTTGCGCCACGCCCACTGCGGCCTGCAGGTTGCTCATGCGGAAATTCCAGCCGAGTTCCTCGTGGACAAAGCGCTGCTTTTTGCCAAAGCAGAGATTTCGCAGGTCACGACACCGTGCGGCGAGTGTTTCGTCGCTGGTGAGGACCATCCCGCCCTCGCCCGTGGTGACATGTTTGTTCGGATAGAAGCTGACAGTAGCGACGTCGCCGAACGACCCGACTTGACGGACCTCACCGGAAGCGCGGCGGTACTCCTGGCCGATCTGCTCGGCGCTATCCTCGATGATCTTCAGGCCATGCCGCTTCGCCAGTTCAAGCACCGGATCCATGTTGACCGGCAGTCCATAGATGTGCACCACCATGATCGCTTTAGTTCGCGATGTAATCTTGGCCTCGATCTGAGTCGCATCGATGTTCCAAGTCAGTGAATCGCTGTCCACCACCACGGGCGTGGCACCAGCGCGCGTGATGGCGCTGGCGCACGAGATGATCGTGAATGTCGGCAGGATCACCTCATCGCCCGGGCCAATACCGAGAGCAGCTACAGCGACATCGAGTGCTACCGAACCGTTCATCACGGCGATGCCGTGACGCTGCCCCACCAGAGCGGCCATCCCCTCCTCAAGGTTCCTCACGAACGGGCCCTCGGACGAAATCCAACCGGTCGCGATGCACTCGGCCAGGTACTTTGCCTCGTTCCCGTCGAGCAGCGGTTGGTTGACCGGAATCATAGTGCGAGACCAAATCGGGTCAGTGAACAAAGATGATCGCGCTACCCCGCGGAGCGAAGCTGAAGGGCGTTTCGCGCAACTTGCAAAGCGCTTTTCTGATGGCATCGTGACACGCGGGCGCAGCATAAAACATCAGAAAGCCGCCGCCACCGGCCCCGAGCACCTTGCCGCCCTGTGCGCCCGCCTCGATCGCCGCATCGTAGGCTTCGTCAATCTGACCGTTCGTGATGCCGTCGGCAATCTTGCGCTTGATTTGCCATGCCGCGTGCAACATAGAGCCGAGTACATCAATTTGGCCGGCACACAAACGGGAATATGCGCTCTCCGCAAGCGCCACCATTTCACCCATCGCTTTTGCTTGGCAGTCATCGTCGGCAAGTTGCCTCGACTGCTTTTGCAGCAGAGCAGATGCTGGCCGCGTCACGCCCGTGTAGAAAAACAGAAGATGCGACTGCAGCTCTGCCATTAGGGCTGGCTGGCAGAGCACCTTTTCTACATTGACCGTGTCGTCCGGATTGAAGCGAATGAAATTGAAGCCACCGAATGCCGCTGCGTATTGATCCTGTTTCCCGATGGGTTCACCGCAACGTTCGATCTCAATCTGGCAGCTTTCTTGCGCCAGTGTGCCAGCCGACACGTGGCGCCCCCGGTAAGCATGAAGAGCGTTCAACAAACCGACCGTGAAGGAACTGGACGAACCCAATCCCGTGCCCCTGGCGGGAACGTCTGCGACCGAAGTAATTTCAACGCCTCCGTTGATCTCAAGCATTGCTAGAGCCTCTCGAACCAACGGGTGCTCGACCTGAGAGGCGTGCTCAACCTCCTCTGTGCGCGAGTAGCTGACGCGCACGGCGTCGTCGAACTTGCGGCTCACCGTCACGTAAACCGACTTGTCAATTGCCATCGAGAGAACCGCGCCGCCGTGACGGCGGTAATAGGCCGGCAAATCGGATCCACCGCCAAGGAAACTGACACGCAGCGGAGTACGGGAGATGATCATTACAGCCCAGCGCCGCTGTGCTGCAGGATCGTCTCGGCCGCGATCTGCAGGTTAGCGGCGAAATAATCGGGTGTCGCCACGAATCGGCGGTCGCGACCTGCGGATCCAGTCTGCACCAGGACGGAGCGCAATCCCGCACGCTTGGCCATTTCGATATCGCGCGTCTGATCACCGATCATCCACGAGGCGGAGGGATCGATGTTCAAATCCAAGCGCGCGCGCTCGAAAAGGCCGGTGGCCGGCTTGCGGCAATCGCATAGCATCTTCAATTCGGGCCGCTCGCCCGCAAATCCCGAATCTGGATGATGCGGGCACATGTATATCGCATCGAGATATGCGCCGGCCTTGCCGAGCTCCCATTCGAGCCGGCGGTGAATGTTGCGCACATCGCTCTCGCTGGCCTCGCCGCGCGCGATCACAGGCTGGTTGGTCAGAACCACCAGACGAAATCCGGCCTTGCGGAGAGCGACCAGCGCCTCGCCAGCGCCAGGCGTCAGTTCCAGGGCATCGGCGTGACGCAGGAAGCCCTTCTCGACGTTGAGCGTGCCGTCACGATCGAAAAACACTGCCGGCGCGCGTCGGCGTGGCTCTGCGAGGTTGATCTTTCCGGCTCGCCAATCCGCCTCGACCTTCAGCAAACGTTCCGGCGTGCCCATGTCCTTCACATATTCGCTCGACCGATACGCCATCACGCGCCGGCCTGAGGCGATCAGGCCGGGCATGATGTCCTTTGTAAAATCGACGTGCCTTTCGGCCCTTTCCCAAGGTCGCAGCGCCTCGCGACGTACCACGTAGAGTGCTGCATTGACGAGGTTGCCAAAGTAGCGGTCAGCCGGATGCGGATAGGCGTGAATGGCGGTCACCCGGCCCTCAAAATCCGCCTCCAACAGATCGGAGTCCCAAGGATGGTCGTTCGGATGCGCCAGGCTTGTGAAATCAGCCCCGAAGTCCAGGTGATGCCGGGCCATCCGTTGGAGATCGACCGCGGCCATCACATCACCGTACAGCACGAAGAACTGCTCGGGCAGCAAATCCAGAACACGCACCAGTGCGCCGGCGTTGCCCAGCGGCTCGTCCTCCACAAAAACCTGCGTCTCGACACCATATCGCCCGTCCTCGCCAACGAACCGACTGATCTGATCGCCTTGGTGGCCAGCGAGGATGGTCACCTGGGTCACACCAGATCGAGCCACAAGCTCAAGCTGATGCTGAAGCAGCGGCTTGCCGCCGATCGGAACCAGTGCTTTGGGCATCTGGCCGAATTGCTGGGCCAGACGCGTGCCCTTGCCTCCAGCGACGATCACGGTGTGATCGACGGCGTCAATCGAGCCCTGCTCGACGCGCCAAGATCGCCCCAGGGCCGATACTCTATTGAATGGAGGCGCTGGCGAGTTCATCAATCGCGCGGACGATGGCCTCGTCCGAAGTGAGCCTTGGCGTCCAGCCAAGGGCGGCGAGCCGCTCGGTAGAATAGCGGAACCGTGGCACGTCCCCGATCCAGCCGCGGTCGCCGCCCGTATAGGCGATCGGTGTGCCCGGCAAAACACGGTCGATGACCCGCTGGGCCATGAATGCCACGCTGGTGCCATCGCCGCGAGGACCGATGTTGAACACGTTGCGGAGGTTGTCGGCATTCTGGCTGATGAACAGCATCGCCTCGATCAACTCCGAAACGTGCAGGTAAGGCTTGGTCTGCGATCCATCACCCAGCACCTTGAGCTTCTCCGGTTTCGACCCGAGCCGCGCGAGGAAGTCAAAGATCGCCCCGTGCGTAGCGCGGGGTCCGACTACGTTGGGGAACCGGAAAATCCAGATCCGCTCCAGGACTGATTCGGCAGCCGCGCTGAGCAGTGCCTCACTCGCGAGCTTTGTCGCGCCATAGTTCGAGATCGGCAGCAGCGGACCGGCGTCTTCTGTCAAAAGATCATCGCGCTCGCCATAGACCGCGGAGGTGGATGCGAAGGCGATCCTGCGGACATCTGCGGCTTTGGCAGCCTCGATCATCGCGTAGGTTGTCTGCAACGTGCGCCGATAGTCGATCGAGAGGTCGGCGACGCCTGCCGCGATGTCACTGTTGGCTGCCAAATGCCAGATGAAATCGGGTGTTCCTTGGCTCGCGGCGGCACTACGAATACATTCTGTGGCGGCGCTCGGCTCGCTGATGTCGCGCTCGACGAAGAAGAAGCTATTGCTTTGCTGCGCCGACGCCAGGTTCTCCAGCCGACCTAGCGACAGATCGTCGACGCCGCTCACGGCGTCGCCGCCGTCGAGCAGTCGGTCAACGAGCTGACTTCCGATGAAGCCTGCCGCGCCAGTCACAAAATGATGGAGAGGTCTGTTCACTTGCCGTTGAGCGGATTGGCGTAGAGCCACTGCATGCAGATATGACCGACGATCATCTGAAGATCCTCGGCGATCTGCATGTCGTCAATCGCGAAGTGGATCGGATGCTGCGCGACCTCCTTGCAGCGGCCGCCTGAGAAGCCGAGGATCGCAAAGGTCTTCATGCCTTTGGCATTGCCGGCCTCCAGCGCCTTTAACACGTTCGGCGAGTTGCCGCTGCCCGACAGCACGATGAGGACGTCACCGGCCTCGGCTTTGACCCGAAGCTGCTCAGCGTAGACCTGCTCGTAGCCAATGTCGTTTGCCAGACACGTCACGACGGCGGGATTCGAACTCAGCGCCTCGACCTTTAGGCCGATGCCGTTGCGAACGCCCGCTCCATAGAGATAGTCGTTCGCAAGGTGAATGGCGTTGCCTGCGCTGCCGCCATTACCACACAGGAAGATGGTGTGGCCGGATTGCCAAGCTTCGCGCAACGCTTCGCCAAGCTTGAGGACTTGCGCCATGGCATCCGTGGCCATCACCGCCGACAACCGTTCGGCATACGCCTTCGAATGTTGCAGGATGCATGTCGTCGCCATTGTCATGCTGGCTCCATTAGGCGATTGAGTGCGACCGCGGCTCTGGTGCGAAACTGGTTGTACCCGAACCGCCGCTTCAGCGCCGCGGCGAGCGCCTTGGCATCGGGCTTGGGCCGGCTCAATGCACCCTCGAGTTCGATGCAGAATTCGGCTTCTGTCGTCGCCACGCCCAGCTCGCCGTCAGCCAAAGCGTCGGATGCGCCCGCAACCGCAAGGCCAATTACGGGAGTGCCGCTCGCCATCGCCTCCAGGAATACGATGCCAAAGCCCTCGCCAGTCGATGGCATGACAAAGACATCGGCCATGCGATAGGCATTCGCCAGGGTTTCGAAATTAACCGCGCCCATAAATCGCGCGCGGTCGGCAACCCCTTCGCGCGCTGCCAGCGCGGCGAGCCGCTCGCGATCATCCCCGTCCCCGAGAACGACATAGACGGCGTCGTGCCCCTGCGCGACCAACCGCGGGAGCGCCTGGATGACCCGATCGTGACCCTTGTAACGCTCGGCGGCGGATGTGCGGCCGACTGTCAGCAGCACCTTCTTGCCTTGCAAGCCCCATGCGGTCCGCAGCGCAGAGCCATCTCCAGGCGTGAATGTATCTGACACCGTGTCTGGCACGACGATGACACGTTCTGGCACGATCGAGGCCCAGCCCAGCACGGCGGCGCGCGTATGCCGCGACACGCAGAGCACCAGGTCGGCAGCCTCGACAGCCTGTCGCCTCAGCGTGCTCGGCCGCTGCCATGCTTCGATGCCATGCATCTGAATGACCAGTTTCGCGCGCCTCAGACGCGCTAGCAGCAGAGCGAGCGGCGCCATGTACAGATGGCCGCAGAACACTACGTCGCACGGCCGAGCCAGCGTCTCACGAAGTGCTGCTAGCACATACGACAATCGGCCGGCCCGCGGTGGCCGTTGCTCGATTCCCGCTGGGACATCGGGCGCGTCATCCGCGTGGCGCGGCACCACCACGATCGAAGATAGCGATCCCGACGCAGCAAGGGCGCCGAAAAAGTCACGATTGTACTGCGCAATTCCGCCCTTCCCGCCGAAGGCATCAGTTGCCAGCGCCAGCATCGACATGCGCTCGCTCATTGCAGGGGCGCCGCGATGCGGGGCGAGGTCAGTGCCGACAGCACGACGTGCGACCAATTTCTCGAGACTAGACCCTTGGACTTGGCGGTGACCGTTCCGGCCGGAGATCCGGCTACGTTCGCCATCCAGGCGCCGGTCGGCACGGTAAAACCGGTCTTGGCCCGGTTCACGATTTCGGCGGGCAGCGGCGTGGCGGGCGCCTTCGCCAGCGCGGCCTTGCCAGCGCCAGGCACCAGGGTGCCCATCACAGGAGCCATCGTCTGAAGCAGCCTGGTATCGACCAGCGGCACGCGGATTTCGAGGCCGTGCGCCATTCCCGCCCAATCGGCATCGCGCAGCAGCTGGTTCTGCATGTAGAAGGCCGATTCAAGCGCGCAGACGCGCGCGACGTCGCTGCCGGGGTCGGGCAACAGGTTGGCGTTCAAGCGCCGCTTGAGCTGCAAGCGCCGCAGCCCTTCACGAGCGATTTCGGCATCGAGAATCTGGGTGAGCTCGGCCGGCAGGAACAGGCCGCGTCGAAGTAGATACGCGCCCGCCCAGGTATCGGAGTGCTCCAAAAGCCCCAGCCCCTTCGGACGGCTTCGGACCATTCCAGGCGCCAGCGCGCGAATTGCGCGGCGCACTGCCCAGCCAAGGCCGGGGATTGCAGCAAATGGACCATAGCGCCGCTTCCAACGCGGAATATCGACGAAGCTCGGATAGCCCGCCAGCAATTCGTCGCCGCCCAGGCCGGAAAGCGCGACCTTCAACCCGGCCTCCTTCGCGGCTTTGGCAACGAACCAGGTGTTGACGCCGTCGATCGATGGCTGGTCCATCGCGTCAAGAATGGCTGGAAGATCCTGACGGAATTCACGCTCGCTCACGGTGCGAACGATATGACCCGCCGCATAATGCCTTGCAACTCGCGTGGCCAGCGGTACCTCGTCCTCGGCGCTACCGCGAAACTCAGCGAAGCCCAGCGTAATCGCCCGGATGTCGCGCTGCCCGGCGTCGCGCATCAGGCCGAGCATCGCGCCCGAATCCACACCGGCCGAAAGGAATACGCCCACCTCGACATCGGCTAGTAGATGCGCCCGAACGCTGTCCAGAACGCCGGCCCGGACACGGTGCGGCAGGTCCGCCGCCGGCGACGGCTGGCGTGCGCCCTCCGCCAGAAGTGCGGCAATTGACACAAAGGGCTTCGGCTCGCGCGGCCCGCCGGCGTCAACCCACTGCGTATGCCCGGCCGGCAGGGCGCGGACCTCCCGATGCAGCGTGAACGGCTCGGGCACGCTGCCGAAGAGATGATAGCCGACAATGCCCGCCGGCTCCGGATCGCGCGAAACATGGCCACCCGCGATCAGGGCCTTGACCTGCGACGCAAAACGGAACGTCCAGCCGTCATCGGCGGTGTAGAGCGGTTTGATGCCATAGCTGTCACGTGCCAGGAAAAGGCCGCGGCGCCTCGAGTCCCAAATCGCGAAGGCGAACATCCCGCGCAGCTGTCCGACCATCGCGGCCCCGTCTCGGGCGTAAAGATGCAGCAGGGCCTCGGTATCGCAGGTAGTGTAGAATTGCACGCCTTGCGCTTCGAGCTCGGCGCGCAAGTCTGGAAAGTTATAGATCTCACCATTGAACGCGACGACGAGGCTGCCGTCGGCGCTCGTCATCGGCTGCGAGGCGCGATCAGAGAGGTCGAGAATGGCCAGACGCCGATGCCCAAGGCCACATCGGCGATCCTCCGTCCACCATGCACCACTGCCGTCCGGGCCGCGCGCTTGCATCGCATCGCGCGTCGCCAAAAGCTCCGATTCTTTCGGGGCCCCGGCGGCTGGATGATAGGCGAATATGCCGTTCAGCCCACACATGACGATTGTGCTTGCGAGCACCCTATCTTCCCTAGCGGAACGCCCCGCGAATGCTTTATGAAATGAGGAACCATCTTGGTGTCGCCATGCAGCGGCTCATTTTCGTCAACCGCTTCTTCTTCCCAGATCATTCTGCAACCAGCCAGATCCTGAGCGATCTGGCGTTTCATCTCGCGGCAGGGCCAAAAGAAGTTCACGTCATCACCAGCCGTCTTCTCTACGACAATCCCCAAGCGATACTGCCCGAACAAGAAACCATCCGTGGCGTCCGCGTGCATCGCCTCGCCACGACTCGCTTCGGACGCAAGGCACTGCTGGGACGCGGCCTTGACTATCTCTCGTTCTATGCGTCGCTTCGAATGGCCTTGCTCGACCTGGCGCGCGCCGGCGACATCATCATCGCCAAGACCGATCCCCCGTTGGTCTCGATCCCAGCAATGAGCGCGGCGCGGCAACGCGGAGCCCATCTAGTTAACTGGCTGCAAGACCTTTATCCCGAAGTCGCGCAAGAGTTGCACGTGCCCTACATCCGCGGGCCCCTGGGCAACGGGCTGAAGCTGCTGCGCAACACGTCGTTGCGGAGGGCGGCGATAAACGTGACGGTCGGCGAGATCATGGCCGCAAAGGTCAAAGCCGCGGCTGGAGCCGATACTAAAGTTTTGGTCGTTCCCAACTGGACTGATGACGACGACATTGTCCCGGTCCCGCCGGCCGACAATGCGCTGCGCCGAGAATGGCAGCTCGAAGATAAGTTCGTGATCGGCTATTCGGGCAATCTCGGCCGAGCGCACGAGTTCGATACCGTTCTCAAGGCAGCGATACGATTGCGCGACCATCCCCAAATAGTGTTCGTGTTCATCGGCGGTGGGCATTCGTTCGAAGAGCTCATGCGGCGTGCGGAAGAACTTCATATCGGGACTTCATTTCGCTTCATGCCCTATCAGGACCGTTCACAGCTCAAATACTCGCTCGGCGTTCCAGATGTTCACTTGCTTTCGCTTCAGCCGGAGCTCGAAGGCTTGATCGTGCCGAGCAAGTTCTACGGTATCGCCGCCGCGGGAAAACCAATGATCGCGGTGATCGCGAGGGACGGAGAGTTTGCCCCCCTGATCGAACGGCACCGCTGCGGTTTAGTTATCGAGCCAGGACAGGCGCAGATGCTGGCCGACGCAATCGTTAAGCTCGAACGAGACAACGCCGTGCGCGTTTCCATGGGCAGATCAGCGCGGACGATGCTCGAAGCGAAATTTACGCGCCGAGGCGCATTGGAGCGCTGGCGAAGTATTCTCGATCGCATTCCCATGGCGGCAACCTAGCTGTGCGCGCCCTGAGGGCCCCGCAGGTCGTCGATCGACAGGTCTAACCTGGCGTTGCGATAAGTAACCGCCTCGGAGATCGCCGACTCATTGCGACGTTCGCCGCGCAAGACCACCCACACTGTCTTTAGGATGATCTTGAAGTCGAGGCCAAGCGAGGCGTTATGAACATACCATTCGTCCAAAGCATCCTTCTCCTCCGGGGACAGCAGCGTGCCGCCATTGATTTGCGCCAGTCCTGACAACCCCGGCCGGACCTGGAGGCGGATGCGGATGTTCTTGGGCTGATCAATCGGCAGCAAAGGCCGCGGCCCGATTAGCGACATGCTACCCATCAGGATATTAAACAGCTGCGGGATCTCATCCAACCGGTTTCGCCGCAAAAGCCATCCCAGAAACGAGATCCGCTCCGATTCCGGAGTCGGCCGCTTCTGGCGATCGAATGAATTCCGCATCGTGCGGAACTTGTAGACGTGCAGCGTGCGACCGAGATAACCGACGCGCTGCTGCCAGAACACGATCGGAAACCCAACGTCGACGAACACCAGGGCCGAGACGAGGGCAGAGAGTGGGGCCAATATGACCAACATCAAGGCCGCGGCGATCACATCCAGGATCCGTTTGGTCTTCCAATAGGACCATCCCCTGATGACTCCCTCGAAGACCGGCGCCGAGGACGATGCGAAACGCTCTGTTACCTCAGCAGATGGAAGCGAATATTGTTCGTGGAGCCACTCAATCGCGAGACTCCTTGCCTTGCAAATGTCCTGGACCATGGCCCAGGTCGCCGGCGCTAGATCGTCGGGATGCGCGGCAACGACAATCTGGCCGATGACCACCCCATGCGTCTCGTATTCGTCGATGATCCTCGACAGGTCCGCAGGGGCTCCAACGATCGAATAGCCATTGAGGGAACGCCCGACAAGCGACGCGCGCTCGTCGACGATCGCGACGATGCGGCGCTCATGCGCTGCGAACTCCTCGACCATTTTCGAGAAGAACCACGCCAGGCGTGTCGCACCAATGATGAGAACATTTTCCAGCTCAGTGGATCCATAGCGCGTGACAACCTCACGTCGGGTGTGCGCCAACCGGGCGATCACTCGCACGCCGATCAATCCTGACGTCAGGATGAGGAAGTGAATCAGTGGGATGGAGCGCGGCGCATCTTCGAGCCGAGTGAAGATAAAGAGAAACACCGCGGTGAGTGCCGCAGTCGTCAAACACGCCTTGATCACGCTGAAGGCGTCGTGCACCGAGAAATATGTGGCGATCGGCGAGCTCGTTCTGAACCATTGGAACGTAATCAGCGCCGCAATGAAAGCCACCGCGGTATAGGCGGCGACCATATCGAGGCGACTGATCGCTCCGTCGCGAACCAGGAATGCTAAGACCGGAGTGACGCCTGCCCAAACCATGTCGAATGGCGCGATGCGACAAAGCAAACGCGTTCGCGATGATGGGATTTTTCCGCGCAGACCGTCTTCAGGCAGCGGAAACACGGCGGCTAACTCCCAAGACATTGCAAAAAGGCATGCTACCGCAGCCCGGGTGAATCAGCCGATCCACCGTATCCTAACTTGGCGACGCGGTCGAAACCGCCCACTGACTCGGTCATTCAAGTCCCGACAGGCGACTTGAATTCCTTGCGATAAGTCAACGCAATAACGATAGCCGCGATAAGTGCCGTAATCCCCGGGCGCCGCAAATTCCGATCGCAGCCATCTTACCCGCAATTTCAAGTCTTGCTTCGATGAGAGCTTGGCTGCGTTTCTCCATCGTTCGGCTTTCGTCGCCCAGCGAGCGCGCCTCCGGTGCAGAAGCTTGCGCCGTAGTCCAAAACGCGCTTCGCAACTCCCGCCGAGCTATCGATCCAGCGGCTGGGTCTCGAGAATACCGCCGTGCATCACGGCTGTACCCGGTTGCAAGCAACCGGGTAACGGTAGGTGCGAACCGGCCCCGGTTCAAACAAACAAAATTCGGCGAATTGAGGATCGAAACAACCGCTTCGACCGTGCGAGCATCCGGATCCGTTTCGATCGGCGACACGGCTCTGTGGGCGTTGCCGAGAACGCCTTTTGATGACTTCGGACCCGAACAGCGCACCGTGCTCATCACATACCGTAACCGGGCTTAAACGACAGCGAATACTATTCAATTTCCGTCGGCTTGTCGCCAAATCGCACCAAAAGCGTTAATGCAGGAGCCGGCTCCGAATATCAGTATCCCGGCGGGAAGAGCGGCATCTTGACCGGTGGCGGCGGCGGATCGATGCCCGGAACCTGTACATCATCGAGTTCCTTCGTGCGATACATAATCGAGGCAAATTCACTGCGCTGCTCTGCGCTCACATCTCGAAGCCTCGGAAACAGTATATTTCGAAGCGGCAGACCCGGACCCGCGGCAATTTCAGCGGCCTCGGCAGTCAGTCCCCACCTTACCAATCCGACGAACTCGGAGACCGCGGTATCTGTGAGATTACTCGGCAACACTTGGTAGACCGCCAAAGCAAATCGGTTTCGCCTAGTTGCCACCCATCCTTCATACCTGCCGCGATCGTATGACATTTGTAAGTAACGGAAGTACTCGGGACTGAGACCGTTCCGCGCGCTGGACAACCAGAACCGCGCCAGCCACAGGAAAGAATCATTGGGATTGTTCTCCAGGCCCCGATCCACGATACGAGACGCAGCATCAAGTCTCTCGTCGGTGTGCTCCGTATCCTTGATGCGCATTGCATCTTCGGCGCGGCGCAGCCTGATAAGCGCAGCCCGACTTAGCACTGATGCATGAACCGTCGAATCCAATTCTTCGGTCGTTTGGGCGTCGACGGCAGCCAGGACCTCAGGTTTGAACGTTTCGCCTGCAGCAACGGCCATTCCGACGTCGAGGATTGAGCGTTCCAACACGAACCTCGGAAAGACGGCCGCGGCCCAGGCCATCCCGGTGAGGCCCGCGGCGATCAGAAACAAACGTGCCGCAAAGCTACGTCGCTGACTATCGATGTATCGCCCGTTATTGCGTGTAGCCATAGCGGGCGTAATATTTTTTGTAGTAGGAGCGACCGTAGTAATTCTCGTAACGATCGAGAACCTTGATATTCGCCTTGTTCAATACCACGCCGAGCAGCCTGTCGAACACCTCGGGCGCAGAGCCGAGCTGACGCTGGACGACGTTTAGCCGGGTCCGTCCCCATTCTACGACGAAGACGTATGAATCGAGTATTTTGGAGGTGGCGCGAACGTCTACCACAGGCGCAAGCGGCGGCAGATCGACGATGACGTAGTCGTACGACTTGCGCAAACTGTCGATCAACCGCCTGAAGGCCTCGGAAGCCAATATCTCGCTCGAGTGTGCCAGATGCGATTCGATGACCGCCGGAAGAACTGTCAAACCAGTTAGCTCGTCGATATAGGTGGCCCGCCGCAGATCGACTTTGCCGCCGAGCACTTCCAGCAAGCCAGCACTTGCGTCGCCCATCAGTTTGCGGGTGAGCGTCGGATTACGCAGGTCTGCGTCCACCAGGATAGCCTTGCTTCCACCGTGCGCAATCAATTGGGCCAAATTGCAGGCAACCGTCGACTTGCCTTCATGCGGCAATGACGAAGTGATGCCGATGACTTTGTTTTCCTTGATCGCGCCGCTGATGTCAGCCGCGACCTTGACGGCGCGGAAGCCCTCCGTGAAAGATGAAAGGGGCTCGTTTACGACTTGGCGGAACATCGCCGGAATCTCTCTGCGCAGCAGGCGCGGCGCGTCCTCATTTTGCGCTGCTGGAGGCTTATTGCTTGCTGCCTTGGCAACGTTGGCGGCTACCGCATTGCTTGATTTGACAATTGGCAACACGGCAAGACAATTTGTCCGCAGGAGTTTTTCAACCTGCCGGGTGGTGCGGAACACGCGATCGATCGACTCGCGCAGTAGGGCGGCAGCAAAACCGGCCATCAATCCCAAGATGGTCGTCGTCATCAACACCTTGAAATTTTGCGGGCTACTGCTCCCACCCGGCGGAGTTGCGCCCGTGATGACACGGGCCTCGGTCATCGGGAACGACTGTTGCTGAGTCATTTCCATATAACGCTGCAGGAAATTGTCATGAATCGAATGATAGACCTTGGCCTTGCTCTCAAGCTCCTGCAGTCCGAGCCGGTCGCGGCTGGTGACCTGCGTTCCTGAAACAAGTTGAGAGAGGGTTTCTTGCAGGCTCTCTTCACGAGCCTTCGCGATCTCGAAATCGCTTTTATAGCTTTCGGCGATGCGAGCCAGCTCATCGCTCATAGACTTGCGCAGCGAAGCCATCTGCGTGCGCAGATTCACGGCAGCAAGGTGCGTCGGCCCATAGCGCGAAGCGTAAAGCGCATAACGCCGATCGTATTCGAGATACTGCGACCGTAGACGATTGATGATCTCGTTTCGAAGCGAATCCGCAACTGCCGCGTCAGGAACCTCCTCCGTCATAACCTCTTGAATGCGATCGAGCTTGGCCTTGGACTCCGCCTTGTTGACGCGCGCGGCAGCCAGTTGGGCATTGAGATCGAGCGTTTGTTGTTCATTCAGCAATGTCCCCCCCCCCGGCGGAGAAGCCGATGATATTGTTTTTTTCCTTGAACTCGAGCACGGCACGATCCGCCGACAAAACCTGCAGGCGCAACTCGGCAATTCGATCCTGCAACCAGCCGCTGGCCCTCCGGGTCGCCTGATATTTCGATTCGAGCTGATCGAGGATGTAGGCTTCACCGATGGCGTTCGCCACCGACGCCGCACGTCCAGGGTTCAACGACGTATACGCAATGTCGAGCACATAAGTGCGGGCCACACGCCTGATTTCGCGGCCCTGCAACAGCCGACCGAGCGCGATGCGCGAGAGCGTGGTGTCAGAGAGAGGCGCGTGGGAATTTGGCGTTTCCGAGAAAAACGGCCGAGTCACGAGCCCGAAAAGAGCCCCGACGAATCCAGTCTGCGTGCCAACAAACTCGGGATCCTCGGTCAGCTTCAGATCTTTTACAACGGATTTGCCGATCGTTTCCGACTTCAGCACCTCAACCTGCGTTTCGACCTGAGTCGTGTCGAGCGGCAATTCGCCGAACGCCTGCTGTTGCTGCAACACGCGCATCTTCGCGGTATCAATCAGAAGCATCGCATGCGCGGTGTAGAGTTTCGGCGTAGTGAACAGGTACACGAAGCCCGCAGCTAGGGCGCAGATGAGGATCAAAAACAAGATTGGATATTGGCGACGGAGAAATCCGATCGCATAGTCGAGGAGTTCGGAGACAGCGATCGAGCCAAACCGGAGCTGTTCGGACTCGCCATGGTTCGAATCGCTAACCAGCTTATCCATAAACCTACGCCTCACCACGTTGACGGAAGCACAATTCACGCGAGCTAATAAGTCAACGCTTAGGTGGCCCCTCGCAATGTTCCGGCGACGATGGAAACTCTTCTCCGCATCATTTCAGTCAACTTTAAGGTGAAAGCTATCAAATCGCCGAATTAAGCGCAAAAGCATTCGGCCCTACCTCCCTGGGCTCTGGAAACATCGTTAAGACCATGAAATGTGGAGGCTTCTGGAAGTTTCCAAGTGCAATGTGACGCATTGAATAAGCGCTAACGGGCGGTATCCTCCAGTGAAACTCGAGTAAATGATTAGGTGAACGCGATCTTGCCACTTGGCGAAGTGGCATTTCCGAAGATAGTATTAGTTCAGATGCGCATGCAGGCTAGGAGAAGCCATATGTATCGCAGCACCCTCAAGTTCCTCAGAATGGTAATTGTTGGGACGTTTGCAGCAATTTATTTAATGATCTCGCCGGAAGTGCCGGCGAGCGCGGCCCAGCTGACGCCCCAGGAGGTTGCTCAGTTTCTTGCAAATCCCGCGGCGTTGCTTGCATCCAATCCAGACGGTGGCGCTGGCCTGGTGTCCTCGGTGCGAGACCTCTTGCTGTCGGACCCGGCGACTCTCCCCGTTATCATTAGTCTTCTTGCGAATGCCAACCAGGCCCAGCAGAGCGCCATTGGTTCCGGCCTCGGCCAAGCGGCAACAGCTTCCTTGCAGACCAATCCAGCGTTTTCCAACCAAATACAGGAGGCGCTTGCCGCGTCGGGAGTGCAAACGGCAATTGCATCGTATTCGGCAACGACCGGAAATACTGTGACTGCGACAGCCGGAACTGCAGGGGGTGGCGGATCGGGCGGGCCCACTAGCGGCGGCCTACCGACCGGCGGTGGCGGCGGCAGTGGTGGCGGGGGCGGAACCACGGCCAGCGGCAGTACGGGCGGTGGCCTAACCGGTGGTGGTGGCGTTTCCGGCGGTGGCGGCGGCACCAGTGTGAGTGGAAGCGTGAGCGCGCAATAGGCATTATTAGCAACAGGCATTATTAAATGAGGTCTGTGCCCAGACAGTTCATTGGATAATTGAGCGAACATGATTCACTGTGCTCGGAGGCGGGTCATGCGATTAGCGATGAGTGGGCTCTGCTTGAGCCGCTGATGCCGAAAAGCCGCAGGAGCGCGCCGCCAATGATCGAAAGATCATGAACGCGATATTGTACGTATTGCGCAACGGAATGCCTTGGGGGATCTTCCGGAGCGCTATGGGCCATACAGAACGGCGTACAACCGGTTCAATCTTTGGTTTCGGCGCGGCATCCGGAAACGCATCTTCGACGCTCTGGCCGCATAGTTCTGCGACAGGCTGTATCTGATCGACAGCACCATCGCGAACACCTATCGCGCGGCCAGGGGGCAAAAGGGAGGACCAAAACCAGTCGAACGGCGTCAGTCGCGGTGGTCGCTCCACGAAAATCCATGCCGTCGTCGACAGCGGAGTCGGCCGCAGAACTTTGCGATGACGATGGCCAAGTTCATGACAGTCAGGCCGTCGGTGACATGCTCGACACGCCCAAGCCGCCACTCGATTACAGCCGATAAAGCCTACGACAGCGGGAAAGTGCGGCAGCAGATCAATGACGAAGCCGCAATATCAATCATCCCAAGTTCTCTGCATCAAGGATTGGCGGCGCATCGCCACCCGCTACGACAAACTCGCCCAAAACTTCCTTACAGCCGAACCCCTCGTCGACGCACTCTACTGGATCAAGTTGTGAGTCCAGACTGACTAACGAGACATCGCAGCTTACACTTGCGTTGCGATTCTTCGTTGACCGCGATAGCGCCGTCAGTAGCGTAGCTCCTCGGAGGGGCCTCGCCGCACCTTTTCGGAAATGCTCCGTCATTACTCGCTGTATTCCGGCTGCTCCTCTCGACGCCGGGCGCGCCGGACAATGCGGGACGTGTCTGTATCAAATGATTGAGCGAGGCCGACGCCAACCAGCGCAAACACCACGATTGCGTAGCCTGAGACCTGCAGTGAGAAGTCGACAGTTGAATGTACATTGGCGATCAAGGCGACTGTTAGGGCTGCGAGTGGCGCAACGGTCCGGCGTCGCGAGCGGCTCGTTCCCCGAAAGAGGACAGCCAGAGCGGCGATCCACGCACTGACAATCAAAAGAGCCATCGGCACGCCCAGCTCCGCAGCGAGCTCAAGCGGCGTACTGTGAGCAATATCCCACGTTCCGATGATCGATATGTTTCCGTTGCGATAGGCCGGAAAAACCCAGGGGAACGTGCCGAGGCCGGTGCCAAACCACGGACTATCTGCGATCATCCGAAGCGTTGACTGGTAGGCGGCTGCACGGCCGGCGTCCTCAAGTCCGAGAACGTCCACGCGCCCCTCGACCTGCCCCCCTAACAATTGCAATAACAACCACGCAATGCCACCTGCAAATGCAAGCAGCAACACAAAGCTAACTCCACTTGGAAGATCGCGCCGGAAAAAGAGAGCAAACGAACCGACCATTGCAACCAATGAAATTCCAACTCCCGCGCGCGATGTTGTCATGAACATTGCGGTGAGACAAAGGAACAGCAAGCAGAACCGCGATATCAGTTCAATCTCCCTGAATGTCAAATTCGATTCGCTGGAGGCTTCCGCCGTCAGGTGCTCGGTCAACTGTCCCCACACGATCGGTCCACCAGGGAGCCGGCGACGAACTGTCGACATCAGCAAAACTAGCCAAACGGCCGCACACGAGCCAAAATATGCTGCCGCTGTGTTACGATTTACAAACGTTGCCGTCGCTACGCCGTTTGTAAGCTGCGCTATGCCATATGCGGCATATCCCGCGCCAGACCAACCCATCACGAGAAGCGCCTGCCTGGCGCGATCATTGTCGGCGCCGATCACCAGACCCAATATCAGCGCAAGTAATGCAGCCAACGAACGTCCCAGCGCAAAGAATGCTTCTCCTCGCACGGCAGAAACCGAGGGCTCGACCGGTCGCCCCAAGAGCTCGGCTGTTCTTGCCCAGATCGGATTAGGCGCGGCGATCCACTGGCTGTCCGACAGTTGTTCGTGGAGGACCAATCCATAGCACGCAACAACGGTGACGATGCCACCTATAAGAGACAGTTGGCCGCGACGCAGCTTTCGCGGAGAAGCGCAAAGCAAACCAATCCCAAGTACGAAACACCAAGCCGCGACGGTCGCTAAATCTCTAGTTCCCTGCGGCAATGGGGCTGCCGCAATTGCAAGAAATAGAATGTACGCTGATACACGGTCTAAATGAGATACCCGGTCCATCCCGGTACATTATCAAACCATGCCGGCGACGCTACCGTTGAGCTGTCGCCTTGATTTGCTCTCTCAGAGCGATACCGCTACTGGTCGTACCCATCACGCCGTTGAGAAACGATTCAAATTTCGCCACCTCGACCGCCGTGGCATTTGCCGCAAAGATTACGTCGCCGTGCCGCATCTGCACCTTAGTCGCCGTAAAATATCCACCCGGATCGCGGAAGCTCATATGGAATATAATAGGAACAAGATCGCTCTTAAATCTTTCCGCATCAACGACGCCAAGTTTCTTCGCTACCTCGCGCGGCTCTTGACGGTATAGGAATACGGATCCGGGATCGGCCGCGATATCGAGGAGGCCACCTGCTTTGGCAATTGCCTCGGTAAGATTTATTCGCCATGCATCGAATACAAATTCGCCCTGCGCTCCCGTCGCGCCGAATGCGATAAATTTTTGCTGCTCCTGATAGACGAAGATACTGTCGCCAGGCTGCACGAAGATGTTGTTTTCAGGTTGATAGATCAGGTTCGCGTAAGGCACCGTTGCGCGGCGCCCTTTACGCTCCAGCATGACCCAAGCTCCCCAGCCCGGGCCGCTGATCCCGCCAGCGCGGGTGATGGCATCTGTGACGCGATCCTGAGCGCCAATACCGGCCGCAGGGAACCGCGTGGCCGAACTCACGGCACCCGAAATACTAATCAGGTTCGAGTTCTGGTGAGAGAGCGCAACAACGACTTGCGGCTCTATCGCCCGATTGCGGATGCGAGCTGTAATGTCATTCTGAATTTCAACGTTTGTTCGCCCGGCTGCTGGGACGGTGCCAGCGTAGGGCACGCTAATGTTGCCATCATTATCGACGGTCTGATCAGGCAGCGTCACAAAGTTGCCAGGTCGCACGCCCGCTTCTATAGGAATGAATAGACCTCCGGCTGCCGCCTCGAAGATCGTTACACTGACAACGTCGCCGATTCCGAATTTAATTGCCGCGGGCGGCCTATGATCCGTGAATGCACCCGCGAGCACCGCAGGCTCATAACGATTAAGCGCGTCAGCCACCTCGGGCGTCATCTTGACGACTGCGTAGTGAACCGACGAAGGGATCGACGTGAAGACGTCAGCGGCAAACGGCCCAGACGCCGGAGTCACCGTTGTGATCGGTAGCGCGCAAGCCGCAGCCAGCGCGCACACAGACACGCTCACGCTGATGCGCAGTATCGCTGTTCGAAGCCCCACGCCCGAACCCCCACTTTTCTAATATTAAACCCCAACGTGTCCGCCGACACAACCTACGTGATTCCGTTGCTCTTCCAACTTCAGGGCTTACGAGACTTGTGGATATGTTTTAGCGACCTGCGATCACTTACTGAAACTGTTGATATCGAAGTCGATGGACATCGCAAGTCAGGGGGCTACCCATTCAGGTCCAGGTATCTGACCACCATGACGAACTGTGGCTGCGATCGTCGGTCAGATTAGCATCGAAGCGCAATCAGGCGGAATTCCAATACGATCCGCGAAGTTTTGGTCTCCGCCCGCATGGTTAATTCGGTAACGGAACTGTCGAGAGCGTGGGATATTTGTTTGGTTGCAACGATCTCGTCTTCCGGGACGAGCTTCCCAATGTGCCGCGGCACGGCTGAAATCGCCTTGATGGTATCCCCGTCCGCGATGGTTCCCCTGATGTCAATTGCCGAGACTTTGGGCAGACCGCGGTTTTGATGGCATCGCTTGGCCTGCCAGATAAGCTGTTCTGATCCAGACTGTCCCACTGTCAGCTCAGTATAGTCCGCGACTACGACCCCATAGAAATCCGCCTCGGGCGCATGGTCGGATATTCGAATGACGACGTGAAGATCGGCCGCAACCCGACCGTTCTTTGCTATGGCGGCATAAGGGGAGTTCGGCTCGAGGCTGGCGGATGCCCGGAGTTCAGGCCTAACGCCCAGTACGGGCTGTGCCAGCAGGGCCGGATTTGGAACAGCGCTGAGCGAAACGCCGCCCAATAAGGCGATCAGAAAACGACGCGCAGCAAGCGCATAGCGCCAATGATACTCAAGCTCCAAACACCCCCCAGATCGGATCAATTACAAACCCAAATCCTCCGCCACCGGCCGTGGTGCCGAACGTGATGCACGCAATGGCCCGCTCGATAGGCGTAACCGTAGGGATAAGCCATTCCCCAGAACGACACGTGCTCAACCTCCGCAGGCAACGCCCTAGCGAGATCAATCGGTTGGGCAGGCACCGCGAAACTGGGAGACGCCGTCAGCATTGCTCCGCCCGAAACAACCGCGGCAATGGCAAACATCCGAACCGCCTTGCGTATCATTTGCGTCCTCTCCGCCCCGATCGGCAAATATGCCGCTCCGTGTGGCATTCCTATCGCAAGTGAAGGCAACGCACGGTTACCGTCACTCGACCGATGCAACAGCCTCGTCATTGTTCTCAAATCGGCTGAGTCTTGACAAGAGCGGCACCGACCGTTTTCCAGGGCAATTCGGATAATGTTAGGCCCGAGTGACAATCCGTCCCCGATACCGTTGGGGTTCTT
>Ga0206914_1002_pt1 | contig 35504 bp, 31 predicted proteins | sample Alteio_BWOrgHeat_73_FD_152938 | JGI IMG/M metagenome (GOLD analysis project Ga0206914, IMG submission 152938) | Enriched cells from forest soil in Barre Woods Harvard Forest LTER site, Petersham, Massachusetts, United States -... | ecosystem: Environmental > Terrestrial > Soil > Temperate forest >... | reverse complement strand
TTGAAATGATAACGGGCCCCGATGAGCTAACTGAATTTGCATCCGCCACCAGCTCTACGTCGCGCGTGTTCTATGGTGTGTTCCCGGCCCGTGATAATGATGGATTGCGAGCTGTTACGGTGACTCTTCCTGACGCCGACGGAATCGTAAGGGCGCATCCCCATTAAAAACGAATAGAACTGAAACAAATGGATTATCCCCAGCCCGTTCAAAACCTGGTCACCCAGGTGTCCCGCCTTCCCGGCATTGGCAAGTGCAGCCTCCACTCGCAAGCCACGACGCCATCCGCATTTCAAACTTGTCGCTTTGGGCCGTCAAAGCTACAGTCATGGTGATGAGGTTGTTGCTGGATAATCTCCCGCAGGCATTGGAACCACAACGAGAGACATTGGCTCGGTGTCTGGAAGCCTTCAATCGCGTCCGCCATGTCCGCGCCGTCTATCTCTTCGGATCCCACGCGCGTGGCGATGCTCGCCCCGACAGCGATGTGGATTTGTGCATTGTTGCTGATGGCGCGGAGCGGCAGTTGGAAACTGCAGGCGAATTTCGCCGGGCGATTCGCGAGGTGCGCCCGAAGCCGGCCTTTACGTTGCTGCCGATCACTCCTGAACGATTGCAGGAGAAGAAAGCGTGCGCCGACCACTTCTTCCAGACGGTTATGAGGGAGGGCGTGCTCCTTGCCACGGAAAACTGACTCCAACAATCCGGCGGATTGGCTCTTGATCGCTGAGTTGGAACTGGAGGGTGTGACAGAGTTGACCGAGCGAGAGGTCAGCTACATCCTGTGTCGGTCCAAGCTGGCGGAAATCCTCGAAAAACTGTTAAAGGCCGAGTTGATCCGCAACGGTTGGTTTCTGGTCAAGACGCACGAGGTGGTCAAGCTCAATGAGGAACTGCGCAATTACGATCCGCAGTTGGCGGATGAATTGCAGCCCCTGGTGGAAGCCTTGGCGGAAGTGTACCTTACGGGTCGCTACCCCGGTTTCGACCTCGACGATCCAGACTGGCCCGCGTTCCGCGCCCAAGTACAGCAGGTTGCTGCTATGTTAGCCAAGGTAAAGGCTCGCCTTTAGAAACTTCGCATGGATTACCCAAAGCCCGTCCAAAATCTAATCACCCAGGTGGCGCGCCTGCCTGGCATCGGCAAGCGGAGCGCGGAGCGGATTGCGCTGCACTTGCTGAAAGCCAACGGCGATACGAATCGACTCCTCGCGCAGGCCATTCTCGATGCGAAGGCGAAGATCCGCAATTGCTCACGTTGTGGCAGCTACACCGAAAACGATCCTTGCGATATTTGCGACAGCCCGCGCCGCGACCAGTCCTCTATTTGCGTGGTCGAAGGTCCCAATGACATCCTCACGATGGAACGCGCGGGCGTGCACAAGGGTGTCTACCACGCCTTGATGGGCCGCGTCTCGCCGTTGAACGGCATCGGTCCCGAACAACTCCGTATCGGCGCGTTGCTGGAGCGCGTGACCAAGGAGAAGCCCACGGAGATCATCCTCGCGTTGAGCGCCGACGTGGAAAGCGAAGCGACCGTCAACCATCTCATCGACTTGTTAAAACCGCTCGGCGTCTCCGTGAGCCGCATTGCACTCGGCTTGCCTGTCGGCAGTGCCCTGGAAACCGCTGACGAAGTCACGCTTTCCCGCGCGCTGGAAGGCCGACGGAAGGTTTAATCTCGCGAATGAAAGTTCGCGGCAAAAACTACCGCGCGGTGTGGATGGAAGGTCGCGATGTCGTCGTGATCAACCAACCGCTGCTTCCACATCGATTTGAATTGTTGCGGTTGAAAAATCATCGCGCCACCGCCCACGCCATCAAAACCATGATCGTTCGCGGCGCGGGGACTATCGGCGCGACCGCAGCCTACGGCATGGCGCAGGCATTTTTGGAAGGCGTGGATCTCAATCGCGCCTATCGCACCCTGCTCGAAACCCGGCCGACTGCAGCGGACTTGAAACACGCACTCGACCGGGTTCGCGCCCGCGCCAATTCCGCAAAGGAAGCCGTGGCTGAAGCCGAAGCCATCGCGGATGAGTATGTCATTCGCGCCGAACGCATCGCCGAAGTCGGCCTGCCGCTCATCAAAAGCGGTTCGCGCATCCTGACGCACTGTAATGCCGGCTGGCTCGCGCTGGTGGACTGGGGCAGCGCGCCCGCCCCGATTTATCTCGCGCATCGCCGTGGCCGAAAAGTCTTCGTCTGGGTGGACGAAACACGTCCGCGCAACCAGGGCGCGAACCTCACGAGCTGGGAATTCCTGCAGGAAGGCATCCCGCATAAGATTATCGCCGACAACGCCGGCGGTTTCTACATGCAACGCGGCGAAGTGGATTTGTGCATCGTCGGCGCCGACCGCATCGCCGCCAACGGCGACGTCGCCAACAAAATTGGTACGTATCAGAAAGCCGTGCTGGCCCGCGAAAACGGAATCCCATTCTACGTCGCCGCGCCAAGTTCGACCATCGACCTGAAATGCGCAAGCGGGAAAAACATCCCGATTGAGGAGCGCGACGAAGACGAAGTGCACTTTATCTCTGGCAAGACAGCTAACGGCAAACCGGGACGTATCCGCATCTCACCAAACAAATCCAAAGCCGGCAACCCCGCCTTCGACGTCACACCCGCCAAATACATCACCGGTATCATCACGGAGCAGGGGATCATCAAGCCCAACGACATCCGCAAGCGGTTCGGGAAATAACGCGCCATGGGCGAGGTTTACACGGGAACGAAATTTCGCACGGTCTTCGCGCGGCAAGCGGTGTCGGGCGACGAGCGGTTGGGCGAATTGCTGAAGTGGTGCCGTCGCTGGGCCACGCTTGGGCTGGTCGGTGACACGGTTGGCAACCTGAGTTTCCGCACGATCAACGGTTTCATCATCAACCGCACCGCCGGTGATTTGGGCGGGATCACGCGCCAGGAATTTGTCGAGGTGCTGGAAGCTGACCGCGACGCGAGGCAGTTGACGGTGGCAGGTTTGTACGAACCTTCCAGCGAGAGCCTGATGCACGCGGGTATCTACGCAGCTCGGCCCGAGGTGAATGCGGTGTTTCATGGTCATAGTGAGAAGCTCCTCGCGGAAGCAGAACGGCTGGGCTTGCCGGTCACAGCTCACGAGCAACCCTACGGCACGCCCGAATTGGTCGCCGAAATTTTGCAGGTGCTGGATGGACATAAATTTGTCATCATGCGCAACCATGGATTTGTCGCGCTTGGCGGGACGATGGAAGGCGCGGGACGCACTGCAGAAGAAATTTTGAAACGGTTATGAACGGGATCGACGCCATCGTATTTGATTTGGGCAACGTGCTGCTCGCGTTCGACGAAACGCGCGCCGTGAAGCGCCTCGCCGCGCGCACGGGCAAGACCCCGCAGCAGATTGACGAGTACGCACGCGGCACGTCGCACGTGACCGAGTTGGCGCTGGGGAAGGTGACGAAGCAGCGGTTCTTCCACACCGTCGCCAGGGACCTGGCCTTTGACGGTGCCTATGGGGAGTTCGCGTTGATCTGGTCCGAGATCTTCACGCCCATCGAACCGATGATTGCGCTGGCCGAATCGCTCAAGAACCGCCTGCCGCGGTTGATCCTCTCGAACACCAACGCCATCCACATGGACTACGTTTTTGAACACTATCAGTTTTTGCAGGACTTCGACGCACATGTCCTCTCACACGAAGTCGGCCTGTTAAAACCCGATCCCGCCATCTATCGCCATGCGCTACGCACCTCCGGCCTCACCGCCTCCCGCACGGTGTTTATTGATGATATCAGCGCCAACGCCGAAGCCGCCCGTCAGGCGGGGATGCAGGCCATCCATTTTCAAACTTCCGACCAGGCACGCGCAGAGTTGACGAAACTCGGTGTCTCGCCTATATAACAGGACTCACTTTCCGTTCCGCAGTAGCTCAATGGTGGAGCAGCGCACTGTTAATGCGCGGGTTGTAGGTTCGAGTCCTACCTGCGGAGCCAATTTCAATCATTTGCGCCACAACGGGCCTTGCTCCTCGAAGCGGCCGGGTTGACCGTCGCAATTCCACGTCCGGACGCGGTGACGTTTCATTGGCATCTGAAGTGGCAGCACTTCGCCGGTCCCACTCCGCGGTTTCCGAAAGGTAATGTTCGAGGTGGATGCCGGAGTGAATGGAAAAATGGAAAAAACGCGTCGACGGCAAAGTTTACAGATGCAAAAGCCGAGGAGCACGATTATACTGATTTAGCCGAAGAAACAAGGAGACGTTCGACCTGATCTGCGAGACAACGTTGTTCGTCGCAGAACGGATGATGGAAAAAGTTCAGCCGTGTGATGGAAAATATGCAGGACCGCGACACCGAACTGCGGCGACATATTCAACTGCTTGACCTGGCGCGGGAGGGGGTCTTCGTCCGGGACATGTCGGGCGCGGTTACGTTCTGGAATCGGGGAGCCGAGCAGATGTATGGCTGGACGAAACAGGAAGTCCTGGGGCGCCTTTCTCATGAATTGTTGCGCACGAAATTTCCCAAGCCGTTGACGGAAATCGAAGCCGACCTTCTCCGCGTGGGCTACTGGAGCGGTGAACTCATCCACACCCGGCGCGATGGCAATGATTTGATCGTGGAGAGCCGGTGGGCCTTGCAACGGAATTCGCAAGGACAGCCGGTCGAGATCCTGGAAATTAACAATGACATCACCGAGCGCCGGCGAACCGAGGATTCATTGCGGCTTCAGGACGCCGTCGTCCGGAACATGGCGGAAGGGGTCTGCCTGGTCCGAGCCAGTGACGCGATCATCATCTACGCCAATCCGACCTTTGAAAAAATGTTTGGCTACGATCCGGGTGGATTAAACGGCAAACACGTATCGGTGGTGAATCATCACAAGGCAGATAAATCTCCCGAAAAAGTCGCGCGAGAGATTATTGATGAATTGAACAAGCAACAAACTGGCAATTATGAGATCCAGAATATCCGGGCAGATGGCTCTGCTTTTTGGAGCCGCGCCCATATTTCCACCTTTGAGCACCCCGAACACGGAAGAATCTGGGTCTCGGTGCACGAGGACATCAGTCAACGCAAAGCCGCAGAAGCCAAACTGCAGGATGAAACGGCGATTGTGCAATTATTGCGAGCGGTCGCCACGGCTTCCAATGAAGCCTCCACCCTCGAAGAAGCTTTGCAGACTTGTTTGGACCGGGTCTGCACCTACACCGGCTGGCCGGTGGGACATGCGTACCGGGTGGAACATGGTCCAAATCAGAAGTTAATTTCTTCCCGGATCTGGCATTTTGACGCGCCGGCACGGTATGAAGACTTCCGCGAGGCAACCGAGGCGATTAGCTTCGGCCCGGGTATTGGACTGCCGGGCCGAATCCTGAGCAGTGGCGAGCCCTTTTGGAGCGACGATATTCCCCATGATCCGGTTTTCCTCCGCAGCGCAGCCGCCGCGAAACTCGGCCTCCGGGCAGCGGTGGGCTTTCCCGTGCGGGCCAGCGATGGAGTAGCGGCGGTACTGGAATTCTTTTCTCCGAATGCCGTCAGGCCGAAGGAGCGCTTGTTGGAGACCATGGCGCTGGTCGGGGCCCAGGTCGGTCGGGTGATCGAGCGCTTGCGGACCGAGGAAGCGCTGCGGCAGTTCACCGCGCGCGTTCTCAAAGCGCAGGACGAAGAGCGGCGACGCATTGCGCGCGAGTTGCACGATTCGACGGGACAAAATCTTGCGGCCTTGTCCATGTTGCTGGCAAAACCCATCGAAGGAGGATCCACACTTCCTTACGAAATCCGCCACCGCCTGGGTGAATGCCGGAACCTGGTGCAGGTCTGTTCGCATGATATCCGGACACTCTCCTATTTATTGCACCCGCCCTTGATGGATGAACGAGGACTGCCGTCCGCGTTGCGCTGGTTTGCCGAAGGGTTCACCAAACGCAGCGGAATCCAGGTGCGCCTGGAGTTGTCATCCGATATGCCGCGGCTCCCGCAGGAGATCGAGATGGCGATGTTTCGGATCGTGCAGGAGAGCCTGACCAACACGCATCGTCACTCCGAAAGTTCCATCGCCACCATCCGACTCGGCGTGAAGCGGAACCAGGTGCAATTGGAGGTACGCGACAATGGAAAAGGATTGTCCAAGCCTCGGGTCGATGGTCGTGTGACTGCGTTGGGCGTCGGCATTACCGGCATGCGCGAGCGAGTGAAAGAATTGAACGGGCAGATGAACATCGAAAGCAACTCCCGCGGTACGGCGGTTTGTGTCACGCTGCCATTCGAGGCGTCGGTGGCATGACCAAACTACGGATCCTGATCGTTGATGATCATGAAGTGGTCCGTGCGGGGGTGCGGTCATTGCTGGAGGACCAGACGGACTGCGATGTCTGTGGCGAAGCCGGCAATGGCCGCGAGGCGGTATCCCTTGCCCAGAAACTCAAGCCGGATATCGTGGTGCTGGATATCACGATGCCCGAGCTCAATGGCCTGGAGGCTGCCCGTCAAATGCTGAAGACGGTTGCCAACGTGCAGATCCTGATCCTCAGCGTGCACGAATCCGAAGAGCTGGTGCGGGAGATTGTGGAGATCGGGGCTCATGGGTACATCCTGAAGTCCGATGCCGGACGCGAGTTGGCCGCCGCCATCCGCGCCCTGCGCCGGGGTGAGTCCTACTTCGCCTCCAAGGTCGCCCAGATCGTGTTGCGCGCCTATTTGAACAAGCAATCCGGTAGCCAAACCCAGGCGTCACACGACCACACCCTGACGCCACGCGAACGCGAAGTGCTGCAATTACTCGCGGAAGGCAAAAGTAACAAGGAAGTAGCTTCCGCCCTGACCATTAGCGTCATGACCGTAGAGACGCACCGCGCCCATATCATGCACAAGCTCGAAGCGCACTCGGTCGCCGAGCTTGTGCACTACGCTGTCCGCCACAAAATGATTACTCCGTGATTTCCCTGCCCCGGATTTAATCCTGGGGACATACCCAATCCATGGTATTGCAGAATTGAGCGCCCGGTTCCTATAGTAGTGATGGAAATTGATCACACGGGTCGTTAGCCCAACAAGGAGGGAGCGCCATGAGCATTTCCGCGGAACATACGCAGTCAATCAGCACGGAGCTTTTGCGCATTCTGCTGGTTGACGACCACGATCTGGTGCGCCAAGGGCTTCGGTCCATGTTGGATTCGCACCCGGGTTGGGCGATTTGTGGCGAAGGGGCCACGGGCCGCCAAGCCATTGAACTGGCACAGCAGCTCCGACCCGATGTCGTTGTGATGGATATCCACATGCCAGATATGGATGGCTTGCGGGCGACCCAGGAGATCCTGGCTTTCAATCCCCAGACCGAGATTCTCATTCTCACGCTTGATGAAACCGAGGCGGTCATGCGAGCCGCCACGGCCGCGGGGGCGCGAGGGGTGGTGATGAAATCAGACGCAGCGCATGAATTGGTTAGCGCGGTGGCGGCACTCGCAAGACACGAACCGTTCTACGCCACCAAGGCTTCGCATATCATGGTCCAAAGCCTGGCGCATCCCTTGGGCGCCGCTCCCATCGAACACACCCGGCCAACAAAACGCGAACGCGATGTGGTCATATTAGTGGCGGAAGGCCGCAGTAACAAGGAAATCGGCGCCGCACTCAACATCAGCGCCAAAACCGTTGAAACCCATCGACGCAACGTCATGCACAAACTCGGGTTGAAATCCACTGCCGAGCTTGTGCGCTACGCTGTCCGCGACGGCCTCATTCAGCCCTAGCCCAAGACCAGAGACGTCGTCCATAACAAGTCCCGGAGGATGGGAATTGTTCTTTTTTGGCCTAAATCCCACTCAGGGAATTCCCGTAGGGATTACCTCGGGCTTCTCCTCAGTTTCCCTGAATTTGTTGCGCGATACCCAATACGGCTTACTGGCTGCTCGAAGTCATGCGTGGTCGCATTATGACTTTGACGCGGACTCCCAAAAACAAGTCTGGTGATAAAAGCTACCCCTCGCGGGAACAATACCGTTGTCGACCTCGACAATTCGCGAGGTGTCGCCCGCCCCGAGTTTTTCTTGTACCCATTGCGGCATTGACCTTCACGGTATTTGCGCAACACAGCCCGGCACAAACCAATGACCTCGCGAAGTCTGCGAACGAACTCAAGGGGATGAGCCTGGAAGAATTGTTCAATATCGAGGTCACCTCCGTTACCAAGGAGCCGGAAAAACTCTCCGACTCGCCTTCCGCCATCCAGGTTATCACGAGCGATGACATTCTCCGCTCCGGCGCTTCCAGTATTCCGGAAGCATTGCGGTTGGCGGATAATTTGGATGTGGCGCAGAAGAATTCCCACGACTGGGCCATCTCGGCGCGCGGGTTTAACACCGCCTTGGCCAACAAACTCCTGGTCTTGATTGATGGACGGACCGTTTATACACCGCTCTTTTCCGGCGTCTTTTGGGATGTGCAGGATTATCTGCTCGAAGATCTTGATCGAATCGAAGTGATCAGTGGACCCGGCGGCACGCTCTGGGGCGCCAACGCGGTCAACGGCGTGATCAATATCACCACCAAGAACGCCCAGGACACGCAGGGCTTTTACCTGGAGGGGGGCGGTGGGACGGAGTTGCGGGATTTCACCGGAGCGCGCTACGGCGGCGTGCTGGCTTCCAATGTGTATTTTCGAGTCTATGGGAAGTATTTCAACCGGGAGGATGAAATTCTTGCCGACGGAAGCAGTGCCACCGATGCGTGGAGCATGGCCCAGGGAGGGTTCCGTATCGATGACAACCAGTATTCACAAAATACCCTCACCTTGCAGGGCGATTTTTACAGCGGAAATGAAGACATCGAAACCGGCGGCACGGCGGGGGTAAATGGCAACAATGTCCTGGGCCGTTGGTCGCACACATTTCTGGATGATTCCGATATGAGCCTGCAAATGTACTACGATCGGACGCACTTGTCTGACCCGATCGCAGCGCTTGTGTTCGCTCCTGCCGGGACCTTGAAGGACGACCTCGATACTTATGATATCGACTTTCAACACCACTTTCCGCTGGGCGATCGCAACCGCGTTGCCTGGGGGTTGGGCTATCGCTTCACCCATGACGTGGTTGAAAACGCGCCCGCGCTGTCGTTTTCCCCATCCCCGCTGGATCAAAGCCTGTACAGCGGTTTTGTGCAGGACGAAATCAAGCTCCACGAGAAGTTACACCTGACCATCGGGACCAAGGTGGAGCATAACGATTATACCGGCTTTGAAATTGAGCCCAGTGCCCGCTTGCAATGGGATTTCACTTCCAAACAAATGCTTTGGGCGGCCGTTTCACGGGCGGTTCGGACCCCCTCCCGCATCGACCGGGACTTTTCCGAGCCGGGATCGTCCTCTCCCCTTGTCCTCTTGCAGGGAAATTCCAACTTCGTCTCCGAGACGGTGATTGCCTACGAACTGGGCTATCGCGCTGAGCTCGGCCCAAAGGTCGTCACCTCCGTTTCAACTTTTTACAACGACTACAGCAATATACGAAGTACGAGCACCAACAATGTGCCCGATTCCTTTGGCCTTCCTCTCCCGCTCTTCTTTCAAAACAATCTTACGGCTCAAACGTACGGAGTGGAACCGACGATTACCTACCAGGTGCTTGATTGGTGGCGGCTGCATGGTGGTTACAGTCTTCTCAAAGAGGATATTCAGATAAAACCGGGCAAACAGGATTTCAACAAGACCCGCAACGAGACGGCCGATCCCGAGCAGCAATTCTCGGTGCGATCTTCCATGGATCTGATGCGCAACGTGGATTTCGATACTGACCTGCGCTGGGTCGACACGCTGCACAACAATAATGCCTCAACCCCGGGATCGGTGCCGAGCTACTTCGAATTGAATGCCCGTCTGGCCTGGCGCCTCTCCAAAAATATCGAATTCTCCATCGTCGGGCAGAATCTTTTGCACGATCACCATCCCGAATATGGTTTTCCCGGGCCGGGCCGCGAGGAAATTGTCCGCAGTGTTTACGGAAAAGTCACATGCCGCTTTTAAGACAAACCAGGGGCTTATGCTTGACGATCCGCTGTCGCGCGGCGCTCTTCGCCTTGCTGGCGGCGACCACGTTCAAGCTGGAGGCTGCGGAAATGTCCGGCAAGCCGGTCCGGGAATACGACCTGAAGGCCGCTTTCCTTTTCAACTTCACACATTTTGTGGAGTGGCCGGCCGACGCTTTCACCAACGACGATGCGCCAATCGTCATCGGGATTTTGGGCGACGATCCCTTCGGCCCGGTCCTGGACAAGATTGTTGAGGGCGAGACGATCCGAAACCGCAAATTGGTCATCAAGCGCTCGCGGCAGGTCGAAGATTTGAGAGATTGCCAGGTGCTGTTCATCAGCAAATCGGAGAAAAGCCGTATCGGCCAGATTCTCAGCGACCTGGACGACACCAGCATTTTCACGGTCGGTGAAACCGAGGGGTTCGCCCGCCACGGCGGCATCACCAATCTCTTTCTCCAGGGCAACAGGATCCGGTTTGAAATTAACGTGGCCGCTGCGAAACGCAAGGGGCTCAAGATCAGCGCGCAATTACTCGCGTTGGGAACCGTGGTGGGTTCCCCGACGGCCAGGGAGATTAACCAGGAATGAACCGGCTTCAAGATATGCCCATACGGCGGAAGGTGACCCTGATCATCTTGCTGACCAGCACGACGACGCTCTTGCTGGCGTGTGCGGCATTTATCCATTATGAACTGGTTGCCTCCCGGCAAGGGATGGTGCGAGACCTGGAGGTCATGGCCGATGTGCTCGGGCAGAACAGCACGGCGGCACTGCAATTCGACGATCGGAGTGCGGGAGATAATATCCTGCTGGCCCTGCAGGCAAAGCCACACGTGGTTGCGGCCTGCTTGTACACGAAGGACGGCGAGCGCTTTGCCGCGTATGTCGTTCGGGGAATGCGGCCGAGCCTCCCCTCTCAACCGGGGGAAGCGGGCTATCGTTTTACTTCGGATCGTCTCGTGATGTTTCGTCCCGTCCGTCTCGACCAGAAAGTCATCGGCACCATCTATTTGCAATCCGATTTGAACGACCTTGACGATCGGCTCAGGTCGTTTGCCCGGATTGCGGCCCTGGTTGTATTGGGGTCCATCGGGGTCGCCGCCGCCATCTCGTTCTGGATGCAACGGCTTGTTTCGCAACCGATTTTACGGTTGGCGAATACCGCGCAAGTCATCCGCGAGAACCATGACTATTCAGTCCGCGCAGAAAAACAAGGGAGGAACGAGATCGGTCTGTTGACCGATTCTTTCAACCAGATGCTTACCCAGATCCAGGCGCAAGACAGCGCGTTGCGCCGGGGCCGGGACGAACTGGAGCAACGGGTTCACGAGCGCACGGCCGAATTGACCGCGGCCAACTCCGCCCTGCAAATTGAGATGGCGGAGCGGTTACGGGCCGGGGAAGCGCTCCGCGAAAGCGAAGAGCGATTTCGATCGCTGCTGGATGGTATCCACGACTATGCCATTTTCCGCCTGGATCGCGACGGTCGCATCGCCAGTTGGAACGAGGGCGCGCAGCGCATCAAGGGTTACGCAGCCGACGAGATCATTGGCCAACATTTTTCACGCTTTTACACCGCCGAAGATATCCGGAGCGGAAAGCCCGCGCAAGAATTGAACATGGCGATCAGCCAGGGGCGAAGTGAGGATGAGGGCTGGCGCATGCGCAAAGATGGGTCTTGTTTCTGGGCCAACACGGTCATCACCGCGCTGCGGGACGCCGCTGGTAATGTGGCGGGTTTTTCCAAAATAACGCGTGACATCACGGAGCGCAAACGCATCGAGCAAATGCGTCTTCATTTCCGGGCGCTCTTTGAATCATTGCCCGGACTTTATCTCGTGCTGACGCCCGACCTCAAGATTGTGGCGGCAAGCGACGCGTACCTGAAAGCCACGATGACTCAACGCGAAGCGATTCTTGACCGCGGGATTTTCGAGGCCTTTCCCGATAACCCCGATGATCCTGCCGCCGATGGGGTTGCGAACTTACAGGCCTCGCTCAAACGCGTACTTCAAAACGGCGTTACCGATACGATGCCCATCCAAAAATATGATGTCCGCCGCCCCGACGGCGTTTTTGAGGAGCGTTTTTGGAGCCCGGTCAATTCTCCCGCGTTCGGTGCGGACCGACGGATCGAGTACATCATTCATCGCGTGGAGGACGTGACGGAGTTTGTCAAACAAACCTCGCACGGCGACGGCGATGAAAAAGCCTTGCGCGCGCGCATGGAGCAGATGGAGGCGGAGATCTTCCAGAGTTCGCAGCAAGTGAAGGCCGCGAATGAAAAATTGCAGGTGGCCAACGGCGAACTGGAAGCGTTTTGCTATTCCGTTTCGCACGATTTGCGGGCTCCCCTGCGCGGACTGGACGGCTTCAGCCAGGCGTTGCTGGAAGACTACGGCGACAAGCTCGGGGATAACGGCAAAAACCTGTTGCGACGGATTCGCTCGGGTAGCCAGCGGATGGGACAACTGATTGATGATTTGCTAAACCTGTCCCGCGTCTCGCGCAGCGAACTGCACCGGGAGCCCATCGACTTGACCGAGATCGCCAGCGAGATTGTGGGCGGGTTGCGTGGGCTCGATCCACAACGACAGGTTGCGCTACGGATCGCCACCGACATGAAGGCCAATGGGGATCCTCAACTCCTGCGCGTGGTCCTTGAGAATCTTCTCGGCAACGCCTGGAAATACACCGCCAAACAAACCGAGGCGACGATCGAATTCGGCTTCGACCAAAACAATGGCAATTCCTCGTTTTTCATACGCGACAACGGCGTGGGTTTTGACATGCAGTACGCCGACAAGCTGTTCACCCCCTTTCAACGACTGCATGCCATGAACGAGTTTCCCGGCACGGGCGTCGGCCTGGCCACGGTCCAGCGCATCATCAGCCGTCACGGTGGCCGCGTGTGGGTGGAAGCCGCAGTCAACAAGGGGGCCACGTTCCATTTTACGCTGTCTTGAAAAGGTGAAACCATGAATACATACGAACGACTGCTGTCATCGCTGGCGAGGGAATTCAAACAAAAGGCTCCATCCCAGTTCCGTTCACTCTGGGCGGACCTGATGGAATTGGAAGAGGCGACCGATGAGAAGGCGTTCACGGCGGCTCACGACCAGGCCTTGAGACGGATCCATGCCCTGGAGTCCGCGGCCCATGCCGCCCGGGTACATCCCATATCGTCCCTCAGCCGGTCCCTTGAGTTGAAACTCCGGGTCCTACCGCGTGCCAGCGCGGTAACGCACTTGGAATCTCTGGAAACGCTGCACCGGGCAATGAACCAACTGGCCGAGGCGCTCTACGCAAGCGATGCGGCAGCACTCAATCCCGAAACCACCAACCAACCAACGGAAACATCGCTGGTCGAATCCTGCGTCAATTGAAAGGAATTCAATGAACACCAAGGCCATTTTGCTTGTGGAAGATAATCCCGATGACGAAGTACTAACGTTGCGCGCTCTCCAGAAGAACAATATCTCCAATGAAGTCGTCGTCGCCCACGACGGGGCCGAGGCGATTGAATTCCTGCATGGCAATGGTCACGCGTTGCCTGCGATTGTTTTGCTCGATCTCAAGCTTCCCAAAATCAATGGCCTGGAAATATTGCGGCGCGTGCGGGCTGACCCGCGCACGCATTTATTACCAGTGGTCATCCTGACGACGTCCAAGGAAGAACTGGATCTTATCAACGGTTATAATCTTGGCGCCAACAGCTACATCCGCAAACCCGTGGATTTCGCGCAATTCACCGAAGCGGTGCGCCAACTGGGGTTGTATTGGCTGGTGTTGAACGAATCGCCGCCCCTACCAAGGAATTAGTATGCAAACACCCTTGCGAGTATTGATTGTCGAGGATTCTGAGGACGATTGCCTGTTGTTGAACAACGAGTTGACCCGCGGCGGTTACGCGATTACCTACCGCCGCGTTGAAACTGCGGAAGGGATGACGGCAGCCCTGGCGGAAGAAAACTGGGACATCGTCGTCTCGGATCATCGCATGCCGCAGTTCAGTTCACTCGCGGCGTTGAAGTTGTGCAAGGAACGGGCGCACAACATGCCCTTCATTGTGGTTTCAGGCAGCATCGGCGAAGAGCTGGCGGTGAGCGCCATGAAAGCGGGCGCCCACGACTACATCATGAAGGACAATCTCGCGCGATTGGTACCAGCGGTGGAGCGTGAGTTGCGCGAGGCGGAATCCCGCCGCCAGCGTTCTCACGCAGAAGAGGAACTCGAACAATGGCGGCGCCGCACGGATTCAATCCTCGAGGCGGCCGGCGAAGGAATCTGCGGGTTGGATGCGGACGGGGTGATCAATTTCATCAATCCGCGCGGCGCGAAACTGCTGGGATGGGAAGCGGGCAAATTGATCGGCAAACCGCTCCATGAAACCGTTCACCACAGCCGTGATGACCACACGCCCTTTCTGAAGGAGGACTGTTCGCTCTGCGCCACGCTGCGCGACGGGCTGGCGCACTGGATGGACGATGAGGTTTTCTGGCGCAAGGATGGCCTGGCGATCCCGATCGAGTATACCTGCATGCCGATCCACGAGGACGGCAAGATCGTGGGCGCCGTGTTGACCTTCCAGGACATTACCGAACGCAAGGACGCGGAGAGCGCCTTACGAGAGGCCAATCGCCGACTGGAGCACAGCCTTGCGGAACTCCGCCGCACGCAAGAAAAGATCGTGGAACAAGAGCGATTGCAGGCCCTGGGGCGAATGGCCGGCGGAGTGGCCCACGACTTCAATAACGCCCTCTCCAAAATACTGGGCTTCACCGAACTCCTGCTGACTTCTTCTGAAAAACTTCACGATACGGAAACGGTGCGCGAACACCTGCGAATGATTAGCACCGTCTCGCGGGATGCCGCCCGGGTGGTGCGGCGTCTGCACGAGTTTTACCGGCCGCGGCGCGACACCGAGTTGTTCAAGGCTATCAACCTCAATGACATCGTCGAACAAACAATTTCACTTACCGAAACGAAGTGGCAACACGAAGCGCAAGCCCGGGGTGTCTCGATCCAGGTCCGAACGGAGCTTGAACCGAAAGTGTCAGTCTGCGCGGATGAAGCCGAATTGCGTGAAGTGCTGACCAATCTCATCTTCAATGCGGTGGACGCCATGCCCCAAGGAGGCGCGATAACTATCCGCACGAGTACGGTCATGGCCCAGGCGATTCTGGAAATCACGGACAACGGCACGGGCATGACCGACGAAGTGCGCCGCCGCTGTTTCGAACCGTTCTTTACCACGAAGGGAACGGGCGGTACTGGCCTGGGACTGGCCAGTGCCTACGGCATCATCCAACGACACCGCGGCGAAATCCATATCGAGACCGAAGTTGGCAAAGGCTCAACCTTCGCAATCCGGTTGCCAGTTTTTGTGGTCGAACACAAGCAACCTGCCGTCCCGGAACCGCCGATTGCTTTGAAACATCATCCGCTTCGAGTTCTGGTGGTCGAGGACGAATCGATGGTGCGAAGGATTGAGGTTGAATACCTGACGGCTGACGGACACATCGTTGAAACGGCGGCTGACGGCGGTGAAGGACTAAGTAAATTCCGTGCGGGCAGATTTGACCTGGTGGTTATTGATCGCGCGATGCCCGAGATCAACGGCGATCAGTTGACGGACGCCATCAAGGAACTGAATCCGGATACGCCGGTCATACTGGTGACCGGTTTCATGGAAGCCCCGGCGAATGAACACAAACAACAGCAGGCAGATCTGATTCTGGCCAAGCCGTTCAGCCACGCCAGCCTGTGCAGCGCGGTTGAAAAAGTGATGGCGGCGGCGTGAAAGGAAAAGACACACTATGAACAAAAAAAGAGTCCTCATTGTGGACGACGATCTGGCCTGCGCCCGGATCCTTAAAACCGGCCTGGAAAGAACGGGCACCTATGAAGTCCGGGCCGAGCATCGTGCCACGCACGCCATGCCGGCCGCGCGGGAGTTCGGGCCCGATATGATCCTGCTGGATGTCTGCATGATCGATGGTGACGGCGGCGATGTCGCCTTCGCGCTCCGAAATGACAAGCAATTGCAAAACATCCCCATTGTCTTCCTCACCTCGATCGTCTCCGAAAACGAAGCCCAAAATGGCAATGCCCAGCGCGGTTCTTTTCCCTTCCTGGCCAAGCCCGCGCGCCTGGAGCGCGTGATCGCCTGCATTGAGAAGCACACCGACACCGGCGGACCTGGCAGCCAACTTTCCGGGGAGAGGAAGATAACATGAACACGAAACGAATCCTGGTTGTCGATGATGATGTCCAGTCGACCCGCATGGTCAAATTAAGCCTGGAACGAACCGGCCGCTACGAGGTTCGCGAGTTGAACGATCCCGTTCCAACCGTGGCCGTGGCCCGGGAGTTCAAGCCGGACCTCATCCTGCTGGATGTTTGCATGCCCGGTCCCCAGGGGCTTGACGTGGCTTTTCAGATTCGCGCCGATGCGGAGTTGCAGCAAACGCCGGTGGTCTTCATGACGTCGCTCGTGTCGGAGTGGGAAGCTGTGGGCGACGGCACATCCGACGGAGGGTTTCATTTCGTTGCCAAACCGGCCCGGCTCCCGCGCATGATAAGTTGCATCGAGAAGAGCCTCAACACCACATGGCAGGCTGACGAATTTTCAATTGAAGGAAAACATCCATGAAAACAAACCGCATACTGGTTATCGATGACAATGTTAATGCGACCCGTGTCGCCAGGTTGATCCTGGAGAGAACGGGCCGTTATGAAGTTCGGGAGCTCAATGATCCTGGCCAGGCGCTCGCCATCGCGCAGGAGTTTCAACCCGACCTGATCCTCCTCGACGTTTGCATGCCGCAAATCGAGGGAAGCGTGGTTGCCGAGAAAATTAATGGCACCGCTGGTTTCGCCGATACGCCGATTGTCTTTCTTACCTGTATCGTGACGCCGGGAGAAATGGGCAAGAACGGCACCCTGGTCATCGGCCGCCATGAGTACATTGCCAAACCGGCCCGCCCTGACGTTCTTGTCGCCTGCGTCGAACGAAACCTGGCGCGTGCCGGTCGTCTTTCGCAAACAACCGAATATGCACCCCTGCGGTGATCCCCTGCCATGGAGATAAATACCCTGTCATTAATCGCGTTACCGTGGTTGTCGGTCGTCGTGGCGGCTGGATTGGCGATGATTTTCCGCAAGCAGTGGCGCCGGACGAGCGCGGCCGTGGCCGAAAAGAAGCACGCGGAGCAGTTGTTGGAGGAGAGCGAATTACGATTCCGCATCCTCACACGCGCCACGAATGAGGCCGTGTGGGACTGGGATATTGCAACCGATTCCGTCTGGTGGAATCGCAACGTCCAAACGCTGTCCGGATATGGCGAGGAAGAGATCGGCTCCACCAGCGACTGGCGCGTGCAAAACGTTCATCCGGACGATCGCAAGCGGGTGGAAGACAGTTTACACGCGCGTGTCCGTAGCGAGAAAGAGGATTTTTGGTCCGCCGAATACCGATTCCGTCGGGCCGATGGTACGTACGCTGATATTTTTGACCGTGGGTACATCCTGCGCGACCACGATGGGCGGGCCCTCCGCATGATCGGTTCCATGTTGGACATGACCAAGCGCAAGCGGGAAATGGAATTGGCGCGGGCGCGGGATGCGGCGCTGGAATCGGCCCGCTTGAAGTCCCAGTTCCTGGCCAACATGAGCCACGAAATTCGCACGCCGATGAACAGCATTATTGGCATGACGGATATCCTCCTCCATTTGGAATTGACGCCCGAGCAACGGGAATTTGTTGAGATCGTGCGGATGAGCGGCGAATCGCTCCTGACAATCATCAACGACATTCTGGATTTCTCCAAGATCGAGGCCGGCAAACTCACCTTTGAAATGCTGGACTTCGAACCGCGCACCACCGTCGAAGAAGTCATCACCATGCTGGCCGACCAGACGCACGCCAAGAAGTTGCAACTATCCTCGGTCATCGCTCCTGAGGTGCCCGGCCTGGTGCGCGGCGACCCGGGCCGCCTGCGGCAGGTGTTGACCAACCTGGCCAGCAACGCCATCAAGTTCACATCCCAGGGTGAAATCAAACTAAGCGTTACCAGAACGTCGGAGAATGACACCCATATAATCCTGCGGTTTGAGGTCGCCGATACTGGCATTGGCGTTCCCGAAGCGGCCCGCGCCTGTTTGTTCCAACCTTTTTCGCAGGTGGATCCTTCGACCACGCGCAAATACGGGGGCACGGGCCTGGGTCTGGCCATCTGCAAACAACTCGTCAACCTGATGAGAGGGGAAATTGGCTGCGATAGCGTTCCCAACCGGGGGTCGACTTTCTGGTTCACGGCGCAATTTGAGAAATTGAATTCCGCGGCGTCCTTGATTGAGATCGTGCCCAAAATCACAGCGGAGTCAGCCAATCTTCCCGCGCAACAGTTATCCACAAGGGCCCGCAAACGCCTGCGGATCCTCGTCGCTGAGGACAATGCCTTCAACCAAAAGGTCGTGCTGCGCCAGGTCCGGGAAATGGGTTTCGGTGCCGACGCGGTGGCCAACGGTATCGAAGCACTCGAGGCTCTCCGTCGAATTCCTTATGACCTGGTGCTGATGGATTGCCAGATGCCGGAAATGGACGGGTATGCGTGCGCCGCCGAGATCCGTCGGCAAGAGGACAATCAACGCCATGTCCCCATTATCGCCATGACCGCCCACGTGATGAAAGAGGATCGCGACAAATGTCTGGCGGCGGGCATGGACGATTTTCTGAGCAAACCGGTCCGGGTGGTCCATTTGGAAGGAGTCCTCACGCAGTGGCTCACTGGGTCAACCACAGCTACCGCCGGCGCGACGACCAACCTTGTCGCCACTTCCCTTGAAGATCCGCGTCGTGACCGATCCACGGCTCCGTCCGTGGATTTGGAGATATTCATGGAAGTGGCGGGCAACGATAAGCCGCGTTTGCGCGATCTGGCGGATCGCTACGTCCGGCAAACCAGCGAGCAACTGGTCAAGTTGCGCGATGCCATCGCCACCGGCGCGGCGCCCGATATCAAACGGATCGCGCATAGTGCGGCCGGTTCCAGCGCGATGTGCGGCATGAAACCATTGGTGGAACTCCTGCGGGAGTTGGAACGCATGGGACAAACCGGCCAATTGGCCGACACCCCGCGCGTCTACAGCCAAATTACCGAAGAATTTGCGAAGATCGAGTGTTTCCTTCGCGATCACGTCCAAACTGAAGCAAAACCTCAGGGCATAAGGGAGAGGTATTATGAAGAGTATTCTAATCGTTGAAGATGATCCACTGGTAGTGGAGGTTTATTCCCGGAAACTTCGTGACGAAGGTTTCCTTGTCGATGTTGCCACCGACGGCAGGACCGGGTGGGAGATGTTCCAACAACGAAGAGTCGATCTGGTGCTCCTCGATCTGTTACTGCCGGAGGTCGATGGCGTGAAGTTGCTGAAACAAATCCGGGCGAAGGCCAGCCCGCGCACATTGCCGGTCCTCGTTTTCACCAACGCTTACCTGGGAGGCGCCGTGCAACAGGCCTGGGAGGCCGGCGCCAACCAGGTCATCCCCAAGGTCGGCGTCACCCCGAAGCTCGTCATCCAAATGGTCAAGAATGCCCTGGAAGATCCGCCACCCGCGGCATTGCCCCTGGCGAAAACCCGGAGCAAGGCCGACTTCGACCTCGAGGTGCGGGAGAAATTCCTCGCTTCGTCCCCGCGAATCTTTGCGGCGTTATGGCGACCGCTGAAGCGACTCGTTCGCCAGGGATATCATCCCCACAACCAAGGCTGCTTTCGCGAATTATTCCGGGTGGTTCGGCCACTCACCGCCACGGCAGCGATTGCCGGTCTGGATGGCATGGCCCAGATGTCGGCTGCTCTGGAAGGGTTGCTCAAAGAACTCTGCGATGCGCCCGAGCGGTTGAGCCCGTCCGTCGTGCTGACGATCGCCCAGGCCATCGATACGTTGCGGTTCCTGTTTGCCTATCCCGATGGGAGTACGGCCAAAAATCCTTCCGCGGCGCGGATTTTGGTCGTGGACGATGACGAGTTCGCGCGGGCGGCCATCAGCCGCGCCCTGGCGCTCGTGAATCTGAAGGTCATTTGTGCGGATAGTCCCGTCTGCGCCCTCAAACGGCGGACGGGGAAACGGTTTGACCTGATCATCCTGGATATTGAGATGCCGGGAGCCAGCGGGTTTGACTTGTGCGCCCGCTTTCGCGCCATGCCGTCGTATCAGGACACGCCGATTATCTTCCTGAGCATGCGCAAGGACCTCAAAGACCGCACGGAGTCCGCTTTGCGCGGCGGCAATGATTACATCACCAAGCCGTTTTTATATATGGAACTGGCCACCAAGGCGCTCAGCTTCGTGATCGGCGGTCCGCTGAAGTCCGCACATGCCATGAAAGGACCGAATGGCAATGGCGCCGATGAAGCCTTTTCCCGGCGCGATCTTAATTCGTTGAAGCAGGCTTTCCTCGGCTCCTACGACTGACATAGCCATACGCAGTACATTCACGGGGCCATGGCGATTGATGGTGCCGACGAATTTGGCGTCGACACCACGCGCAACGGCGCGCAGTCGGTAAGGTGAGCGTTCGTTCTTCATTCCTCAGCAGTGGCTCTCGGACGAGTGGCGGCATATTCACGGCGCTTGGATCGTTGACATTCAGGAGGTAAAGGGCGGCCGTAATGACGTGGGGCGCGTGAGCCGTTATTTCGTCACGCAATACTGCACCGAGCAACGGGCCATGTGTCGTCTGTCCTGGTCGTGGTGGGAACTGCCCGTGGGGCTGGCTCGCGGTTGGGAATCGGTGAAGCGTCTGGGAAGACTCGGCTACGTGGACGGTTGGCGGGTTTCGCGGACGGCTCCTTGGAAGGATTTGAAGAAACGGTGGCGAACGACGGCTCACGTCCCAAGTTGGCACTACGAGTACCTGTTTACGATGCCTGAACTGGTCGCGGCATGGGAGCATTTGTTGGAATTTGGTGAGGCATTACTGGGCGAGACACTGCTGGAATTCCGAGGGCGGGATATTGCGGAGGTGTTCTAATGGACACGGAAGAGGAGATACTTGCTTTCGGTGAAACCGAGGTGTGGGTCGAGTGCGATCTGTGTGGTCGTGGGTTCGGTGGGCCAGGCCTGGACAAGGCGATTGTCGTGGTAGAACATGTCAACGCATGCGTCAATTGCTTGCGGCGGAGCCAAAGTAAATGGGGAACCCCTATTGAGGGGTGGGCTGTCGAGGCCCAGAATTCTAGGTCGGCGTAAAGTTTCTTGTCGAGCCTCCTGTGGAACTATATCAGGCGTTGATGGGAAATGTCGGTTTAAGCTTGCTCCTCGGCCCCGTAAACGTTACAAAAGGCTGCAGTCAGGACAGCGGCTTCCTTGGTAGCCTCATGTCGATGGATAAAGTTATGCGCTGGATGACCGCATTTCGTTCGTTCTGTCTGCTTGCCCTACTCGGCCAGGCAATTCGCACCTTACCAGCCAGGGCCACCACTTACCTTTCTAACACGGGTACGCCCTTCGAGGGCACTGGGGTTGGCACCAACTGGATCGCGCAGTCGTTTGAGACGGGCACGAACAGCGGTGGCTACATCCTGAACTCGATTACCACGTCGATGATGGGCATCGACGGCAGTCCCACCGGCTTCGCGCTCTCGGTTTTCAGCAGGAAGGGTGTGTTCCCAAGCTCGTCTCTGGAAGTTCTCACCGGTAGTAGCGACCCGTCCGTATACGGCGCTCAATATACGTACACCTCAACAGGGCTGCTGCTCCAACCGTCTACGATCTACTGGCTCGTCGCTTCCGCAACGACTCCGTATTACTTTTGGCCAGCCACGCATGCGCAGGATTATACTTCCCCCGACGGTTGGTTTCTGGACACCACCAATTTCAGCCGCGCCATGTTCGATCCCGTCAAGCATACGTGGAGCCTGAACTCAGCCACCACTTACGGGACCCTGGATTTCATCCTGGACGCAACTGCCATACATCCCGAGTTCAGCGTCACAGCCATCAGCCGCGAGGGAAATGATATGCGCATCAGTTGGCAAACGACGGGGGGATTGACCAACATGGTGCAAGCGACCAGCGGCGGGCCAGGCGGCACCTACAACACCAATTTTGGGGATCTGCCACCGCAATTTATCATTAACGGTATCGGTCCTGCCACAACCAACTACCTCGACGTCGGCGGCGCGACAAACTTTCCCGCGCGTTATTATCGCGTGCGCCTGGTGCCCTGAGAGGTGTTACCTTGCGAGCTCAATCCGCAAGGTTCGCAAAGCGTCCAAAGCGGGGAGCCAATTTTTTGGATCCAAACACTGGTAGGGGGTGTGTTTAAATCACACTCATAACACGAGCCGTGCACAGTAGTATCGAGACGGTGTGTTCGTCGCGCCGCCGCCGAGGTAGTCGGTGACCGCGATGCTGCCACGGCACCCCGGCTATGGCACCAGCCTCACGCGATACTGGCGAATGGAGTAGTTAGTGGTGACACCGAAGTCTGTGTAGTTGGTTGTCGTGTCGCCGCTGACGTTGATGACGATTGGCCCGCTGATGTCGGCAAATCCGTTGGTGCTGTAATTACCCCCCGATCTGGCCTGAACGGCATTGGTTCGCACGCCCGCCGTTTTCCATGTGATCACCACGTTCGTGCCCTGGAGCGCGATGGAGATGACCCGAAATACTGAGGCTGGATCGGTAGGATTGAGACCCAGCAAGAATTGGTTGGTATTGCTGGTTCCTTTTCCCAACGGATCGGCGGTGGCTTGCGCCTGTGGGCAATTGGTGCAGCCGAAGTAGAGCAACTGCCATTGCTGGTATGCCGACAACGGTACGGCCCCAGCCTCATTGGAGTTGGTGCTTTCGGCGCCAGCGTTGACTGCCGTGACGACGTAATAATAGTGTACCCCGTTGGTCACGCTGCCGTCGGTGTAACTCGTATTGGCCAGCCCGTTGGTGATCGTTATGTAAGCGCCGCCGCTTATCAGCGAACGTTTGACATTGTAGCTCGCGGCACCGGACGACGCATTCCAACTCAATGCCACTTGTCCGTCGCCTCCTGTCGCTGTCAATCCGGCCGGCGCGGCTGGCGGTTGCGCGCCGCCAAACTGAAACCAGTTCAAGTTTCCAAGGCCGCTCGATCCACTGTAAACCGCATACAGATCGTGCACGCCGCTGGCACCCGATACAGATTCGTTAAGAGTCTGCCAAGTTTGCCAACCACCGGTAGACGTGAGCGCGAAAGAGCTGATGGTTGGCCCCGCAGGGCTGTCGAGATGGAGCGACAAGAAACCGCCGCCAAAGCTTGCCTCGCGCACGTTGACATTCGTGAAGCCCGCACCGAAGTTCACATTCCGGTACACGGCATAGTCGCCCCCGACAGCATACCCTACATCATAACCGCCCTGCGTATCGGTCGTCGTCTCCGTCTGAAGCCCGAGGGTGCTGTTGAAACTCGACGCCTCGAGTTGCAATGACGCCGGAAACTGATAGCCGCTGTTTTGCGTCCCGGTCCAGGTAAAAGTCGTTCCGGAATAAGAGGCGAGCGTATAGCTGAACATCTTGCTTCCCCACTGTACCTGGAACGTATTACTGCTGGCAGTGTCATTAAAAACTATTAACACCTTCGAGGTATCCGGATTTACAAAAGCGGCACTAACTATCCCTGCGGCGTTCCCCGAATAAACCCGGTAGGCGCCGGGCAGGACAAATTTGCTGAAGTGTCCCAGCGTATAGTATTCAATGTCGTAGGTAAGCGCGCCTGAGGAACTATTAATCGTCACCAAGGGGTTGCAATCGGAGCACCCACCGTCATGTGGACCATGATTTTCATCCAATGCGAGACTCCATTTGACGTAGGCCTGGCCCCAGTTTCGCATGACCTGGGTTATCTCCTCGAAATCGGCCCTGACCGCGTCACTGATCCAGAGGCCGCCGGAGTGCTCGGTCAGATAATCTCCTTTTGTGGAATACTTGTTCGCCAGAGTGGTCATGACGCCGGGCGTGCCGCCGTAGCCATGCCAGGCGATGCCGGCGACCTGGCTTGAACCCAGTACAGAGGCGTCTGACAAAACCGTGTCGGGATAATCCGGCCGGTCCCAGTTGTGATCATAGACCAAAACCTTGGCGGTGATATTACTCGCCGCCAGGGCCGGCAGAACGTAATCACGCAGGACGGTCAGTTGTGTGGCGGCATCCATGGACATGCCGGGATAATCACCGGGTACATACAGCGGTTCATTCTGCAGCGAGATGTAGTGGGTCGGGATTCCGGCCGCCTTATAGGCCTGAATATATTTGACGAAATACTGCGCAAACGACGGGTACATGTTTGTCAGCAGCGACCCGCCAACCATTGAACCCGTGGTCTTCATCCAACCCGGAGGACTCCACGGGTTGGCCATGATCGTGAGCTGCGGATTGAGCTGCAGCGCCAGTTGAACCAGCGGAATAATGTCCGCCTGATCGTGCGCAATGGAAAAGGAAGTCAGGTTTGTATCTGTCTGGCCGGATGGCAGGTCGTCGTAAGAATACTGCGTTCGTGCCAGGTCTGACGCACCCATTGGATTTCGAACAAAACTCACGCCGATGCCGCTGCCATTGCGGGTGAAAAGGTTGGACATGGCGTTACTGCGGACCAGGGGCGTAGCCACCTCGTTTAGCAGGTAACCCGCTGAGTCCGTGAATGAGGCACCGAACCCTTCCACTCGCTGATAAGTTTGCGTCTCATCAACGAACACGGGATTGCTCCCGCCGCTGCCGGTGGTGAACGTTACTGGAGCGACCGACTGAAGTTTATTGACCTGATCGTCGGTTGTAAGCCAGACACTTACGGTTTGGGCTTCTGCTTCAGCGCCGGCGACCAACAGCAGAATAAGGCAGGCGAGGCCGAGACGCCAAGGTCGGGCGACGGTGAGCGACACCGGGAGCCAACGTGTGATTCCTTGCCAAAGGCTTTGACGGGAAGCCATTGAGAATGTTCGTTCGGGAAGCATTGAAATAATTGGTTTGGTATGGATACCAAAACCAACCGCAATTGTCACTTGCAATCTGTGCCGCTGGGATGAAGACGGACGTCACCAGCAGGCGTACGCTCATTTTTTGAGAGATTGGGATTGACAAAATCCGGCGGTTTTGGTATCGATACCTCAGCGAGTCGGGAAGTACAGCGTGACGGGTAAAACAATCCAAATGGAGAAGCGAGTATGAACAAAATTCTGTTGTTTATGGTCAGTTTGGTCAGCGCCGCCAGTTTGGCGTCGGCTGCCAATAACGTATCCTACACGGCAACAGCTGATCCCAATAGCAGCCCGGATGGAGTAGATCAAAGTGCAAACCCGGTTGATGTTTGGACGGTAACCACGACCCCCGGCTTCAACGGCAGCGATGGTTCAGGAAGTTACTTCGGGTCGCCGTTCGGACCACCCAATTTGGGCAATGCCTGGCAAATGTATAGTTATCAGAACTCGGGAGTTGGACATGGCGGAAGCGCTTTCGCCAACACGACGTTTGCCGGCGGGGCTTTAACAATTGGACAAACCGTTTCAATCGGCTTTGAGATGCGGGCCCTCGACAACCCGAGCGGCGGCACTGATTTATCAACCAGTGGACAAGCCGGTCTTAGTTTGTTGAATGGCTCTGGTAACGCAATAACACTTGCGATTATTGGAGGTGGTCCCAACCACTATTATTATACTGATAGCGGGTCCACGAATGCAAATGCGGGCCCCTTAGGTTATCAATACCAAAATCCGTTTGTTGTTGCCTTTACCGTTACAGGCCCGGGAACTTATAGCGCCATAGCGAGCAATGCGAACGGTACGGACAGCTGGACTGGCACATTTTCCGGGTCTCTCGTTGGAATGCAAGTGTTCAATTCCAAAGGTGGCAATGGTAGTGATGTCGGGTTCAATAATTTGGCCATTGTTCCTGAGCCTGGCACACTCGGCCTTGTTGTCGGCGGCCTGGCGTGTTTCGGATTAGGATTCCGTCGGCGCGCCCGCCGTTCTTGAATTACCTATCCCTCGGTTGACAACAGCGGCCCAACCCGATGCATGCGTCGGGTTGGGCTTGCCGTTGATGAGATTCGATGAAACTGGCCCCGCTCCGTCAGTCAAGAAACATTGACACCGCAACAAGCGCAATGCTACTGACTATTGCCATGCGAGGCAAAGTGCCCGGAAAGGTAACGATGGGCGACATCGCGCGTGCGAGCGGTGTTTCGCCAATGACCGTTTCCCGCGTTCTCAGCAACAACCCAGCGGTCAAGGAAGCCAGCCGGAAACGGGTTCTGGCGGTGACGAAGCGGTTGAATTATCATGTGGACATCGTCGCGCGCCAGCTGAGGGCCCAGCACACCTTTCAACTTGGCGTGGTTGTCCCGTTCCGGGGATTAGTGGGCACCTATTATTTCGGACAGATTCTCCAGGGCATTCAACAAGTTCTGACCGGGACCGATTACCATATCGCCCTGTATGACAGTCTTTCCGAGGACTTCAACGACATTCCCAAATGCGTCAACCTCTGCCATGAACGACGGGTGAGCGGTCTGATTGTCGTCGCGCCGGGATTCGACGCCAAGTTTCCGAAGACCTTTGCCAATTTGAAGATGCCGATTATTGTGGTCGGGAGTTCCCTGGGTCGGCAAACGATCAGTTATGTCGATGTCGATAACTACGGCGGTGCTTCCGTGATGACCGAACACCTGATTGGACTGGGGCATACCAAAGTGGGGTTCGTCAGCGGTCGAGCGGACCTGCGGGACGCCTCGCAACGTGAACTGGGCTTCCGTAAGACGATGGAAAGGCACGGACTCCCGGTCGTGGAGGAATGGATCATTCAGGGTGAATATGAAGCCCGGAAAGCGTTCCAAGTTAGTATGAACTTGCTGGCCAAGAGTGATCGCCCGACGGCGATTTTCGCGGCGAACGACCAAATGGCTTATGGTGTGATTGACGCGGCCCGTATTCTGGGACTGCAGGTTCCCGAGGATCTTTCAGTCGGAGGGTTCGATGACATCCAGAGTTCGGCGGAGTTTGTGCCTTCGCTGACAACTGTCGGGCAGCCCATGCTGGATCTCGGCCTGGTAGCGGCCCGCTATATTCTTGATGTCCTGTCCAAGTCAAACGCGGCGGTTCTGCACCGGAAGCTGCCCGCCCAGTTGGTGACACGCTCCTCGACCGCAATGCCGAATCCGCACCGTCAATCAGTCACATCCGCCGTCCCATTGTCGAAGATCTCTCGCATCGATCAGGGCTGACCCGGTTTTCTCAGCGCGATTGGCAAGCGCTTCTTCGTATTCGCCGGAAACCAGCGTCAAGAAAGCTGAAATTACGCAACATTGTGGTTGACATACCCGAGAGAATTTGGTATCGATACCACAAGCTTAACGACAACCACGAGTCACGGGAAGGAATCAAGGTATGATCAAAAGAATTACCTTTTGGGCGCTCTTCACGAAGCGGATGGTCGGCTTCGCGAACACGAGAAACCAAACCGGGCGAACCAGTCGCCACGCGAGACAAGGTGCGGCAAAACCTTTATTGGGCAGCATGTTGTTAGCGGCGGTGATGTTGGCTTCGTCCTCCAGTCAGGCCGCCTTGGTGACGTACGATGGTTTTGTCTACACTCCCACCGGCCCTCTGAGCCTGGATGGACTGCCCAATGACGGCACACAAGCCTCCAACGGCTGGGCGAATGTTACGTGGGGGCAGTTCCTCGGCGGCGCGGCAAATTATACCGTCACCAACGGGAGCCTCGCGGATCCCACCGCGACACTTTTCACAAGGTCAAATAGTGTGTTTACGACAGGAGGATTTGCGGGACGCTTCTTCACGCCGCCGCCGAATTGGGCCACACCGGGCATACCCATGTACTTCAGTATCCTCATCCAACCGGCAAATACGCCGGCAACGAATCACTATTACGGTATGCAGATATTCAGCAATGGCGGCAATACCGGTAGCGGTCACGATCTCTTTGTTGGCAAGACCGGGTCCGGCCCTAACTGGGGCCTTGAGTACAGCACGAACTCCATAGTCGGCAGCACGACGAACACCGTTTTTGTTGATGCCTTCTCCAGCACACCGGCAACATCCAATCAAACCGTGTTGTTGGTGGTGCGCGTCGATTTTAATTTCGGGTCACCCGATGTTTTCAGCCTCTATGTGAATCCGACGCCAGGCGGAGCCGAACCGGCGGTCCCCAGCGCGACGATAACCAACGACATTGGCACGCAAAACGGCCTTGCTCTCAATTCAGGCAATGGGGGCCAGGCCTTCTTCGACGAAATCCGCCTTGGCGGGACCTTTGCATCGGTGACGCCAACAACGTCCACGGCGGATCCCAATCTATTCACGTACGAACCATTTGCATACTTGAGTTTTGGCACGGCTACTCTCAATGGCCAGCCCACCAATGGCACACAAGGCTCGAACGGATGGGACGGTGTTACGTGGGGACAATTCCTCGGCGGTGCAAGCAGTTACACCATTGGCCACGGCAGTCTTGCCGATCCTTCCGGTATGCTGGTGACCAGCGGAAATTGCGTGCAAACCCACGGTGGTTTCGCGGGGCGCTTCAATGTGTATACGGGTCTCCCTGTAAAAACGAATGCGAACCCCACGTACTACAGCGTCCTGATACGGCCGGACAATCTCGGTGCCACCAACAGCATCGCCTATCTGCAGATCTTCGGACAGCCGAATGGGAATGATCTGCTGGCCGGGAAGCTCACGGGGAGCACGTTCTGGGGGCTTCAATCTGGAACCAACCTGGGCCAGGCTTTTTCCACCGTGCAAGCTGTGTCGAACCAAACAGCGTTCCTGGTGGTGCGCGCCAATTATAATTATGTTATGGGTGGTCCCTCCACGTTCCTGCTCTACGTCAACCCGACACCGGGCGCCCCGGAACCCGCGACACCGGATGCGACGGTTTCATTCAATGTCAATAATCAGAATGGGGTCGCTTTCAACACGCAGAATGGGGCCGCGGCCAGCTTCGACGAGATCCGCGTCGGCACAAACTATGCCGATGTGACGCCCGCCGTGGCGGTGGTTGCGAACCCCTTCGTCATCACATCAATCCAGCTCCTGGGCGGCACCAACGCGGTGATCAGTTTCACCACAACCTCTACCAACGTTTATAGCGTGGAGGCGAACAGCGACCTCGTCACCGGCACGTGGACCACGGTCTCCAGTGGCATCTTGGGAACTGGCGGGATCGTCCAAAGCACTAATGCGGTGCCCCCCGGCGCCTTGAAGAGGTTCTACCGCGCCCGGCACCCCTGAACGCTACATTAACGATGTCGTGGCAAGAAATGAAATTGTGGAGCGCAGTTGTGATGGACAGAAAAACGAACATGCAACAATTAAGCCTCGTTCATGACTCGGTGAACTGCTGCTCAACTGCGCTCCAGCTTCCTTGCGTATTTTTCTCGGCAATCGGATGCAGACGCAACCCGTAAAACATAATCACGACAGGATTCCAAGCGGATCCGTAGATGACGTGTCCATGGATCCGACCATCGCTCCCAGCAGACTTGCGGGTAAAGCGCCGCGTGGCCTTGGCCGCACTCGGCCCAGACGGAGTCGCAGCTATTCTTTTCCCAAGACCTTCGCTTGGGGAGCGGCTACGGCGGCCGCGCAAATCGAAGGCGCTGCCTTTGAAGATGGCAAGGGTGAGTCGATCTGGGATCGGTTCGCTAGGGTGGGGAAGATCGACGCGCCGACGATCGCGTGCGACCACTATCATCGCTATCGGGAGGATGTCGCCTTGCTGCGGCAACTCGGCGTCGCCAACTACCGATTTTCCGTTGCGTGGCCGAGGATTATTCCCGCGGGTGAGGGTGAAACGAACCCCCGGGGTTTTGATTTCTACGATCGGTTGATCGACGCGCTCTTGGAAGCCGGTATCACACCCTGGGTGACATTGTACCATTGGGATCTACCCCAGACGCTCGAAGATCGGGGAGGCTGGCGGGTGCGCTCCACACCGCAGGCCTTTGCGAAGTACGCGCAACTGGTGGTCCAGCGCTTCAGTGATCGCGTCAAACACTGGATGACCTTGAACGAAATCCTGAGATTTGTACCTTGTGGGTACAGCTATGGCTGTGATGCGCCGGGGGCGAGGGAATCGGCTGCGGTCATCAATCAGATTTATCATCACACGCTCCTGGCTCATGGATATGCCGTCGAAGCGGTCCGCGAGTATGGCGGCAAACGCGCTTGTGTCGGTCTCGTCCACAATCCGCCAGCTCCTGTGCCGGTGACGGAAACGCCCGCGGACATCGCCGCCGCCCGTCTGGAGTACACACGGCAGACCAACCAACTTATGGGGCCGTTGTTCCTCGGGGACTACCCGGCAGCCTTTCTGGAAGCCGCCGGTGTGGACGCGCCGCAGGTGGCGCCGGGCGATCTGGCGGTGATTTCGCAGAAGACGGACTTCTTGGGATTAAACGTCTATTACGGCGACTTCGTCCGCGGCACGGCTGACGGCCAGGTCGAAAGAATCGCGCTTCCCGCCCAGTATCCCAAGGCAGACATTTCCTGGCTTACCATCACGCCGCAGGCCATCTATTGGGCAATACGTCATGCCCGCGAGGTGTACGGGGTATCGACGTTCTACATTACGGAAAACGGCGTGCCCTATCCGGATCAGGTCCAGGTGAACGGGGAGATTCATGACCTCGGTCGCCGTGAGTACCTGAGAAACCATCTGATCTCGCTCCATCGCGCCATCCAGGAGGGATTTGACGTTCGGGGTTACTTCCTGTGGTCGCTATTGGACAATTATGAATGGGCGGAAGGATATGCCAAGCGATTTGGCATTGTGCATGTTGATTATGAGACGTTGCGGCGAACACCCAAACTCAGCGCGTATTGGTATTCAAGGGTGATTGAATCGAACGCCGTTGTGTAAGCGTTCAGAAGTATAATGATTCAGAACGACCGGATGATCGTGAGCTGGAGGCAGGACATGAATTACAAAAATAACCGTGCAGCGTCGACATCGACGACAAGGAATTGCCGGCGGAACGGTTTCACGTTGATCGAATTACTCGTCGTCATTGCCATCATCGGTATCCTGGCGGCGATGTTGTTGCCCGCGCTGAACAAGGCGCGCGCGACTGCCAAAAAAGCTTCCTGCCTGAGCAATGTGAAACAGATCACATTGGCTTGTATCATGTACGCCAACGACAACGACGAGCAACTGCCGATTGGCATAACCTACTGGTGGGAATCGCCGCAATATGTCAAAAATGCCGACAGTTCGGCGGTAACCAACTTCTATCAGGACGTCATTGCCCCGCAGATAGCCAATATCCAGAATCATATTCAGCAAGTCTTCAAGTGTCCGGCGGCGAAGACATTGCCGAGTCAGTATGGCAGCGATCTTCTGACGCTCACGAACGCGACCGATTATCGGTACAACAGTTACGAGTCGTGCCATGATCCCGGCAGGTTTAATACGCCCGCCAGCGGTACACCGCCAGGTCGCCGCCTCAGCAACGTCGCCAACCCCTCTGCAGCGGTTCTGCTGGCTGACGTAGTGTTTCCGAACTGGCCGGCGAGCATTTTTCCGCACGATGGAATCAACTGCGGGTATGTTGACGGTCACGCGGAGTGGATATCGAGCCAGCTATATTTTTCGCAAGTTACCCCAGGCGGTAACGACAACATGTACGCGAAGTTCTGGACCACCGGCTGGCATTAGTGAAATGAATCGGCATGGCAATTGGACGGTTATTCTGGGATGCCTGCTGATTCCGGTGGGTGTTGTGTCGGCCAAGGTCGCCGTTCTCAATACCGCCGTCCCTCCCGTGCTGGTGAATCCCTCATTTGAGGATCCGGGGGACGCCCCGGACCGGGCGGCCGGTTGGGGCCGGTGGGGTGAGTGGATGAATCGCGAGGAGGGCTGGACGCCGGTCCGTAGCGGGCGTTGCCTTTTGGGATACCATCACTGGGAAATTGGTAGGGCGAATAACTCGGGGGTCTATCAAGACGTTGACCATGCGGTCAGAGGCGTGGAGTACACATTCGGCGTCTACGCCAACGTGGACAAGGCTAAAAGTCCAGCGCGTGACGCGCTCACTATTGAGGTACGGCTGGAATCGATCGTCGATGGGCAGCAGCAGATAGTGGCCTCAAAACTTTACAAGGTGGATAGCCTGGTGCCGGATCAATGGGAGAAACTGACCGTGTCTGGCGCGCCAGTTAATGACTCATTACGGGTGTTGGTGATCGTAACGCCGTCGCCCCAGAATGGGACGCGCGGCGGAGCCGTTAGATTCGACGACGCATTTCTAGAAGTTACTGGCTGAACTAGTTTGGATAACATCATGAACGTTTCACGACGAGCGTTTGCAAGGTCTCGCATTGAGGAGAGCCCTCGCCAGATGATGCCACTACAATCGTGTACCTTTCATGTGGCATGCAGAGCACTGGGGGGAAATCGATGAAGCGTTTCAGATTTGGCCTGATCGGAGTTGTGATTGCGAGCGCACTTGTTTGTTCGGCGGGGGCTACGACGCCGGATCCGTTTCTGGCAGCCAACGGCGTCAATATTCGCAATGGTCACGGCAGCGGTGACATCATCCCGCTGCACGGCGCGAACCTCGGTGCCTGGCTGCTGATGGAAGGCTGGATGTGTCCCATGGATTCGTCCGGGCTGCCGGACCATTACTCCGTCGTCCAGAAGCTCGTCAGCCGCTTTGGGACCAACACCGAAGAAAGCCTGATTCGGACGTATCAGGATACGTGGATCATGACCAACGACCTCGACAACATCCGGGCGTTGGGCATGAATCTGGTGCGTGTGCCGATCATGTGGACGGACCTCCAGCGGCTGGATGGCACGTGGCGCGCCGACGCCTTTGACAGGCTCGACTGGGTCGTAAGCAACGCTTGGCAACGCGGAATTTACACACTCCTCGACTTGCACGGCGTCCCCGGCGGTGTCAGCTCATCGCAAAGCGCCGGTGAGGCGAACCTGAATGCGTACTGGACGAATACCGCCTACCAGACCCAAACCGCGCTCATCTGGTCCAATCTGGCCGCGCATTACGTGGGCAATCCCGCCGTGGCCGGGTACGACCTGGTAAATGAGCCGTTCGGCGCGCCATCGCAAAGCGCGATTTGGGTCATGTATAATAGCCTGTACCAGAAGGTCCGGGCCGTGGATCCCGATCACATTATCATGATGGAGGGAACTTGGAGCGGCACGGCCAGCAATGGCCAGTCGGTGAACTGGCAGTGGGATGTTCTGCCGTCTCCTACCGTATATAACTGGAGCAATGTTGTTTACCAGATGCATGCCTACGCCGGCTCCAGCAGTGGTGTACAAGGAGAAGTCAACAAACAGACGAGCGACTTCCACAACCACGCATCGTGGAATATTCCGGACTACATCGGGGAGTTCCAAGGTTATGGTACCGGGTCCGCCTGGCAGTACGCGGTCACGCAGTTCAATACAAACGGCATGAGCTGGTCCACTTGGGCGTATAAAGCCACCAACGGCACGGTCGGGGACTCCTGGGGGATCTACGACCCGACCAATAGCAGCAGCCCCCCCAAGCCCAACCTTCAAAGCGATTCATCCAGCACCATTTCCAATGACTGGTCACAGTGGAAGACTGCCACGGCGTTCGGAATCACTTCCTATCTTAAGCAATACCTGGGGGAACCGCTTGCCGTTGCGGATTCGTACAGCGTCAATGCCGGTTCGACCTTGGTGGTCAACAGCGGATCGGGATTGCTCGCCAACGATATTGATATCAACAGGGGCCAGCCGGGGATCCAACTCACCGTCGTGCTGGTGAACGGTCCCACCAATGGTCAATTGAATTTCAGCTTAAATGGCGCATTTTCCTACACCCCCACCAACGGCTTCAGTGGTATCGACACATTTCGCTATCTGGTCAACGACGGGTATGCCAGTTCGGTGAATATTGCGACAGTAACGATCCAGGTGCTTCCGCAGTCCCCACCCGCTGCCCCAACGGGATTGGCGGCGACCGGCGGCGATGGGCTGGTTTCGCTGAGTTGGAATTCCTCCCTCGGCGCTACCAGTTACAACGTGAAACGAGCGCTTACCAGTGGCGGACCGTCGTATTTTACCATACTCAGCGGGCTGACTGCCACCGGCGCTACCGATACCAGCGTGACCAACGGCACGCCGTATTATTACGTGGTCTCAGCGGTCAATGGAATAGGTGAAGGCAGTAACTCGACCGAAGCCACCGCCACGCCACTCTCGGCTTACCAACGGTGGCAGATACAGTATTTTGGAAGTATCGACAACCCCGCTGGAGCGCCGGGCGCGGACGCGGACGGCGACGGCCAATCCAACCTGCAGGAGTTCCTGGCCGGCACGGACCCGACCAATGCAGTTTCTTGCTTCCAGATTACGTCCATCATTCTTCAAAGCAATGGTGTTGGCGTTGCGTGGACGTGCGGCGGTGGAACCACCAATGTGCTTCAGGCGGCCTCGGTGATGGGCGGGAACTATTCCAACGTTGGTCCGAACCTGGTCATTGCGGGAAACGGAGTAACGACCACTAATTATCTGGACCCGGCATCACAGGCGGTGGTGAGTGGTGCTGCGTCGGACAGCGCCTCGGACCCCGCATACACCGGGGGCAACTTCAACGGGGCCAACGGTGGTAGTGGATTCGGAGCCTGGGTTGTCAATCCGGCGAACAACACCGGCAATGTCCTGTGGTTCATCACCACTTCCACGACCAATGGCACCAATCCCTCTGGCGGGATCGACAGTGCGGGTAACGTATCATGGGGCTCTTTCGCTAATAATGGCGGAACAGGGACCGCAGTTCGTGCATTTTCGGCCGGAGCACTGACAGTGGGCCAGGTTTTCACGCTGGACATGGACAATGGGTACGTCGAAGCGGGTGGTTCGGTTGGCTTCAATCTACAGAACGCCTCCGGGCAGACTCTGATACAGATCAACTACATCGGGATGAATCCCGGGGGGAGCTATGGCTTGGTCGATAGCGCGGGAGCGCACAGCCTGGGAGTTCCCTATACCGATGGAGGTGTGCATGCCCAGATCACGCTGATCTCGCCCACAACCTACTCTCTGAGTTTGACACCCTCGGGCGGATCGACGGTGAACTTCAACGGGACGCTGATCAATCCATCCGGCGGGCAGGGGATCGCCCAGGTGCAACTGTTCGACGACAACGCGGCGGCGGCGAACACCGGATCGCATTGGGATGTATTCTGGAACAACTTCAACATCAGTGGCGTGACCAATATCGTGAGCACCGGCATTCTCAATGCCCCATCCCGCTTCTATCGCGTGCTCCTCGTGCCATAAGGAAAACAAATCCGAATGATCTTTTCCTCACAGCGAATTGCGATTGTTGCGGCACTGGGTCTTTTCCTGACGTCATCGCACTCTGTGTGGGGCGCCAAGGCCGACATCGCACCAGGACTGACGGCACTTCCCCCCCTCCACGGCAACGGCGCGGCGATCGTTGA
>Ga0206914_1001_pt1 | contig 39237 bp, 35 predicted proteins | sample Alteio_BWOrgHeat_73_FD_152938 | JGI IMG/M metagenome (GOLD analysis project Ga0206914, IMG submission 152938) | Enriched cells from forest soil in Barre Woods Harvard Forest LTER site, Petersham, Massachusetts, United States -... | ecosystem: Environmental > Terrestrial > Soil > Temperate forest >... | reverse complement strand
AAGAAACAAGTTACTATTACGCGGATTGCAAATCCGCTGATATTTAAGCCCGGGATTGTAAATCCGGACTAACGTGAAAGTAATTAATTTTGAATTATTGAAAAGGAGGGGGCTTATGCCCCCTTTTTTGTTTCATAGTTAAAATGCACCACATTTTTCGGCGAACCTCCGGTAGAACGGTAAAACTCCAGAGCATGGGTATCTGCTTCATCTGCTTGCACAAAAAACCCTTTGCAATTATTTTTCCCACAATATTCCGTTAGGACCTGCAATAATTTTTTACCTGCACCTTTTCTTTGAAAGCTGGTTTTTACAGCAAGGTCATAAATATAAACTTCCGAAGATTCAGCATAACAGGAAGGTAATACATGTGCTGTTAACCCGCCAATCATTTCATTTTCATGCAGGGCGATGTAAACTATAAAGTTTTCGTTGTTGAGTAGCTTTTTAAGATGACCTTCGCCCGGCATTTTATGATCATGCATTTCAAATACATTTGCAAAAAGCAGCAGCATTTGTTTGAATTGTGTAAGGTCAGCAGCGGTTAATTGTTTTATGGTGATATTCAATGCCTGTTATTTAAGTTACTTCATCACCCTGCCCAACCCAAACTGGTCGCCGGCCCGTACGGGTTTGCCGTCTTTAAAATCAACTTCCAGCATTTTTTCGCACTCAACGGTATTATTGCCTTCATCTTTCAGCAGCGTGAGTATCTTACGCGTTTTAACATCTATCACCTCGCCGCTTGAAGGGTAAGCATACTGGCCGTTAATAGTGAAAGTTATCCAGCCCGGCATGTCCTGTACGGGTATAGTTGTTAGCTGCTGGTAAGGTTCAACCCCGCTAAAAATATGCAGGCGCATATTAAAGCCGTCGCAAACCCATAGTTCTTTTTCATCGGGCGTAAGGCCAATGCCGTGGCTGGGGCAGCCGTGGCGCCTAACCGGGCCTTTATCCCAGCCTTCAATTACTTTATGGGCAACTACTTTGCCGGTGGTGAGGTCGCCCACTTCAAAACCCAGCAGTTCGTTGCAGTTTACAAATATTTTGGTTTCCGCGCCGTTAACCGTAAACGGACGTATAAAATTAGCGAATGGCCCTACCTGCCCAACTACTGTATTGGTTTTTGGGTCGGCAATTTTTACCATGGTGTTTTTAAGGTCGGCAAGGTAAACATGCTGGCCCGAAAGGGCATAAATGGTATTATGCGACCCGTTAAAACCGTCGATCACTTTAATGGTATTGCCGGTTTCGCAGTCTATCACTGTCCAGTAATGGCTTTCCAGCGAGGGCAGGTACATGGTTTTGCCGTCGGGCGCTACGGATAGGCGGTCGCAGCCATGTTCAATGGGTTTCTCCCAAATCAGTTTGCCGGTTATAAGATCGATACGTTCTAAAGTTTCCAGCGTGGTAACGTATATGCTATGTAGTGGAATACTTACCCCAACGCCCTTAACATTTGATGGCAGGCCGGTTTTTGGGTGCAAGCCTTTAAAAGCTATGCGTTTTACAAACTTGTGCCCGTGGTCGATATCAAAAAACACCAAACCATGGCCGCCATAACCTAAATAGTCGCGTACACCGGGTACAGCTGCTATCAGGTAGCGTCCGTTAAGTGGTAAGGCTGCTTTTTTAGCGGTATTAGGTTTAGCCACAGGCTTCCATGCTGTTGAAGAAAGCAGGGTAACTGCCGAGAGGAGCGCTATAAATAAACGGATATTGGTTTTCATAATTGCTATAGTTTGAGGTAATAATTGGAAAGGTTAAGGTAAGCAGTCCGATTTGAAACTGCAATAGGTGAATTGTAACAGGGTGGATAGGAAAGAGGGTTCCGCAGGGAAATTATATTTTGATCAGTTGAAAAATTGCATTTTTCTATATTTGTACGTACATTGTTTAAACAAGGTTATTTACTAGGGTTTTTTGATCACTTTGTAACCACTTGTTAGGTTCTGTCGTATTAGGTTAACAGGTACTAAATATAATTTAATGGCCGAAAAAAAAATAACGATACTTTATGTGGATGATGAAGAAAACAACTTGTTTTCTTTTAAAGCCGCTTTCAGGATAAAGTACCAGGTGTTAACCGCCATAAGCGGGGATGAGGCATTGAAAATCCTGGATGAGAAGCCGGTACATATTATTATTACCGACCAGCGGATGCCGAATATGACAGGTGTTGAATTCCTGGAAAAAGTAATAGAAAAATATCTTGACCCTATGCGCATACTACTTACCGGTTATGCCGATATGGGTGCGGTGGTTGACGCGGTTAATAAAGGCAAAATATTTCATTACCTAAGTAAACCCTGGAATGAAGAAGAACTGGATATGACCATTCTACGGGCGTATGACGCTTACCTGGAGAAAGAAAAACTAAAAGAAATGAACGAGAAGCTGGGAATCTCAAACGACCAACTGGAGTTTATGCTGAGGCAAAAGCTGCTTTCATAAAAACAGCATCTATAAATGAATACTATATTCTATAGTTACTTTATTTATTAAGGAGGATAGTTCATCAGCTTTCATAGGTTTGGTTATCATCTTCTTAAATGATCTGTAAGAGTTAACGCGGTTGATATCGGATATTTGCCACGACGAGGTAAGCGCTACTACATAATATTTATTTTGTATCGCTTCGTCAAGCTTTTCAAATTCTTCAACAAACTCAAATCCATTCATTAGCGGCATATAAATATCAAGGAAAACCAGGATGACTTTGGCATCCTTATCAATGTCGCCGGCAGTAATTTGTTCCAGGGCGTGGGTGGCATCAATAAAACTTTTTACACGAAATTTTTTGTTTGCATTCCTGATCATTTTCAAGGCGATAAAATGATCGAGTTCGGTATCATCAATAATTACAAATGATAATTGCATGCAATTATTTATTTGGTGGGGATACTTACCATAAAGGTTGTGCCTTTATTTAAAACAGAGTTAACTTCTATCTGGCCGCTAAGCTTTAGCAAGGCGCTTTTTACATTATACAATCCAAATCCCGAACCGGCCTCCTGCGAACTGGCGCGGTAAAAAAGGTTAAATATTTCGCCGATATGATTTCCTAAAATACCAACACCGGTATCCTTCACCTGTATGTTTGCCACTCCTTTATATACTTCTACTATTAACTCAACAGATTTGGCGTTGTTGCTTTTGTCCTGGTACTTAAAGGCATTAGATAACAGGTTGTTAAGTATAAGTTTTAACGCTATTACATCACTTCGAAAAGGCTCGCGCTGGTTTATTTCTATTTTAAAATCGACATTAGCAGTCTGGGAGTAAATTTTATAAATATCTTTAAATTCCCCAACCAGTTTATTAAAGTCAATATCACTTATGAGTAACTCGCCGCGCTGGAGGCTGTAATAATCGTGCATACTGAGGATATACGTATCCAATTTTTTCAATGATTTTTCCATCAGGAACAGCATCTCCTTCATTTCAACAATATCGTGCATTTCGCGGGACACATTTATAGCCCCTAAAATTCCCGATAGCGGCCCGCGTATATCATGGCTTACACTGTAAGCAAATTTATCCAGCTCACTATATGCTTTTTGTAACTCGTCGTTCCTTACCGAAAGCATTGAATTTGCCAGGTAAAATCTATTTGCTTCTTCAATAGCCGAGATTATTTCGACAGGGGCCCAGGGCTTTTTAACGAACCTGAAAATATTGCCGCGGTTTATAGCATCAATTACCGATTCTATATCGGTGTAAGCCGTTAATAATATCCGCACTGGCAGCGGGTGCGTGCCGCGTATCTCCTCAAAAAACTCAACACCTGTTTTAACGGGCATTCGCTGATCGCAAAAAATAATCCTGATATCCGGGTGCTTAGCCAGGTGGTTAAGCGCGTCGGGTATATTTACTGCGGTGAATACATGGTAATCAAGTCTTAAACTAGCTTTAAAACCTGTAAGATTTTCCATTTCATCATCTATATACAGTATTTTAATTTTCTCTGCCATTGTAATTGAAGGAGGTGGTTATATGTAATAAGTATTTAGGTTTTAGTTAGTTTATATAAAGGTAATGTGGTTAAACGGTAACTAAACTACTTTTGTGTCAAAAACAACAGGAATTTTTAAAATAATTTCAGTGCCCTTGTTTATTTCAGAGGTAACTGTTATTTGCCCGTTATGCTTTTTAATGGTGTTATAGGCTATAGACATACCTAAACCGGTTCCTTCACCAACTTCCTTTGTGGTAAAAAAAGGTTCGAATATCTTTTTCATAGTCTGTTCGCTCATGCCTGTTCCGTTATCTGCTATAGTAATTATTACATTTTCATCATCAACCCCCGTACTTATTTTTATCTCACCCCCTTCGTTATCGCCAAACCGTTTAGTTATAGCATATATGGCGTTCGAGATGATATTTAAAAATACCTGGTTCAGTTTACCGGCATAACACTCAACCAGGGGCAGTTCATTATAATCTGTAATAACTTTTATTTTATTGTTCAGCAGGTTATTGGCAATAACCATAGTTGATTCAAGCCCTTCATTTAAATCGGCTCTTTTCAGGTCATCCTCATCCAGGCGCGAAAATATTTTAAGGCCTTTTACAATTTCGGCGGTGCGAGAGGCGCCTTCGTGTATCCCTTTTATTAAATGCTTTATCTCAACCACCAGGTAATCAAAATCAACCTCTTCTTTATAATCATCAATCTGTTTTTTCTTAGCTTCGGCCGATGAGTCGGACTGGCTTACTGTTTCAATAACGGCCATGGCGTCCAGGATCATTTCGACATCCCTTTTCAACGGATTGATATTAGAGGTCACAAAATTTATGGGGTTGTTGATCTCGTGTGCTATACCGGCGGTTAACTGGCCCAACGAAGCCATTTTTTCTGATTCAACCAATTGTGATTGTGCCTCTTTCAGATCATCTAATGATTCGTTTAACTCATGGGTGCGTTCCTCAACTTTTTGTTCCAGCATTACATTTTGTTCGCGTATGATGCGTTCGTTTTCTTTTAAGGCTTTTACTGTTTCCTCCTGCGATTTTTCTTTCTCGGCTTTGAAAATATTTATTTTATCGGCCAGTGCGAAAGAAAGGAGTATTACTTCTATGGATGCACCTATGGTCATGCTATAATTGGTAAAAGTATTATAGGGCAAAACATCCGAATCTCCCATAAACCAGATAATAATACCCGCAATTAAGGGTATCCAGGCAATAATGAAAAATTTTGCAGGCCTGTATCCGCGTTTTGCAATTGTAATGCATACCGTTAGTATATATATGGCCATCGGGCCTCCAAATGCCTGTATAATTTGATAGCCGGTAAAAAAACTACCTTTTATAATAAAAATAATATCAATTATATATATAGCATACAAACCGTAAGCGATCCTGTCAAGTTTTGGAACAAATTTTTTCGTGTTCAAAAACTTTCGCACAAACTCTAAACCGCTAATATTCACCAGTACGGTTAAAACAAAGAATGACCGTATGGCGACAAAACCATTGTTCGGCCATAAATACTGGAAAGTATAGCCTTCGTAGGTTGTTTGTACCAGGCCCACAATTATTATATAGGCTACATAATACAGGTAAATAGGATCTCGTAAAACGAAATATATAAACAGGTTATAAAAGAACATTACCAATATGATCCCGAAAAAAAGACCGAACCATATATTTTTAGCCAGATCGCTATCTACAATACTGTCTTTCCTCCCTAACGAAATGGGCATCCGCATTTTAAGGATAGATTTTACACGGAAATAATAGGTAATGGTAGAATCGGTAGGTATGGTAAAATTATATACGAATTTGTGATAATTGATCATCCGTGTATTGAACGGATATACTTCACCACTTTGATTAACGCTGAATTTCCCATGATCGGGATAATAAAAGTCAATATTTTGCAGGAAAGACTGCTCAAACTGGAGCATTAAATTGGGGGAATTACTTTTATTGGTTACTTCGACCTTCAACCATACCGGAACCTTAAGCAAGCCAAAATCGGGAACACTTTCTTTGGATGTTATGAAATTTTTCTGATGCTGTATACTATTTATATCCTGTGATGAAGATGAATCAACATAATATTTAATTCCGCTCCCTACAGATAGTATGTCTTTTTTACCATCGTATATTATTTGCGCTCTTACTGTAAGGGTGCTAATAATGCTCAAAGAAATTAACAGGATAAATCTCTTACTAATAGTAAATACCTTCATGTTTTTAAATTCTATTTGTTGAATAAGATCTAAGCATTTGTTAAATAAATAAATGATGACTCAATCGGCCTTCTTAACGACCTTACTTTTGGTTCACCGGCTTTATCAAGCCTAAACATAAATACCGGCTGTTTACTTATTAATTGTGGCAGCAAGGCGTTAAATTTTTCCTTTAGTTTATTAAGCTCCTCACCGAAATAGCCATCCAACATTCCATCATCGCCATGCGCTAACCTTGCCAGCAAAAACATTAATTGTGAAACAGGCTGAAAAGAAACCCCGGCTAAATTTGCTTCGATCCATATACGCTCAACAGCCCGCCCTCCCATTAAAAAATCAAGCTCTGAATATTTAGGCATAGTGATTATACCCAATGCTGATGATGCGGCTACAGCCTTATTTACCATTTTTGTAAATGCAGTGCCCCCCTTAAGTTGTCGTAAAAAGGATATGGCGTTTGCATCTCCGGCTATTTTAAAACCAGCCAGTTCAGATTGTGTAGCGCCTAATGAATTTACATCCAGCCCATCCCTTTTCTGTTGAATTTCTGCAGGTGTCCATCTTAATTCGTTCGTAAAAGTATCATAATGCCCCCTGGGATGTATTATCCTCAACATTTCTGCTGTCGCTAATATTTTACCCAATTCTTTCATTAAATATTCATCGTCCACAATATGTAGTTCTGCACCCTGGTAGGTTTTAATTGATGAGATGAGGTGATCGTAAAAATTTTCCGGTAGTTTTTCTTTTGCCGCCAGGTCGCGGTTGGTAACCCGAATAGCGATTCCCGGTTCCAGGTATTTGGCAATTGCCAGTGCTTCTGCTTTTTTAAATGCTATATGAGCAACTATTTTCTTGTTTGCTTTAACAGGGAAATAGCTGCATTCAGCAGCAAAACCCAATACCGAAGCTTGTATGCCGATATTTTCAATAACCGCCCCTATAGCCACGTACGATCCCAGGTTATTAAAATCAAGCAGCGAGTACGAAAAATGTTCATCATGAAATATAAATAATCCTTTATCCGTATATATTAACTTCCAGGGTTGCGCGTTGCCCCCTGATGGCGCCATAATACCGGCCTTAACTATTTTCGTTATAGTTTCTTCGGTCAAAGCAACGCTTTCTGTTTGGGGAATAAAATTTTTAACGGCTTGCACTATATCATCTTTTGTTAGTTCGGGCGGCCCTATGTAAGATTGGGGAAACGATTGGGCTTTTTCAATTTTCTCATCTTTTATAAGGTCATCTAAATCAATATAATACCTGCCAGAGTCATGGTATTGATTGAGCAAAATACGCCGTGTAACATCGGTAGTAAGCGCACCTCCCAAAGTAACTGATGAGGCCAGCTGCGGCCACGTATTTATAGACTGCTCTACCTCAAGCATAGACGCCTTTAACCGGGTTGATATCGTATCGGCCCCTATCATTTTCAAAATGTAGGGTATCTTATCTTCGTTGGAAAGATCTTTTATACTATCAGGGTCAAGGCCATCAGCCAGGCCATGTAGTATTGGCCGGTTAGGTTCCAGGTCAAAGCGTTCTATATCCATCATACCCCGGTCATTGGTATCCATAACAACCGGTATTTGTAACTCGCGGGCTTTAAAGCGGCTTTGTATTTTAATATCCATGCCGTCGCAAACCTCAACAAGAACATCTAATTTTCCGTCGCCTTTAAAAAATTCATCTATATTTTGTTTGGTTATGCCGTCGTTAAATATTTTTACGGTTAAAAAGGGGTCTATTTCTAATATCTCCCTTGCCGCAATTACCGTTTTATTTAAACCCAGGTTATGCGCGCCGGTGCGTATGCGGTTTAAGTTGCTTAACTCGGCAGTATCAAAGTCTGCTAATCTTATTTCGCCGCAAATACGCTCCATAGCCATTGTTAATGCTATGGATTGCCCTACCGACAACCCAATTATCCCAATTTTTTTTGTTTTAAGTAAGGCCTGCTCTTCGCGGGTTATTTTATACCGGTTGCGGTTAGTACGCACTTCAACAAATTCCTCTTCATCAAGCAAATGCACCAGGCGTTTTGCCCACGGATAATAAACCCATACGCCATATTCATTAATATCGCTGCCAGCCAGGTGTTTCTTTATTAGTTCGGGATACTCGTCCTTTTTAATTTTTATGGATGGATTTTCGCTTTTAACCAGTTCCTGTAGCTGGCCATAAATCTCGTCCTGCACAAAAGTTATTTTTCCCTGCTGTAATAAATCGTCAAGGCCCTTTTTATCCGATGGATCGTTCAACCGTAAAATTAACGGGCTATAAACTTGCTTTAATTGTTCGGAAACTGCCAGCAGGCCTGCTAAATTTTTCATTGATATATTATAAGTACCGCCTATTACGAAAAAAAACGTGTTAAGTTTAGTTTTTAAATAAAATCCCAGTCTTTACCATGGTTGTGAGCTTTCAGCATGCTCTTTTCGGCATTTGCAATTATTACTTTCAAGTCCCATTTATCCAGGTTAGGTATCTGCATTTCATAGTGTATGGTTATTTTCTTTCCCCTAAGTTCTTCAACACGCACTGTATTTAAATTTTCTCTTATTTTAAGTATGGCGTTCTTGTCTTCCTCGTGGGCCTTGCTTAAATCGGCTACGTCTTTTAATAACATTGTAGTGGCTACCAGGTCAAGTTTAGGGTAATAAAATGTGCCGTCGTTGCCTACGCTTTCTTCCAATTCCATACCAACGGCCTCTACCGGCTTTACTGTATACGGTGCACATAATGCAAAAAGCGACCGGATACCGATCTGGTACGATATTGCCACCGCGGCCCGTATTAAAAATATACTGCCTACACCATAACCGGCAATTTCCCTTGAGTTCCATAAGCCGCAAAGCTCGCCGGTACCATGTCGCGCGTATTTCCAAACCAGGGCATAAATACCCTGGTCCATAGCTCCTGTTGCCTGCTCAATAGGCAGGGGTTCCGTTCCGCCCGAAACATTCACACGAGCGCCCCCGTATACCCTCTTACCATTTAATGCCTCTACCACAATTACAAACGCGGCAGGGTTATTTACCCATTCATTTTTACTGTACGAAACTTTAGTAACACCTATATTGGTTAAAACATGGGTATGGCCCTCAATAAAAAGCGCGCAGGTTTCAGGCTCGTCGATCGCTCTGAAGGCCCTAAGCCTTACTTCGGGGTTCTCTTTATTTATGATAGGGGTATCCATCTGTATTCATTAAAAGTAATCAATAGTAATGGTTAAAAAGGGTTGCCAGTTAAAATGATAATATAACCAGCTATGTTTCAGTGCAACAAACTTTACAGTTATATTGGCAGTATCTATTTATAATTAGGTTTAGCGTTAATAGGTTTAATTATGGAAATTTAATAATTAATTTTTTAAAATGGCTACTTGCTGTTAAACTTTAAATTAATAATTGTCGGTTAGTTTAAGTTATAAATATTTAATACTGCAATAACAGGCACTAAATTAAGTATTAATAGGTTTTTTCCGCGCTTTTAAGTTATTTAAGGTAATTTTGAACTTATCATTATACTGTTGGTTTTAAATTAACGTTATTGCCTGGTAATTGAGGTTATTATATCAGCGCAGCGTAATAAATATGAGAAAAAACTACTTGAAGTTTCTTCCGGTATTAACAGGGGCATTAATTTTAGTAATGTTGGCTGTTTCCTGCAAAAAAGATCGGCCAGTGGTTGTTCCCGATCCTGTTAATTTTGCAAAATTAGGTCTATATGAGCAAATCGGTACGGGGAACGTTGGCAGGCGCATATTTATCGCGGTTTCACAAGTAGGGACCCAATCATTCGCCGCATCACCCTATGGTTTAGTGTTTGATACTGGGTCTACGGGGATGACCATAGATGCTAATGGCCTGTTGCCGGCTTCCATGATCACCTCATCGGGCATTCAGGTAGCAGGCGACTCGGTGACTGTAAATGGCATAACCGTTACTACGCAGCAAGCTATAGTAACTTTCGGCGGTGTTGACGGAGAAACGCAGGAATACGGCAACCTGGCCTATGCGCCCGTAACTATCGGCGATGTAAACGGCAGCGTAACTACGCCGCGTATACCTATATTTTTATATTATAAAATTGTAGATGTAACTACCGGCAAACAACTGGCCGCGCATTCAAATGATGTTTTTGGCGTAGCCCCCGGCGTTAGTTTTGCCAGCAGGTTTATAGCCAGCCCGCTAAGCTATTTTAAATTGGCTGATAACATTACCAGTGGTTTCAGGCTGCCCGTACTTAATAACGCAAGCTTTAATACCAGCCCCACTTATGTGCCCAATTCGCTTTATATAGGGCTAACACCTAACGACCTGAACGCCTCCGGGTTTGTTATGCACCCGCTTGGTTACTCGGCTATTGGCGGGTATTCGCCTAATATAACTTCAACTATAACTTATAATGGGCAATCTATTCCCGGAACTATTTTGTTTGATAGCGGTACGCCCAGCAACACCATTATTGAAAACAGCGCGGCTACAAGCAACATGATCACTTTGCCCGTTAATGCAAATGTATCCATTCTTACCGGGCAGGGGTTTAGCTATCAATATACCACTGTAAGCAATTATAATGTAACCGAGGTGGAGAACCCATCATACTCGCGCGATAACAGGACCATTTTTAGTATCAACTTTTTTTTGAGCAACGAATACCTGCTTGATTACACTAATCATCGTATCGGTTTAAAAAACAATTAAACAGGCAGATCAACCACAGGCCCTATAATAATGATAGACGGGAAAGTGAGCTTTTTGCTTTCGGCCAATGCGGGGAGGTCTTTAACCAGCCCTTTAACCGATTTTTGATGCGGCAATGAGGCATGCTGAATAATAGCGGCGGGCATATCGCCGTTACCGGCTTTTATATAAGTAGCGGCAATAGTATCCAGTTGTTTCATCCCCATATAAATTACAACGGTAGAGTTGCTTTGCATAGCCAGGTTAAGATCGGCAGATAGGGTGCCGTCTTTCTTGGTGCCGGTTATTACCCATATCCCTTCGCTGATGGCCCGGTGGGTAAGCGGGATATCGCCAAAACCTGCTGCCTGCATACTGGTAATACCGGGTATAAAATGAGTTTTAATACCCTGCCCGCGCGCATACAATATCTCCTCAAATCCCCTGCCGAATATAAACGGATCGCCGCCCTTTAGCCGTACCACCATACCTTTGGTAAACGCGAAATGTTTTATCATTTCATGTATCTCTTCCTGCGGGGTATAGCTGCCGTAAGGCTGTTTGCCTACGTAAATGCGGTCGCAGTCTTCGGGGGTAAGGTCCAGCAATTGTTTGTTGGCCAAATTATCATAAAGCACCACAGGGGCCCGTTGCAAAACTTTATAAGCTTTAACCGTTATCAGTTCCGGGTCGCCGGGGCCTGCGCCTATAACGTATAGTTCGGGAATGATGGCGGGGTTGGTCATAGTTAGTGTTTAAATACAAATATAGCTAATGTAAGGCCATTTCGCCCGCCATGCCTAATCTCCAACCTCTAATCACTATCGCTACCTCTCCAGTTTAACAACTACATAAGGGGTTTCTTTATTCAGATCGGGATATATAAAACCTTTATTGTTGTTATCCATAAACTCCAGCAAATACATCAGATCCCATGTGGGGTTTACCTGGTCGGCGGGGATGGTGGCCTGGTACATATCCTTTTGGCCCGTTGGGGTCATTTGCAGCGACTGGAAATCTTTGTACTGGTCAACAGCGCGATAAGTAAGGCGCACCCATTTTAAGCCTGCCGGGGCGCTTACTTTTACCGTAATGGTAATAGGTTTACCTACCGGCGCGGAAGTTACCGGTGTATGGCTGATGGTAAAATATTTGCCGTTATCCGCATCAGTAGCGGGTTTGTAACGCGGCGCCGGTTTAACGGGGCCGTTTGGCACAAAGTTTTTGCGTTGCTCTTTCAGCTTGTCCAGGCCTTTGTTTAAAGCTGCCAGTTCATCTTTCCAATGGCCCGAAAGGTTTTTGCTGCCTATCAATATCGGGTCGGCATACATATCGCCTGCCGCGTTTACCATTTGCTGCCAGGCATCGGTGGCCTTTTGCTCCCAGGCAATGGCCTCATCAAGCGCCGTTACATCCTGCGTACGCAGAAATAAACAATAACTAACCGCCGCCCCAACCCTACGCGAATGGTACAACGCCAGGTCAGCCAGCATTTTCAAATCAACCATCGTTGAGTTAAACTCTTTATTGTTTTTTGTGCCGATAGTTTTTTCGGCGGCATCAACTTTTTTAGTAATGCTTTCCGAAAGGTCCTGCAGCCACCTGCTGCTTGTTGACGGCAGCGTTTTAGCAGTTTCTAAAGTGCCTAAAAGCACCTGCGCCTCCTGATCATAGCTGGCAAATTGCTGCAGGTCGCTGCCCTCGGCTTTTGCATACAGCGGCAGGTCGCCAAGCCGTTGTTTTTCGGGCCATGCGCTGGTGGTAGGGAAGAAGCTGTAAGGGTAGCACGACGCTATTATACGCGGCATAACCCAGCTTGCCTCATGCAGTGCCGACTCAACAACAGGCGCGGTTTTAACACCAAAACGGTGCTCGAACTCCTTATCCCATGTGTCGGTTGGCGTATGCGGGTCGTAGCCTATTAGCCCAAACATCTGGAAGAAGTTCCAGTAACGTTCAAACTCGTAATTATAATATTGGTATTCGGGTTTCAGCAGGTCGAACGGTTTCATGTCATGCGCCTGCGATTCCATCTTGGTTGCCAGTGGTTCGTATACCTCGTAAGCGCTGCTATTATATAAATGAGTGCTTTGGGCAAAGCGGCGCACGTATTCGGGGTCGCCCCATAAAAACGTGCGGTTGGTGCCGCCGTTCCATAATTTCCATAGCATTTTTTCTTTCTGCGGATACCTTAGCATATCGGCATACCCGTGCCTGCGGTTTTTTTGATCTTCGCGGTTAATATGTGTGGGGCTATAGGGCAAGCCCATTTGCTCCATCCAGAATTTAGGTACTATCCTGAATTTTATACCCATATTTTCCGCGGTATGTATCACAGAATCGCTTAAGCCCTTGGCGTGAATATCAACTTCCAAATTCGGCGCGCTCTCTTTTACCGTGCGTAAAAAATTTAAGCCGAATTCCAGCAGTTCACTGTCTTTTAACCCGCCCTCGTTATTATCTTTAAACAACACAGCATCAAGGTTAGGCATAACCTTAACAAATTTACTAAAAGCGGCCTTTGTATAGGCCTTCAGGTTATTGGCATCAAGACCGCCAACCTGCCACGGTTGGGGGTGCCCTTCTTTGTAGGCAAAGGAAGGGTTACCACCCGCTTGCACGCCGCCTTTGTAAATATGGTCCCAAATACCTAACCGCACACCGATGCCCCGATCATGCGCCATTTGAATAATATGGTTCATTGTAGCCAGGTTGCGCTGCTGCTGTTCGGGTGTAATATCTTCCATTTTAACATCCGGGAAACCATCTACATTAAAAAAGTAAGGGTAACAGGGCGCCAGGAAACCGCCATTTTCATACCCGAACATGATCTCGAGCATGTTAAACCTGTTCTGCGCCATCATATCCAGGTATTGGTTCCAGAAGTTTTCGTCGTAAAAACGGCTTTCCCAGTACCTGCGGTTCATGGTGTACATAGAAAGGCCGCGTTCTTTTACATAAGGGCTTTGGGTAATTTCTTTTACATACCTCATGGGCGATAGCTTATCGCTCCAGCTAATGCGGTTGGCTACATCTAATAGCCCATACATTACACCTTTATCATCAAACCCGCCAATTACCCACACTGTTTTATTTTTCCGCATGAGCTTATGAATGGCAAGTGCCTCGGGTTCCCGGGCTATTTTATAATTTTTTAACAGCTGATTTGCAGCACCGTCCCCGGATGAAAGCCCGGTTACAATAATGATTTTGCCCTTTGCCTTGCCGAGCGATGCAACCTGCTCAAACGAAATATGTTTTGCTTTAAGTGCATCGAATAATTTGGTTAGGCCATGTGTATACGGAACCCCGGGTGTTTTATCGGCAATAACCGACACTTGCGGCGTGCCGGCAGCCGCGTAGCCGGCTAAACCGGCTGACAAAACAAACAGTACGGCAAATAAAATTGCCCTTTGTGCAAAGTTTAATAAAATTTTCATTATGGCTGCTATGGGTAATAATTTGATATTGGTTGGCCTAAATATAGGTTATTTGTATAATTGCATTTGGTAATTAACTCAAAAGTTACATTGCAAAATATTAAGCAATAATATTTTATGTTGATTTAATATTATTTAAATCTATCTTTATCACATAAATTTAAAACATAATGCAAGGAACAGTAAAATTTTTCAATGAAAGCAAGGGCTTCGGATTCATTAAACCAAACGATGGTAGCAGCGAAGTTTTTGTACACGCCTCAGGCCTTATCGACAATATTCGTGAAAACGATAATGTCACCTACGATGTAGAACAAGGTAAAAAAGGGGTAAATGCGGTTAATGTAAAAGTAAGCCAATAAGCTATCATAACAATCGTATTGAGCACCCCGATTGATCGGGGTGCTTTTTTTATGCCTTGGTTTTAGCTAAAGTTGCTATAGTTTATACTGCGTTTTTAAAGCGGGAATAAAATTTAAAATAATTAAAACATTAGTTTATTTTAAATGTTATAGAGAATTTACGCCTTTGCCAAAATTTATCAATGAATAAAAATAAAAGAAAGATCATTATTTTTGATGATGATGAAGACATCCTTTCTATCTGCAATTACATTTTAGAAGACAAGGGCTGGGAGGTGCATACTTTTACAAATTGTAATAACATAACCAAAAAAGTTTCGGCCGTAATGCCTGATGTGATCCTGATGGATAACTGGATACCTGATGCGGGCGGCATTGTTGCCACACAAGCGTTAAAAAAGAACGAAGGGCTAAAAAGCATACCGGTTATTTATTTTTCAGCAAACAGCGATATTCAGCTGCTTGCCAGCCATGCGGGCGCCGAAACCTATTTAGCAAAACCTTTTGACCTGCTGGAATTAGAACGCGTAATCAGCACGGTGTTAAAGTAAAAAATCACTATAAAAAAAGAACCCCTGGCTGTTTATCAACCAGTGGTTCTTTTTTTTGATTCTAATATGATTATTGAGGCGGAATACCGCTACCGCCGCCGCCGCCGTTACCGCCGCCGCCAAATCCACCGCCTCCGTTACCGCCACCACCATTGCCGCCGCCGCCAAATCCACCACCGCCGTTTCCACCGCCGCCATTGCCGCCTCCACCAAATCCACCGCCGCCAAAGCCACCACGGCCATTACGATCTCCGTTACGGCCGCCTCTTCCATTACCATTCTGGTTTGGAGCCCTGCCCGCAAACTTTTGCAGGCGTAAAGCGAATGTAAGCATATAATAACGGCCAAGCCTGTTGGTATTGGTCTGTGTCATGGTATTTCCGCTGGTTACATTTGAAAAACCGGTGTTTTCATTGAAGAGGTCGAAAGTTGCAAAGCGTATAGTTGCCTTGTTGTTTGCGAGGAACCTCCGTTCCACATAAAGGCTCAATATATTAGGATTGGTTACATTAACGCTGCTGGCATAGCCATAGTTATATTGTTTATTGTAATCATAGCTGAACGTCCAATCGCCAAAGTAATTTTTACCGGTTAAACCTAACGTTAATGTTCTTATATCAGTGTTTTGACTAAATAGCGGGCCGGTTAATGAATTGCTTGTTTTGCTTATAGCATAGGTGCCGATTGCCTGTGCGTCAATAACATCAAGTATGTCCAGCCTGAAACGTGCACTTGGAGTTAACACCAGCGATTTTGCTATATTTCTAAGCATTGGAGAAGACACGTTATTACTGTCTATACTGCTTGTAAAGCCCGGATATTCTGTATAACTGGCTGTACCGCTAAATATTACGGTGTATTTACGCTCATCCCATGGTTTTGAGAATACCACTTGTCCGGAAGCAGCGCGATAACCGTTGGTATTTACGTATTTAGTTAGAATGGTATTTTGGTAACGCGATAAAGTAGGATCGGTCAAAAGCGCCCCTTTACTAAATTTGCCATAAGTGATCTGATCAGATGCCACGTAATTATCGATCTGTGATAACGACGCGTTAATAAACATAATATTGCCCGAAGTAATACCAAATGTATTGTAGCGCAAAGAAAGGGCATTTGTAAATTGTGGTGCCAGGTCGGGGTTACCTTGTGTAAGATACAAAGGGTTCGAAAAATTGGTAACCGGCTGCAACTGCGCAAAGGTTGGCTGGCTGCTGGTGCCGCTATAATTAGCGCTAAATGTTTCATTTCGCGAAAAATTATAAACATACCTGGCCGATGGTATAATGTTAAATTCAGTCACATGGGTATGTAACCCGGTAGTTATTGATTGCCCGTCTAAAGTAGAAGGCTGTACGCCCAAACCTAAAACATAATTATATTTTGTTTCAATAACCCTAAAGTTTAAGCCCACCTTATTGGTTGTAAAAGTGTAATTATAATTATTGCTCAGTAAAGCGTAATTATTGTAGCTATTAGCTGTTGATAAAGTATCGGTTTCAGTATCATTAGCCGTATACGTATGGTTAAAGGTATAATTTAACTCGAGGTACGATACTTTACCCAAAGGCTCGAGGTATGATAATGTGCCCCCTACTGTTGAGGTATTGTTGTTTGTATTGATAACCTGGTTAGCCGGTACACTGGATACCCCTGTGGTATAAGTATTAACCGGGTTATCGTACGAGGTGGTTTTTGCGGTGCTCGCATTTAAGTAAATGCTTAAATTACGGCGGTTAGGGAACCTGTGGTTATATAAAGCAGTTACCCCAAAAGTTGGCGAAGTTGAATTATTAGCATCTTTTGTTGTGTACGCCTTGTTTGTAACCCCGTTAATAATATAATTATCAGTTTCAAATGAACTTGAATTTGTACTGGCGTATGAGAAATTAGGCGATATTTTTAAATAATTTATAGTATCGGGTTTATACTCCACATTAAAAGTAAACCGGTGATTAATGGGGTTATCGGTCTGTTGCTTGTCAGAATTACTTGTGCTGCCAAATCCGCTATTGGTTTGTAAAGTAGTTGAATGGGTTTGTGTAGTATTATCCGAAAAACTATAACTGCCGTATACAGCTGTGTATTTACCCCATTGGTCGCGGTAGTTTGTACCAATAGCATGCGCGTTGGTAATACCATCTTTAACACTAGCCAGGCCGGCACCGCCGCCCGTACGCGGGGCACCGCCGCCGCGTGCTCCTCCGCCACCGCCAGTACCACCGCCGCCGGCTCCGCCGCCGCCATTTCCGCCACCGTTTCCACCACCGCCGCCATTTCCGCCACCACCGCCGCCGTTAAAATTAAAGGTATTTGCATTGGTGTTATTTAAATTACCTAAAATAGTTATCTGCCTGTTACCTTTAAAATCAAAAGCATTTACAGAACCTAAATACCGGTTATCATCAGTAACACCGGGTGCACTGGGCAACATATCCTTGCCATAACCTGCGGTTGCCTGCAGCGAGTAACCGAAGTTTTTATCGGCCCTTATGGTGAAGTTTAACACCTTGTTTGGCTCGCCGGTCCTGATGCCGGTTAAATTAGCCTGGTCACCATAGTCATCAATTACCTGTACGCTTTCTAATATATCGGCAGGTAGGTTTTTAGTGGCAGCAGCCACGTCGCCGCCCATAAAATCTTTACCGTTAATACGCACCTTGGTTACCGCTTTGCCTTGTGCGGTAACATTGCCATTCACATCCACATCTACTCCGGGCAGCTTCTTTAATACGTCCTCAACAGGTGCATTATCCCGTACCGGATAGGCGGCAATTTTATAATCAACTGTATCTTCAGTAAATTTAACGGGGTTAACACCAACTATGGTAACTTCTTTAAGCTGCTTGCTTTCACTTTTTAAAACAATAGGAGGGATATTAAGAGCAGTGGTATCATTAGCAGCAAAACTAAAATGTTTTATTACCGCCTGGTAACCAAAGGAGGATATATAAAGTGTAATTTTAGTGCCTTTAACACCCGGAAAAGAAAATTTACCATCCAGGTTAGTTACAACAGATGAACTATCTCCCAGGTCGGATTTTAATTTAACAGAGCTGCCGGGCAACGTTTGTTTGGTCGAATCTATCAGCGTTCCATTCACCGCGCGACCTTTTTGCGCATAAGAGTTGTTTACAAGAAAAAAAGCAAGAATTAAGGGGATAAAAATATATTTCATAAGATTTTATAAGACTCGGGTTATTACTAATATTTATAAGAAAAAAATTTAGACGCAAAGGTTCAATTTATATTACGTTAAATAATAACAACAATACGATTGTTACATTATTTACAGCCCGAATGTTTGGTTAATACCACAATTGTTACATTTATAGCCCTAAAAATCAACAACATTACTGATAAAAGCAAACCTATAACTAAACTTTCAGTTAAATTATTATTTTACTTCTGCACTTTCAAATTCCTGGCCAACACTTTCTCTCAGGTCATACAATAGCCATTGTTTTTTGGCTATAGCCTGCGCTTTTGACCTGAGCAGGTCAATAAAATCATTTACCCCAACCGGCTCATTGCCATTACCGTGTATTAGTACAATACTGCCGTCTTCGGGTTGCTGCCCTTTGGCCAGCCAGGCGTCGGTACCAATAGGTATCAACCCGAAATCAGTAATGCGGTAAACCAGCCGCTGATCAGATACCAAACCAGGGAACCTGAAAAAAACAGAGGGGAGCAAGCCGTTTTTCAACATGGCCTTTTCTGTTTCCAGCACTTCGAAATTAATATCGGTACCGGGTTCTAATAAAAAATTCTCTTTAAGCGGCAGGCTTTTGCTTACCTTATGGTTATAGGAATGGTTGATCCAGGTAATATAAATTTCGCCTTTTTGCTGCATTTGTTTTAGCCATTCAAGGTCGTTCGGGTGCTGAAGCATCCATATACCGGTAATAGAAAGCGCCACGGGCACAGGTTTTTCAATCTTTTGAAAATCAGTGAATATGCCGGTAAATATTCTTTTATCAAGCGGCCGGCGCGATGGGCACAGATCGGCAGTAAGGCTTATGCCGCTTTCTTTGGGCATACCACCTTCTATGCCGGCATCCTGTATTTTTAACGATTGCTTTTCGGCGCTGCTTAATGCGTTTTGATAAGGCGTATTTTTAAAATAAGCCCTTGCTTCGGGCATAGTAAGTGCTTTAATTTGGTAAAAATCGGGTTCATCAATTTTGGTTTGCAATGTTTGCGGGTTTACCAGCAGGAAATATTTTTTTCCTTCATTTTCAAACTGGCGCAGTATCATCCAGTCCTGCGGAAAATGTTTGGCCCACCCATAATAAACTTTATAATTTTCAATTTTCAGGAAATTAGCCTGTGCGTTTGCAATTCGTGCTTCCACACTCAATAAAAAAAAGAACAACAGGGGTTTTAACAATTGTTTCATAATGCTGATGCAACTATTTGCTGTTAAAAATGTTTGGGCTATTAGTTAACTAATAGTGATATTTGCCGTTTAAGCCCGTGTGCCCATGACCCGTTTATCTGTCAATATTAATAAAATTGCTACACTACGTAACTCGCGCGGCGGCAATAACCCCGATTTGCTACAGGTTGCCAAAGATTGTGAGCGGTTTGGGGCGCAGGGCATAACTGTACACCCACGGCCCGATGAGCGGCATATCCGTTATAATGATGTTTTTGAGCTGAAAAAAATTATAACTACCGAATTTAATATAGAGGGAAACTGCCAGGAACAAAAATTTATTGACCTGGTATTGGCCAACAAGCCCAAACAGGTAACCTTAGTGCCCGATGTTTTGGGGCAAATAACCTCCAATCATGGCTGGGATACGATCGAGAACCAGCATTATTTGCAGGATATGATAGCGGTGTTTAAAAATGCCGGCATACGTGTATCTATTTTTGTTGACCCCGTTGTTGAAATGATTGAAGCCGCCGCCACAACCGGAACAGACCGTATAGAACTATATACCGAAGCCTATGCCCACCACTACCACCAGGGTAGGGAAATAGCCATTGCACCCTATATACAGGCAGCCGAAACGGCGCAAAAAGCCGGGCTGGGCATAAACGCGGGGCATGACCTTGACCTGCATAACCTAAAATACTTTGCCGAAAATATACCGGGGCTGGAAGAAGTAAGCATAGGCCACGCGCTTATTTGCGACGCGTTGTACTATGGGTTGGAGAATACCATACAAATGTATTTGAGGCAGTTAATTTAAGTACTCTTTCTTTTTTGGTTCAACGAAACAGAAAAAATGCTTTTAAGTAACAAAAGGCTCATTTTATTTTGCTTTAAAACCCACTTAGCAAATTATATTTCTCCGGTAATTTTAGGGTTACTGTTTGTTGAGCAATTGATAGTCAACAGGTAAAATTGTACCTTTGCGACAACAAAATAACTGATGCGTATTTCATGACATTAAACACCGCTTACGAGGAAAAATTTGAGGGCAGACACATCGCGCCTAACATGGCCGATACCGCCGAAATGCTGCAAGCCACCGGCGTAAAAACGCTGGATGAACTGATAGACCAAACGGTGCCGGCAAAGATCAGGCTGAAAGGCCCGCTTAACCTTCCGGCGGCAAAAAGCGAATACGCTTACCTCAAAGACCTGAAGCAAACGGCATCAAAAAACAAAGTTTACCGCAGCTATATTGGCCAGGGGTATTATGATGTGATCGTGCCCGGTGTTATTCAACGGAATATCCTCGAAAACCCCGGATGGTACACACAGTACACACCGTACCAGGCCGAAATTGCACAGGGAAGATTACAGGCATTATTGAATTTCCAGACGATGGTGATAGACCTGACCGGTATGGAAATAGCTAATGCGTCGTTGCTTGACGAAGGCACAGCGGCAGCCGAAGCCATGTTTATGCAATACAGCCTGCGCAAAAATGAAGCAGCTAAAGTGTTTTTTGTATCGGAAGAATTGTTCCCGCAAACTATAGATATCCTGAAAACAAGAGCCGCGCCTTATGGTATAAAACTACAAATAGGCGATCACCGCAAGGTTGAACTGACTGATGATATGTTTGGCGCCATTGTACAATACCCCGCCGGGCATGGCGCGGTTTATGATTATGCCGCTTTTGCCGCCAAAGGGCATGAAAAAGGCATTAAACTTACAGTTGTTGCCGATATAATGAGCCTGGTACTGCTTACCCCTCCGGGCGAATGGGGCGCAGATATTGTGGTAGGTTCTACACAGCGTTTTGGCGTACCAATGGGCTTTGGCGGCCCGCATGCTTCGTTTTTTGCCACTAAGGAAGAATATAAACGCTCTATACCGGGTCGTATAATAGGTGTTACTATCGACAGCGCGGGCAATTATGCGCTTCGCATGGCGCTGCAAACCCGCGAGCAGCATATCCGCCGGGATAAGGCAACCTCCAACATTTGTACCGCGCAGGCATTACTGGCTATTATGGCAGGCATGTACTCGGTATATCACGGTCCCAAAGGCTTAAAACTGATAGCCGAAAGGATACATGGCCTGGCCATCCTGCTTTCAAAAAGCTTAACGCAATTGGGCTATAAGCAGCTAAATGAAGCATACTTTGATACCATAAAATTTGATCTGGGCGAACTGGCCGGCCCTATACATGCCGAAGCCCTAAATAACGAGGTAAACCTGAATTACCAAGGTTCGGCAGTAACCATTTCGATAGATGAAACAACATCGCCAGATGATGTAAAAACGCTGGTGCGCCTGTTTGCCAAAGTAAAAGGCAAAACCTTAAATGATGTTAATTTTACCGAATTGCAGCAGGGTATAAAAACTGTTATCCCTGTTGATCTGCAACGCTCTTCATCGTATTTAACGCACTCCATTTTTAACACGCACCATTCAGAACATGAGATGCTGCGTTATATTAAATCGTTAGAAACCAAGGACCTTTCGCTTTGCCATTCTATGATAGCCTTAGGCTCATGCACTATGAAGCTGAACGCTACTACGGAAATGGTACCTGTAACCTGGGCCGAATTTAGCCGTATGCACCCGTTTGCCCCAACCGACCAGGTAGGTGGCTATATGCAGCTGTTTGATGAACTGAATCGCTGGTTAAGCGAAATAACCGGATTCGCGGCTATGAGCCTGCAGCCTAATTCGGGCGCGCAGGGTGAATATGCCGGGTTAATGGTTATCCGCGCCTATCATCATGACCGGGGCGACCATCACCGCAATATTGTACTCATCCCGTCATCGGCCCACGGCACAAACCCGGCATCGGCAGCTATGGCGGGCATGAAAATTATCGTGGTAAAATGTGACGATAATGGCAACATTGATGTAACCGACTTGCAAGAAAAAGCAGAACAGTATAAAAACGAGTTATCGTGCCTGATGGTAACCTATCCATCCACTCATGGTGTTTTCGAAGAATCAATTATTGATGTCTGCGAAATTATCCACCAAAACGGCGGACAGGTGTATATGGACGGAGCCAATATGAATGCCCAGGTTGGCCTAACCAGTCCCGCCAATATCGGCGCGGATGTATGTCACCTTAATTTGCATAAAACCTTTTGCATCCCGCATGGGGGAGGCGGGCCGGGCATGGGCCCTATAGGAGTTGCCAAGCACCTGGTACCCTACCTGCCGGGACACGCGGTAGTTGATATTGATAATGGCAAAGCCATACACGCGGTATCGGCAGCGCCGTGGGGGTCGGCATCTATTTTAATTATTTCGCACGCCTATATCGCTATGATGGGCCCCGACGGCTTAACCAATGCTACCCGTTATGCCATACTGAATGCCAACTATATTAAAGCCCGCCTACAAGATCATTACCCGGTACTATACACGGGTAACAACGGCAGGTGTGCGCATGAAATGATACTGGATTGCCGCGCTTTTAAACAAGCGGGTATTGAAGTAACCGATATAGCCAAACGCCTGATGGACTACGGCTTCCATGCGCCAACTGTATCGTTCCCCGTAGCGGGTACGGTAATGGTTGAGCCAACCGAATCGGAACCCAAACATGAGTTGGACCGTTTCTGTGATGCCATGATAGCCATACGAAAAGAAATTGCAGAGGTAGAGAACGGATCATCTGATAAAATAAATAACCCACTTAAAAACGCGCCGCATACGGTAACCGTTGTTACCGGCAATGAATGGGACCACCCGTACAGCCGCCAAAAAGCGGCGTTCCCACTGCCTTATGTGGCGGCGTATAAATTCTGGCCGTCGGTGGGCCGGGTTAATGACACGTATGGCGACAGAACACTTATTTGCTCATGCCCCCCGCTGGAAGATTATGCTTTTGAGGAAAGTGTGATTGAGTAGATGTGCGGATATGCGGATGTGCAAATACCGGTCAGTTTATTAAAATTGTAATGTACAGATAATCAAAAATCATCTGCACATCCGCATATTTGCACATCTGCACATCAATACGCACATTTGCATATCAAGTAATGAATAGTATCTGTTTAGTTGAAGACGAACAAAAAGTAGCTGCCTTTATTTGCAAGGGCCTGGAAGAGCACGGCTATAAAGTAACAACGGCGAGTACCGGCAGCGCGGCAAAAAATTTGCTTAAAGGCGAAAGTTTTGATCTGTTGATATTAGACGTAATGCTGCCCGATACTAATGGTATTGAGCTTTGCCGCCAGGTACGGCTAACGGATACCGATACCCCCATTTTGATGTTAACCGCGCTCGACCAGATACAAAATAAAGTATCGGGATTAAAAGCCGGGGCCGATGATTACCTGGTAAAGCCTTTCCATTTTAGTGAACTGTTGGCGCGCATTGAGGCCTTGTTAAGGCGCAAAACAGCAAATGCGAAAACCGAAGAACACATATTTGTATTTGATGATCTTAAATTAGATACCTGGAGCAACATTGTTGAACGCGCCGGTAAACCCATTACCTTAACCGCCAAAGAATATAGCCTGATGGAGCTGTTTATGCGCCATCCTAATAAAATTTTATCAAGAGAATATATAGCCGAACAGGTTTGGAAGATAGATTTTGATACCGGCACCAACTTTATTGATGTTTATATTAACTACCTGCGTAAAAAAATTGAAAAGGGGTTTAAAAACAAACTGATACATACCGTTATAGGCATGGGCTATATTTTGCGGGCGAATAAATGAAAATAAAAAACAGGCTTTCGCTTTATTTTACGTTAACCAGCGCTATTATATTTTTTATAGCGATGGTAATTATTTTCATCGCGTTTACCTCGCTGGTTAAAACCGATTTTTATAACCGCTTGCTCGACAGGGCCAAAGTAGCCTCGCAATTATATTTGAAAGCGGATGAAATTTCGGCTGATTCGCTGGGAAGGGTCCGGACCCGGTACCTCAAACAGCTACCCGGCGAGATCATCCGGTTTTATAATAATAAAAACGCCGCCTCATTTATTAAAGATAAACAACAATACTGGAGCAATAAGGTAATAGAGACGGTACGTAAACGAACAGAAATAGAATTTGCCGAAGGCGACCACCAAACCGTAGGAGTTTATTACCACGACAATCAGGGCGATTTTGTGGTGCTGGTATCGGCCGTCGATTTCCAGGGCAACCAACGCCTTAATGATTTGGTTGAGATCATGTCGATACTGTTTGTCGCGGTTATTTGCGGGCTGTTTTTGATCAGCAGGTGGTTCGCAAAAAAAGCATTGGAACCCATTGATGATGTAGTGGAGCAAATGCAGCAGGTGAGGGCAAGCAACCTCAACATGCGCATCAGCGAAGGGAACGGCAAGGACGAGATCAGCCGGCTAGCCCAGAATTTTAACCGCCTGTTAAAGCACCTTGAAAATACTTTTGAGCTGCAGCAAAGTTTTGTTACCAATGCTTCGCACGAACTGCGTACACCTGTAACCAGCATCATAGGAGAAATAGAGGTTGCCCTGCATAAATCGCGCACATCGAAAGAATATGAGCAGTTGCTGCTGTCTGTATTAGGCGACGCCGCGCGGCTAAAAGAAACCATTACCGGTTTGTTAGAGCTTGCGCAGGTTGATAGCAGCTATACCCAGGCCATTTTATCCCCGGTAGCTATTGATGAACTAATATGGGAGCTGAACGAATACTGGCAAAAAAAGGAAAGCAAAAACCGCTTTACCGTTAATGTAGTTCAATTGCCCGAGGACCCCGATAAGCTGCTGGTGGCTGCCAACAAGCCGCTGCTGCTCATTGCGTTAAATAATATTATAGGCAATGCTTATAAATTTTCGGACGATAAACCTGTACGCTGCGAATTGTATGCCGACGAAAAAACAATCCGCATTTCCATCACCGACGAAGGCGTTGGCATCCCTATGGATGAGCAGGAAAAAGTATTTGAATCGTTTTACAGGGCAAGCAATGTGAAAAATTATTATGGCAGCGGTATAGGCTTGTATGTTACTGCCAAGATCATCAGCCTTTTTAATGGAACCATCCGCATTGATTCACCGGCACAAAAAGGCACCGTGGTGACGGTTGAATTTTCGCGATAATCTAATGCCTTTCTAATCCTCATCTAATTTCTCTTTAATAACATTGATTTACTTTTGAACCAGGCGAAAGCTAAACGTGGTTTAAAGTATAATACCCCTTAAAATTTCAAAATCATTGATGGCGGTGCGGCTTTGCCGCATTGCCGGAAAATGAACGTACACGTTAAGCCGGTAAAAACCCGTCGGCGTCATAGTTCGGTAGAGCAATTAAATTAGAACTTTTCGTGTTTTTGTAGCGTTCACGGAGCGTTCACGGGCGTTCACGCTCTAAACCGTGAACACTTTATTAGCTGTTTATCAGCAAGTTAAAAAAACGGCGGTCTAATAATCCTGACGAATAAGTGTGTATTTGGGATAAAGTGAATACTGTCAAGATACGGTTAGTTCGCCGCGCAGGTCGGTTTCCAGCAAGTGCTTTACTTCGGCCGGGTCATCCGTTTGGCCTAGCAGGTACATCATTTTGGTAACAGCTGCTTCGTAGGTCATATCATAGCCGTTGGCTACACCTACATCTTTTAACTGCTTGCTGGTTTCGTATCGGCCCAGCTCCACGGTCCCCACCTTGCATTGCGAAATATCAACGATCACCTTGCCGCCATCTATTGCGTTTTTAAGCAGGTCAATAAACCAGCTATCAGTCGTGGTATTGCCCGCGCCAAAGGTTTCCATCACAATGCCGCGTACATCGGCGCTCAAAATGTTGGCAACCACTTTAGGACTTATGCCGGGGTATAGCTTAAGCACACCTACATCATTCACCAGGTTTTTATGCAATATCAGGGGAGCATCTCCGTGTTGGCGGATATCATTCACGCTAAACCGCAAATGTACCCCCGACTCGGCCAGTATAGGGTAATTAGGCGACCTGAATGCCTCGAATTTAGATGAATTATACTTGAATGACCTGTTCCCCCTGAACAATTTATAATCAAAATAAATGCAAACCTCAGGCACACGCGCGTGGCCGTTCTTTTTCGCGTTGGCAATTTCAATGGCAGTCATCAGGTTTTCCTTGGCGTCGGTACGTATAGCGCTTATGGGCAACTGCGAGCCGGTAAATATTACCGGCTTGGCCAAATTCTCGAGCATAAAACTCAGCGCCGAAGCAGTAAAAGCCATGGTATCTGATCCGTGCAGGATCACAAAGCCGTCAACATCATCATAATTAGCTTCAATTAAACCCGCCATTTCGCTCCATATCTGCGGGTTCATATTGGATGAATCGATGATCTCCTCGAACGAGTGTACCTTAATTTTACAATTAAGTTTCTCCAATTCGGGCACATTATCCATTATCTGCTCAAAATTGATAGGTTTGAGCACTTTGGTAACAGGATCGGTCATCATACCTATTGTACCACCGGTATAGATAATAAGTATCTGGCTCATCAAATCAATTTTATGCTAAATGGTAATTTCTCTGTTGTTCTTCACACACCAAATATCTGTTTGGAGTTCGCGGTTGTTACATTGGCAATAGTTTCGATATCTGTTTGATACAGCTCCGCTACTTTTTGGGCAATATATATCAAATAAGAACTTTCATTGGGTTTACCCCTGTGCGGAACGGGAGCAAGATACGGAGAATCTGTTTCTAAAACGATATGGCTTAAATCAATTCCGGGTAAAATTTTATCGAGGCCTGCATTTTTATAGGTAACAACGCCGCCTATTCCCAGGTAAAAGCCCAGCTTAATAGCTCTTTGCGCTTGTCCGGCATTGCCGGTAAAACAATGAAATATGCCCCGTAAATTTTCATCCTGCTCCTGTTCTAATACTTCAAACACCTCGTTAAAGGCATCGCGGCAATGAATAACAATGGGCAGCTTTAACAATTTTGCCCAGGCTATTTGTTGTTTAAATGCTTGTATTTGTTTGGTTAAATTGGTTTTATCCCAATACAGGTCGATGCCTATTTCGCCAATGGCGACTATATGATGCTGTTGTTTGTTTTCGCGGATAATAGCCAATTCGCTTTCCCAGCCCTCCTTTACCGAACAGGGATGCAGCCCGAGCATAGGAAAACACATGCCCGGAAAGGCGTTTACCAAACTATATACCTGCGTAATAGATGCCGCATCAACATTCGGCAAAAACAAGCGGCGAATGCTGTTATCGCGGCATCGTTGTATTAGCGCGGCCTGCCTAACGGTATCGCTTTCATAATACAAATGCGTATGCGTATCGGTTAGTATCATGCTGCAAAATTAAAAAAGCCTTCCGGTTATGGGAAGGCTTTTTAAGGGTAGTTATTTTTTTTGTGTACCCGGTGTGGGATGAATAATATTTGCCACCCATATATCATACACAAGTGGGGTATAGGGGGCTATCCCATTGGTGCCCTGTTCGCCATAAGCAAGTTTTGAGGGTATTATAAATGTGGCCCTGGTTGCTTTATTTAGTAATAATAAACCCTGGTTCCAACCCGCAATGACTTTCTTTTCCCCCACCGGTATACCTATAGGGTCATATTCGCGTTTGGGGTTAACTATTTTTCCTTTAACGGCATTACCGTAAATACTAGTGTCGAATATTTTACCGTTTAAGAAATATCCTGTATAATCTATTACAACCGTATCACCTGGCCTGGCTAATGGCCCTTTCCCTTTTATAGTAATAGCGTAATATAAGTCCGAATCGGTTTTAGTAACATTTAGTTTTTTATCTGTAATGTATTTTTTAATTTTTCCGGGTTCGGCATTTTTAACCGCCAGGGCCAATTCCATATTATACTTATTAATAGCTGCCTGAAATTCCTGGGTGGTCATAGTTCCTCTCGGAATTACTTTCTCAATTTTTATATCATAAGTTACAAACTTGTTTTTAAATAAAGCTGCCCTGGGTGTGTTTTTTAATATGCTATCAACAGGAAGTTTAAAAGAAGCGCTGTCGCCTTCGGTTAATAATTTCATCCCGGCAACAATATCACCTTTGTATTTTGATTTAGACAACCGTAACTGCTGCGGAAACCCTGCTTCATAGGTGCTAAACTGTACCGAATCCGCGTCATTTTTCATGATCACGCCGGCACTTATAAAATCGCCTTCATTTATTTTAGGACCTGGTTTATCAGTATATATTTTATATAACAACCCGGTCTCATCTTTCTTATATCCACTGTTGCAGCTTGCTAATCCTATTACCGCAAGTGCTAAAAACGTCAGTTTCTTTTTCATTTATTAATTAGATGGAGTTATAGCCGATAAAATTAAGGTTTACCTGATCAAAGTAAAAAAGCTTTCTTACAATTGTCAAAAAGCTTCTTAAAAAAATGGTTACATTATTTTTTAACAGGTTTAACTACTTTAACGGGTGGTAAAGCCGGTGTTTGCATTGCCGGATCCACTGCAATTAGCTTAGGATGAATAATATTAACCACCTCGATATTAAAAGCAAGTGGTGTAAATGGGCCTATCTGCTTTTTGCCCTGTTCACCATAAGCAAGCTTTGAAGGTATTATAAAGGTAGCTTCTGCACCTTTATTTAATAATAATAAGCCTTGGTCCCAGCCAGGCATAACCATATGTTGCCCAACGAGTACGTGTACCGGCACATATGGATCAGCTGAATAGGGCAGTTTTGCCTTAATAGCCTCCTCTTTAATGCTGGTATCAAACACTTTGCCGGTGAGCAAGCTGCCGGTATAATTTACTACAACGGTATCGCCCTTTGCAGCCAACGGGCCAACCCCTTGTTTGGTAATAACATAATATAACCCCGAATCTGTTTTAACGGCGTTCAGATTATTATCAGCAATGTATCTTTTTATCCTCGCCAGCTCCCCGTTTTTAATGGCGAGCTGTTCGAGCATCAGAAAGGTTTTAAACTTGCTTTCAAACTCGGCTTCGCTCAAGTTTCCTTTCGGAATTACTTTTTCAATTTTCACAGTGTAAACTACAAACTTGCCTTTGAACATGGGAGGAGCGGGCCTGCCTTTATAAATGCTGTCAACAGGAAGTTTAAAAGAGGCGCTATCACCTTCAGTTAACAGGTGCATCGCCGAAAAAATATCTCCTTTAACTTTCGATTGTACTAAAAGTGGTTGTGCAGTACCATCATCATAAGTGCTTTGTATTAAAGAATCAGCATCATTTGTTACGATTATATTAGCATTAGCAAAATCGCCATCCTTTATTTTAGTTCCCGGTTTGTCAACATATATCTTGTATAACATCCCGTTATCGCCCTGCTTATAACCATTATTGCAGCTTGCTAAACCCATTGCCGCCAGCGCGAAAAACATTAGTTCTTTTCTCATTTAGTAAAGTTTATTGGTTTTGGTATATCCGATAAAAGTAATTTTAATTCATCAGATAAAAAAAGCCTTCTATGCAGAAGGCTTTTTTTTTAACTTTTTTTAACTTTTCTTAGCAGGTACGGCCGGTTTTTTTAGCGGCGGTTTTTTTGCAACAGGTTTTTTAAGAGGTGTTGATGCAGCCGTTGTTTTTTTAGCGGGAGCATGTTTGCCGGGTTTAACTTTTACCAATTCAATATCAAATAGTAAGGTGCTGAATGGTTTTATCATATCACCTGCCCCTTTTTCGGCATAGCCCAGCTTTGAAGGAATTAAAAATATAGCTTTTGAGCCCTCATTTAATAAAAGCAGCCCTTCATCCCAACCCGGTATAACCTCGCCATGTCCAACTACAACCTGATAAGGCTGGTACATATCAACCGGTTTTTGCAAGCCGGCCTTTGTTCCATCGGCTGCTATGCTTGAATCGAATACCTTGCCATCAAGTGTGCGCCCGGTATAATTTACCAATACCGTATCGCCCGCCAATGGCCGGCGCTTAACAGATGGTTTGGTTATTTTATATTTTAATCCCGAAAGCGTGGTTTTAAGCAGCAATTTATGATCAGCTATATATTTATCGGTATTAGCAGCTTCTTCAGCCTGGTATTTAGTTATCAGCACTTTTTCTTCAGCAATAGCCTTATCTCTTTCAGCTATAGCTTCGTTCAATGATTGTACTTTTATTATTTTAATAATAACGAGCAACTTGCTGCCTTTTGGGAAAAAAGAAGGCCGTTGTTGTTCATTCGTTTTAAATATAGAATCGGTTGGTACTTTAATTAATACACTGTCTTTTAAGGTAAGTAAAGGAAATATATCCATCAGGTCGCCTGTTGGTTGTATTTGCGCCTGGTTAAGCGCCCGCGAAAGGATAGAATCCTTTTCTGTTTTTTGAGTCATCTGGAAGGTAACAACATCATTCACTTTTAACCTGTCGCCGGTGAAATGTGAAAGAAGCTGAAATACAACACCTTTTGATGATTGATGAACACCATCCTGTGCATTGGCTTTTATTGTGAACAGCACAATAAAAGAGAGTATAAAGTATTTTTTCATAATTAAAAAAAGCCGTCCTGTTTAGCAGGACGGCTATATAATGTTTTATTTATTTTTTAACCGGTGCAGATTTACCTGCAGTTAAACCCGGGTGGATAATATTTACTACCTCTATATCAAATGCAAGCGGAGAGTAGGGGCCAATAATCTGGTTACCCTGTTCGCCATAGGCCAGATTGGAAGGGACAATAAAAGTAGCTTTCGCGCCTTTATTTAATAATAATAAACCCTGGTCCCAGCCCTTAATAACTTTCATTTCTCCTACCGCAAAGCGAATAGGTATATAAGAACGTTGGGCATTATCTAACTTACCTTTAACCGCATCGGCCTTAACGTTAGTGTCAAATATTTTGCCGTTAAGCAGGCTGCCGGTATAATATACTTCAACCGTATCGCCTTTTGCAATTAACGGGCCGTTCCCGGCTTTAGTAATAACATAATATAAGCCTGAATCTGTTTTAGTAAGGGTCAGTTTTTTATCTGCAATATAGTTTTTGATCTTAGCAGGCTCCAGGTTTTTCTGTGCAAGGCTTAAACCTGTCATATATTGTGTAACTGTCGACTGGAATACCTGGTCGGTCATTTTCCCTTTAGGAATTAACTTCTCAATTTTTACATCATATATTACATACTTGCCTTTAAAAGTAGGTGGCTTAGGCACTTTTTTAAATATACTGTCGGCTGTAAGTTTAATGGTAGCGCTATCGCCTTCGGTTAACAATTTCATGCCATCAAAAAGATCTCCTTTATATTGTGGTTTAGGCAACAGCAATGGCGATGGGCGTCCGGCTTCGTAGGTGCTGAACAATACCGAGTCGGCATCATTTTTTACAACCAGGTTTACCATTATAAAGTCGCCTTCTTTTATTTTAGGGCCGCTTTTGTCGGTATATTTATTGTATAGCAATCCGTTATCACCTTTTTTGAATCCACCATTACAGCTTGCTAATCCTACGGCTGCAAGTGCCAAAAACATCAGATTTTTTTTCATTTTTATTGAATTAATAATTTTTTATATTCGGGTAAAATTAATTTAAATTTATTTACAACCTCCTGTAAAGGGGCCGTTGATTCTCCGCCGGCCGCATTGCGGTGGCCGCCGCCGCTAAAGTACAATTTACAAATCTCATTTGCCGGAAAATCACCTTTTGAACGCAAGGAAAGTTTTATTTTATCTTTTCGCTCAACTATAAATGCCGCTAAATGAACATTGCTTATTGATAACGGGTAGTTTACTATGCCCTCTGTATCGCCGGTATTAACAGCGTATTTCTCTATATCATGTTTGTCAACCGTTATAATGGCCGTATTAAATTCAGGTAAAATTTCAAGGCAATTTGTTAAACAATGCCCCAGGAAACGAAGGCGGTTCTCCGTCGCGCTATTATAAACCAGTTCATGTATGCGCCAGTTAACTGCCCCGGCATCGATTAGATCGGCTACAACCCTGTGTACAGTTGAGGTAGTGTTAGGTAGTTTGAATGAGGCTGAATCGGTCATTATGCCGGTATATAAACAAGTGGCAACATCTTTATTGACCAGCTTTTTATTGTTTAATACATTAACTATAAAATCATACACCAATTGCGCGCTTGCACAGGCATTGATATCCCAATAACGGTAATCATCAAAATCTTCGGGTTCAAGATGATGGTCTATCATTATTTTATAAGCGCCTGATGCACGCACCACTTCGCCCATTTCGTTAATGCGGTTAAGGGCATTAAAATCAAGGCAGAATATCAGCGCGGCATCAGCAATTAATTTAGCTGCTTCCTGCGTATGCGTTGTATAAATAATAACCTCTCCGTTGCCGGGCATCCAGCTTAAAAAATCGGGATAGTCTGTAGGCGTAATTACCCGCACATGATGGCCCTGCTGTATTAAATAATTATATAAACCTAACGACGAACCCATAGCATCACCATCAGGTTTATGATGGGTAGTGATAACTATTTTTTGAGGCTGTGCTAATAGAGCGTTAAGCGAAGCGGTATCTAACATTCAGTTTAAAAAAAGAGTTGCAAAGCTATATAAATAAACTTAAAGCATTTATAAATTAATGAAAAAAGCTTTAGGGTACGGTTGCAAAAGCCTACTTTTGCGGAATTATATAAAAGTGGAATTTTTACACGCACGAGCGGCATCCACTCTAACTAAATTACAAAATGGAGAGTAATAAAACTTTTACAATGATTAAACCCGATGCGGTTGCCAATGGGCACATCGGTGCAATTTTAGATAAGATAATAGACAATGGTTTTAAAATAATTGCCTTAAAATACACTGCTTTAAGCGCGGAAAAAGCAGGCGAATTTTATAGCGTACATAAGGGCCGCCCTTTTTATAACGCGCTGGTTTCATTCATGTCGTCAGGGCCCATCATAGCTGCAATATTGGAAAAAGAAAATGCAATTGAGGATTACCGCAAACTAATAGGCGCCACCGATCCTACAAAGGCTGAACCAGGTACCATACGTAATTTATTTGCAAAATCAATTGACGCGAATGCTGTTCATGGCTCTGATTCTGATGAAAACGCGGCTATTGAGGGTAACTTCTTTTTCTCTGCTTTTGAGCGTTTTTAAAATATACCTGCAGTAAAAAAGTTTCGGGGAGTTATCTCAGAGAAAGATAATTTCCTGAATTAATTCAGTTTTAGCTTCGCTATTAATTTTTTCTATTATTTGCGTACGCATTACCATCAGTTCGTTTTTTATTACTGATGATTCAATGCGCAGAAATAGTTTTTTGTCGTGTATAAACAATTCTTTGGTACGGTTAGCTACCGATTGGCCTACCAGTTTGGGCCATGCCGCTATAACACCGGTTTCATCAAACTTGCGTTTAATTTTATAAACCTGCATCATTTGTTCAATAGCTTCCTTGAGCGATTTGTCGTTAGTTCTGCGCATCTATCTCTCCTTCCTTCACTTTAAACAATTTTATAGGCACGCCCATGCTTTTAAATATTTTTTTTACCCGGGCATCATTGGTATCGGTAATAAAAACCTGCCCGAAGTTATTGTTCGATACCATTTGCATTAATTTGGTTACCCGCAGGTCGTCGAGTTTATCAAAAATATCATCAAGCAATAACAATGGTTTAAACCCTTTTTGCTGATCTAAAAAACTATACTGCGCCAGCTTTAAGGCAATTAAAAATGATTTTTGCTGGCCCTGCGATCCAAACTTTTTCATCGGCATTCCATGAATAGCAAACTGAAGTTCGTCTTTATGTATACCGGCAGTTGTACGTTCAAGCGCACGGTCACGTTCCAAATTCTTTTTAAGCAGGCCGGCAAAATCATCCTGCAGCAACTGAGATTCGTATAGCAATTCAACCTGCTCGGCATCATCGGTTAAAAACTGATAATGTTTATTAAATATGGTGGTAAAAGCTTCCATAAAAAGCCTGCGCTTTTCAAATATCCGATTACCCGAAATAACCAACTGTTCATCAAGCACCTCCAATAAATTAGGGTCATATCTGCCGGTATCAGCTATCGATTTTAAAAACGCGTTACGGTTTACTAATACCTTATTATAGGTTATCAATTCATCCAGGTATAAATTATCAGTTTGCGATATTACATTGTCAATAAACTTGCGCCTTTCTTCACTGCCTTCAATAATAATACTGATATCATAAGGTGAAACCATTACCAATGGCAATAGCCCGATATGATCGGCCAGGCGCTGGTAATCTTTTTTATTGCGTTTAAACTGCTTTTTCTGATTGCGCTTTACAGAACATGCTATGGCCTCATCCTGTTCGTTTTTATTAAATATGCCGGTAATAATAAAAAAATCAGTACCCTGTTTTATTTGCTGGCTGTCAATAGGGTTAAAATAACTTTTACATAACGACAGGTAGTAAATAGCATCCAACAAATTAGTTTTACCCGCCCCGTTATTGCCTGAAAACGCGTTTACACCTTCGCTAAACGTTAGTTCGGCCCCGGCATAATTTTTAAAGTTAATAACTGACAGCTGCTTTAAATACATAAGGATGCATCAAATTTAGTAATTACCGGGTTGCTTTTCAGGGTTATGGCAGATTAAAAAAATAGCCCCTGCTATATAAAATAAAAAGCTGTTGTTAAAACTTTTTAAAAAATGTAGTTTTGCAAACTTTAATTTAGAATAGAAATGTCGAAAACCCACGAGAATACAACTGTGCAGTTAAAAGAGGATAATTTTGTACAGGTAAGTAAATTTGCCCGGGAGAATCAAAAAAGCTTAATTTTTATAGCTTCGGCTGTTGTTGCCATGATTCTTGTTTATGTTATTTATCAAAAATTATACCTCGCGCCACGAGAAATTAAGGCTGCCGACCAAATGCATGTAGCCCAGGATTTCTGGGCCAAAAAAGATTGGGACAAAGCTATTAAAGGCGACGCGGGTTACCCGGGATTTGAAAAGATCATTGCCGATTACAGCAATACAAGGGCCGCTAACCTGGCCAGCTATTACTTAGGCGTAGCTTATTTAAATAAAGGCGAATTTCGTAAAGCCATTGATAATTTAGACAATTACCGGGGGGACGATGTAATGGTTGCTGCCGAAGCATACGGAGATACGGGCGACGCATACGTAGAGTTGAAAGACTATGATAAAGCGGTAACTTACTTTAAAAAAGCGATTGATAAAGCAAAAAACAATTTCCTATCACCCCTATACTTAAAGAAACTGGGTTTGGTTTACGAGGCCCAAAATGATAATAAGTCTGCAAGCGATACTTATAAATCAATAAAAAGCGATTATCCGTCGAGCGCGGAAGCACAGAACATTGATGAGTATATAGCGCGCGCAGAAGCGAAGCTGTAGTTAAAAGATTAGAGATTGAAGATTAAAGATTAGTAGGATAATCCGCGATCGGCCTAATCTCTAATCTCTAATCTTTAACCCCCATGTCTACACAACTTAAAAATCTGTCTGATTTTTCAAACACCGAAGTGCCATCGGCTGCGCCGTATAAGTTTGGTATTGTAGTCGCCGAGTGGAACAGCGCAATCACCAATGCTTTATACCGAGGCGCTTATGAAACGCTTATAAAATATGGCACACGTATTGATAGCATTTACACGTATGCCGTACCCGGAAGTTTTGAATTAACAGCAGGGGCCGACATGTTATTAAAAAACAGTAAATTAGATGCAATAATTTGTCTGGGTTGCGTGATACAGGGAGAAACCCGGCATTTTGATTTTATTTGTAATGCCGTGGCAAACGGATTAAGCAATGTTGCCATAAAGTATTCAAAACCTGTTATATTTGGAGTGTTAACTACCAATGATCAGCAACAGGCTATTGAGCGCTCAGGTGGTAAACATGGCAATAAAGGCGATGAAGCAGCAGTTACAGCTATAAAAATGGCGTATCTTGCTACAACTTTAAGGGGTTAACTGACGTATAAGTAATGTATATTATAGATATTAAAAAGATGAGAAAACTAATTTATATAACTCTTATAATACTGACATTAGGAAGCATTATTACTTCCTGCTCCAACAAACTTTGTCCGGCTTACAGTTCTTATCCAAGGGGCCGGTAATAATATTCCGGTTTGTTTTACCCTGAATATTTTGTTTGACGCTGCAATTACGAAGAACAACAGGCATGTTGTTATCTTTGCCCTTATATGAAGTGGATATTATTAGAATCGGCAGAGCAGCTTACACCCATTAAACAGCAGCAAGGTTATAGCTTAGTTTTTAAACACAGCACCCGCTGTTACACCAGCTTGATGGCAAAAAAAAGATTTGAATCAGACTGGGATAATTTACCCAAAGATATGTCGGTTTATTTTTTAGACCTGATACAGCACCGCGAGCTATCCAACCAAATTGCACAACTTTTTCACATTCATCACGAATCGCCACAGCTATTATTAATTAAAGATGGTGAATGTGTGCTTGACTTGTCGCATGGAGAAATATCTGTGGAAGAAGCTCTTGCTGAGATTAGCAGCCCCCTCTAAATCTCCCCCGGTAGGGGAGACTTTGAATGCTCTCATAAAAAATGCTTTATTTTCAAAGATATATTTAAAGTCCTCCCTACCGGGGAGGATTTAGGTGGGGCTCCACCCAAAATCCACTGTTTTTTTCAGATCGGGATGCAGGCTTAAATAAACCGGGCAGGTAAGCGCGGCACGTTCCAGTATTTTTTGCTCTTTTTCGTCGTATGTTTTCGGGAATTTGAAATTGATCACAATTTCGGCAACCCTGCGCGGGTCGGCAGCCATAATTTTAGTTACCGAGCAGGTGGTGTTATCTATATTAATATTATGCGTATTGCCGGCAATGCCCATTAGGGTCATCATACAGCTTGCTAATGATGATGATAGCAGGTCGGTTGGCGAAAATGCTTCGCCTTTGCCGTGGTTATCAACCGGCGCGTCGGTAATAATTTTAACGCCCGATTGTATGTGTGTTGCTTCGGTTCTTAATCCGCCTAAGTATATTGATTCGATAGTTGCCATGATGCCCCCTAACCCCCTAAAGGGGGAAATTAAAAGTTTATAATTAAGCAAATTTAGGAATGTTTGGCTAACTATTAACGGTTACTTCGTCATTCGATATTCAAAATTCGATGTTCGATATTATTTATACCGTATTGATATCTAATGAAATTGGGGGTTAGGGGGTTTTTAGTTAGCTTTGCATCATGATCGACCTACCGGTAGTTCCAGCCAACCAACCACAACGCAAGCCCGACTGGCTCAGGGTAAAACTTCCCGTCGGGAAGGAATATGCCCATGTGCGCGGTTTGGTTGATATGCACCACCTGCATACTATTTGCGAAAGCGGTAATTGCCCTAATATGGGTGAATGCTGGGGCGCGGGCACGGCTACCTTTATGATATTAGGGAATATATGCACACGCTCCTGCTCGTTTTGCGCGGTTGCAACCGGTAGGCCGCTGGCTGTTGATACGGATGAGCCTAACCGCGTGGCCAATTCGGTTAAACTAATGCAGGTTAAGCATTGCGTAATTACCTCTGTCGACAGGGATGACCTGAAAGACGGTGGCTCAATAATATGGGCCAAAACCATTAATGCTATCCGCAGGGAAAGCCCCGAAACTACTTTGGAAACGTTACTGCCCGATTTCAGGGGCGATTGGGATAACCTGGCCCGTGTGCTGGAAACCCGGCCCGAAGTAGTATCGCATAACCTGGAAACCGTAAGGCGCTTAACCAAAGAGGTGCGCATACAGGCAAAATACGACCGTAGTTTGGAAGCGTTAAAACATATATCGGCCGCGGGTCTGCGTACAAAATCGGGCATTATGCTGGGTTTGGGCGAAAACGAAGAAGATATTTTGGAAGCCATGGACGACTTATTAGAAGCAGGCGTACAGATATTAACGCTGGGCCAGTATTTGCAGCCAACACGCGGCCATCACCCCGTAATTGACTGGATACACCCTGATCAATTTGCTTTTTACAAACAAGTTGGGTTGGATAAGGGTTTCAGGTATGTTGAAAGCGGGCCGCTGGTGCGCTCATCGTATCATGCTGAAAAACACTTGTTTGAAATCTGATAATTCCTTTATATCTTCACCGTATTGAGTAAGAAAAACAAAATATCGCTTTCAGAAGAAGAGCTGGTTCTCGCCTTACGGAATCGGGAAAAGATAGCTATAGAAGCGCTCTATGATATGTATTCCTCCTCGTTATATGGCGTAATTTCAAGAATTATTATTGATACGCCCACCGCCGAAGATGTTTTACAGGAAACATTTATAAAAATATGGCATTCATTTTTGGGCTATAGCGCTGATAAGGGCCGTTTGTTTACCTGGATGGTAAACATCGCGCGTAACCTTTCTATCGATAAGTTAAGATCGAAGGATTTTAAAAATAACAATAAAAACCAGGATATTGAAAATAACGTAATTGCTATTGATGAGCAAAGGAATACTGTTTACAAACCTGAGTTAATGGGGATTAAGGACCTGGTGGAAACATTAAAGCCCGAACAAAAAGCTATTCTTGACCTGGTATATTTTAAAGGTTATACCCACGTAGAAGCAGCCGACGAATTAGGCATTCCGCTTGGGACTATTAAAACAAGGCTGCGGATGGCAATAATTGAACTCAGAAAGTATTTTAATTGAAGGACAGAAAGTGGAAGACGTTAAAGCATATATTGAATCGGGGATTTTAGAACTTT